>Ga0316204_10001057_pt1 | contig 82572 bp, 70 predicted proteins | sample 6monrhotite_MG_2_FD_205661 | JGI IMG/M metagenome (GOLD analysis project Ga0316204, IMG submission 205661) | Microbial mat bacterial communities from mineral coupon in-situ incubated in ocean water Damariscotta River, Maine, United States -... | ecosystem: Environmental > Aquatic > Marine >... | reverse complement strand
CGACCGAAGCCCCAGGGCGACCTTGCCGACCACCCATGCGGCACCTGCGGCGAATATACCGCCGACGACCCAGGAAAACAGAATTGGCAACCCAAGACCACCCAGATAGCCCTGATGGGCCGGGTTGAAGGCTTCGATGGATGCGACAGCCGGGTCGTAGAAGAACCGTATTGGAAAATACCCAATGACGACGATGGCCGTAATGGCAATGCTGCGTATGGGCCCTTTTTCCAGTCGACGGTAGGCGATGACGATGGCGGTAATGGTGATCAGCAACATCAGTCCGGCCATCATCAGGTCGCTACCGCCTGCGACCCAGGCACCCGTAATGGGGGCCTTGGAAACCAGCACCGCCGCGACGCCGCCCAGGGCGGCAAAGCCCATGGTCCCCACGTTGAACAGTCCGGCATAACCCCACTGGATGTTGACACCCATGGCCATCACCGAAGAAATCAGGCACAAATTGAAAATTGCCAGCGCCAAAGACCAGGATTGCCCGAAGCCGACGATCAGGAACAGTACGCCCATGATCGAAAAGGACAGAACGGCACGAAGTGTCGGGGTCATACGATTTTCCCTTTGACGATTCCCGTTGGTCGTACCAGCAGCACGACCACCAGAATGATAAAGGAAACGGCGAACTTGTAATCTGTCGACAACAACTGGACCAGTCCCTCTGGCGCCCAGCTTTCCGGCGTCAGGTAGGTCAGGAACTTTTTGTAGGCGTAGGTTATCGATATTTCTGAAAAAGCAATGACGAAGCCACCCACGATGGCCCCGATGGGCTGGCCGATGCCACCGACAATGGCGGCGGCGAAGAACGGCAATAGCAATTGAAAATAAGTGAACGGCTTGAAGCTTTTATCCAGGCCATACAGGGTGCCGGCGATGCAGGTCAGCGCTGCCGTTATGATCCACGTCACCATGACCACGCGTTCCGGGTCGATGCCCGAAAGCAGGGCCAGGTCTTCGTTGTCGGAATAGGCCCGCATGGCCTTGCCGGTGCGGGTGCGGTTCAGGAACCAGAACAGCACAATGACAAGAATAATGGCGATTCCAACGGTCAGTCCCTGCGATACCTTGATCGCCAATCCTTCATTCAGGCCGGTCATTTGTTTGAAATTACGGGCGGTGATAATGAACCGTTCGCCATCGGCAAAACGTTGGTCATTTGGGCCGATAACAAATCGTACGATCCCGTTCATGACAAACATCACGCCAATTGATGCGATCACAAAAATAGCCGGTGCGCTGCGCTTCTTGCGATAGAATTTATAAACTGACCGGTCCATGATCAACGCCATGGCGATGGTCACAAGGATGGCCGGCGGCAGCGCCAGCAGCGCCGTTGGCAAGGGGCCAAGCCCGATCCCCATGGATTGCAGCCACCAGGTAATAAGAACCGTGGCCATGGTGCCGAATGCCATGAAGTCGCCGTGGGCGAAGTTGGCGAAACGTAAAATGGAATAAACAAGGGTAACGCCAAGCGCGCCCAGGGCCAGTTGCGCACCGTAGGCAAGGCTGGGGACGATGACAAAATTCGAAATCAGGACCAGTGCGTTAAGGATATCAGTTGCCATTTTTCTTACCCGCCCAGGAAGGAACGTCTGACCTCAGGGTTGGCCAAAAGGGCCTCGCCGGTATCGGTAAACTTGTTTTCGCCGGTCACCAGAACATACCCCTTGTCGGCAATATTCAGGGCCTGACGTGCGTTTTGTTCGACCATCAAAATGGCGATGCCGGTTTTCTTGATTTCCAAAATTCGGTCAAACAGTTCATCCATAACGATGGGCGAAACCCCTGCGGTGGGTTCGTCGAGCATCAGGACTTTTGGATTTGTCATCAGTGCCCGACCGACCGCCACTTGCTGGCGTTGACCGCCTGAAAGTTCACCCGCGGGCTGCAGGCGTTTGTCCTTCAGTGCCGGAAACAGCTCATACACATGTTCCAGGGTGTCGTTGAAGTCGTCTTTGCGGCTGAATGCCCCCATTTCCAGATTTTCATGGACGGTCATGGTGGTAAAGACATTGTTCGTTTGCGGCACGAATGACATGCCTTTGTTGACCCGTTCTTGCGGGGAAAGCCGGGTAATGTCCTCGCCGTCCAGGGTGACGCAATCTTCGTTCAAATTCAGCATGCCAAACATGGCTTTCATAGCCGTCGACTTGCCCGCCCCGTTTGGCCCGACAACAACCGCAATTTCACCTTTGTCGACGGCAATGGTGCAGCCTTTGAGGATATCGGAACCGCCGTAACCCCCGCTCATTTCCTTGCCAATCAAATAGCTCATGGGATGGCCACGTCGGGCTTGTTTTTAAGCCCGGTCCCAAGGTATGCCTCGATGACATTTTCGTTGGATTTCACTTCTTCTGCGGTCCCTTGGGCGAGCAGCTTCCCTTCGGCCATGACGATGACCGGATCGCACAGGCGGGAAATGAAATCCATGTCATGTTCAATCATGCAAAAGGTATAACCGCGTTCCTCGTTAAGGCGGATGATGGCGTCGCCAATTTCGTTCAGCAGCGTGCGGTTGACGCCCGCACCCACTTCATCAAGCAAAACCACCTTGGCATCGACCATCATGGTGCGGCCCAGTTCCAGCAGTTTCTTCTGGCCGCCCGACAAGGTGCCTGCCTGTGCATCGGCCAAGTGGGTGAGGTTCAGGAACTTGATAACTTCGTCGGCCTTGTGGTGAATGATTTCTTCTTCCGCCTTTACCTTGGCGCGGCGAAACAGGGCGTTCATAAGGGTTTCGCCGGACTGATCGCCCGGAACCATCATCAGGTTCTCGCGGACCGTCAGGGAATAGAATTCGTGGGCGATCTGAAAAGTGCGCAGCAGGCCTTCGGGAAACAGTTGATGGGGTTTTAGTCCCGCGATGTCTTTACCATCAAGGGTGATGCGTCCGGAGGATGGCGCGTACAGGCCTGCGACAATGTTGAACAACGTTGTCTTGCCTGCGCCATTGGGGCCGATCAACCCGGTGATCGATCCCTTTTTAATTTCAAGGCTAATTCCGTCGACGGCTCTAATTCCGCCAAAGTGCAAGGCGACATCCTGAATCCCGATCAAGCCGCGCCTCCCCCATAATAAAATACCAACGACCAGGCGCTTGCCAAAAAGACAGGTGCGCCTATTTGTCTTGTTCGATGCGATATCTAGCATGTCCGGGTGGATCAGGCAATTATCCCACGTGACAATGACATCAGTTTTTTTGAATTCAAAGATACGATTATGGGCAGATGAGGGATGGTTATGCCGGCGGAATTCGAAAATTGATTGCGCTGTCAGAATTTGCCCGCGGCCAATGAATAGCTGTTCTTGCCGCGTTTTTTTACATCATACATGGCTTCATCGGCAGCCTTGATAAGATCTTCGCCGAATTGTCCGTGTTCGGGGTAAAGCGCTATGCCGATGCTGGCACCGACATCGACCGTCTGGTCATCAAGTATCGACTGCGAGCTGGTAAGCTCGTCAAGGATTCGCTGACTTAGCAACGTTGCTTCCTGGGGCGTTTTGATTTCGGTGTAGGCGATGATGAATTCGTCTCCGCCCAGGCGGGCCACGGTGTCGGTTTCACGAACTTGCTGCAATAATTGATTGGAAACGGCTTTCAAAAGCGCGTCTCCGGCATCGTGACCATGGGTGTCGTTGACACTTTTAAAGCCATCAAGATCAATGAAAATGACGGCGACCATATTTTTGTCCCTGTGGGCCCGGTGAAGGGCGTGGTCGAGGCGTTCCATCAGCAATTGGCGATTGGGAAGCCCCGTTAACCCGTCATGCAGGGCGGTCTGGCGCAGTTGTTCCTCTGTTTCTTTGCGGCGGGCGACCTCATCTGTCAGTTCCTGCGTGCGGGTTCGTACGCGCTGTTCCAGATCCTGGTTCATTTGATGCAGCGCCATCACCGCATTGTGGTGGGCTGTAATGTCGCGGGCCTCAAGCATGAAATCTGAATTGATTCGGGATGGGGTGATGGCGATGTGCACATCTATGCAGGAGCCATCCTGACGGGTGATTTTGGCCGGGAAGAGTTCTTTTTCGCCCATCAGTTCCAACAGCACTTCGGGGTCAGTGAAGACTTCCTGGTAATCAGGATGAAATAAACTGCTGACCGGGTTGCCAATGATTTCGGCCGAATTTACCGCGCCGACAAGCGTCAGGCCCGATTGATTGATGAAGGTAACCTTGCCATTTGCGCACGAGCAGATCAGGTCAATGGCGTTGTCGATCAGATCGCGAAACCGCAATTCGGAATTGTGGATTTCAGAGCCCTTGTAAACACGATCAGAGACATCTTCCGCCCTGACGATCAGTGTTCCCGGGCCCAGTTCGCGCGCCAGCTGAATCCGGATTTCGACCCTCAGTTTTGTCCCATCGGCCCGCCGTAGCATGGCGAGGAAGGGCATTTGATCTTCAAGAATCTGTTCGATCAAGTTCATGGAGGTATAATCATGAGACAGCAAATCTTCAAACAATCGACCTTCGAACGATGAGCGGTCTTCATAGCCGAGCATGGCCGCCCCGGCGCTGTTCATTGCCAGGATGCGGCCCTCCCGATAGCAGCAGGCCAACCCGGGAGAAAACTCCAGAATATTTTGCACGCCTTGTTCTGTGAACCGTGCTCCGGTCCGGCGTTTTATGTCAAAATCGTCAGGCACTATTATGGTCTCTTGTTTGGCTTGAACGGCCTTATATCGGAAAGGATGTCTTCTTACATACGGCTCTTAACGTGAATTGCGAGCGAATTCTTGAAACATTGGGCAATCTGGACAAATGGGTTTTGTGAATGCGTTCGTAATCGGTCGCGTCTTTTGCGACAACTCTCAGTAGATAATCGGATTCTCCGGCCATCAAATAGCATTCCATCACTTCCGGGCATTCAGCGACGGCGTTTTCGAAGGAATTAAGGCTGTATTCGCTTTGTGACGCCAGGGAAACCTCGACAAATATATTAGAAGGTTTCCCTATCGCCGCCGGACTGACAAGCATGACATAGCCTTCGATGATATGGGCTTCTTCAAGTTGGCGAACGCGCCGCAAGCAGGCCGATGGCGACAGGCCGACCTGTTCGGCCAGGTCCAGATTAGAAATCCGCCCGTTCGATTGCAGCAAATTCAAAATCGATTTATCTATCGTATCAATGTTCATTTTTCGAACTATCTGCTTAAAATATGCAAAATTTCCAAACTATAATGTGAATATTGACTAATTTATGCAATCTTCACAAGAACATTTCGGCACATTCTTGATATATTTTCCTCCTGTTTCAATTCAAGTGACTGGAGAACGCAATGCTTATCGGGGTACCCAAGGAAATCAAAAATCACGAATACCGGGTTGGTATGACGCCGGGTAGCGTGCGCGAGGCGGTGGCCCATGGCCATGCCGTCATGGTTGAAACCAGCGCCGGACTTGGCATTGGCAGCAGTGATGACGATTACCGGGCCGCCGGTGCCTCCATTGCCGCCGCACCAGCGGAGATCTTCGCCGCGGCGGATATGATTGTTAAGGTCAAGGAGCCCCAGGCCATTGAACGCAAAATGCTGCGCGAAGGTCAGGTCCTGTTTACTTACCTGCACCTGGCCCCGGACCCGGAACAAACGAAGGACCTGGTGAACAGCGGTGCAATCTGCATCGCCTATGAAACCGTGACCGATTTTAAGGGTGGATTGCCCTTGCTGGCGCCCATGTCACAGGTGGCGGGGCGTCTGTCGGTGCAGGCGGGGGCGTATTGCCTTGAAAAAGCACATGGCGGTGAAGGCATTTTGTTGGGCGGCGTGCCCGGTGTCGCCCCTGCCAAAGTCGTCGTTATCGGCGGCGGCGTGGTGGGTGAAAATGCCGTTACGATTGCCTTGGGAATGGGGGCAGATGTTACCGTTTTGGATCGCAATGTGGATGTCCTTGACCGGTTGTCCGGGCAATTCGGACCTGGCTTGAAAACGGTCTATTCGACCCAGGCAGCTTTGGAAGAGCTGGTTATCGAGGCTGATCTGGTGATTGGGGGCGTTCTGGTCAAGGGTGCGGCGGCACCCAAACTGGTCACGGCTGAAATGGTTCGCAACATGAAAGCAGGATCTGTGCTTGCTGATGTGGCCATCGATCAGGGGGGGTGCTTTGAAACATCCCACGCCACCACCCATGCCGATCCGACCTATGTGATTGACGATGTGGTTCACTATTGCGTTGCCAATATGCCGGGCGCTGTACCCCGCACATCAACTTATGCGCTGAATAACGTTACGTTGCCGTTTATCCTGCAATTGGCTGACAAAGGCTACAAACAGGCGCTGGCAGATAATGTTCATCTGTTGCAGGGCTTGAATGTGCACAAGGGTAGCGTGACATATGAGGCTGTTGCCAACGACCTGGGTTATACGTTTGTCGATCCGGCAAACGCGCTCGTTTCGTGATCCTGTATGCGCATTGAACGTTAAAAAAGGACGGGCCGTATGGTCCGTCCTTTTTGCATTACGAATCCGGACTTAGGATTTTTTCGGGTTGACCTTGGTGACCCTTTTGCCTGGCTTCTTCGGCGCGCTTTTGGGGGCGCTCGTCTTCGCTGTCGACTTTGCGCTCTTGGGTGTTCCTTGCGGAGTGCTTTGAGGGGAGGGGGCGTTATGGAACGCCGTCTCATCTGTTGGCCACGGGCCAATGGGGAAGGGTTTTTCATCGCTTGCATAGGTCAGATAGTCGACGACCTGACGCAGGTACAGAGCCAGCGTTCCGCCAAATTCCTGTAGCCGATTGTTGGCGGTTCCGCCATTGATCAAAGCGGTGACAAATTGCACCAAGGTGATGATCGCGATGATAAATCCGGCCACCTTGAAGGTGATGCTGAACAGTATGATATAGATCAAGCGAGTCCAGGTGCTGCCCTTGGTCAAATTGGCGCGCATATCATCAGCCATCGTTGCCTCCATGTGTTGTCTCTGATTTTTATATAGCCTGAACGTGGACGAAATCAATGCTGCCCCTAAAGGAGCTTTTCCAGTCCTGCGGTCAATCGGTCCACGTCACCCAGGTTGGTATAGTGGGCCATGGATACGCGAACGACGCCGTCTTCGCTGTCGCTGATGCCAAGCGCTTCGATCAGACGTTTGGCATAGAAATGCCCGTGTGAGGCGGCAACCTTGTGGTCCAGCAAATGTTTGCATACATCCGCTGATGTAAGGGCCTGAATCACGAAGGAAAAAGTGGGTACTCGGATATTCAAATCACCTGTTGCCGGGCCGATCAGGTGGATTTTGGGGTTTGATTGAATAAAGCCGACAAAGCGCTCTGCCAGTTCTTGTTCATGCCGCGCGGCGATCTCGCAAACCGCTTTGACCCGGTCGTGCAGGCTGTTGGGCTTGTGGCTTAAATGATGTTCTGCGAGGGCTTCAAAATAGTCGGAAATCCCACTTAAGCTGGCGATCATTTCATGCTGAGGCCCCGACGGGTTGAGCTTTTTGGCTGTTTCTTCCTCGCCGATGAAATAGTGATATTGCCCATGGGCTTCCAGCAACCGTTCTTTTTTGCCATACAAGCAGCCCATGTGGGGGCCAAACACCTTGTAGAAGCTGAACAGGTAAAAATCCACGTCCCAGGCTTTGACATCGACTGCCCGGTGCGGCGCAAAGGCGACACCATCGACACACACCATGGCGCCACTGTCATGGGCCATACGGGTGATCGTCGGCACGTCATTAATGGCCCCAACGATGTTGGATACATGGGGAAAGGCAACCAGGCGGGTTTTGTCGGTCAGCAGCCCGGCCAGTGTCGCGGTATCCAGGGCACCTGTTACGGGGTCCACAGGCCATTCTACGATGGTGATCCCTGTATCGGCCAGGCGTCGCCATGAACCTGAATTTGCTTCGTGGTTTTGCACCGCGACGATAATCTCGTCGCCGTCTTGCCACAAGGGACGCAGGGCGTGGGACAGGACATAGACATTGATCGAGGTCGATGCCGAAACGGTGACTTCGTCGGGTGCCGCACCGATCATTTCGGCCATCAGGCGATGCCCGTCGGCCATACGACGTTCCGCCAGGGCCGACGCCGGATATCCGGCGCCCGGTTGTACCTGGGTTTCAGTCATATAGGCGGTGAGGCGGGAAACTACGCTGGACGGAACAAAACTGCCGCCAGCATTTTCAAAAAACGACCAATCCCAAATCCCGGCGGGATACAAGCTGCGGGTGAAATCAACGTCGAAATTTAAGGGGCGTGTCGACATTGATCAAACGCCTGTTAGTGCAGTTTGCCGGGAAGTTCCTTGATGGCTGCATCGATTAGTTTGTCGGCTTTAGCCCCGACAACTTTTTCGGCCAACATACGTCGGCTGGCTTCCAGCGCCAGGTCAATCGCGGCGGCACGAACAGCATCAATGGCAGCGATCTCAGCCTGGGCGATGCGTTCCTTGGCCTGACGCTCACGGCGTTCAAGCAGGGTTTTAAGGTCGTCTGCCGCTTTCTGTTTCAGGTATTCGGCTTCTGCCTTGGCGCGATCGGCGATCTGGCGGGCTTCTTCCACGGCGTCCCGTTGTTTGCGCTCATACGAAGCCAGCAGTTCCTGGGCCTCTTCACGCAGGCGGGTAGCCCCTTCGATGTCGCTGCGAATGCCTTCTGATCGTTCGTCCAGCGCGGTGGATACTTTTTGTACGACTGTTTTACCGATCAGGGCGATCGTCACCACAAAAGCGACTAATACCCAAAATTCCGGTGCGTCATAAAAAGCACTGTGACCGGCAACGGTTTCGGCAGCGTGGGCGACGCTCATCGACGTTCCTCCATTATTTTGCTAACGGTGGCGGCGACTGCTTTGTCATCCAGGGGATCACCGGTCAGTTTTTCTGCTGTGGCCAGTGCGACTTCGATGGCGACGTTGCCAAGAGATGCCATGGCGGTATCACAGGCATCATCAATTCGTTGTTCGGCAGCCCTTGTTTCCTTGTCCAGATTCTCACTCAGTGCAGCCTGCTGCCGGGCAGCTTCTTCGGCGATTTGGTTGATCGTGTTGATCATTACGCCGTGGGCTTCGGCACGGGCCTCGGCAAGCAGTTTTTCATAGGTTTCTGCGGCGGCCTGGGCTTCCTGTCGAAGGCTTTCGGCCTTCGCCAGGTTGTCTTCGATCCGGTTTTGGCGTTCTTCCAGAATCTGGCTGATCCGCGGCAATCCGATCCGGGACATGGTCAGATATAATACGGTGAACGTCAGCACCAACCAAATCAGCTGAGGCGGATAGTTCGAGATGTCAAGCTGAGGCAGACCGGCGGCTTGGGCAGGCGTGGCAACGACCACGGCGAGCATCACCACGACCGGTACGAATAACAGCGAAGCCATAACTTTTCGCATGAATTGCTCCTGAATGAGGTTCACAAACGGCGGCCTGAATAAGGCCGCCGCCTAAAAATCAAGTGAACAGGATCAGGAACGAGATCAGCAGAGCATAAAGAGCAACGGCTTCAACGAGCGCGAAGCCCAGCATGGCCAGACCGAAAACCTGACCGCGAGCGGCAGGGTTACGGGCGATCGAGCTGATCAGCGAAGAAAAGATGTTGCCGATACCGGCGCCAACGCCTCCCAGTCCGATAACGGCCAGGCCGGCACCAATCATTTTTGCAGCATCAAGTTCCATGGTTATATTCCTTAAGTTTCTCAGTAAATCATCGGGTTGAAATGAAGGGGTTAATGTCGTTTAGTTTTTTTGCACAGGTTCTGCAGTATTAGTGCAAGTTAATCGCGTCGTTCAGATACAGGCAGGTCAGAACCGTAAACACATAAGCCTGCAGGAAAGCTACCAGAAATTCAAAAATGGTCAGCGCCACGTCGACACTCAGCGGCGCCCAGCCACCAAGAAAGCCCAGCGGTATGATGAATCCGGCGAACACCTTCATCATCGTGTGTCCTGCCATCATGTTGGCGAACAGGCGGATGGACATGCTGATTGGCCGTGAAAGATAAGAAAGTATTTCAATGGGAACCAGAATAGGGGCCATCACTATGGGCACGCCCTTGGGCAGGAAGAAGCTGAAAAAGTGCAGGCCGTGGCGGGCGAAGGCAATGACGGTGACACCTAAAAAGACCACCATCGCCATGGCAAAGGTTACGGCGATGTGGCTGGTGAAGGTGAAGCTGTAGGGGATCATACCCAGCAGATTGCCGAACAGGATAAACATGAATATGGAAAAGATGAACGGGAAGTACTTGCGCCCTTCCGACCCGACATTTTCGCGGATCATTCCTGCTATGAATTCATAGCTGACTTCTGTCATCGATTGCCAGCGACCGGGAACCAGCGAACGACTGCGCATGCCCAGCATCACGAACAGCGATATCGCGGCAACCGTGAGGACCATGAAAATGCCCGAATTGGTCAACGATGCGTTGACGTCTCCCAATTGAATGGGGACCAGGGTCTTGATTTCGAATTGCGCTAACGGATTTGCCACTGTGTAATCGTCCGATTCCTATAGTTTATCCATCTTATTGCCCGGCGAAATTTCGCCCGACGTTTCGTTGTCTTCTTGCCGGTATCCAGGGGCCATACCCAATCGATTTGCCGCCCGGTAAACATTCAATATCCCGGCTCCGGCGCCAAGAAAGAAAAACACCAGTAAAAACCACGGCCCGGTATCGAGCCAGTTGTCCAGCGCAAGCCCGATGACCACGCCGAGAATAAGTGCCGACACCATTTCTGTGCCGATTCGCATCGCCATTCCAAATCCGGAATTTTCACCCTTGCCACCTAGGCCAGAGGAAACTTGTCCGGATTTTCCTTCGTCCCTGGCCCGCTTAAGGCGGTTTTCCAAGTCTTCCAGGTCCGCTTTGGGATGATCGTCGCTCATAAAATCTGTGCGCCAATTCAGTCCCCGGAACTGCGTCCGTTGTGGGGCCATCGTTTTGCTATAAACCGTGCGGAAAGTAATGCCCTCTCCGAGCCCTGTCAAGGTCCAATGCCGCATACATAACCGACTGATAATATTAGACTATTTTAATGCTGAATGGCACTCCATGCGGCGCTGCAACATAGGGTTAAGCAGTCTGGCGTATTTGTTCGGCCTGTTGCAGGTCCACCGAAACCAGTTGAGAGACCCCGCGTTCGGACATTGTGACGCCAAAAAGCCGGTGCATTCGGGTCATTGTCAGGCGGTGATGGGTGATAATCAGGAAGCGGGTGCGACCGGCGGCGGCCATTTCATCGAGCAAGGAGCAGAATCTGTCGACGTTGGCATCATCGAGGGGGGCGTCGACTTCGTCCAGTACGCAAATCGGCGCCGGATTGGTCAGGAACACACCAAACAACAGGGCCAGCGCCGTCAGTGCCTGTTCGCCACCCGACAGCAAAGACAGGCTTTGCAGGCGTTTTCCAGGCGGGCTGGCCATGATCTCCAGGCCGGCTTCCAGTGGGTCGTCGGAATCGGTCAATTCCAGATAGGCCTTGCCACCACCGAACAGGCGTTGGAAAAGTTCCTGGAAATGCGCGTTGACCTCGTGGAATGACTTCAGCAGCCGCTGGCGGCCTTCGCGGTTCAATTCTGAAATGCCCTTGCGCAATTTTTCGATGGCCAGGGTCAGGTCGTTGCTTTCAAGTTCCAGGGTATCGATCTGTTCTTTCAGTTCCTGGGTTTCCTGTTCTGCGCGCAAATTCACCGGACCCATTGTGTCCCGTTCCTTGATCAGGCGCTCGACCTTGCGTTCGGTGGCGACCAGTTCGGGCAGGGGTTTGTCATCATCCAGTCCTGCAATTTCCGCCAACTGTTCGGGGTTGGCATCAAGTTTATCAAGCACCCGGTCCGTAAGGTCGGCCAACGCCTGTTCGGACTGTTCAACCAGTCCTTCGGCGCGAACCCGGTTTTCCCGGGCAATCGCCAATTCGGACTCCGTCGAGCGCAAGGCCTTGTCGGCTTCGGCAAGGAGGCTTTCCGCCTCGGCCAGTTTTTCGCTGGCTTCTTTCCGGGTCGTTTCAAAATTTTCAATACGATCCATCAGCGATTTGCGTTTTTGTTGAATTTCTTCCGGCAACGAGCGCAAGCGCGCCAGTTCGGTCTGTTCGATTTTTTGGCGCTCGCCAAGCTGTTCGATCTGCCCGGCTGCACCTGCGGCGCGTTGGTTCCAGGACCCCTGTTCGCGCGTGATGTCAGCCAGCCGGTTGCGGCGTTCCTGGGCGGCCCGGACCAGGGTGTCAAAAGCGCTTTGGCATTCAAGTTGCACGGCGCGGCGTACGGCCAGGTCGGCCCGCATCATTGCAATTTTCCCACGGGCGGCTTCCGGATCGGGCAAGGCGGCCAGGTTTTCCGCGGCTTCACGAGCGTGATTATCGGTTTCTTCGATATCGACACGGATACCGTTTTCCGTTCCCACCAGCGCCGACAGTCGGGATGAATGATGGGCGGCGGTCTCTTTGATGTTGCCAAGTGTGTCGCGGGCCTTGTTATAGGCGCGGTCGGCTTCGCTGATGGCTTCGCGGGCTTGTTTCAGGGCGCTTTCGGCAAGGGTGGCGGCGTCGCGTTTACGATTGGTTTCGGCTTCGGCTTCGGCCACATCGGCACGGGCACCGTCAAGATCGTTGCGGATGACATCCAGGCGGTTGCGTTGTTGCAGGCGGGCGGCGGCGGCGGTCGGGGCGCCGGCGTTGACGGTCAATCCATCCCATCGCCACAGGCCGCCATCTTTGCTGACCAGGCACTGACCTTGCAGCAATTGGCTTGCCAGGCGTTCGCCCTCTTCATCGTTCTCGACGACACCAATCTGGTTCAGGCATCGTGACAAGGCATCGGGGCCACTGACAAATTTGCTTAAAGGCGCAATACCGGTGGCCAGCGAAGCCGGACTGCTAAACGGCGGCAGAGTTTTCCAGTGGACCGGTGCAGGTTGATCGACCGGAGCCGACAAATCTTCGCCCAGGGCGACGCCCAGGGCCGCTTCGTATCCCGGCGTCACGGTGACTTCATCGATCACGGCCGGCCATTCTTCATCGCCCGTGTTTTCACGCAGGATGTCGGTCAGGGCCTGTTCTTCGGCTTGCAAGCGGGTTAACGCCGATTCTGCCACGTGTTGCAGCGAAACTGTCTGGCTGACGATTTCGGCTGCCTGTGTGCGGGTGGTTTCGGCGGCCTCTGCTGTGGCCCGGGCTTGTTCCAGGTCGGTTCGGCTTTTCTCAAGATCGGCATCGGCGGCGGCCAGGGTTTCGGGGTCGATGGCGTCGGCTTCCAGTTGGTTTTTCTGTTCCGCCGTTTCGGCGGCCCTTGCGGACAGCCTGTTTTTTCGATCATTCAAGTCGGCAATGGTTCGCGACAGGCTGGTGCGGCGGGCCTCGTCAGCGGCGAATCCATCGGTCAACCCACTGAGATCCTGGTCCAGGGAGGTAACGGCCTCGTTGGCTTCGCCTAAGGCGATTTTGGCCGCCTCACCATTTTCTTCTTCGCCTTCGCGGGCCGCTTCGATGCGCAGGCGTTCATCGTTCAGGTTGGCAATCGCCTGTTCGGCATCGACGGCGAGGGCTTTTTCGCGCGACATATCCGATGAAATCTGGGTTAGCCGGTGTTCCGTATCCAGCCTGGCATCGGCGACACGCTGTTCTTCCACGTCAAGCCCTTCGCGGGCGATGTTGAAGCGGTGCAGTTCTGCGGCGGCCTCGGCTTCTAACTGGCGCAAGACGGGCAGGCCTTCGGCATACTGGGCCTGGCGCGTCGAAGCGGTGGCGGCCAGGCGCGTCAGTTCTTCGACCTGGGCATTGGTGATGTTCAGTTGTTCGCGGTGGCGCTCAAGCCCTTCGGTGGCAGCCAGCCAGCGCAGGTGGTACAGGCTGGCTTCGGCACTGCGAATATGATCCGAAAGATTGCGGTAGCGGTTGGCCTGACGGGCCTGCTTTTTCAGGCCCTGCATCTGGCCATCCAGGGTCCCAAGAATGTCTTGAAGCCGTTCCATATTGGTTTCGGCACCGCGCAGTCTTAGTTCCGCTTCGTGGCGACGGGAATGCAAACCGGTGATGCCGGCGGCTTCTTCGAGCAGGCTGCGCCGTTGAATGGGCTTGGCGGCGATGACGGCACCAATACGGCCTTGGGAAACCATGGCCGTAGACCGCGCACCGGTGGATGAGTCGGCAAACAGCAACTGGACATCCTTGGCCCGCACTTCCTTGCCATTGACCCGGTAGGTGGAGCCGCTTTCCCGTTCGATACGGCGGCTGACTTCGAGTTCTTCAAAATCGTTGAACAAGGCGGGCGCGGTGCGTTCGCTGTTGTCCAGATTAAGGATCACTTCGGCAATGTTGCGGGCGTTGCGCTTGGACGTACCGCCGAAGATTACGTCGTCCATGCCCTTGCCGCGCATTTGCTTGGCCGAGGTTTCACCCATGGACCAGCGCAGGGCTTCGACCAGATTGGACTTCCCGCAACCGTTCGGGCCGACAACACCGGTTAACCCTGGCGCAATCAGGAGTTCGGTGGAGTCGACAAATGATTTGAAGCCGGTTAGCCGGATCTTAGAGAATTTAAGCAACGCCAGTTATCCCGCTAGATCTAGTCGAAGTTATTGCTTCTTGGCCAAAGCCTTATCCAGGATTTGCTGGAAATCCTTGTAAGGAAGGTTGCCGGGTACTTTTGTACCCTCGATGAAAAAGGTCGGTGTTGAACGGATCCCCAGATCGTTTCCGGCCCGTTCGGCGCGATCTTTGATGGCGTTAAAAATATTCTTGTCGTCGAGGCAATTGTCGACATCGTCTTCGGACATGCCGATCAGGCGGGCGATGCCGCCAAGCGCTTCGAGCGGCGTGTCACTGCTCGCCCAGGTTTTTTGGGAAGAGAACAAGGCATCGATCATGGGAAAGAAATTTTTCTCACCGGAGCAACGCGCCACCATAGCCCCCGCCATGGCCAGCGAACCTAATGGAAAGTCATTGTAAACCAGTCGAACCTTGCCGGTGTCGATGTAGTTTTTCTTGATGAGCGGCAGAGTGTCGGTATGGAATGCTGCACAATGAGAGCAGGTCAGAGACGCATATTCGATAATTGTGACGGGCGCGTCAGCCCGCCCGATGGATTTTTCGGCCATCGCGTCTTCCACGGTTGCGATGCCTGCCCATGCTGAGCCGGACATCATGACAATCAGTGTGAATGCTAAACCTAGTGTATATCGCAGCAAAGTAGCCTCCATTAGCACAAGATGTTGAGAATTATACGGTCGACGAAAGCTCAGAGTCGACTCCTTTCGCGGCCATATTATGGCAACGGTTGTGGATAAATAGCGGCGAACCGCCGCGCGGCTAGTCTTTTTCGGACTTGCGAAGTCCTATGACTGCCTGGCCAAGGGCTTGTAACGCCTGGTTCAGGTTGGCGTCTTCGACCCCGTTCAGGCTTTTGGCGACAATGGATTTGTCGTCAGCGTTGATGGGCGGCGGCGGTTTTTGTGTGCTGGCTGGGCGCTTGGGTAGGGGGCCTTGAGTGATTTTGATATGGGCCACCGCGTGAAACCCGAAATAGCCGTTAATGCGTTCAATCAACTGTGGCTGCAGGTGTTGCAGTTCGAGCCCCAGGCCGCCGTTATCAATACGCAGATGCAGGGTGCCGGCGGTTGTTTCATGTTGGGGGTAGGTGATCCGCTCTGGTACCGAATGGTCGCTGAGATGAGGGCCAACAATAACCTTCCAGTCTTTGACGATGGCGCCATCGGCGAAACCGCGCCGGCCAAAAATAGGTTTGGTGATTTTGCCAATTGAAACGGCAAGGGCTTTTGGCGCGCCGCCTCTTTTCGGATATTTCTTGTTGTACATAATATGTAGACTACGCCCATGGACACACTTGAACAACAACGGCGACATTCCTTGCTGGACTGGTACGACACCCAGGGTCGGTCGCTGCCGTGGCGTGCCAAGGGGCGAGATATCCCGGACCCTTACCGCGTGTGGCTGTCGGAAATAATGTTACAGCAAACCACCGTGATTACGGTAATGCCGTATTTCGAAAATTTTGTTCAAACCTGGCCTACCCTAAACGACCTGGCGGATGCGGATCTGGATCAGGTGCTGCATGCCTGGCAGGGGCTTGGCTATTACGCCCGGGCCCGTAATTTGCACAAATGCGCCAAGGCTGTGGTCGATGAATACGGGGGCCAATTCCCAGACGATGAAAAGAAGCTTTTAAAGCTGCCCGGTATTGGCCCTTATACCGCCGCCGCTATTTCCGCCATCGCCTTCAAGCGCCCCACGGCACCCGTTGACGGCAATATTGAACGGGTTTTTGCGCGCCTGATGGCGTTGGGCGAACCTTCGCCGGGCCTGCGCACTGACGTTGCCTGCGCGTTGCTTTTGACGGTACCCGAGCAGCGCCCAGGAGACTTTGTCCAGGCCCTGATGGATCTTGGGGCCACGGTGTGCACACCAAAGAACCCGCAATGCAATACTTGCCCGTGGATGAACTTGCCCGCAGGAGGCTGCCTGGCTTTCGCGCAGGGGAATGCGACGGCCTATCCCGTGAAGAAGCCAAAGAGGAAAAAGCCCGTTCGCCGTGGTATTGCCTTTTGGGCCGAAAACAGCGAAGGCGGGGTATATATACGGCGGCGCCATGAAAAGGGTCTGCTGGGCGGGATGATGGAGTTTCCATCGACTGACTGGCGCGAAAGCCCGTGGGACCTGAACGAGGCGATTGGGGATGCCCCGTTCAATGCCGATTGGCAAACGCTGTCTGGTGTGGTCAAGCATACCTTTACCCACTTCCATCTTGAATTGACCGTCTGCCTTGGCCGAAATGCTGTTTTTGTACAAACAGAGGGGGATGACAGGGGCATTTGGAGCTCTGTGGAAGGGCTTGGCCAATATGCTTTGCCGACGTTGATGAAAAAAATTGCAGGCCACAGGGGAGCCGCTCGTGAAAAGGGTAAAAAAAATTCTACGATTGTTCTATGATGGAGGTCGGCTCAATTTTACCGAGAAATAAATGAAGCTGACAAACAACAATAATCCAAGAGTCCTGATGGTCGAAGACACGCTTAGTCTCGCCCGTACTTATGTTGAATACCTGAAGGACGAACCAATAGACCTCGTTCACGTGGCAACCGGCGCCGAGGGGTTCGAGGAACTTGAAAAACAGCTTCCCGCGGCCCTGTTGCTTGATCTGATGTTGCCTGATATGAGCGGCCTTGAAATTCTCAAGCGTATTCACGAGGAAAACCTTCCCGTCATCGTCGTCGTCATTACGGCACACGGTTCGGTCAATACGGCTGTTGAGGCGATGCGTCTTGGTGCTTTTGATTTCATCGTCAAGCCTTTCAATGCCGAACGCTTGCGAGTGACCCTGAACAACGCCTTGGAACATGGTCGATTGGCCAGCATTGTAGAGGCCTACAGAGATAGCGATCGCGAACAGTATTTCGGCTTTATCGGGGCATCCTTGAAAATGCAGGCGGTCTACCGGATTATTGACAGCGCGGCTGAAAGCAAGGCGACGGTTTTTATTACCGGGGAAAGCGGAACCGGCAAGGAGGTCTGTGCCGAGGCCATACATAGCCGGAGCAATCGTTCGGGCGGGCCTTTCGTCGCGTTGAATTGTGGCGCTATACCCAGGGACTTGATGGAAAGCGAAGTATTTGGTCACACCAAAGGTGCCTTTACCGGTGCCGTTGCCGAACGCCAGGGTGCTGCCCGGCGAGCTGATGGCGGCACCCTGTTCCTGGATGAAATATGCGAACTGGACCTGGACCTGCAAACCAAGTTACTGCGCTTCGTGCAGACCAGCAGTTTTCAGAAGGTCGGTGGCTCGGAAACGGAAAAGGTGGATATTCGCATCGTTTGCGCGACCAACCGCGACCCTGTGGCAGAAGTCGCGGCCGGCCGTTTTCGTGAAGACCTGTTTTATCGCCTGCATGTCATCCCGCTGGGCCTGCCGCGGTTAAGCGAGCGCGAGGGCGATGTATTGGCGATATCCCGAAGATTTCTCAGCGATTACAGCGCCGAAGAAAACAAGGCATTTGTGCGTTTCACGCCGGAAGTGGAAGCCGTTTTGTCGGCCTACAACTGGCCGGGGAATATCCGTCAGTTACAGAATGTCGTGCGCAACATGGTTGTTCTTAATGATGGCGAAGAAATTACGGAGCATATGCTGCCCGCCCCGCTTGACGAGCTGGTTGGCGCTGTTCCATCCGTAGCTACCGAAATGGGTGGTTCAGTGGCTGGTGAGCCGTGGGTTGCTGCGGGCAAACCGGACCATGGGTTAATTCGGCCACTTGTTGATGTTGAACGTGACACGATCGAAGAGGCCATCCGCATTTGCGGTGGCAATGTGCCAAAGGCGGCGGCAAGCCTGGGCGTCAGCGCCTCGACCTTGTACCGCAAACGAACATCCTGGGAAGAATCCGAAGGTGAATTTCAGGAGTCCTGATTTGCCGAATGTTCCATGATGAACAAATCCAGGGCTTCGACGGTCGGTTCAATCGTGCTGGAAATTTCGGCAAAATATGTCATCGCCTGTTCGCGGGTACCATTGCGGCAGGCTTTTTCCAGATCATATGCCAGATCGGAGATGGCGTTTAACCCGCATGTCCGGCTTAAGCCTTTCAGGGAATGGGCATGAATGGCCAAGGTGGTAATATCTGGTTCGTCCGGCAAGGCAGACAGAGCCGTTATTTTACCGCGAATGTCGGTAATGAAATGACCGATCAGTTCACCGACGGCCGGGCCGATGTCATCGATGAACTGTTTAAGTGCGATCTGGTCCAGGGCGTCCGAGGGCATGATCAGTCATCATAGGCGATTAGAGAGTCAAAAGGAACATCGCCCAGTCGTTCACGTCCGTTCAGGAAGGTCAGTTCGACGATGCAGGCGATGCCAACGACATTCGCCCCGACCTTGTTTAACAGTTCGATTGAAGCCGCCAAAGTTCCGCCGGTAGCCAGCAGGTCGTCAAGGATCACCACCCGCTGACCCGGTTCGATGGCATCTTCCTGAATCTCCACAGTGTCGCTGCCGTATTCCAGGTCGTAATCGTGGGCGATCGTCTTTCCGGGAAGCTTTCCTGGCTTGCGGACCATGGTAAAACCGCAGCCCAGTTTCAATGCCAGGGGGGCGGCCACCAAAAAGCCACGGGATTCGATGCCGGCCAGTATGTCGGGTTGATGGCGACCGATGGATTTGGCCATTCGGCCCATGGCGACCTGCCAGGCATCGGGGTGGGCCAGCAGGGTCGAAATGTCATAAAACTGAATGCCGGGTTTGGGAAAATCGGGTATCGTTCGGATGTGGTCTTTAATGTCCATGAGATGTTTTACGCCTGAGTGTTTCAATAGTCGGTCAGGCTAGACTATAGCCTCAACCAGATTCTTCCTAGGCCTTGATCATGACGCCTAGGGGCGTGGGGGACAACCAATTGCCGGTTTTTACGTCAGATTAATCAACGACGTTTTATACCGCAATTGGTGTTGGTTCACGAAATGCCTGTTGGCATACTGAAAACATGGAATTTTTGAATAGCTGTCAGTATAATTTTTCAAATATTTTGATGCGCTAAAGGTACAGGGGATACGTCGTATGACAAAAAGAACACTAACAGAAGATGATGTCGCTCGACTGTTAGATGATCCATCGACGGAACATCGCGTCGATACGGCCCTGAAAATGGCTCAGGGTTTCAATGAAGAAAACCTAAGCGACAGCGAACGCGAAATGGCGGAGGATATTTTTCGCCTGATGATCAAGGATGCGGAAGTGCGGGTACGTGAAGCACTGGCGCAAACCTTGAAGGAAAACCCGACCGTTCCCCACGATATCGCTCTCAAGCTGGCCAATGATGTGGTTTCCGTAGCACTTCCAATGCTGCAATTTTCAGAAGTCCTGAGCGATACCGATCTGCTTGAAATTGTTAAAAGCCAGGACGTTTCCAGGCAGGTGGCAATTGCCGGTCGCAAACAGGTCTCGGAAACCGTTTCTGCAGTTCTTGTGAATACGCAAAACGAGGAAGTGGTTCTCAATCTGATCGGGAACGACGGTGCCGATATTTCCGAACAAGACCTGGGTAAGGTTGTCGAGGTCTTTGGCGGGAATGAAAGTATCGGTAACGCAATGGTGCAGCGCCCGAAACTGCCGGTGACCATCGCTGAACGGCTGGTTACCCTGGTTTCTGAAAACATGCGGGTCGAATTGGCCAAGCGTCATGATCTGGGGGATAATCTGGCGGCGGATCTGATTTTGCAAATTCGTGAACGGGCGATTATCGGCCTGTCCGAAGAAGGGGATGAAGAGGACTTGGAGCTACTGATCAAGCAACTGCACGAAAATGGTAGATTGACGCCAACAATTATTCTGCGTGCCTTGTGCCTGGGGGATCTTGAATTTTTTGAAGGGGCCATTGCCAAGCTGTCCAGCGTGCCACTGAGAAATGTTCGCACGCTCATTCACGACCCGGGTAAACTTGGTTTGAGTGCGGTCTTCAAACAAGCCGGGTTGCCGACAAACTATTTTCCGGCGGCCCGAGCGGCCATCGATGTTGCTGCGGAAACCGAATATGATGGTGGTGAGAACGACCGGCAAAGATATTCAAGGCGCATGATTGAGCGAATTTTAACCCAGTACGAACACTTCGGAATCGAATTTGAATCCGATGATATCAATTATCTGTTGACGAAAATGGACAGCTTGCCGCCCGGCACACTGGACCGGTCACTTTGGACCGCATGATATAGCATCAGGTCTTGGTGCATAAAAAACGAGCATGCCTTTTTGCGCGGTGGGGCGTATTGCAGCCGACCGTATGGCAGTGTTCATGAACGTCCAGCCCACACCGTCAATAATTGTAAATGCAGATAGAGTTAGTCGGCACCCTTGGGAAGCCTCGACAGTTCGTCCCAGGTTGAATAATTCCTGCGGAAATCTTCCAGCGAGCGCCAGATGCGCCTGAAATCACTGTCGGCGGTGGATTGGTCTGCCTGCACGTCCTGCCAGGCGGCTTCGAGTGCCGATAAAATTGGCGTGGACCATCGGTGTACCTTGACCCCTTTTGCCGTCAGTTCTTTCAGGGCCTCGTATTGCATGGCTTCACCTTCGGCCATCCCATGCCGTACGTTATCGCCGCATACGGCTTCGACTTGGGATTGGCGCGATTTGGGCAGGCTATCCCATTTGTCCTTGTTGATGATCAGGTTGTGTAATGTTACCGGCTGTTGCCAGCCTGGAAAATAGTAATGGCTGGCGACGTCGTTAAAGCCCAGCTTCAGGTCGACAGACGGTACTGAAAATTCGGCGGCATCGATTTTTCCGTCTTCGAATGCGAGGAAAATATCTTCTTCTTCAAGTTCCTGTGTGAGGACGCCCAGTTTCTGCCAAACCAGCGCACCAAGACCTTGCGAGCTCATGCGGAGGCCCTTCAGGTCTTCGGGACTGGTGAATTCTCTGCGGAACCATCCAGATGCTTTGGGCGGGGTCATACCGCAAAGGACACCGTGGACGTCAAAGGAGTGATAAATTTTGTTGAGAGCGTCCTGACCGCCGCCGAAATACATCCAGGCCAGGTACTCTTCGGACTGCGGCCCAAAGGGGATTGCTGCAAACAAGTTGAGCGCGGCGGCCTTGCCTGCCCAAAGGTCAACCGCGCCAAACGCCGCGTCGATCGCGCCTGAACTGACGGCATCAAACATGCCGTTCACGGGCACCAGCGAACCGGGGCCGGAAAACTTGATTTCCATTCCCCCGTCCGAAACGTTCCACAGGTTGCGGCCAACACGGGATGCCAGGTTTCCCAACAGCGGCAGGGCATCTGGATAGGCGCTGGCCATACGCCAGTGTACGACAGACCGTTGTCGACTGGCGGGTGGCATGGCGACAGGGGTTTCGGGTGCTGCGATGGCACGAGTGGCTTGTTCGATCGCATCCCCGATGGTTGCGGTCTTGATGGGGGCCTTTTTTGTTCCTGATAGATGGCTGTCTGCATTTTCAAGGCGCGGGGCAACGACCGTGGCGCCAAACATGACACCAATAACGCAACCGATTACGATTCCGATAATGATACTGCGCATGTGTTCAGGGTCTCCAAGACAGATATGAAGTTGGATCATAGACAAAAAAAATCCCCCCGTCATGTACACAACGGGGGGACTTGATTTAGATAAGCAGGGGTTAGAAGGTCACTTTGACACCAACCCAGCCTGCGGTCAGATCATCATATTGATCGGCCGTCGTGCTGTAATCGACGTTCTGGATGCCACCATAAACGCTGGCTCCGTAGGCGCTCAGGTTATGCTGAACAACAAGGGCATATGATTCTGACTCATTACCGTTCGCACCTAGGTCTTCAACTTGCTGATACCAGGCGGTAATACCGTTTGCCCCGGATGTATAACCTATAGAAGCGCCTATCATTTCCGGGTTGTTCAAACCGGCGTTGGCGGCAACGGTGCCATTCAAATCACGTTTTGAATAGGCGATGGAACCATTCAGGCCACCGGCAAGCGAAACGCCCAAGGAACCACCCCAGACCGCATCAACCGCTGCGGTTCCGCCGCGCGAACCCCAACCGGCAGCGGCGACAACCTTGGTGCCGTCATAGTCGGCGGCATATTCCAGGCTGGCCCCGCCATGGTTTGTATCGGCGTACCCGACTGTGGCCTTGAAACCGCCAAAGTCAGGTGACTGATATTTGATGCTATCGGCACGGCTGACGGTGGAATCTGACAGGATATCGCCGACGGTGACGCCGCTTGCGGTGCCGGTATCGTTGCTAATACGTAGTTCCTCGCCCGAAACGACACTGTCATCATAAAACCCGGCTTCGCCGGTGCCATTTATTCTTTTGCTGGTAAAATCAGCATCCGCCGTGCCGGTATGACCAAGGCTAAGGGTTCCCATGTGATTGCCAGCGGAAACATAGGAATGGCGAAGGTTGATACTGGGAGAATCCGCATTGGCGTGGGTGCCGGTGGCATTATTGGATTGCACGCCAAGTTCAATCAAGGTCGAGAAGGTTAATCCTTCGGACTTGGCCGATCCTTTTAAACGGAATCGGGAGCCGCTGACCGATGAATTATCAATCGACGCAAAGGTGGTGTTTTCACCGTTGTCGGATACGACGACGGCGCGGTTGATGTGCCCGCTAACTTCCAGGGACTTTTCAACTTCGCCAGCGAGAGCGGGAGAAGCGGCGATGCCAACCAGGCTGGCAACGACTGTACCCTTGAGTGTGAGGTGTGGGGGTTTCATAACAATTTGGTCTCCTTGGCAGGCGCATGGCCGTTGACGGCATGACGGAAGGGGAATCCGCCGTGTCCGGTATGATACCTTATATCCGTGTATTTATGAAGAAGTTCGAAATTTTCAACAAAAAAAATTCCCGGTGTGTTGCCACAACCGGGAATTTTCTTTGTCATCTTCAGTGGGAAACTGCTCAACGCCTCCGAGATTTGGATTTGTATATTGTCAGTTCTCCACTATCGCCGCTGAATATGCCAGGCTCCGTCTTGTTCGGATTGAACGGTCGGGGCCTTTCACACGCTCCCAATGTAACCGATACCATCACCAGTAGTAGGGTCAGTATTTTATACATGTGGGCGTTTTTCATTGGCTAATAACAAGCTACCTTCCTTAGAAAGTAACCTTGACGCCAACCCAACCAGAGGTGATGTCGTCATATTTGGTCGTTGTGGTTTCGTATTCAGAGTTCTGGATACCACCGTAGATGGATGCACCATAAGCAGGCATCTTGTGTTCGACAACCAAGGCGAGAGCATTGGCTTCTGTACCGTTTCCACCACCATCGTCAACGTTCTGATACCATACGGTAACGCCATTGGCGCCCATGGTGTAGCCAAGACCAGCTGCCCACATTTCGGGATCATTAGTACCGACCGTGTTGGATTCCTTCGTGGAATAAGCACCGGAAGCAGAAATGCCACCGGCAAGCCTAACAGCTACAGAACCACTAACGCTGTTGTCGAAGGCATCACTGGAGCCTTCAGAACCAACAGCAAGGGTGCCAACAACTTTGGTGCCATCGAAGTCACCAGAATAACGCAGGCTGGCTGCGCCACCGTTGGCGTCGGTATGACCGACTTCAACTTTGAAGCCACCCATGTTCGGCGTAACGTACTTGACGCCGTTGTTACGATAGTGGGTGTAGTTGGCCATAACTCCACCAACGGTTGGGCCGGTAGTGGGGCTGGTGGTGCCCGTAGGGTTGAAAATTTCACCAGCAACGGTGTGTCCGTCGTAGAAGCCAGCGGTGCCGGTGCCGTGCAAGCTGCTGGAAGTGGACAGCCAATCAGCGTTCCAGGTCTGGCCAAGGTACAATGTACCCATGTTGTTGCCAACGGAAAGATACGAATGACGAATCCGGATGTTGGGATTGTCGGTGTTGGCGTGCGAGCCGGTGTTGCCGTTAACGCGTGTACCCAGTTCGATCAGCGTACCGAACGTCAGGGATTCGGACTTGGCGGAACCCCGGATACGGAAACGTGATTCACCGGTGGAGTTGTTGTCGATGCTGTTGATCGTGGTGGATGTGCCATCGTCGGAAACAACAACTGCGCGGTTGATGTGACCACTAACGGACATGGACTTTTCAACTTCACCAGCGGAAGCGGGTGTAACAGCAACAGCGGCCACGATGGCTGCAGTGCTCAGAAGTGCAATGCGAAAATTACTCATTTTGTAGAACCCTCTCTTAAGGTTTGATTTTCAAGGATTGCAAATAAGTCGCAACCCCTCACTTAGGTTTAAGTGACTGTATTTCTATGGGGTTAGGTCGGGCCAGTCAATCGCCTGATCCAATTATGTCACATAAATTGATGGGCGAGTGACATTTTTGACACACACTGGATTCGAGGCAGGGTAGAGCGGTTAAGTGAGGTTAGTCCGTTGGTGCCGGGGCCGGGTCGGTGGCGGGTAGCTCATCCGGACCCGAGGCGGTCTCGAAATCATCAAGCTGTCCGGACTCTTCTTCCTGGGCCATGCGCATATTTTGGCTGTCAATAAACGGCGTGACCAACCCGGTGATGACGGCGAAGCCAATGATGGCGGCGGCGATCCCCATGCTGATCTTCGCCGACAGCGGCCACGCGATGACGGTTTGAAAAACGCCGGAATGCTGGGTCGGGATGTTCGGGGCAGGCTGCCTGGAAAAGGGGACAACAACGTTTTCGCCCCCTTTGACTGCGTCGTTCGATGAATGGAACTTGTAGGCATTACGGCCTTTGCTTTTGGCGTAATACATGGCCTTGTCGGCCTTGTTGAGGAGGGCTTCGGCTTGTTCTCCGTCTTGCGGGAAAATCGAAATGCCGATGCTGGCGGTAATGCTGGCCTCCTGGTTTTCCAGGGCGTATGTCCGCGACAGGGTTGTCAGCAGCTTGCCGGCGACAATGTCGGCCGTGGCGATATTGTCGACGTTGTCCAGGATGATGGCGAATTCATCGCCGCCAATGCGCGCGGCGGTATCAGATTCGCGCAGGCATTTATTGATGCGCCGGGAAACGATCTGCAACAGCTCATCGCCTGCAAGGTGGCCAAGGGAATCATTGACCCATTTGAAGTAGTCGAGATCGAGAAACATCAAGATGACGTGTTTTTCGTCCCGCTTGGCATGTTTCATGGCCTGGGTTAGGCGATCGAACATCAGTGTCCGGTTGGGCAGACTGGTCAGTGTGTCGTAGCTGGCCCGATGGCGAAGCTCTGCATCGGCCAGTCGTTGGCGGCGGCGTTCCTGGGCCCTGTTCAGTTCACGTTCGACCGCAGGGGTCAATTGTTCAGGGGCGCCCCATTCGACCAGGTCATTGATGCCGGCTTTGAATTGCCCGGCGATGCGCTTGGCGTCGCTGGACAGCGGCCCGGTAACGACGATAAAGGGGATGTCAGGATCGTAGGAGCCCAAATCCTGGCGCGCATCAACAACGCTGAACTGGCTTAAATGGCTGTCACACAGGACAAGATCGACGGGGTTTTTCTCGAGGGATTTTCGGAACGTCTCCGGGTTTTCCGCCCACTGCGAAGACACGTCGAACCCACAACGATACAATTCGGCCCGCAAGCCAATCGCATCACTTGGCGTATCGCAAAGAATAACGACTTGTAATTTGCCGTCCACCGAGCACACCCCCGAAGGTAGATTCGAATGATTAAAGGTACCAATTGCGGGGTTTTCTGTCCAATAAACATTCTTTGATTCAGGTAAATAAATATTGGCTTATTTAAGCTTGTTGTAAGGTTTGTGTGGTCTATTTCTGTGACCTGTCTTGGAAAATACGGCTTTTGGGGGCGTATTATTTTCAAGGGGGGGATTTTCCCCTGATCATTATATTTGCACATGCATTCCGCCTGTCCGCATGCTTGGGCGTGTGTTTTGGAGCTAAGGTCAGAAGCGCCGGCAAGGCCTGGGGCCAAGGTTGATTTGTTGAGCGTTAGTCTGCGACAGCGACGGGGAATATGATTCTCCCGAATGCTTCTCGGGCGCAGGCCGCCCAATTGATGGTTGAACGGATTGCCGGTTCGGGGCATGGTCCGCAGCGGTTGCTAGAAGCGGGGGTGTTCTTGGTGCTTGTCCCCCTTTAAGTGTTGCCTTCACCGTCTGTTCATTACATGCTGAAAACCATCCGCCCATCAGGTATGCAAATAATTGTCGCAATAATGCCCACAATGACAGACGCTCGATCGGTCGGAAATCAAGTGAATACAAGGAAGACACGGTGAAAAATCCTCGCCCAAGATTGCTGATATACAGCCACGATTCTTTCGGGCTTGGCCATCTTAGAAGGTGTCGGACAATTGCGCATTCGCTGGTTGACCACCGCGAGGACCTGTCGGTTCTGATCTTGTCAGGGTCGCCTATTATTGGCAGTTTCGGATTTCGCGAGCGGGTCGACTTTGTGCGGATCCCCGGTGTTATCAAGCTTCGCCACGGTGATTATTCGTCGCTGAAGCTTGATATGAACATCGACGACGTTATGGCGATGCGTGCCTCCATTATTAAGCACACGGCCGATGTTTTTAATCCCGACGTGTTTCTGGTCGACAAGGAACCCCTGGGGCTGCGCGGCGAGGTCAAAGACACGCTGACCATGTTAAAAGCCCGCGGCACGCCCTTGGTGCTGGGCTTGCGCGATGTCATGGATGCACCTGAAGTGCTGGACGAAGAATGGCGTCGCAAGGATGTTTATCCGGCCCTGGAATCGCTGTATGACCATATTTGGGTTTATGGCTTACCTGAATTGTATGACCCTTTTGAAAACGTGCCGGTGTCGGAAGCCGTAAAGAAAAAGTCCAGGTTTACCGGTTATCTTCGGCGCTCCTGGAATCAATCGGCCCCTCTGCATCAGCCGACATTTTTCAATAACAAGCCCTATATTCTGGTTAATACCGGCGGCGGCGGTGATGGTGATGTGCTGGTTGACTGGGTGATCAGGGCCTATGAACACGATCCGGATATTCCGTTTCCGTCCCTGCTGTTATTGGGACCGTTCATGCGATCAAGCCAGCAGGCCGAATTTATTGACCGGGTCAATCGCCTGGACAAGGTTGAAGTCATTACTTTTGAAACCAATGTGGAAGGCCTGGTCAGCCAGGCCATGGGTGTCGTTTCCATGGGGGGCTACAACAATTTCTGTGAAATTCTGTCCTTCGATAAACGTGCCCTGATCGTGCCACGCACGGTGCCCAGGCTGGAACAGTATATTCGTGCCAAACGGGCCGAAGAGCTGGGCCTGGTCAAGATGCTGGTGGCAGATGGCGAAAGGTCTCCGGAACGAATGGCCGAAGCCCTGCGCGCCTTGCCCTCGCAGGCGTTGCCGTCGAAAGTTCGCATCCCCGGTATTCTTGATGGTCTGTCGACAATCAACGGCATGGTCGATTCCTGGCTGGAAGATGACACGCGGGCCAAACCGGGGTTGACGGTCGTATCCGGAAAGACCTGATGCCATTGGGCGTAGGCGACCCCTGGGCAGGGCCAATTTCATGAAGCAAACTGTCGCGTTCGTTCTTAAAGGTTACCCCCGACTGTCGGAAACCTTCATTGCCCAGGAAATTCTGGCCCTTGAGCGTTGCGGAATCCATATAGCGCTCTATTCCTTGCGCCACCCGACAAGCTCTAAACGCCATCCAATACATGATGAAATTTGCAGCCAACCGGCCTATCTGCCGGAATACCTGTACCGCGAGCCGCTCAGGGTCTTTCGCGCCTGGAAGGCGGTTCGCAAATTGCCGGGATATGCCCGCGCCCGCGCCGTGTGGCTGGCAGATTTGCGACGGGACCTTAAGCCCAATCGTATTCGCCGTTTTGGTCAGGCCCTGGTTCTAGCCCATGAACTGGCCCCAAATGTAACGCGCATTCATGCCCACTTCCTGCACACACCGGGTTCGGTCGCCCGCTATGGTGCCATGATGCTGGGTCTGCCGTGGTCGTGTTCGGCACATGCCAAGGATATCTGGACCCTTGCGGACTGGGAAAAGAAGGAAAAGCTGGCCGATTGCGACTGGCTGGTCACGTGTACGCAGGCCAATGTCGAGCATCTCAAGGGACTGGCGCCCGACCCGGGGCGGGTTGAACTGGTTTATCACGGGCTGGATTTTGATCGATTCCCAAAACGTGATACGGCGTGGACGGGCCGGGATGGGACGCGGGCCGATGACCCGGTTGTTCTTTTTTCTGTCGGGCGCGCGGTCGATAAAAAAGGTTATCCGGGGCTGCTTACGGCATTGGCCCGGTTGCCGCCTGATTTGCAGTGGCGGTTCGTTCATATTGGTGACGGTCCGCACCTAAGCGACCTTAAACGGCACGCCGAACGGGATGGGATTGGCGACAGAATGATCTGGATGGGGGCGCAACCCCAGGCCATGGTGCTGGAGCAATGCCGCAAGGCCGATATGTTCGTTCTTAATAGCCGGATTTCCAAAGACGGTGATCGCGATGGCCTGCCCAATGTTTTGATGGAGGCGCAAAGCCAGGGAGTGGCCTGCCTGTCGACACGGGTTTCGGCCATACCTGAATTGATCGAAGATGATGTGACTGGCCGCATGGTTCCGGCCGACGATACAGACGCCCTGGCGACAGAGTTGCGACATATGATTGCAGACCCTGATTTAAGGCGACGCTTGGGTGAGGCCGGTATGACGCGTGTCCGTGACCGTTTCAGCCTGCATGGGGGAATAGCCCGTCTGGCTGAAAAATTTAACGCCCCTGTTCCTCATAAAAATGAAGGCGGTAATTGATGCGGGTCGCGTTTTATGCCCCGATGAAGCCGCCGACGCATCCCTCGCCATCGGGGGATCGGCGCATGGGGCGATTGCTGATGCAGGCGCTGAAGGGCGCTGGTCACGATGTCGAACTTGCCTCAGTCTATCGGTCCTATGATCGCGGTGACGAGAACCGGCAAAAGAGAGTGCAAGAGATTGGGCGACGTTTGGCGGACCGTCTGGTGCGCCGTTATTTGGCCCGCCCCCCCGGTGAGCGTCCGCAGATCTGGTTCACCTATCATTTGTATCATAAGGCACCGGACTGGATTGGGCCGGTTGTTTCCAGGGCTTTGAACATTCCCTATATAGTGGCCGAAGCTTCACATGCGCCGAAGCAATCCGGCGGACGCTGGCATCTGGGATACACGGAAACAGCGAAATCAATAGCTGCCGCCGACCTGGTGATCAGCTTCAACGAAGTGGATAACGCCTGCCTGCTTCCCTTGCTAAAAAGCCCCGGCCACCTGGTATCGGTGACGCCATTCATTGATACGGCACCTTTTGTCCAGGCATCCGAGGCCCGTGAAACGAGCCGCCAACGCGTGGCCCGGGAAACCGGCCTTGATAGCCAGGTTCCGTGGCTTGTGGTTTCTGCGATGATGCGCAAGGACCAGAAGTTGCAATCGTATCGTTTGCTTGCCGCAGCACTTGATATGTTAGGCGATGTTCCCTGGCGGCTGATCGTGGTCGGCGACGGTGTTGCCCGTGACGAGGTCGATCAAGCTTTTGCGCCGCTTTCGGGTCGTATTGCCTGGCTGGGATTGCGCCCGCACAAAGACCTGCCGGATATCTTTGCCGCCGCCGATGTATATGTCTGGCCAGCCATCAAGGAAGCCTATGGCATGGCGTTCCTTGAAGCGCAGGCGGCGGGCCTGCCGGTGATCGCCGGTGATTCAGGTGGCGTCGCCGGTATTGTTGAAAACGGCCAATGTGGCGTGCTGGTTGATGAGGGGGATGAAGTGGCATTCGCCGGTGCCGTGTGTTTGTTGCTGATCGATGATGAACGACGCCGGGCAATGGCGCAGGCGGCCCAGCAACGTGCCGTCGAAATCCACGGCATGGATGGCGCGATTGGCAATCTGAACGGCGCCATAAATGACATGATGAAAAGGTTTTAAGGCATGACCCGTCTTGTTATTCTTCGCCACGGTCCAACGACGTGGAATGCCGAGAAAAGAATTCAGGGGCGATCCGATATCGCCCTTAGCGATGCTGGACGGGATGTTGTTGGCAAATGGCATCTGGAACCGGCATTCAGAGGCTTTGAATGTGTCGTCAGCCCACTTGTCCGGGCCCGTGAAACGGCCCGAATTTTGGGGCTTGAACCGGTCCGGGTAGAGCCCCAATTGATTGAGATGAACTGGGGCGACTGGGAAGGCCTGCGCCTGCCCGACCTGCGCGTCGAGCTGGGCAATGGTATGGTTGAGAACGAAAAACGTGGACTGGATTTCAGGCCGCCGGGCGGTGAAAGTCCCCGCGACATTCAGGTCCGTCTTGGCGGCTGGTTGCGTGATGTGCATCAGCCCACGGTTGCGGTCAGCCACAAAGGCGTTATTCGCGCCCTGTATGCTTTGGCATGCAACTGGGACATGTGCGACGATCCACCCGAAAAACTGCGCGACGGAACGGCCCATAGTTTTATTATTGACCCCCAGGGAATACCGTCTGTCGAACGTTTAAACATTCCTTTGCAAAAGCCTTTGGAAGCCAACCGGATATGAGTCAATCCAGCCTCCCACACGTCATGTTTTATGTTCAGCACCTGCTGGGCATTGGTCATGTCAGGCGTGCCGCGGTAATCGCCAGGGCGATGACCAAACGGGGCTTGACCGTCAGCGTGGTGATTGGTGGTATGGATGTACCCAATGTGGATTTCGGTTCTGCCCAGGTGTTCAACCTGCCACCGGTACGGGCCACGGATGGCACCTTCAAGGTCTTGCTGGATGATACCGGAACGGTGATCGATGATGCCTGGCGTGACGGACGGAGAGACAAGCTTCTTGATTTGTTCGCAACACTTAAGCCCGATGTCTTGCTGCTGGAAATGTTTCCCTTTGGCAGGCGCCAGTTCCGTTTTGAATTAATTCCGTTGCTGGAAGCCGCGCACAAGGCGTCGCCGCGGCCCCTGATCGTATCTTCGGTGCGTGATATTCTGGTGCAAAAAACCAAAGTTGAACGCAATGTGGAAATGGCGCAGCTGGCAAACGAATGGTTCGACATGGTCCTTGTTCATGGTGATCCGTCAGTCGCCACCTTTGATACGACGTTTCCGCAATATGACTCGATCAAACAACTGGTCCGGTATACCGGCTATGTGGCGGTACCAAACAATGGGATTGGCGATGGCCTGAAAGACGGCGCCGGGACCGGCGAAATTGTTATTTCAATGGGCGGCGGGGCGGCGGGGAAACCGTTGATTGAAACAGCCCTTGCCGCTTTTCCACTGGCCAAAACGTCGAACCAGACGTGGCGTTTCCTGTGCGGCCCCAACCTGGATGAAGAAACCTATCAAAGCTTTCGGGACGAAGCGCCGGACGGGGTTATCATCGAACGGAACCGGACGGATTTCCCGGTTTTGCTTAAAAACTGTCTCGTTTCGGTGTCTCAGGGGGGCTACAACACGATCATGGATGTGCTATTGGCGCGTTCTAGCGCCATCATTGCCCCGTATTCTGAATCCGACGAAAGCGAACAATGTTTCCGCGCCGAACTCCTGCAACAACGCGGGTTATTGCGCCTGATCGAACACGACCGGTTGACACCGGCTCTTCTGGCGCGTTCAATCGATGAAATGGCTGAAACAAAGCCAGCTTCCATTTCCGGGATAGATTTTTCCGGGGCGGAAACGACAGCGCGGATAATTGCGGAATTGGCAGGCGGTGGTACACCGTCGAGTGACAACAAAGCCATGGAGCAATTGGAAGCATGAAGGAGGGGATGCGCAGGGCCGGTTGGGATGATCTCTCCCGTGAACTTGACGCTTGGATGGTGGAAGGTCGGGTTGCGACACTTTGGTGGCGCGATGACGATGCGATTAAGGTGACCGGCGCTCTGGAGACCATGCTCGAGATTTGTAAAAATACAAGAACACCACTTGCCGTGGCGGTCATTCCGGCGCACGCCGAAAACGAATTGCGCCAGCGTATTGTCCGTTGCGAAGGCGTATGTGTGCTTCAGCATGGCTTCGCGCACGCCAATCACGAACCAGAGGGAAGCAAGAAATCGGAATTTGGTGTCTTGCGGGAAACCGGTTCGGTGGAATCTGAGCTGCGCCAAGGTCACGAACGTTTTGCCGACTGGGAAACATTCGTGCCGGTGTTCGTGCCGCCCTGGAACCGCATTGATGACCGGTTTCTGGACCTGCTACCCAGATTGGGGGTGATCGGAATATCTACTTTCAAGGCAAGGAAAGCCCGCTATTCCGTACCGGGTTTGCAGGCCGCAAACTGTCATGTAGACATTATCGAAAGCAAGAACGGTGCACGTTGTTTTATTGGTGTGGGGGCGGCTCTTCGCGCATTGATTGATCATCTTTCGTCGCGTCGTCTCGGTCGGGTTGACAGGGGCGAACCCTCGGGGATACTGACACATCATCTGGATCATGACGAAGAAAGCTGGACGTTTATGGAACAGCTCTTGAACCTGATCGCCAATCATCCCGCGGGCCGGTGGCTCGGAGCCAAGGAAGTTTTCATCAACCCAAGCCAACACGAGACCGTATAAGGTACCATGAGCGATATTCTGAGAGTCGAAAACCTGGAAGTCGAATTCACCACACAGACCGGTACGGTTCGGGTGGTCGATGGCATTTCCTTCCGGGTTCGTGCCGGAACGACGGTTGCCATTGTCGGTGAATCCGGGTCGGGAAAATCGGTCACGTCGCAGGCAATCATGGGAATTCTTCCTCGCACGGCGAAAATTACCGGCGGGCGCATCCTGTTTGATGACAGCCTGCGTAAGCAGGAAGACGGCAAACCTGGCGAAGTTTACGACCTGACACAGGTTGACCCGGAAAGCCGGGCCTATCAGGCGTTGCGCGGAAACCGCATTTCAATCATTTTCCAAGAACCCATGACGTCACTGTCGCCGTTACACACCATTGGCGACCAGATTGGTGAGGCGTTGTGCATTCACCGGAAGATCAGCAAAAATGACGTCAAGGAACAAACCGTCAAGATGCTCGACCTGACCGGCTTTCCCGACCCGGATGCGGCCTATAATACCTTCCCGTTTGAATTGTCCGGTGGTCTGAGGCAACGCGCCATGATTGCCATGGCGTTGATCTGTGGCCCGTCGTTATTGATTGCCGACGAACCCAGCACCGCGCTGGATGTGACTATTCAGGCGCAAATACTTAAGTTAATCAAAGATTTGCAGGCCGAATTGGGAATGGCGGTATTGCTGATTACCCACGATCTTGGCGTCGTCGCTAATGTTGCCGACGAAGTTATCGTGGTTTTTCGCGGCAAGGTCATGGAAGCGGGAACCATCGAAGATATTTTTCGCAACCCGCAACATCCCTACCTGAAGGGGCTATTCAACACCATACCGCACTTTGATATGAAACCCGGGCAACGCTTGCAACCCTTGCGCAAGATCGAAACCCATGTCGGTGATCTGTTGGCCGATGGTATCGACTTTCATGAATCTGATGCCAGGGTGCCGTTGTTGCAAGTGAAGTCGATTTCAAAAGAATTCACGACCCGCAAGAACAGCGGCCTTTTTGGATCGTCAGAAAGCAAGGTGCTGGCCGTTGATGATGTCAGCCTGCATATTCGGCGTGGCGAATGCCTTGGACTTGTCGGGGAAAGTGGTAGCGGCAAGTCGACGGTTAGCAAGATCATCATGCGGGCCATCGAGCCGGACCAGGGCGAAGTCATATTCAACGACCAGGGCGAACAAGTGGATATCCTCAAGCTGGGCGAGCGGGAGATGGAAAATCTTCGCTGTAAGGTCCAGTATGTTTTTCAAGACCCGTTCAGTTCTCTGAACCCGCGCATGACGGTTTTCGATATCCTGAATGAACCATTGGAAATTCACAATGTCGGTGATGCAAATTTGCGTGGCGAAATGATTGCCCAATTGATGAAAATGGTTGGTCTTGATCCGCTGCACAGCAGTCGCTACCCGCACAGTTTTTCCGGCGGGCAGCGCCAGCGTATCGGCATCGCCCGGGCGTTGGCTCTGAAGCCTGAGTTATTGATATGCGACGAGCCCGTATCGGCATTGGATGTTTCGATCCAGGCGCAGGTCCTAAATCTCTTAAAAGACCTGCAGGAAAAATTGGGCCTGACCTATCTGTTTATTTCGCACAATCTGGCGGTGGTCGATTACGTGGCGGATCGTATCGCCGTGATGTGCGCCGGACGGTTGGTGGAAATCGCTCCGCGAGAGGTCTTGTTTGCGAACCCCGTGCATCCCTACACAAAAGCGCTGATTTCGGCAGTGCCCTATCCGGACCCGGATCGACCGCTTGATTTTACGGCCCTGATGGAGGGCAAAGCGTCGATCCCGGAAGCCTGGCCGGAGCCTTTTTATTCTAGAGGCGAACGCGCCGGACTGATAGAAGTTGGTAACGAACATTTGGTGCGGGCGCACGGGGCACCGTAGGCACAGCCATGGTCAAGATTTGGAAACTTGGAGAATGACGATGAGCCAATTTATGAAAGCTCGGTCCGGATTACTTCGTTCGACGATTGGATTGGCTGTCGTGGTGTCGGCCCTGGGCGGCATGAATGTCGCAGCACATGCTGAAAAAATGGTTGAAACACCGTTTTACGCCGAGGCTGTGAAGTCGGGCACGTTGCCGCCGGTTGGTGATCGCATACCCCAAAATCCCGCCATATTTGACGGTAACGGAGGAAAGTCCGAACTGGGTGTGCAGGGGGGCAACTTGCGAATGCTCATGGGGCGGGTCAAGGACGTGCGCATGGCCGTGGTATACGGTTATGCCCGGTTGATCGGCTTTGACAGTGACTTCCACTTAAAGCCCGACCTCGCGTCGGCTATTGATGTGGATGAAGGGCGGATCTTTACCATTCACTTGCGCAAGGGGCACAAGTGGTCCGATGGCGTGCCTTTTACGTCGGAAGATTTTCGCTACTATTGGGAAGACATTATCAATAACAAGGAAATATCTCCTTCCGGTGTGCCCCGCACCCTGTTGGTTGACGGTGAAGCGCCCAAGGTGGAATTCCTGGACGAAACGACGATCCGCTACAGTTGGTCCAAACCCAACCCGTTTTTCCTGACCGCCCTGGCTGGCGCACGTCCGCTTTATATCTATCGACCGGCGCACTACCTGAAAAAGTATCACGCCAAATATGTAGAAGCAGAAAAGATGGCTGCCATGGTCAAGGATTCAGGGCAACGCAACTGGGTGTCTCTGCATTTCAAGAAAGACATCCAATACAAGAACGAAAACATCAAGCTGCCGTCGCTGCAACCGTGGATCAACACCACCAAAAAGCCGTCGGAACGTTTCGTCTTCAAGCGCAATCCGTATTTCCACCGGGTCGATAGCAAGGGGCAACAGCTTCCCTATATCGACCAGATGATCATGATCATCTCGAACAACAAGTTGATCCCGGCCAAAACGGGCAGTGGTGAAGTCGACCTGCAGGCCCGTTACCTGCAATTCAATAACTATACCTTCGTCAAGCAGGGCGAAAAACGAAACAATTACACTGTTAGAAGCTGGATGCCTGCCAAGGGTGCCCAGATCGCGTTGTATCCCAACCTGACGATCAAGGACCCGGTCTGGCGCGATTTGTTCCGCAAGGCCGATTTCAGGCGCGCCCTGTCGTTGGCGGTCAACCGTACGGATATCAACCAGGCGGTCTATTTCGGGTTGGGTTCTGAAGGCAATAATACGGTTCTCGAAGGTAGCCCGTTTTATAAGGACGAATACAGAACCAAATGGGCTACGTATGACCTGAAGGCCGCCGGAAAATTGCTCGACGGACTGGGCCTGACCAAACGCAATGACGAGGGCGTACGCATGCTGCCCGATGGTCGCCCGTTGAACATTATTGTCGAAACGGCGGGCGAAGACAGCGAGCAGACTGACATCCTGGAACTGATCAAGGAAGATTGGTTTAAAATCGGGGTCAAGATGTTCGTCAAACCATTGCAACGCGAGAACTTGCGCAACCGTATCTTCGCCGGTGAAACGCAGATGTCCGTTTGGTTCGGAATCGAAAACGCGGTGCCGACGGCAGACTGGGCACCCGATGAGTTGGCCCCGACCAATCAGCAACAGCTGCAATGGGCCAATTGGGGAAATTATTATGAAACATCGGGCAAGGGTGGCGAAAAGCCTGATATGGCAATTGCCATCAAGTTGCTGGAGCTTAACAAAAAGTGGCGTGAAGAAGTTTCGAAGGAAAAACGTAGCGACATATGGCGCGCCATGTTGGACATACATGCTGACCAGGTGTTTTCCATCGGGGTCGTCGCCAGCGTGCCCCAACCGGTCGTGATCAGCAATCGTCTGCACAATGTTCCCAAGCGCGGTGTTTATAATTGGGAACCCGGCGCCCACTTTGGCATGCACAGGCCCGATACGTTCTGGTTCGAGGCCGGATCTAACGGCAAGGACGATTAATGCTTTCCTTTTTGCTGAAACGCGTGGGCACGATGTTCGTCACGATGGCGGCGATCAGTGTTCTGGTTTTTATTATAATCCAGTTGCCACCGGGTGATTACCTGACGTCGTATATAACTGAACTGCAAAGTCAGGGCGAACGGGTCAGCCCGGAAAAGATCGAATTTTTGCGGGTCCAGTACGGGCTCGACCGGTCCATGGTCAACCAGTACTTCTTCTGGGTCGGCGGGCTGATGCAGGGGGACCTGGGTTATTCCTTCGAACATAACCTTCCGGTCAAAGACGTTGTCGGCGACCGTATGTTCCTGTCGCTGGTGCTTAATTTCGTTTCGATTTTATTTATTTATGTCGTGTCGTTTCCCATTGGCGTTTATTCGGCGACACACCAGTACAGCTGGGGGGATCATGGCCTGTCTTTTCTGGGGTTTCTGGGGTTGGCGACGCCCAACTTCCTGTTGGCGTTGATCCTGCTGTATGTGGCAAACACGGTCTTTGGCACATCCATCGGCGGTCTGATGGACCCTAAATATATGGATCAGGGCTGGAGCGTCGATAAGATGCTCAGCGTGCTAGAACACCTCTGGGTGCCTGTTGTCGTGATCGGCACCTCGGGCACGGCGGGTATGATCCGGCGCTTGCGCGCAAACCTGCTAGATGAATTGCAAAAGCAATATGTCGTTACCGGGCGTTCCAAGGGCATGCGCCCCGGTCGGTTGCTCGTCAAGTATCCCCTGCGCATGGCGCTGAACCCTTTCATCGCCGATATAGGCAATCTGTTGCCCCAGGTCATATCCGGTTCGGTGATTGTTTCGACGGTGATGTCGTTGCCGACAACCGGGCCGATGTTGCTGTCGTCGCTGCAAAGCCAGGATATGTATCTGGCGGGTTCGTTCCTGATGTTTATCGCCATGCTGACGGTCATCGGAATGTTTGTTTCAGACGTGCTTCTCGCCCTTCTTGATCCGCGTATTCGAATGGGCGGGGGGAATGTGCGATGAGCGACCGGCTGGAACATTTTGTTTGCAAGGAACCGTTTGACCCGGAAGCTATGGATGCGCCGTCGGAGGCGCTGAAAAAGCTTTACATGGCGTCGCAGTGGAAAATGATGTGGTGGCGGTTCTCGCGCCACAAGTTGGCTATTGCGGCGGGGATCGTTCTTATTATCAGTTATCTGGCTGTTTTCTTCGCTGAAATTTTCGCGCCCTATGGCCTGAACGACCGCAATTCGAAATACATTTTTGCGCCGCCGCAATCCGTGCACATGTTCCATGAAGGGGAATTCGTCGGGCCCTTTGTCTATGGTTATAAATTCAAGTTGAATATGGATACCCTGAAGAGGGAATATTCCGACAACCACAACGAAGTCATGCCCATACGTCTTTTCTGTTTGGGATCGTCATACGAATTCTGGGGCCTGTTTGATGCCCGTTTCCACATAATCTGCCCGTCCGAAGGCGGTACGATGTTCCTGCTTGGAACGGACAGGCTGGGCCGCGATATGCTCTCGAGACTGCTTTATGGCGGCCGAATATCCTTGAGCGTGGGGCTCATTGGTATCGCTATCAGTTTTATCCTTGGCATTAGCATAGGCGGCGTTGCCGGGTATTTCGGTGGTTGGGTCGACAACATCATTCAGCGGGTTATTGAAGTTCTGCGGTCTTTACCAGAATTGCCCTTGTGGATGGCCCTGTCGGCGGCATTGCCGGTGACCTGGTCGCCGCTTGTGGTTTACTTTGGTATTACCATCATTCTTGGGTTGCTTGACTGGCCGGGGCTTGCCCGCGCGGTGCGATCTAAATTGCTGTCCTTGCGCGAAGAAGATTACTGCACGGCGGCACGCTTGATGGGGGCCAAGCCGAAACGAATTATCGGCCGTCATTTACTGCCCAATTTCATGAGCCACCTGATCGCTTCGGCGACACTGTCTATCCCATCGATGATATTGGGTGAAACGGCGCTTAGCTTCCTGGGGTTAGGCCTCAGGCCGCCGGTCACAAGTTGGGGTGTGTTGCTGGCCGAGGCCCAGAATATCGAAGCCGTGGCGCTTTATCCTTGGTTGATGCTGCCGATGTTGCCTGTGATCATTGTCGTATTGGCGTTCAACTTCCTGGGCGATGGCCTGCGCGATGCGGCGGATCCCTATGATTGACCGTAGATTAGATAGGCTCTAAGTTTCCGGAAAGCATACAAGGACAATCAAGAGATTCTCGATGGCAACAGACATACAAAGCAAGTTGACGGCCATGACAGCGGCTTTTTTGTCCAAACTGACGGACAAAGTCCGGGAAATGGAAGACGCTGCGGAACCTCTTGGGAACACTGCCGATGGAGACGCCATTGTTGATGCCCTGAATGTCGTTCAGGCGCTTGCCCACAAGTTGGCCGGATCGGCCGGCACCTACGGCTTTGCTAATCTTGGTCACACCGCCCGTAATCTTGAGCTGGCCTGTCAGGCGCTTCAGGAAAGTTCTGATGCGATCTCGCGGCAGGAGCTGAATCAGGTTGGTGAGTTAATTGCGCTCATGCGGGAACAATCCGAATCCAGCACTAACGCCGCCATGAGCCAACGCCAACATATTATCGGTGTACCTGATTCCATGGTTGAAACAGTATCAAACCCTGAAACGAAACATTTGATCCTGGTCGATGACGATCTTGAACAATCGGCACTGCTGGAACAACTCCTGACCAATTACGGATTTTCTGTCCGGGCCCTGGCGCACCCTTCCGAACTGAAAGCGGCGATTGGTGAAAAGCAACCTGACGCAGTGATCATGGACATTATGTTTCCGGGCGACCGCAATGCCGGTTTGGCCATGATCAATAGTTTGCGACAAGGTCAAGACCTTAGCTGCCCCGTCATTTTTGTTTCCGGGCGCGAGGATTTTTCGGCTCGGCTGGAAGCAATCCGGGGAGGGGGCGACGGTTATATCGTCAAGCCTATCGACATCAATGAACTGGTCGAAACACTTACACGTCTGATTGAAGAAAGAGAAAAGCCCGCGTTTCGCGTTCTGATCGTCGATGATGACCAGGATCTGACGAGTTTCTGCAAGGTCGTTCTGGAAGAAGCAGGGCTTATCGTAAGTGCTGTCAATGATCCGATGATAGCGAGCGAAGAATTGGTTCGTTTCGGTCCGGACGTTATCATCCTTGATATTGAAATGCCGAACTGCAACGGTTTTGAACTTGCGTCTGTCATTCGCCAGATGGGGGACGCCTATTTACAAGTGCCGATATTGTATCTGACGGCACATGATGAAAATGCCAACCATATGCGCGCGGCGCGCACCGGCAGCGAAGATTTTATCTCTAAACCGGTCGTTGCAGAAAGGCTGGTTTCTTCGATTGTCGCCAGGTGCGAACGATCGCGCATCCTGAAGGCTTTGTACCAGCGCTTGCGGTCGGGCGAGGAACGGTTTGGTTCGATCACCCGTTCGGCCAACGAAGCAATAATTTCGGCGAACAGTCTTGGTCTTGTCCTGTCCTGGAATCCCAGCGCGAAGAAAATTTTTGGGTATAATAAGCGCGAAATTCTTGGAAAACCCCTGAGCTTGCTGGTACCGGAAAAATTCCGCGAGGCCCACCTCGCCGGATTTCGACGGTTTTGTGAGGGCGGAAAACCGACAGTTCTTGGTCGCACGGTTGAAATGGTCGGCCTGCGCAAAGACGGTTTGGAGTTCCCGTTGGATTTGTCCCTGTCGTCTTGGGAATCGGATGGAGAGCTTTTTTTCGCCGCCACCATGCGGGATATTACTGAACGCAAGGAATCTCACGCCGCCCTGCAAAGTGCCAAGGAAGAGGCCGATAACGCCAACCGGGCGAAGTCTGATTTTCTGTCTTCCATGAGCCATGAACTGCGCACCCCCTTAAACGCCATTTTAGGCTTTGGCCAGCTATTGCAATTCAACCCGAAAGAACCTTTGAGCAAAGCCCAGAATTCAAGCGTCGACATGATCATGAAGGGCGGCGCGCACCTTCTTGAGTTGATCAATGACATTCTCGATTTGGCTAAGATCGAATCCGGAAACGTCGAATTCAGTTTTGAAAATATTCAGATTTCCACTGTCATAGAAGAATGCCTGCCGCTGGTGTCCGATATGGCGGAAAAGCGAGGCATTGATATTAATATCGAGGAACCTGACGGCGGCGGCGGCGGGATCCTGACGGACTTCACCCGCATCAAACAGGTCCTGATTAATCTGCTGTCAAACGCCCTTAAGTACAATCGGGATGGCGGTTCGCTGACAATTCGTATTGAAGGAATGCCATCAGGCATGCAGCGGATTTCGATTGTCGATACAGGGCACGGTATTCCTCAGCATCTGCTTGTGGACCTGTTCAAACCCTTCAGCCGCCTGGGGGCGGAAAGCACCGAAATTGAAGGTACAGGCATTGGGCTTGTCGTTTGCAAGCAGTTGGTGGAATCCATGCATGGCAAGATCGGTGTGGAAAGTGTTGAAGGAACGGGCAGCACGTTCTGGTTCGAAATGCCTTTATCGTCCGGGCAGGAAAATCAGGATCAAGATGAAGATGTTATCGCAAGCAATCCGTCGGATAATACCCCGGAGGCACATATAGCCAAGACGGTCCCGGAGTTAGGTTTGATGCTTTATGTGGAAGACAATCCTTCGAACCTGCGACTTATGGAAATGATCGTTTCTCGTGTCGACGGACTGAAACTTATTTCAGCCCACACGGCCGAACTTGGCATCGAACTGGCAAGGTCCAGAACGCCCAATATTATCTTTATGGATATCAATTTGCCCGGCATGAACGGTTTTGAAGCCTTGGAAGAACTTAAACGATATGAAGAAACCAAGGGAATTCCGGTGTTGGCGCTAAGTGCCGCCGCCACCAAACGCGATATCGAAAAGGGTATCGCCGCGGGGTTCACCCGTTACATGACCAAGCCCATGCAGATCAGGGATGTGATCGCGGCGATCAAAGAAGAGCTTGCCAAATAAGGTTCCTGCTGAATTTGCCTGATCCCGGAGGGTGGTTTTTTAAGGTTTCTCTGCCCCGTGGTTCTGATGTTTCATATGTCAAAACGCTGTTCCATTAATGGTTGAAGCCAGTTCCATCCTCTGTAAGTATCGCCGCTACGTTTAAAAAAAGACGGGTGAAGATGCCGTGACAGCCACTGGTTCAAATAATAAATCTGCCATTGTGCCGATGCTGGCTGGAATTCTGGCTTTGGCCGCGATCATTGGCGCTCTGGTCGTCCCCGCACCGCCGGGGTGGAGCGGCCAGGCCATCGCTGCGGGCGGCCTGACCATTGCCGCGATCACGTTGTGGGCCAGTTCCGCATTGCCGATGGGGGTTGTTGCCATTGGATTTCTTCTGCTTGCTGTTTTGCTTAAAGTTCAACCGCCAGCAGTGGTGTTCTCGGGATTCCAATCCGGTGCGTTGTGGCTGGTGTTTGGCGGTCTGGTTATAGGAACTTCGGTCGCCTACACGGGGTTAGGCAAGCGATTGGCTGCATCGGTGACCTCGCGCATCGGAGATTCCTATTTTGGCATTCTCCTGGGGATTGCCAGTGCTGCGTTGATTCTTTCCTTCCTTATTCCTTCGGCCATGGCCCGCAGCGTTTTGATGGTTCCCATCGTTGTTTCCGTCGCCGAAAACCTTGGATTTGGCGCACATAGTCGTGGGCGAACGGGTATGATCCTGGTCGCCGCCCTGGTATCGTTCGCATCGGGGGGGACAGTTCTGACAGCAATATTGCCAGGCATTATCCTGGCCGGTGCCGCCGAGACAATATTTGGAATTCACATTACCTACGGCGGTTACCTGTTGGCTTCCTTCCCGGTGATGGGGGTGGGGCGGGCCCTTCTTATCGTCACCTTGGCCTGGTGGATGTTTCACGATAAAGCCAATCGACCGATAACCCCGAAGGAAGCACGCTCTTCTGTTACAATGTCAGAATGGCGGCTTGCATTCCTTCTGGTGGCCATTCTTGTTCTATGGGGAACGGATGATCTGCATGGCGTGCATGCGGCCTGGGTCGGTCTTGGCGCGGCCCTTGTTATGCTGACGCCGTCGTTGGGGTTGGTGCCGCCGCGCACGCTCAACGAGCGGCTTGATTACAACTCGTTCTTCTATACCGCAGCGGTCATCGGCCTTGGCGCGGTCATTACCGGGTCGGGGTTCGCTGCCGGCCTGGCGCAATGGCTGGTCGCCGTTTATCCGACCGGCGAAGCCGGCAATGCCGTGCAACTGGCGGGCCTGTCGGTCGCTTTCGCCCTGCTTGGCCCCCTTATCACCAACCCGGGCATCCCTGCTGTTATATCGCCCCTGGCTGGGGATCTGGCAACGTTGACCGGATTGCCGATCAAGAGCATCCTGCTGGCGCAGGTATTTGGGTTCACCAATGTCATCCTGCCCTATCAGGCGGCCCCATTTGTCGTTGCCCTGAGCATGGCCGGGGCGTCACTACGTGACGGTGCCCGCTTTACCGTGGCTGTCACGCTGGCATCGATTGTGCTGATCGTGCCTTTGCAAACGGGGTGGTGGCAAATTTTGGGGTATCTCGACTAGATAAAAGATCACTTCGGACCCTAATTCAGCGATTCCCAATGGCGTGAGTAACCCCGGCACAATCAGGGAGGCCCGGCATACACTGGATTTCAATATCGCGGCGGCGGACCGCTGCCCTTCGGAAGCTGCGCTCAATGGTGTGAAGGTGATGGGGTGGATGGCCGCGAAAAGTCGTCTCCGTGTTCATGTGAACACAGGGAAAAAGTTTTAAAACCAGCTAAGCCATTGAAAAAATTGGTCGGGGCGAGAGGATTTGAACCTCCGACCCCCTCGTTCCGAACAAGGTGCGCTACCAGGCTGCGCTACGCCCCGACCGCTGCGACGCGCCGGTTTAAGGCCGGTGCGTGCCTGATAAATCGGTTTATAGCGCCCAACTTAAAGAAGGGCAAGGCGGTATTACAGGGCAGGGGGGATACGTCAGTGCGCTAGTAGGGGCGTTCGATGCAGAAGTCGATCAGGTTGATCATGGCCGCCTTGATTTCGCCGTCGCCAAAGATGCCCAAGGAGTCCCTGGCGATGGAGCCGTAATGACGGGCCCGTTTCACCGTGTCGCTGAGTGCCTGGTGTTTTTCGAGCAAGCCAATAGCGTGTTCGAGGTCTGTTTCGGTCTGGTCCAGTTCTCCCAGCGTGCGCCGCCAGAATTTCCGTTCGTCGTCGTTGCCTCGGCGAAAGGCCAGGATTACCGGCAGGGTGATCTTGCCTTCGCGGAAATCATCCCCCACGGTTTTGCCAAGCGTCGCCTGTTTGGCCGAATAATCGAGCACGTCGTCGATTAACTGGAAGGCAATGCCCAAATTCATGCCGAAGGCTTGCAGGGCTTCTTCCTCAATCTTGGGGCGTTCGGCGACGATGGCGCCCAGGCGGCAGGCGGCGGCGAACAGTTGCGCCGTTTTCGCCTTGATCACATCCAGATACGCGGTTTCGCCGGTTTCGGTATCGTTGACGGTCATCAACTGCATGACTTCGCCTTCGGCCAGCCTGGCCGATGCCGACGACAGGATGCCCATGACGGTGACCGAACCGTCTTCGACCATCAATTCAAACGCCCGGCTGAACAGAAAATCGCCGACCAGTACGCTGGCCTGATTGCCCCAAACGGAATTAGCCGTCGCCATGCCCCGGCGCAGATCACTTTCATCGACCACATCATCATGTAACAGGGTGGCGGTGTGAATAAATTCGATGCACGTGGCCAGCGTGACGTGGCGGGTGCCCTGATAGCCGCACAATTTGGCCGATGCCAGTGTCAGCATGGGTCGCAGCCGTTTGCCGCCAGCGGAAATGACGTGCCCGGCAAGCTGTGGAATCAGCGCTACCTGGCTTTCCATACGTTTGAGGATCAGCGTGTTAACAGCGGCCATGTCATCGGCGACAAGGGCGCTTAAATCATCAAAGGACGGTTTTTTATCCCGTTCACCCTCTAGATTGACAACAATTCCCACGAAAAATTCCTTTGGTAATGGTATCGTTTCTAACCAGAGCATAGAAACTGGTAGGCCCTGCGGTCAAGGAATCATACACCCAAACGACACAGAGTAGTTGATCATCTGTTATGCACGAACTGACCCGAACAAACGATCCGGTATTGTTGTCCTGGCTAATCCAGGCGTTGGCCCATGTGGGGGTCGAGGCCCTTGTTTTTGACAATCACACCAGCATCCTTGAAGGCAGTATTTCGGCCATCCCGCGGCGGATCATGGTCCGCGAGGCGGATCTGGCGCGCGCCAAGCGGGTGCTTGACGAGGCCGAGGCCATCGCCAACGGTTTAACGAAGGAAGCTGAAGATTGACCGGCGAAGATACCCTTATGGGCGGACGGGTGCGGCTATTGCAGGGGCAAGACGGCTACCGGGCGGCGATTGATCCCGTCTTGCTGGCCGCCAGCGTTCCCGCCACGGAAGGCCAACAGGTGCTGGAGCTGGGGGCAGGCGGTGGTGCTGCTGCCTTGTGCCTGGGCATGCGGGTTGCCGGGGTGCGTATCACCGGCATCGAACTGCAAGCCGATCTGGTCGATCTGGCACGTAAAAGTGCCGACTTAAACGGGCTTGGCGACAGGGTTACGTTTATGGTCGCCGACGTTCTTGCCCCGCCGCGTGGGCTCGTCGCCGGATCTTTTGATCATGTCATGGCCAATCCGCCCTACCTGAGCGCCAAAAGCGGCCACCCGCCGCCGGGTGCCGCCAAGGCCATGGCCAACGTGGAAGGTGCTGCGGTGCTGGTTGACTGGATCGATTGCGCCCTTGCCATGGTGCGCGACAAGGGCCGGGTTACCTTTATTCATCGGGCCGACCGGATCGACGAGATTTTAGCCGCCCTGCACGGCAAGCTGGGGGCTGTCACCACCCTGCCGCTTTGGCCGAAATCCGGCAAGGCGGCGAAGCGGGTGATCGTGCAAGGCCGCAAGGGGGTCGCCAGCCCGTCGGTGATCCATCCGGGCATGGTCCTGCATGGGGCCGACGGCGGCTATACGAAGGCGGCTGAAATGGTCCTTAAGGATGGTGCTGCGCTGGCTTTTTAATTGGCCGCTTGCCATCGTGCGGGGGGGTCTTTACAAAGGCGGGCATGTTTGGATTTTCCATTGCAAAGCTTATTTTTACCGTTGTTGCCGTGCTGGCCATCTGGCACGGCTTCAAGTGGGTTACCCGCTACCAGCAAGACCGTCTTGATAATCAGGGCAAGGTCCGCAAAGCTAACGGTGCGGGTGCGCCCAGTGCGGCACAAAGCGAGCCCGAATTCGAAGCTGAAGAGATGATCAAATGCCCGGTCTGCGAAACCTATGTTTCGGCGAAATCCGCCGTGTCATGTGGCCGCGACGGGTGCCCATATCCTGGATGAATTTATTGCGTCTTGATCTCGCCCCGTGCTTGACCGGGTATCAGCGGGGCTTTATCTTTCGCTGCACCGCAACATAACGGAATTTAAGCGCCATGAGCGGCGATACAGCCTCTAAACCAAATTTCCAGACGATGATCCTGACCCTGCAGAAATTCTGGGCGGATCATGGCTGCGTGCTGTTACAGCCCTATGACATGGAAGTGGGTGCCGGTACATTCCATCCGGCGACGACCCTGCGTGCCCTGGGCCCTGAGCCTTGGAAGGCCGCCTATGTGCAGCCGTCCAGGCGTCCCACCGATGGTCGCTATGGCGAAAATCCCAACCGGTTGCAGCACTATTATCAGTTCCAGGTGATTTGGAAGCCGTCACCACCCAACAGCCAGGACCTGTATCTTGACAGCCTTAAGGCCATTGGCATCGATTCCTCATTGCATGATATCCGTTTCGTCGAAGACGATTGGGAAAGCCCGACGCTGGGTGCCTGGGGGCTGGGCTGGGAAGTGTGGTGTGATGGCATGGAAGTCAGCCAGTTCACCTATTTTCAACAGGTCGGCGGCATCGAATGTAATCCGGTGTCGTTGGAACTGACCTATGGCCTGGAACGTCTGGCCATGTATATCCAGGGGGTCGAAAATGTGTACGATCTCGACTGGAATGGCGAAATGACCTACGGTGACGTGTACCTGCGCAACGAGCGCGAACAGTCGGCATTCAATTTCGAACATACCGATACCGATGTCCTGTTCCGCCAGTTCACCGATGCTGAAAGTCAGTGCAACACGGTTTTATCGCTGGACCCGCCGTTGGCGCTTCCGGCCTACGAACAATGCATCAAGGCCAGCCATTTGTTTAATCTGCTCGATGCCCGCGGGGTCATTTCGGTGACCGAACGCGCCGCCTATATCGGTCGGGTGCGCAAACTGGCGACGGGTTGCGCCCAAGCGTGGGTCGCAGGAGGCCAAAATGCCTGAACTGCTTCTTGAAATTCTGAGCGAAGAAATCCCGGCCCGCATGCAAAAACGCGCAGCGGACGATTTGCAACGGCTTGTTTGTGAGGGTCTGAAAAAAGCCGGGCTGACATTCGATAGCGCTCAGTCGTTTTCCACCCCCCGCCGCCTGACGCTTGTGATTGATGGGCTACCTGAAAAACAGCCCGATGTTAAGGACGAACGCAAAGGCCCGCAGGTCGGCGCACCCGAACAGGCGATTAACGGCTTCCTGGGCTCGCTCGGCGGTTTAAGCTTGGACAATTGCGAACAACGCGACATCAAGGGCAAGACCTTCTGGTTCGCTGTGATCGACAAGACTGGCAAACCGACCGCCGAAATTCTTAAGGACCTGATCGATGCGGCGCTTTCCGCAATGGCAGGATCCTGGCCCAAGTCCATGCGCTGGGGCAATAATACCGTGCGTTGGGCACGTCCGCTGCATGGCATTCTTTGCCTGCTCGACAGGGTCGTGATTCCGGTGGAATTGGGGCCGGTTACAGCGTCAGATGCGACCATTGGTCACCGTTTCATGACGTCCGGAGAATTTTCCGTTGCGAGCGCGGCCGATTACAAGGCCAAGCTCTCAAACGCAAAAGTGATACTCGACCCCGCCGACCGCCGCCAGAAAATCAAGGCCGACGCCGATGCGTTGGTGACCGCCGCTGGGTTAACGGTCAAGACCGATGACGCGTTGCTGGACGAAGTCGCAGGCCTGGTCGAATGGCCGGTTGTGCTCATGGGCAAGATCGACGACGCCTTCATGGAAGTACCGCCCGAAGTGCTGATCGCCGCCATGCGCGGTCATCAGAAATATTTTTCGTGCCTTGATGCCGATGGCAATCTGGCGTCACGCTTTATCGTCGTTTCCAACATGGAAGCCCCCGATGGCGGGGCGGCGATCATCACCGGCAACGAGCGCGTCCTGCGCGCACGTCTGTCCGATACCAAATTCTTCTGGGATCAGGACCGCAAGCACAGCCTAGGCAGTCGCGCGCCGAAACTGCAAAGCATCGTCTTCCATGCCAAAATCGGCACGCTGGACGAAAAAGTTGACCGCGTGCAGGCCCTGGCCAGCGATCTGGCCGCGTCCATCCCCGGTGCCGACCGCGACCAGGTGCGTTCTGCCGCGCGTTTGGCCAAGGCCGACCTGACCACCGCCATGGTCGCCGAACTGCCCGAACTGCAGGGCCTGATGGGGCGCTATTACGCGCTGAACGATGGCGAGAACGAAGCCGTCGCCGATGCCATCGCCGAACATTATTCGCCGGTTGGGCCGGGCGATATGTGCCCATCCAAACCGGTCAGTGTCGCCGTCGCCCTGGCCGACAAGATCGATACGTTGATCTCGTTTTGGGTCATCGATGAAAAACCGACCGGCTCGAAAGACCCGTTTGCGCTCCGCCGTGCGGCCCTGGGGGTGATCCGCCTGATATGCGAAAACAATCTGCGGATTTCCTTGCTTGAAGTATTTAATCAAGCTGGCGGCAAGGATATCGGTGCCGACCTGCTGGCCTTTTTTGCCGACCGCCTAAAGGTTCACTTGAAAGAAAAGGGCGTGCGGCACGATTTGATTGATGCCGTGTTTGCTCTTGGTGAGGACGACCTGGTGCGCATGTTGGCCCGCGTAGACGCCTTGGGTGAGTTTGTTGCCAGCGACGATGGTTCTAATCTGCTGGTCGCCTTTAAGCGCGCCGCCAACATTTTGAAGATCGAAGAAAAGAAGGATGGTCGCGCCTACGATGGTGCGGCGGCGGAAAGTGCGCTGGCCGAAATCGCAGAAAAAGATCTTTTCAAGGCATTGGGGACGACGGAAGATGCTTGCCAGGCGGCATTGGCAAACGAGGACTTCGCCGCTGCCATGGCGGCGCTGGCCGGATTGCGCACGCCAGTAGATGGATTTTTCGATCAGGTCACGGTCAATTGTGACGATGGGCAATTACGTGAGAATCGATTGAAGCTGTTAAACAGGATCAGGGCGGTGATGCAACGCGTCGCCGACTTTTCAAAAATCGAAGGCTGAAGACAAAAGGATTTTGGGTAATGACACAGTGGGTCTATTCGTTCGGTAACGGGACTGCCGATGGCAATGCGGGTATGAAAAACCTGTTGGGTGGCAAGGGGGCCAACCTGGCTGAAATGAGCGCGCTTGGCCTGCCCGTTCCTCCGGGGTTCACCCTGACCACCGAGGTCTGCACCCATTATACCGATAACGACAACACCTATCCTGAAGTCTTGAAGGATCAGGTGAGCGCCGCCATGGCCGGGATCGAAAAGGCCATGGGGCTTAAATTCGGTGACCCGGAAAACGTGCTGCTGGTGTCCGTGCGATCGGGCGCGCGTGCCTCCATGCCGGGCATGATGGATACGGTCCTTAATTTGGGCCTGAATGATGAAACCGTCGAAGGGCTGGCTCGCGTGTCGGGCGATGAACGCTTCGCTTTTGACAGCTACCGCCGTTTTATCCAGATGTATGGCGATGTCGTTCTGGGCGTCGAACATCACAATTTTGAAGACATTCTGGAAGACCATAAAGACCGGCTTGGGGTTGCCCTTGATACGGATCTTAGCGCCGCAGACTGGCGCAAGCTGGTTGACCAGTACAAGGAAATGGTTCAGCGCGAACTGGGTGCCCCGTTCCCCCAGGATCCTGTTGAACAGTTGTGGGGGGCTGTCAACGCGGTGTTTGGGTCGTGGATGAACAAGCGCGCGGAAACCTACCGCAGGCTGCATGATATTCCCAGAAGTTGGGGCACGGCGGTTAATGTGCAGTCCATGGTGTTTGGCAATATGGGTGACGATTGCGCCACCGGTGTCGCCTTCACCCGTGACCCCTCGACCGGCGAAAACCTGTATTACGGTGAATTCCTGATCAATGCCCAGGGCGAAGACGTGGTCGCGGGAATTCGTACGCCGCAATCCCTGACCATCGAAGGCAAGGCCAAAAGCGGTTCTGACCTGCCCTCCATGCAAGAAGTGATGCCCGATACCTATGGCGAACTGGTCCAGGTCCGCGATCAACTGGAACGTCACTACAAAGACATGCAGGACATGGAATTCACGGTCCAGAAGGGCCGTTTGTGGATGCTGCAAACTCGTAACGGCAAACGCACCACCAAGGCGGCCCTTAAAATTGCCGTTGATATGGTCGATGAAGGCCTGATCAATAAAACCGAGGCAATTGCCAGGATCGATCCCGGCCAGCTTGATCAGCTTTTGCACCCCACACTTGATCCCCACGCAGAACGTAATCTGCTGGCCACCGGCTTGCCGGCCTCACCGGGGGCGGCATCGGGCAGGGTTGTGTTTAGCGCTGAAGATGCCGAAGCCTATAACGAGCGAGGCGAAAAAAATACCATTCTGGTGCGCATTGAAACATCGCCCGAAGACATTGGCGGCATGCATATCGCCAAAGGTATCCTGACCACCCGTGGCGGCATGACCAGCCACGCCGCCGTGGTCGCCCGCGGCATGGGAACGCCGTGCGTTTCAGGGGCCGGGACGATTAATGTCAATTACCGGGAAAAAACCATGACCGCGCTGGGTGAGGTCATCCACGAGGGCGACATCATCACCATCGATGGGTCCAGTGGCGAAGTCATGAAGGGAGCCGTGGCAACCATCCAGCCGGAATTGTCCGGCGATTTTTCAAGGCTCATGGCCTGGGTCGATGAAATTCGTAAACTTGGTGTCCGGGCTAACGCCGAAACTCCGACGGATGCTAAAACGGCCCGGGAATTCGGTGCCGAAGGGATCGGGTTGTGCCGGACGGAACATATGTTTTTTGATTCCGAACGGATCATTCATGTGCGCGAAATGATCGTTGCGGACGACGAAAGCCAACGCCGTAGCGCGCTGGACAAGCTTTTGCCCTTCCAGCGGCAGGATTTTATCGATTTGTTCCGGATCATGGATGGCCTGCCCGTAACGATCCGCCTGTTGGATCCGCCGCTGCACGAATTTTTGCCGCACAGCGAAGAGGACATGGCAGAAGTTGCCAAATCCGCCGGGATCGACGTGGCGCAAGTCAAGGCGCGGGCGGAACAATTGCATGAATTTAATCCCATGCTGGGGCACCGAGGCTGTCGTTTGGGTGTTACGTACCCTGAAATATACGAAATGCAGACCCGGGCCATTATCGAAGCGGCTCTTTCGGTTGCGGCCGAAGGTATCACCGTGCATCCCGAAGTGATGATCCCGCTGGTTGGCATGAAGACCGAACTGGATCGCATGAAAGACCTGGTTGACCTGACGGCAAACACCGTCATGGATGAAAAGGGGGCTCGTATCGATTTTATGGTCGGCACTATGATCGAGCTGCCGCGTGCCGCTTTGCGGGCGGCGGACTTGGCAGAAAGCGCTGAATTTTTCAGCTTCGGCACCAATGATCTAACGCAAACGGCCCTGGGCCTGTCGCGGGATGATGCCGGTCCGTTCATCCAGATCTATCAGGAAAAGGGTGTGCTGGAAGTCGATCCCTTCGTCAGCATCGATCAAGAAGGTGTCGGCGAACTGGTGCGCCTGGCCGTGCAACGCGGGCGCGCTGCCCGTCCCGGAATTAAACTGGGAATATGCGGCGAACACGGCGGCGACCCCGCATCGGTGGCGTTTTTCCACCAGGTTGGGCTCGACTATGTTTCGTGTTCGCCCTACCGTGTCCCCATTGCACGTCTGGCGGCGGCACAGGCGATGTTGAAGAACGGCGACTAGCGCGATCAATTGTAAAAAAATACGGCGAACGCTGGGCGCTCGCCGTTTTAAGTTGATGTCACTAGTTATTGGTGAAGGAGGGATCCAACACCTGTAAGAATAACCAACATCATAAAATAAGATTTGCTCCAATCAGGCACCCCCCATTTGGGGGGGTGTCGCTATTTTAATTATACTTTTTATCGGATACGTTGATCGGTGTATTGTGCTGAAAATCAGGTGGGCATCGCCCGTTCCAAGGGATTAGGCAAATAACTCAATGAGTTGACCCTCTGGCGCGGGCGAACGGGAGGCACCGGAAGAAATTGAGTAAAACGCGTAAATTCGAAAATAATTTCCAAGAAAACGAAGTTGACCAGTTTCTCAAACATTCTGCCGACATGTTGTGCGTCATGTCGTTCGACGGTGATTCCCTGCACCTTAATCCGATCCTTGAAAGTGCTCTGGGCTATAACCCCGGCCATTTCAAAAAGGGACGACTGGATGAAATTGTCCATCCGGAAGACCGTGACAGGCTGGCACTGGAAATTGCCAGTTTAAGAAAAGTGCGGGAACTCAGGGTTTTTACGGCCCGACTCGTTTGCCGTGATGGCAGTTACAGGTCTTTGCTTTGGCGGCTGATTGGCAATCCTGAAAAGCGGCGGATTTATGCCCATGCTGTTGATTCCGGTGCGGAAGCACCCCGCCCGGCCAGTGTGGATATCTTCCTGGAAATCATCGAAAGCATCCCCGAAGGGTTCGTCATTTATGACCGTGATGGCCTGCTGGTAACCTGTAACAAGACTTTTCGGGATTTCTATGGATATACCGAAAAGGAGGCCGCTCCAGGCGTTCATTATAGAATACTGGGGATGCTCGATGTGGAACGGGGCAAAATAACCCGAAGTTCCATCGAACGAACAGCTTACATTGGGCGGCGTGACAGGCTTGGCACGGAACCAGTCAAGGAATTCACCATGCATCTGGCGGATGGCAGGCGCATTCAATCGAGGGATCACCGGACTCCGCATGGGTATATCATCAGTGTGCAATCCGATGTGACGGACTGGGCTATTTCTGAAGAACGTCTTCGGGCTTCGACCAAAAGCGCCCTTGATCAAATGCATATTGGGGCGATCTGTCTTGATGGGGATGGCAGGGCGATGATCATTAACGACCGGGCCCGTGAAATTGTGGAAAATGGTGACGGGATTCAGCTTGGGGCGGACGGAAAATGTTACACCGATAATCCCGAAGAGAACGACCGTCTTCAGGGGTTGGTTTTCGACCTTATCGCCCTGTGTCCTGATGTACCGGGAATCAAATGTGGTGGCGCCCTGTCGGTTTCAAAAAAATCCGGCGGTCGTCCTTATTCGGTTCTGGTAACCGCACCCGTCAATGTTCCTTATGATCTGGATCATAACATCCATGCGGGGGTGATTTTCGTTAGCGACCCTGAATACAAGGTCCTGGCTTCCGCCGACGTGATTGCTTCCCTGTATGGCTTGACACCATCTGAATCCCGTGTCGTGTCAGGCCTGGTGGCAGGAAAATCGCTCAATGAAACGGCACGAGGTATGGACATCACCGGAAGCACGGCGCGGAGCTACTTGAAAACAATTTTTGCCAAGACCTATACCCGAAGCCAGGCTGATTTGATCCGTCTGGTGTTATCGGGTCCGGCATCATTGTGGTGGCGGTAGCTTGGAAATGCTCTAGCGACGAATGAAAATCGTCCACTCATCGAGCGGATAATCATCGATCAGGGTGATGTTCGATGAAAAGCGGGTGCAGAATTCCATGAATTCGTCACGGTCTGCGTAATACAGGCCCGCCAGCCGATTGGGGTGATGTCTGTCCAACATGTTAAACGCCAACCCCCGACCGGTCTTTGCCCAAAGCTGTGACAGGCTGGCCTTGATGAATTCGCTCCAAACCCCGGTATCCATATCAACGTGCAGGTTATAGGTTCCCGATACGAACGTGTAATCGGCGGTGCGCTGGGCGCAATCGGCAACGTGGAAGTTGGCCCGGTTGTCTTTGATGCGGCCTTGGGCCTGGGCGACCATTTCGGGTGAAATATCATACCCGGCATAATTAAATTCAGGCATCTGGGGCAGGGCGTGCAGGAAGTCGAAAAAAGCACCATAACCGCACCCCAGGTCATTTATGGTGATCCTCGACGTCAGCGGCTCGTCGTTCATGATGTTGCATAAGACTTCAAATCGAAGTTGCTGACCATCCCGGTCTTTCCATAAAACCCCGGCGGGAGACGGGCCGTATTGCCGGACGCGCAGGCTGAATATTTTCGATAATTTATCGAGAAATTCAGGGGTGTCAGCGGGCGTGTCGTTCATTCCGGTTCGGGAAATTCGGCCCAGGATGGTTTGTTGGGCACAATTATCGCCTCGCCGGCCGTGAAGGGCTCATTACTTGCGGCCCTGTTGCGGTAGGGCTCAAGCCTAATCAGCGCCAATCCCCGACCGTCCAGCGAAGTCCGAATTTCGCCGGCATCCTTGCCGTTGAACAGGATCTGGGTACCCGGTTCCGGCGTCGGTCCTTCGATGCGGACGGGCATCAGGCGCTTTTTGACCAGTCCCCGGTAATGGGTGCGTGCGGTCAGTTCCTGTCCCATGTAACAGCCCTTGTTCCAGTCGACACCGTGCAGTTCCACAAAACCGTTTTCCAGCAGTATGGCTTTGTCGACAACCATGTCACGGCTGCCGTCGGGCAAGCCGTTGTTCAGGCGCAAGCGTTCGTAATCAGATGGATCACCGGCCTTAAACCCGGCGGCTTCGATTTGCGTTGCAGCATCCTCTCGCGATACGACCGCACGCCCCCCCATGAGGACAAGGCGGGGGTCCATACAGGCGGTGCCGTCGGCAAATGGCGCAGTCGTCCCTTCGGTATTTTCCACCCCAAGGGTTTTTGCGACACCGTCACCGTTAAGGGCGGCGACGGTCAGGTCCGGTGTTCGGTCAGATAGCTCGACCTTGGCACGCATTTTGTACATCGAAAGTTTGCGTTTGAATTCCTCCAGGCGGTCAAGCTCGCAATCAATTAACAGGCCCGTGTCGGACGCGCTCAGGAAAAAGTCGTATTGAAACTTTCCTTGCGGGGTTAACAGCGCGGCATACAGTGTTTTTTCAACCGTTACTTTGTGAACGTCGTTGGATATCAACCCTTGCAAAAAGTCACGGGCATCCTCGCCGTCCACCCCAATCAGGCCGCGGTTTTCAAGCATGATATATCTAAGGTCTGACATCTTTGGTTTTTGTATCCGTATTGTAAATCCGATCTTGCCATAGAATTGGGGTGGAACGAGCCTTTTGGCAAGCTTTGAATATTAGTCCCATGCTGCGGATAAGATTAGAATTTCAGCTGCTCAATTCATGGAACGGCCCTAGGCAACGCCCTTTTCGAGACGTATAAACCTATTTATGAAGATTCTTTTCATTACATCTACCCGGGTTGGCGATGCGATCCTCTCGACGGGGCTTCTCGATCACCTGATCAGGCAGTATCCGGGAGCACGAATTACTGTTGCTTGCGGCCCCGCTGCGGCTTCGCTGTTTGCTACAGTGCCCGGCCTCGAGCGAATCATTGTGCTGGAAAAAATGGCGTTTTCTTTGCATTGGCTGCGTTTGTGGTTGTTATGTGTATCTCGTATCTGGGATATCGTCGTCGATCTTCGCCGCTCACCCATGTATTACATGCTGGCCGCAAGCAAGCGGATCCAACTGGGCCGGGGCAAGCAGGGTGTGCACCGGATCAGGCAACTGGCGGATGTTCTGGGCATGGGCGATAACCCGCCTTCCCCCCATTTGTGGATGACTCCGGCGCTGGAGCAATTGGCGAAAGACCTGATTCCTGATGGAACACCGGTTCTGGCAATCGGACCCACGGCCAATTGGCGGGCCAAAACCTGGCGCAGTGAACATTTCAGCGAGCTGATAGAACGGTTGACGGGGGCCAAAGGGATCATGCCGGGCGGTCGGGTGGTGATTCTGGGTAGAGACGATGAACGACCGACCGTGCTGCGTCTGATCCAATCCATACCTCAGGAACAGCAAATTGACCTGGTCGGACATCTGGATTTAATGGAAGCCTATGCCTGCCTGCGGCGATGCCAGCTTTTTGTCGGCAATGATTCAGGCTTGATGCATCTTGCGGCGGCGTCGGGAACCCCGACGCTGGGCCTGTTCGGGCCAACCCCGAAAGAGCAATATGCGCCTTGGGGCGACCGCTGCCGGGTTGTTTCGACGGCGGTGCCCTATGAAGAGATTTTCCCTGAAAACTTCAATCATGTGACATCTGACAGCCTGATGGACAGTTTGTCGGTTGACGATGTTGAAAAGGCGGCCCGCTTGTTGTGGAACCCCAGGACGGAAGCGGCATGACCGGGAAAGTCAAATCCACGCCTGTGTTATCGGCCCTGATCACCGTCAGGAACGAGGAAACGCAACTGGCCGAATGCCTGGAAACGTTGGCTTTCGCGGACGAGATCGTTGTCGTTCTGGATAACTGTACCGACGGATCAAAGGACGTTGCCGCCAAATTTACCGACCGTCTGTTGCAAGGTGAATGGGAAAAAGAAGGCCCCAGGCGCAATGCCGGGATCGAGCATTGCCAGGGGCAATGGATCTTCGAAATTGATGCTGACGAACGGGTGCCGCACGCCTTGGCCGATGAAATACGCGCCACCATCGCGACAACATCATACGACTGGCACGAAATTCTGGTCGATAATTATATTGGTGAGCGACTGGTCCGCTGGGGATGGGGGGCATCGTTTGGCAAGGCGGCGTATCCTGGCTTGTTCCGCAAGGGTGTCAAGAAATGGGGAGACCAAAGGGTTCACCCGTCGTTGCAATGGTCCGGCAAAAAAGGACCGATGCTGAAAAACCGGCTCGATCACTATGTTGATCGCAATCTGTCGGGCCTGATACGCAAGCTGGACAGCTATTCCACGGCCCGGGCGCGCGACCTGCGCGAAGCAGGTGAAACCTGGGGGTCAGGTGCCAGCAACGTCAGGCGGTTCTTTTCGCGTTTTATAAAATGCTATTATTTCCGTAAAGGATACCGCGAAGGCGGTTATGGACTGGCGATTGCGATATTGGCTGGGCTATACCCTCTTCTGTCACACCTAAAAGCGAAACTGGAGACGGATTAAGTGGCGCGGATTGTCTTGGCCGATGACGGCATCGTTTTTGATGGCACAACACCTGAGCGCGGCCCCCTGGGTGGTGTCGAATCTTCTGTCGTCAACCTGATGGAGGAACTGGCCCGGCGCGGCCACGAGGTGATGGTCCGCAACATGTGCGAGGCGCCAATTCATCATAACGGCGTCGATTGGGCACCCCTCCACAAAGGTGGTGCCTATGCCAATCTGCCCAAACATGCGGACCTGTATATCGCCAACCGGGGGGACAAGCTGATCAAGTTGATGCCTGGTGCCGGACGAACGGCGTTTTGGATTCATAATCCGGCAAGCTTTTTGATGAAATGGCGCTATCTGGTCAAGCTATGGCAAGTGCGCCCGGCGATTGTTTTTATTGGCGACTATCACAGAACCACCTATCCGGCCTGGGCACCGGGTGGCGAGCGCGTGTCTATTCCCTATGGAATTCCCCCTATGTTTCGCGACGCCACACCAAATGATGATATTCCTGCGCCAAGGGCGGTCTTTACATCAAACCCGCTACGGTCGCTTGACTGGTTGCTTGACCGTTGGTGCGAAGAAATTCGGCCCCAGGTTCCCGGCGCCGAGCTGCATGTTTTTTCAGGCGCCGCTACCTATGGCTCGGTCGGGGACGGCAAAGCACAACAAATGGAAGCTGTCCTTGAGCGCGTCCGCAACCTGAGCGATGATGGCGTGGTCCTGCGTGGGCCGGTGGCCAAGGCACAACTGGTCGAGGAATTCCGCCAGGCGCGTGTCTTGCTGTATCGGGGTGATTTGAACGAAACATTCTGTTTGGCGGTCGGAGAGGCGCAAGCCATGGGTGTTCCCGCTGTTGTTGAAGATCTGGGTTCGGTCCGTGAACGGGTCGTTGACGACAGCACCGGATTTGTTGTCCAGAGCGACGAGGATTTTTCCCGCGCGGCGGGACGGATCCTCAGTGATGATGACCTATGGAAAGCCCAGCACCGTAATGCTTTGGAACTTCAGCGGCGATGGGGTTGGCCGGAAGCGGCGGCGGAATTCGAAAAACTGATCATTCAATAAAATAACGAAATAACAAAAAAGCGGAACGATAGAAAATATGCGTGTAATGCAAGTGATGGCCGGGGCCGAATACGGCGGAGCGGAAGCTTTTTTCACCCGGCTGGTTATCGCGCTCAGGCGCGCCAGACTTCACCAGCGGGTGATTATCCGCACCAATGCGCATCGCTCTGATCAATTGCGGCAGGGCGGTTTGGAACCTGTTGAGCTGGGCTTTCGTGGGGCGCTGGACATTTCGACAAGGCTTAGCCTGCGCCGGGAAGTGGCATCGTTCAAACCCGATGTGGTGATGACCTGGATGAACCGGGCGACGGCCATGGCACCGGCCGGGAACTTTGTTCATGTCGCCCGCCTGGGTGGATATTACGATCTGAAATACTATCAGAAATGCGACCACCTCGTGGGCAATACGATAGATATCGTCGATTACCTGACCGGCCAGGGCTGGCCTGCCGGCAAGGCGCATTACCTGCCGAATTTTGTTAATTCCGAACCCGCATCAGCGGTTGGACGGGCTGAATTTTACACGCCACGAGACGCCCCTTTGTTGCTGGCCATGGGCCGCTTACATGAAAACAAGGCTTTTGATGTGCTGATAGAGGCGTTGGCCCGGGTGCCCGATGCTTACCTGTGGCTGGCCGGTGAAGGTCCCGACCGTCAGAAGCTTGAAGCCCTGGCCGAAAAAATGGGGGTTAAACCCCGTATACGTTTCTTGGGGTGGCGCGAAGATACCGCGGCATTGCTGGCAACCTGTGATTTGTTTGTCTGCCCGTCTCGCCATGAGCCGTTGGGCAATGTGGTTGTGGAAGCCTGGGCGCATAAAGTACCGGTCGTTGCTGCCGACAGTTTGGGGCCTGGCGTGTTGATCCAAAATGACGTTAACGGTGTTCTGGTGCCCATCAACGATCCCGCAGCAATGGCTTTGGCGATTCGCGGTATCCTCAATGACAACGATCGGCGGGGTGCAATCGCGGCGGCGGGATACGCTTCTTATAAAGAAAAATTCACCGAAGAAATTGTCGTCAAAAAGTACCTGGAATTCTTCGACAGTCTGGTTGCTGACGGCCAGGCGGAAAAGGAGTAACCCGGGCCATGTGCGGGATCGCCGGACTGATGACCGTCGATGGTGCATCTCCTGATCCGGGGGTGCTGGACCGTCTTGCCGACGCTCTGGCCCACCGGGGGCCAGATGGGCGCGGTCGGCATGTTGCAAACGGTGTCGGCATGATCCAGAACCGACTGGCCATCATCGATCTGGAAACCGGCGACCAACCGATTTATGCAGGGGAAGACCCCGTGGCGGCAATCGTTGCCAACGGCGAAATTTACAACTACATCGAACTGCGCCATGCCATGGCAGAGGTGGAATTCAAGACGGCGTCGGACTGCGAACCGCCGCTGCACCTGTACCTGAAACACGGCCCGGCCTTTGGCGAAAAACTGCGCGGCATGTATGCCATCGCCATTCATGACATGGTAAATTCCCGGCTGGTGCTGGCCCGCGACCCGTTTGGTATCAAACCCCTGTATTACGCCGAAACCCCCAGCGGTTTTGCCTTTGCTTCCGAACCGGCGGCGTTGACCGCAGCGGGCCTGGTTACGCCGCAACTTAACATGGAGGCCCGGGACGATCTGCTGGGTTTACAGTTCACCACCGGCGCTCAAACGGCATTCGATGGGATCTTTCGGGTCCTTCCCGGCGAGACCCTGATTGTCGAAGGTGGTCGCATCAGCCAGCGCCTGTCCCGGTCGGCTTTGCCCGCAGGCGGTATTGAAGATGTGCGCGAGCCAAATGCACTTTCGAGGCTGGATCAAGTGTTGAATGACACCGTCGGGATGCATCAAAGATCCGATGTGCCCTACGGCATGTTTTTTTCCGGCGGCATCGATTCATCGGTCTTGCTGGCGATGATGAGCCGCCTTAACGAGCGTCCGGTGCGGGCGTTGACGGCAGGGTTCAGCGGCACGGGTGTTCATGATGAACGCGAACACGCCCGGGTCGTTGCCAAGGCTGTTGGTGCCGATCATATAGAGGTCAATTTTGACGAGGCAGATTTCATGGCCCTGTTGCCTGAAGTTGCCGCCGCCATGGACGACCCGACGGCTGATTACGCCGTGTTGCCCACTTACAAGTTGGCGGCCCGGGCTAAAAGCGAAGGCCTGAAGGTCGTGTTGTCGGGTGAAGGCGGGGACGAGTTGTTTGCCGGATACGCCCGTTACCGTCATGCCGCACGCACCTGGCCGTTTGGAAGGCGCATGCGGCGCAAGGGAATTTTACAGAGCATGGGCATCTTGCGCCAGGACGCACCGGGATGGCGGGATGGTTTTGCCGCTTCTGAACGTGATGCCATGCACCCGGTTGGTGAAAGTTCCGGTGCGGTGGCACGGACGCGCCTGCAGGTCGCCCAGGCCGTTGATTGTGCCGACTGGCTACCTAACGATTTGTTGATCAAGCTGGATCGCTGCCTGATGGCCCACGGGGTCGAAGGGCGGGTACCGTTCCTGGACCCGGAAGTTGCCGATTTCGCCTTCCGCCTGCCCGACCACCTGAAAATCAAGCGCCGTCGGGGCAAGTGGTTGTTGCGCCGGTGGCTGGAAACCGGCCTGCCCGCGAGCCGGCCGTTTTCGCGCAAGCGGGGATTTTCCGTGCCTGTGGAAGAATGGATCGCTGCCCGCGCCATAGACCTGGGGCCACTGGTCGCCGTTCAACCGGGAATCGTCGAAGTTTGCCGCCCAGGTGCCGTTGAGAATTTGTTTTCGGGCCTTCACACCGGCACGGGAAAACGTCATGGCAAGGCCGCCTGGACACTGTTGTTCTATGCCTTGTGGCACCGTGCGCATATTATGGGCCGTGAAAGCCGGGGTGATCTGATCGATGTGCTGGCCGATTCCGGTTGAAAGTGGATAGTTTGACCATGACTGAACCCGATACGCTGAACATCATCCGACCCGATGACTGGCACCTGCATCTACGCGATGGGGCCATGTTGCAAACTGTGGCACCCGCGACGGCCCGGCAATTCGCCCGCGCCATCATCATGCCCAATCTGGCCCCGCCAGTGACCATGGTTCAGGCAGCGCGAGATTACCGGGACCGAATTCTCAAGGCCGTTGGCGATGATCGGGATTTCACGCCGCTGATGACCTGTTACCTGACCGATCAGTCTGACCCTGCGGAAATTCGTCGCGGTTATGAAGAGGACGTGTTTGCGGCGGTCAAGCTTTACCCGGCCGGTGCGACGACCAATTCTGCCGCCGGTGTCACCGATTTGGGGCGTGTTTCGCACGTGCTTGAAAGCATGCAGGACACCGGCATGCCGCTTTTGGTGCATGGCGAGGTGACGGACCCGGCGGTGGATATTTTTGATCGCGAGGCGGTGTTTATCGACCGGGTTCTAGACCCTTTGCTTACAGATTTTCCGGCCCTGAAGGTCGTGTTTGAACATATCACGACGGCCCATGCGGTGGCCTTCGTTCGTGCCCAGGGTCCGCGCGTGGGGGCGACTATTACCGTGCATCACCTGATGATCGCACGTAACGCCATGTTCCAGGGCGGCATGCGCCCGCACATGTATTGCCTGCCCGTGGCCAAACGGGAACAGCATCGGCTGGCGCTGCGCGAAGCGGCGACATCTGGCGACGCCTGTTTCTTTTTAGGCACCGACAGCGCCCCGCATGTGGTGGAAGCCAAGGAATCAGCATGCGGGTGCGCCGGAATTTACAGCGCCCCGGCCGCCATGGAACTGTACGCACAGGTATTTGACGAAGAACGTGCGCTTGATAAGCTTGAATCCTTCGCATCCCTTAACGGGCCCCGTTTTTATGGACTTCCGGTCAATGAAGGAACGTTGAATTTACAACGTCGGGACTGGATCATGCCCGATGCCATCCCGGTCGTGGGGGGGACTGCCATTAGTCCATTTCAGGCCGGCGAGACCGTGACCTGGTCGTTGGACGACGCACAAACGACTTAACGAATTTCAAGGGAACCTCACCGCCATGAGTAAATCCGTCGAAACCCTGCCCCTGTTGTCACCCAGCCCTGGCACGACGCGCGAACTGGTTGTGCATCGCTACGGGACACCCGGGAAAGGGCCGAAGGCCTATTTTCAGGCGGCCTTGCATTCTGACGAATATCCTCCGCTGCTGGTCATGCATCATCTGGTTCGTCTGCTCGATGACGCTGCCAACCGGGGGGATATTCTGGGCGAGATCGTCGCTGTTCCCGTCGCCAACCCAATCGGCCTTGGCCAGCAATTAAATGGCTACCACGTGGGACGCTATGAATTCGATGCCGGTGGTAATTTCAACCGCAGTTGGCCGGATTTCAGCGACGGTGTAACGGAAGCAGTCGCGGGCAGGCTTGGCGGCGACGCCGCAGAAAACGTTTTAATCATCCGCGAGGCCCTCATCGCCGAAGCGGCGGCACTGCCGGTCAGAACCGAATTTGACAGTCTGCGCAAGGCGCTCATAAGCTTGTCTATCGATGCCGACATGGTGTTCGACCTGCATTGCGACTTGGAAGCCGAAATGCACCTTTATGCATCGTCCCGGCACGGTGAACAGGTCGCCGGTTTGGGCCGCGACCTGGCGACGACGGTGGTTTTGTTAGAAGGCGCACCGGGGGGAACGCCGTTCGATGAAGCCAATGCCGGGTTGTGGTGGAAATTAAGAGACAGAATCGAGGGTGATTATCCGTTCCCGAATGCCTGTTTTTCGGTGACGGTCGAACACCGGGGGCGGGCGGATGTTTCAGACGACCTTGCGGCAGCCGATGCCCGTGGCTTGTTCGCCCACCTGCAACGCCACGGCGTTATTGCCGGCGACCCCGGCCCGTTGCCCGAAGCCTTGTGCGAACCGACCCCGCTTGAAGGATGCGACGTTATGCATGCACCGGCGGCCGGCATCATCGCGTATCATAAAAAACTGGGTGACCATGTTGAAAAAGGGGAGGCCATCGCCGACCTGATCGATCTGATGGCGCTTGATCCGGGCCAGGCCCGCACACCCCTCGTCAGCCGAACCAGTGGCCGGATATTCTCCATGTTAATTGAGAATTTGGTGCGTCCGGGAACAGTGATCTGCAAGATCGCCGGGGCGCAACCGCTTGAGCACCGCAAAGAAGGCAATCTGCTTGAAGACTGAACCTAGGGCTCTTCATACATTTTAGGGCGCGCTACCTGTGTCGTGACGGCGAAGATGGCCGCTCCAGCGGTATTCAAGCTTTTTGAAGAGATACAGGATGCCGTAGGTGACGACCAGGTACAAAATCCCGGCCGTGATGTAGATTTCATAAATATCGAAGGATCTGGCCGCGATCACCCGGGCGACCCCGGTCAGGTCCATCAGGCTGATGATGCTGACCAGTGACGTTGCCTGAAACAGGTACACCACTTCGTTGCTATAGGCCTGCAGGGCCTGACGGAAGGCCTTGGGCAGGATGATGCGGCGGAACAGCAGGGGCTTGCTCATACCGCACGCCATCCCGGCTTCAATATCGCCATGGGGCACGGCGCGAATGGCGCCCCGCAAAATTTCGGCGGTGTAGCCTGCGGTATTCAGGGCCAGGGTGAAGACGGCGCAGAAATAGGCTTCGCGGAAAAACTGCCACAAGCTCCAGGATTCAAGTTCTTCGCGAAACTGGCCGCTGCCATAATAGATCAGGAACAGTTGCACCAAAAGCGGTGTGCCCCGGAAAAACAGGATGTAGGCGTAGGCCGGCATCCACAGCAGGGGGTTCTTCGAGACCCGCAACAGGGCAATGGGGACCGCCATGGCCAGCCCGCACGCCAGGCTGATGGCGGTAATCTGGATGGTCAGGAACAAGCCGTCGAACATGGCGGGCAGGCTGTCGATGATGATCTGGTAGTCCATCAGGTGCTCCGAATGCCGCGGTTGGACCACTTTTCCAGATGCTGCTGGGCGATCATGGAAATGATCGTGATGCTCAGGTAAATCAGGGCGGCGGCGAAATAGAAGGTGAAGGGCAGGCGGGTCGAGCGCGCCGCGATGTCGGTATTGCGCATCAGTTCAGGTAGCTGGATCACCGAAATCAGCGCCGTCGCCTTGATCAACACCATCCAGACATTGCCAAGCCCGGGCAGGGCGAAGCGCCAGACCTGGGGCATCAGTACCCGGCGAACGACCAGCAGGCGTGGCATTCCAATGGCGTGGGCCGCTTCCAGTTGGCCCTTGGGTACGGCCAGGATGGCGCCTCGGAAAACTTCCGTGGCGAAGGCCCCGTAGATGAAGCCGATGGTGATGATGCCCGCGATGAAGGGATTGACGTCAATCAGGGTGTCATTGCCAAAGGATACCAGGATGTGCTGGATCAATGTTGGTGCGCCGTAATAAACAAGCAGGATCAACAACAATTCAGGGACGCCGCGAATGACCGTGGTGTAAGTGGTGGCAGCACCGCGCGCCACCGCCGATGATGACAGCTTGGCCCAGGCCCCCAAAAGCCCCATCAATATGGCCACCACAAGGGAACAGACGCCGACCATCAGGGTCAGTTGCAGGCCTTCGCCCAGCATCCAGCCGTATCCCTGAAGATCAAGCACGGACGGTTTCCTTTTGGTGAAACGAAACCGCGCCCGCAAGCGGGCCTGCGGGCGCGGTGTTTTCGTAAACAGTCACCGATAGATCAGTCGCCGAACACGTCGAAGGCGAAATATTTATCGTTGATTTTCTTATAGGTGCCGTCGGCGCGGATTTTCTTGATCGCGGCGTCGATGGCCATGCGCAATTTGTCTTCACCCTTGCGTACGGCGACACCGGCACCATCACCGAACCACTTGGGGTCGGTGAAGCTGGGGCCGACAAAGCCATAGTCCGCCCCGTCCTTGGTTTTCAAGAAGCCATCGTTAACGGCGACGGAATCGGCGATACCGGCATCGATGCGTCCGGATGCCAGATCCAGATAGACCTCGTCCTGAGTGGCATAAGACTTGACGGTAACCACATCACCATAATTGTCGCGCAGGAAGTTTTCATGAATGGTTGCGCGTTGCACACCAACGGTCTTTCCCTTCAGACCCGCCTTGGAAATTTCGATCCCCGAGCCCTTTTTGGCAAAAAACTTGGCCGGGGTGTTGTAGTATTTTGTCGAAAAATCGACCTTCTGCTTGCGCTCTTCAGTGATCGACATGGAGGCGATGATCGTATCGAACTTTTTGGCGATCAGGCCGGGGATGATGCCGTCCCAGTCCTGGGTAACCCAGGTGCAGTCGAATTTGGCGGCTTCACAGATTGCGTTGCCGATATCGACGTCAAAACCCTTAAGCTTGCCCGATGCATCGGTGTAGTTGAATGGAGGATAGGCGCCCTCGGTTCCCATGCGAACCTTCATGCCAGCTTCGGCGCTGCCTGCGCCCAATCCTAAAATGGCCAGGCCGATGGCAGCGGATATAAATTTGTTCATAGAACCCTCCCGTAAATGGTTAATTGTAACGATAACTTTGAATCAACGCCCGTTTAACAAAAATCTTATGACAGCATACGGGGCATTGTCACGCGATTCTGGTGCCCCGGCGCGGTGACTACAGGTTGCTCGAGATAAATTGTTTGAACCGCTCCGTTTTGGGGGTGTTGAATATTTCCTTTGGCGGCCCCTGTTCCTCGATGCGGCCCTCGTGCAGGAACACGGCGTGGGTCGATACTTCGCGGGCGAAACCCGTTTCGTGGGTGACGACGATCATGGTGCGGCCTTCCATCGCCAAATTCTGGATGACTTTCAGGACTTCCCCCACCAATTCCGGGTCCAGCGACGAGGTTGGTTCGTCAAACAGCATGACGTCGGGTTCCATGGCCAGTGCGCGCGCGATAGCTGTTCGTTGCTGCTGCCCGCCCGATGTGTGGGTCGGGTAATAATCGCGCCTCTCATACATGCCGACCTTGTGCAACAGCGCTTCGGCTCTTTCGATAGCCTGGGCCTTGGGGATTTTCAGCACGTGAACGGGCGCTTCGATGATGTTTTCTATCACGGTCAGGTGCGACCACAGGTTAAAGCCTTGAAACACCATGCCCAGCCGGGTGCGAATGCGTGCCACCTGTTTCATGTCTGTGGGGGCTGCCTGGCCGTTTTTGCCGGTGGTCATTTCAATGGTTTCGCCGTTTACGGAAACGGTCCCGGCGTTGGGGATTTCCAGCAGGTTGATACAACGCAGAAACGTGCTTTTGCCGGACCCGGAAGACCCCATCATGGAAATGACATCACCCTTGTGTGCGGTCAGTGAAACGCCCTTGAGAACTTCGTTTGAACCGAAGTTTTTGTGCAGGTCTTTAACGGTGATGGCGCTGGCGATGGTGCTGCCGGGGGGGGAGTTCATGAGTATTAAGGTCTGCCTGATTAAAGGGATGCTCCTACAGTCAAGAACACGGCCGGTTCTGTCAATATGTCTTGGCCGCCAAAATACCCCTCAAGTCGCATTGACCTTGGGCGGGGCACGCCATACAACTGGTCGATATTCTTCATAAACTTTGGGGCTTGCTTGAAAATGACTGCCGATAATCAATTTACCGCCATTTTGCTGGAACAGGCCGACGACAAGGTTTCCGCCAGTGTGCAAACCCTGGATGACGACCGCCTGCCCGAGGGCGATGTCACCGTCGCCGTCAAGTATTCGACGCTGAATTACAAGGATGGCCTGATCCTGGGCGGCCTGGGCCGTTTGGTCAGGGATTATCCGCATGTGCCGGGGATCGACTGTGCCGGTACTGTGATTTCGTCTGGTTCTTCGGATTTCAAACCCGGCGACGACGTCATTATGACTGGTTGGCGCTTCGGCGAAACCCACTGGGGCGGTTTTACCACGAAAACGCGGGTTAAATCCGATTGGCTGATTCCCTTGCCTGCGGGCATGAGCCTGGAACAATCCATGGCCATCGGCACCGCCGGATTAACGGCCATGTTGGCCCTGATGGCGCTGGAAGATCACGGCCTGACGCCTGATAAGGAAGGCGAGGTATTGGTCACCGGTGCCGCTGGCGGGGTTGGCTCCATCGCCGTTGCGGTGATGTCGGCACTGGGATACCGGGTTGCCGCCTCTACCGGGCGGGCCGATACCCACGATTACTTAAAGGATCTGGGGGCCACCTCCATCATTGACCGGGCCGAATTGGCGCAAGCGCCGCGCGGCCCCATGGCATCGGAACGTTGGTCGGGAATCATCGACAACGTGGGCGGCGAACAGTTGGGCAATATTCTGGCGTCGCTGGCCTATTGGGGCAGCTGTGCATCGGTCGGCAATGCCGGGGGCATCAAGTTCACGGCCACGGTCATTCCGTTCTTGCTGCGCGGCATCAATCTCTTGGGTATTGATTCCAACACCTGCCCCAACGATCGGCGCACCGCCGCCTGGAACCGCCTGGCCCGGGAATTGCCTATGGATAAACTGGCGCAAATGACCCACACGGTCGGGCTTGCCGATAGCATCGATCTGGCGGGCGAAATCCTGCAAGGCCAGGTGCGCGGGCGCACGGTGATTGACGTTAATGCCTGATCTCACCACTTAGAGCGCCGTAAAAGCCGATTTTGGTGGATAAAACATCCTCTTCGAACGGGGAGGGAATGGCTTGAAATAAAGGGCCTTACGCCGACCGGGAATGTTTCCGCATCAAGACCCCCGCAGACCGCTTGACACCCCCCGGCCTTTCGCCCTATATCCCTGACCTCCAATCGTCGCCTAGGCGATGGAAAACACCTAAGGCGGAGTAGCTCAGCTGGTTAGAGCAGCGGAATCATAATCCGCGTGTCGGGGGTTCGAGTCCCTCCTCCGCTACCAATTATATCAATGCCTTAGCTCTTTTGAGCTAGGGCATTTTTTGTTCCGGGGTAACAGCGGTCTCTGGGGACAAGCTCTAAGAAATAAAGTCATGAAGCGTCGTGGTGCTTTAGTCTTCCTAAACCTCTTCTTTTGTCCTCTTAGAGGTATTGATCTGAAATCACACAGTAATCCAGTGCCAGCGCGAAATTCCGGATTAGGTGACAAGCGACCTAAAAGTATGCTATAAAACTGCAGAAGATAATTGACTTTTCACGCAGCATCCCTTATGGAACATTCGTTCCATAAGGGATGCTGCAGTGACGGATGACACTAGTGATGCGTAGTGAATTTGAAAAGAAAGTAATTGAAAAGGCTCTGTCGAGAGCAAGCGATGACTATCGCTTAGCCTCTGGGCAAGTCTCTCGTGAAGATTTGCAGCGAGAGAACTCTGTCGTCCGTAATTTCAAAATGGAAGAATCTCAAATTCTCCATTGGGGTTAAGTTGGGCGTCTCATTATTTCCCAGTCTTTGAAGACTCTTTCTCCTCATCAACTATTTCATATTTTTGAAGCGGCCAGTGGTGTTGACGGAGCGTTCGTTGTTGGTGGACAAGCTCTGAATATTTGGGCGGAAAGATATGCTGGTCGTTGTAGTGAGCTGAGTGAATACGCCCCATTCACCAGTAAAGACCTGGACTATTTTGGCACTCAAGATGCGGCAAGACTTATCGCAGAGAGGTTAGGTGGTAAGTTAAAAATTCCCAAAATTGATGACCATACACCAAACACAGCTTTACTTATTATCGAGTTAGATGGAGAAAAAGTCGTAGTTGATTTTATCGGTCACGTATTGGGTATTCATGACAGAGACGTGAGGAAAATGATTGCGATTATTGCTGTGCCCATGCTTGACGAAGGGGAGAAAGTTGACGTCGCAATATCGCTGATGCACCCGTATCACTGTCTTGTAAGTAGGGTGGTTAATATTTTCAGTCCAGCTATGCAAAGGTCCGACGATACTGCGTATAGGCAATTAAATGCGGCCGTCTATGTTTTGCGTGAGTACATAAACGATCTTTTAATACATAAAGAAACGCGAAGAGCTACGAGAATACTGAAAATGCTGTATAAGTATCTTCGATCTGATTTATATGGATGTAAAGCACATATTCTTGCGGATAAAGATCCATTGGATATCTTGCAAGAATACAGTGCCGACAAACGCTTTGATCCAAGATTTCGGCCTTATATATCTGGATGGTGTGTAGAAATTCTAGGGCGCCGAAAAAATCGAGGACAAATGACTGCGTTGAGGCAGCAATAACAAAATTTGACAAATTCAAGTGTAGCTGCTGATTATTGAAAATACAGTTGTAACAAATAAGTAAGATTTTCGCCGGAACCATAATCCGCATGTCGGAGGAACGCTGGTTAATCTTACCGGGGCAACACTGAGGCCGGATGCTGTCTCACTATCGATACAAGGGTAACCATCGCCGAATAGCATCTACTTCACCCTCAGAAAGCTGACATTATCGACGGGTCTAGAGTTAGCCTGCAATTATGTGTTGAATAGGGTTTGGTGATCTACTCGACCCAGAATGGTTTAGCGATTTCTCGCGCTACCTGTGAAGGGTCCACGCCTATGTCGCTCAACTGATGGGGTTCCATTTGTGCCAGCTGTTGGCGCCCCTGGTAACGCTTGTTCCAGGTTGCGAGAGTTTGAAAAAAACCATTCATCAGGCGGGCCGTTAAATCTTGACGTTTTTTGGCGGAATCAAAGCTAGCGCCGAAATGAGTGGTTGACGAAATCAGGTGGTCTTTATTTGATTTGGTAGCTGCTGTCAGAGTAGTCATTGTTTTTCTCCATCTGGTTGGTGTGGGACCTTTATGGAGGGAGCGTGATAGACCAAGTGTGAGTGGTGGAAAAATAATTCAATTGCGCCGTCTAACGCTTTGTCACACGGTACCAGTCGAGCATGCAGACACTGTTTTAAACAAACAAGTGCAGGGGGCTCCATGGGCATAAAGATTAATATTCTCGGTTCGCCTGAAATCATTGATGCCAATGGCGATAAACAGACGGTTCGCGGGCATAAGTCGTGGGCGCTTTTGGCGCGCGTCCTGTTGGCCAGGCAACCTCTCAGCAGACGCGATATCGCGACCGAATTGTTTCCCGAGGTCGATGACCCGCTTGGATCGTTGCGCTGGTGTCTTGCATCCTTGCGCAAGGCGCTCAATGTCCCCGGCGTCTTTTCCGGTGACCCCATTGAAAGTAACTTGCCCAAAGACGCTGAGGTGGATGTGCTTAACCTTGAAAAAGGCGCGTTTCGAACTGATGGCATTGGTAATTTGCTGGAAGGTATTGAGCCGCAATGCAGTGCGGAGTTTTCAACCTGGTTGCTTATCGAACGCGAACAGGTGGCGGGTGCGATCAACGCGGGAATTCGCCAGAAGGTTCTTCAGGGGATGTCGTTAGGTGACTATGATCAGGCAATTCAATTTGCTGAAATTGGCGTTCGCAGAGCGCCTTTTGATGAGGCACCGCATATATTGTTGGTAAAAAGCCTGAGCCTGGCCGGTCAACATGATGCGGCTCTCCAGCATGTTGTGGCAACCGAAGCCTCATTCATCGAAGAGCTTGGTGAGAAGCCGTCAGATGCTTTGCGCAGTGCCGCGCGTCGGACGATTGCGGCTCCACCTGCGGGCATTTCACCACGTGCAGTGATTAATTCATTGATAGAATCCGGATTGGCCGCGTTGGCAGCGGGTGCCGCTGATGCTGGTGTCGATAATTTACGCCGGGCCGTTGCCGAGGCAGAGAAGGCTGCCGATGACCAACTCTTGGCAAAAGCCTCTTTTGAGTTGGGAAATGCATTGGTGCGCGCCATCAGAGGATATGACGATGAAGGTGCCATTGTATTGCGCCAGTCAATAGAGCTAGCGCGACGGTGTGGATCGGCGGACATTGCGTCAACCGGCCTGCGGGAACTTGGGTATGTGGATACGTTGGCGGGACGCAGACCCGACGCGGCGGCTAACTTCGCAGAAGCGATTTCCTTAACTGACGATCCCGAGATACTTGCTACAATTCATGTAACGACGGGAATCAATCTTGTCGATTGGGGGAAAACCGATGATGGAATGAACCATATTGGTACGTCTCTTGAATATTCCCGGGGCATTCAAAACCAACAAATTGAAAGCTGGGCCTTGGGTTTTGGCGGATGGGCGCTGTTGCAGACCCCCGATAGCCAGGATGAGGCCAACAAGTGGTTCAGCGATAGCCTGAAGCTTGTCTCGGATATCAACTGGATCGCATTTCGCCCATGGCCGCTCGCAGGGCTGTGTGAATCGCGCGTTTTGCAACAAGATGATCCCAAGGTTATTTTGCCTGACCTTGAGGATGCCTTCGCCCTTAGTTGTCATCTTGGTGATCCATGCTGGGAGGCTGCAGTCGCGCGTTCCATGGGATTGTCATACGCAGCCATGAATGATAATGAGCGCGCTATGGAATGGCTAATCGAGGCCAAAAAACGCTGCCTCGGGGTAACGGATACTTGGATTGCATTAGTCGTGGAAATACTTGCCAGTATGGTCGACCTCAGCCTTAAAATGGACCAACCAATACAAGCCGATACTTTGGCCCGGGAATATCTGTCATTGGCGGCACGGGTTCACATGGATACTCACGTCAGCCGCGCCGTGAAACTCCTGAATTGAGACTTTCCTCACCGCAACCAAGTTTTTCTTGATATCGCCACTTGGAAAAGCACCGTTAGTAGGAGCCATATCGAAGATGGTGCCATTAGCTCCGATCATATTCCGGTCGTCGTTGTTCGTGCGGCAGCCATAAAAGCGACATCGATAGAATAAAGGCTGCCGGCTTCAAGGATTATCTGACCAAGCCATTTGATGCCCTGAAAGTAGTGGCGACGATCAAAAACGAGCTGGGAGAAGAAAATCTGGAAACTCGGTTTGACGTACCTGAAAAAGGCCGGTTCCGCCCCTCTAAACGGGCGTTGTCCAGCATTAATCTACTTCTGAAATTTCAGAAAGGTTCGTTGGGTCGTGCCTGGCTATGAAGGGCGATACGTGCCGCCGTTGTTCCCGACAAACGTCCAAGCGTAAGCGCCGTTAGTAAGCCATTGCCGGACAGGTACCCCCAATCTTCGGGGCCTGAGACACCGCAGGCAGCGCCACCGCCTGCCAGCAGATTGGGTAGTGCGGAACGATCCTCGCGCAGCACGCGGGCATTATCATCGACAACCAGCCCGCCTTGGGTATGGAACAGCGAGCCGATCACCTTGATGGCGTGGTAGGGCGGTTCAAGTGCGGGGTTGCTCGTGAAATCCCTGCCGAATACGTCGTTGTTTTTGCCTGCTGCAAAAACTTCAGTTTCCGCAAGTGTCTTGCCGAGCATCTCAACAGGTGCTCCGATCAGGTCGGCCAATGCCTCGATGGTACCAGCGGTGCGTATAGCGCCTGCGGATTCGGCTTGGCGAAAATCGTCGAAGTCCCGACCCAGCGTGAGCAAGCGATCATCGAAAATATCCCAGGCGATGCCCCCCGGTTGCGCCAGCACACGGCGGGCTTGTTCGGAATAGCCGTCATGTTCATTGGAAAACCGCATGCCCTCTGCATTGACCTGAATACCGCCTTCCATCATCAGCGCCCAACTGATCAGGATCCCGTGTGGATGGGCGACCGAGCCGTGGCCTTGATAGGATCCCAGATGTCGCGTCGCAGCACCCAAGGCTTGCCCCCAAACAATCGCGTCCCCTTGGTTGCCCTCGTGGCCGAAGTAGTTGGCGTCAGCCATATTTGGGATGTACCTACGCACCATGTCCGGATTGCCACCGAAGCCGTTGCAGGCGAGCACCAGGGCATTACAGCCGATCTTCTCGCCGGTGCCGTCTGGTCGTTCGATCCTTAAGCCCCGAACGTATCCATCTTCGTCTGCATATAGGTCGATCACGTGGGCGTCGGTCATTACCGCGACCCCGGCTCGTTCCGCCGCCTGGGTCAGGCTGCCGATCAAGTCGATACCGGCGCGTGACGGGGGCGCGTGCATTCGCAATTGGCTATGGCCGGGATACAGGAAGCCTTCGACCAGGGTTAGTTCGACGCCATGAATGTCGGTCAGCCAATCAATCGTCGGGCCGGAAGCGCGGCACACGGTTTCGACCAATGCGGGGTCGGCCATACCATGCGCCTTGTTCTGCACGTCGGCTGTCATGATCTCGATTGAATCCTCGATACCAAGATCACGCTGCACCCGCGTTTCACACGCCGGAACCATGCCTGACGACAATGCCGTACTGCCTTTGGGCGTGGGGTCGCGTTCCAAAATTACGGGGTCGATACCCGCGTCTTTCACTGCCAACGCCGCCGCCATGCCGCAAGCGCCGCCACCGACGATGGCGACCGGCACCTGAAATTCAAAGGAAACGCCTTGGGCAGAGAGAACCGCCATTGCCTTAACCCTTCAGTGCGGCGATCACATCGTCGCAGGTGGCTATGTCGGCGATGGTCGACAGCGATCCGATGGTCGAGGTATGAGCCGCATCGTTGAACGCGGCGCAACCGTCGGAAAGAACGATGCTGTGGAAGTCTCGCACATGGGCGTCGCGCACGGTCGAGGCGACGCCGCCGTTGGTTACGATACCGCCAAATATCAGTGTATCCAGTCCGGCCCGGTTCAGCACCCATTCCAGGCGGCTTTGGAAAAAGGCGGAAAACGCGACCTTTTCCACGCTTAAGTCGGCGGGTTGCAAGTCGTCGATCAGGGCGTGCCCGAAACCGCCCGGTACAAAGTCGCCCTTACCCAGGAACGGACGCAGCTTTTTCAGGTGCGGCGAAATGAAAGGCTCGCCCCCCTTGCCGGGGATCAAAGTGAAGTGCGTTGATACGACCCAACCACCGGCATCGCGCATAGCATCGGCGACTGTTTTCAAGCGCGGTGGCAAGGCCGCGATAGCATCACAGGCTTGATCGGCGCGGCCATAAGCGCCCTTTGCATGCAGGAAGTCGTTCTGCATATCCACCAGCATCAGGCCGGTACGTTTGGGATCAAAGCTCAGCATGGCGTCAGCTTCCGTTTTTGCGGGTTATAATCAGGTTCCCGAAGCGGTCGACATCACCTTTTAAATCGGGTTCGATGAAAATGGTGGTATCCGGCTGTTCCAGAATGGCCGGACCTGGCACCGTTACGCCAACTGACAACGGCAAGCGATCATAAATTGCCGTTTCATGCCAGGCGTCTCCATACCAAACCTGCCGCGTGCCGGTGCGCACGTCTTCCAGCGACACCCCGTCAACCGGTGCCAACAGGGCCAAATCGAATTTGGGTCGACGCCCCAGCGCCGAAACCCGCAGGTTAAGAACCCGAATTGGAATGCCGTCCAAGGGGCGGCCATAAACCTGACGATAGCGTTTTTCGAAGGCCGCACGAATTCCATCAAGCGAAATGCCTGTGGTCTTGCCATCGAATTGAAGGGCCAAGGGAACGTCCACCGTATGGGTCTGCCCCTGATAGCTCATGTCCAACTCGAACTGGCATTCTACTTCACCGAAGACAACGCCCGCCTTTGCAAGAAGATCCAGGCCGTCCTTCGCCAAAGTGCTCATACGGGTGTCCAGCTCGGTTAGGCCGAGGTTCCCAAGCAAGCCGTTTACCGTTTGGACAAAGTCATGACGCATGTCGGCAATGGTACACCCGAGCGCACTGTTGATGCCCGGATAGCGGGGCACCAGCGCACTGCTGAGGCCGACTTCCTTGATCAACGCACCCGCGTGTAACGCACCGCCGCCACCAAAAGGCATGGCGGCGAATTTTTTTGGATCAAAACCGCGTTCGATGGAAACTAGGCGAATGGCACCGGCCATTTTGGAATTGGCAACCCGGATAATGGCTTCAGCCGCCGCCATAACGTTAAGGCCTAGGGGGACTGCCACATGTTTTTCAATCGCCGCCTTGGCGGCATCTACGTCCAGGTGATCCAGCTTGCCACCTATCGGTTTGGCGGCGTTGATGCGACCCAACACGACGTTGGCATCGGTCACCGTTGGGCGGTCATTGCCTTGCGCATAACAAACCGGGCCGGGGTTTGAACCCGCTGATTCGGGGCCGACCTGCAACAGTCCGCCACGGTCAACCCAGGCGATGGACCCCCCGCCAGCGCCGATGGTGGTCATTTCAATCATCGGTGTACGCACGGTCATGCCAAAGTCGATATTGGTTTGCGCAGCCAACGCGCTTTGCCCGTCGGCAACCAACGAAACATCAAAGCTGGTGCCGCCCATGTCACAGGTGACGACATTGGGAAAACCGGCCTCAGTGGCGATATAGGCGCTCGCAATAACGCCCGCCGCCGGACCGGAAAGCGCCGTGCGAATGGGCAATTGTCGCGCGGTATCTACCGTCATGACGCCGCCGTTGGACTGCACGATCAGGACCTGTCCTTCAAAACCATCTCCTCTGAGGGCATCTTCCAGCTTGCGAAGGTAGCTACCGATGGGAGGTTGTAGATAGGCATTCAGGGCGGTTGTCGATGCACGTTCAAATTCGCGAATTTCCGGCAAAATATTCGATGACGCTTCCACGTATTCGTTCGGCCAGACGGAACGCAGGGCTTCAAGTGCTAACTGTTCATTGCTGGCATTGGCATATGAATTGATGAACACGATACAAACCGATTCGGCGCCCGAGGCCAATAGCTGCCGGGCCGCAGCCTTGATGTCATCGGGGTCGACAGCGGTATGGATGGTGCCATCCGCCAGCGTGCGTTCAGGAACTTCAAGACGCATGTCGCGGGGCACGACCGGTTCAAACTGCCCCCACAAGCCCCACGTTTGCGGTCGATCTCGCCGCCTCATTTCCAATACGTCGCGAAAACCGGTCGTGGTAATGATACCAGTGCGGGCTCCCTTACGTTCCAAAAGCGCGTTGGTGCCAACGGTGGTGCCGTGGACCACGGTGGCGACTTCGGCGAAGTCAGCAACCTTCCGGCGGATGCCTTCGATGAAACCTTTCGACTGGTCGTCCACGGTCGATGGTACCTTGGCCACCTCGCAGCGGCCCGTGGCTTCATCGAGGAAGAAAACATCGGTAAAAGTGCCGCCGACGTCTACGCCGATCACGTAACGGGAAGATTGATCATTCATTGTCCGGCTGCTTTCTTTAATTCGCTTGTCTTGTCGATATCTTGAGTGCCATCCGCCGCGACGGCGACGGCGTATTCCCGTTTTGCGCCTTCGACGCTGACATACCCAAGCGCCACGTCGCGAACGACGGCCTCGGGATCGCGCTCGCCGGACGAGCCATAGCCGCCACCACCTGGTGTTTCCAGGTGCAGCCGCTGACCCTTCTTGATCTTTATACCGACCATTTTTGAAACTTGCGGCGGTGTGTGCATGCCGTCTTCCTGCTCGTAGGCAAATACGTTCAACGCCCCGGCTTTGCCACCAGCCACGCCGGGTGGTGCAAATTTTCCGCGCTCGCCAAACAGGAATACGTCGGCCTTTTCTTCCAGCAATTCAATTTCATAAATTGCCCCCAATCCACCCCGGTGGCGACCCGGGCCACCGCTATCGGGCCGCAGCGCCCATTGAGTGAACATCACCGGGTAGGCGGCTTCGAGAATTTCTGCCGGTGGAATGGTCGCAGTAGAGATCGGCGCATTGCCGTGGTTCAGGCCATCGCCTTCCGGGTGGCCGCCATGGCCGCCACCAAAGAAGCTGAACATGACCCAGCGGCTACCGTCCTTGCGGTGCCCGGCCAACGACAGGGCATTGATGGTACCGTAAGCGCACCCGTTGATACGATCCGGGGCTACATTGGCGATGGCGCAAAACACCACGTCGATAACCCGCAAAATGGTTTCAGTGTATCCGCCAACGGGCTTGGGCGCCGTAACGCTTAGCAACGACGTTTTGGGAATGATGATGTCAATCGGTTCCAGCACGCCGGCATTCGCCGGTACATCGGTAAACACGTGTTTGATCGCCACATACACCGAGGCCACCGCCGTCGACAGCGAGATATTCACCGGCCCGGCGCATGCCGGAGAGGTTCGCGAAAAATCAAGCGTCATCCTGTCGCCGTTGATGGTCAGGTCGAGAGCAATCTTCAGTGGTTCATCGACAATGCCGTCATTATCAAGAAAATCTTCTGCCGAATACGTGCCGTCCGGCAGGTCGGCGATGTTGGCGGCCATCAACTGGGCTGCACGATTTTGCAATTCTGCCAAAGCTTCATCGACCGTTGCATCGCCATATTCGTCAAGCAGTGTAATGAGACGCCGATAGCCAAGGTCCAGCGCATTGATCTGGCCGTTCAAGTCGCCATACAGGCTGCGGGGTTGGCGTGAGTTGGCCTGCAGAATATCAATTACGTCCTGGCGCAATTCGCCTCCGGTAAACAATTTCACCGGCGGGATCAGCATGCCTTCCTGAAAGCTTTCGGTGGCCACCGGGTTGTAGTTGCCGGGCACGTTGCCGCCGACATCGTGCCAATGACCGACCGAGGCCAGATAGCAGAACACCTTGCCATCGCGGAAGAACGGTCGCACCAGTTTGAAATCGGACAGGTGGGTGCCACCATCATAAGGATCGTTAAAAATGTAGACATCGCCATCGGTCAGGTCGCCGTCACGTGCCGCCTTGTCGATGACTGCCTTTACTGCAAACGACATCGCGCCAACGAAGATCGGCAGGCCGGATTTTCCTTGCACCAGAGTTTTGCCGGTTTCGGCCTGATACAGGCCGTGCGAGGCATCATGGGCTTCGGCAATGATCGGGTTGAAGGCGCTGCGGAACAGGGTCGCATCCATCTCGTCTGCGATCTGTTCCAATCGTCCTTTCAGGACGGCGAGAGTTACCGGGTCAATCATTTTCCATCCTCAAAATTCTTGGCATCGTAATCAGCGCCAAGCGCCAACATATCGTTGGTACCGATCAATTCATTCAGGCCGTCAAAATCCAGCATATTATTGCGAAACGGTAAGGTCGAACCATGCGCCTTGAGGCTGGCCAGATATGCCTGTGCCGTGTGCGCAAGCGCGCGCACCATGCCGCCCGGGAAAATAACAAGCGAAAACCCGAACGCTTCCAACTCGGGTGCGCTTTTCGGTGGCGTTTTGCCACCTTCGACCATATTCGCCATCAGCGGGATACGATCGCCGAACCGCTTGATGATCGCATGCATCTGGTCTTCGGACTGTGGCGCCTCGACAAACAGGATATCAGCTCCGGCCTCGACGTATCGTTCCGCCCGATCCAGCGCCGCATCAAAGCCTTCGACGGCAACACCATCGGTGCGCGCAATGATCAACGTTTCTTCACTGCGCCGGGCGTCCAGCGCCGCCTTGATCTTGCCGACCATTTCGGCCGCCGAAACCAGCGTTTTGCCAGCCAAGTGGCCGCACCGTTTGGGCTGGGTCTGGTCTTCCAGCTGGATGGCGGCCGCCCCGGCGGTTTCAAACAGCCGCACCGTCCGCATGACATTCAGCGCGTTGCCAAAACCGGTGTCGGCATCGACAATGATGCGAAGACCGGACCGTTCGGTGATGGCCGACAGGGTGTCGGCGACCTCGCTCATGCTGACCAAACCGATGTCGGGCCGCCCGAACCGGGTATAGGCGATTGACGCGCCGGAAAGATAAGCGGCATGAAAGCCCGCTTGTTCCACCAGCACAGCGCCCAGGGCGTCAAACACACCGGGCGTGACGACGATACCGTCACCAGATAGCTGGTCTTTCAAACTTGGATGGCTCGTCATTTTTGGACGTCCTTTTTATTCGTCTGCGACAATTTCTTTTCCAGATGCGAAACCAATCCACCGTCTTGAACCATGCTCAACAATTGTGCCGGCAGGGCGTCGCAGGTGTAGGTTTCATTTTGTGTAAAGTTTGTGATGGTTCCTGCTGCCGCATCGACAGCGATTTTGTCACCGGGCGCGATACGATCCACGTCGGTCGAGACGACGGCGACCATGCCAAAGTTCAATGCATTCCGATAGAAGATTCCGCCGAAAGACTTTGCTACCAAAGTCGACACCCCCAGGTGCTTCAGCGCCTGTGCCGCCTGCTCGCGCGATGACCCGATGCCGAAGTTCACACCGGCAACGATCACATCGCCTTGTGCGACGTGGGATGCAAATTGGGGATCAACTGCTTCCAGGCAGTGGCGGGCCAGATCTTCGAAGGGGCCCTTCATATAGATACCGGGGGCCAGCACGTCTGTATCGATGTCGTCCCCGAAAACCCAGGCTTTACCATTCGTATTGTCGGTCATCATCCGGCGCCCCCATCCAGAAAGTCGCGAGGGTCGGAAATGTGTCCGGTGATGGCGCTGGCCGCAACGGTATAGGGCGATGCCAGATACACCTTTGATGAAGATGCCCCCATGCGGCCCTTGAAATTTCGCGCCGTCGATGAAATGCAGACTTCGTCTTCGGCCAGTACACCCGCACCAAAACCGGCACACGCGCCACACCCCGTCGGCATCAAAATGGCACCAGCCTCCGTCAGTATGCCTAGCGTGCCATCGGCGGCGGCGGCGGCGGTGATCCGGGTCGATGCGGGAGCAATCAACAGGCGCGCGCCGCTGGCAACTGTGCGACCCTTCAAGACGCGGGCGGCCATATGAAGGTCTTCCAGTTTGGCCCCGGTACAGGCCCCGATGTAGGCCTGGTGTATGGCCTGTCCTGCGTGTTCTGCTACGGGGGCCGAATTTGCAGGGCTATGCGGTGCCGCGACATAGGGCCCCAGTTGATCTGCGTCTACCGAGTGCGTAGCGAGGTACGATGCATCGGTATCACCCTGCCAGATCGTGGGATCGTCAGGTGTGCCGCCAGCCTGACGGATATGATCAGTCGTGATTTTATCAGGTGCGATCAGTCCGGCCTGCGCGCCCAGTTCTGCCGCCATATTCGACAGCGTCATACGTTCCGTCATGGACAATTCAGCAAGGGTGTCGCCGGTATACTGGACAACCTGATAATCGCCACCACCCATGCCCAGACGTCCGCATAGGTGCAGGATGACATCCTTCGCCGACACCCCGTCGGCGAGCGGGCCGTTAATATCAATGCGGATGGTGCCGGGTACCCTGACCCAGGTTTCTCCGGTAACCAGCACGCCCGCCATTTCGGTCGCACCGACACCGAACATGAAACAGCCGAAAGCACCGCCGGTCGGCGAATGACTGTCGCCGCCGACGACAAACATGCCCGGCGACAAGTGACCCCGTTCGGGCAACACCACATGACAGATGCCTTGCATATCGTAAAAATTTTTAATCCCATTTTCCACGCACCATTTGCGGGTCAGGTCCAGAATTGCGGCACTTTGGGCATCAACTGCCGGAACATAGTGATCCGTAATAACCACGACTTTATTTGCGTTCCAGACCTTGGCGTTCAAGCGTTCAAGAATGGGTTTCACCCGGCGTGGTCCACCGGAATCATGCATCATCGCAAGGTCAACGGCGCAGGTCACAATTTCGCCGGGGGAAACGCGTTCTCGCCCTGCTGCACGGGCAATTATTTTTTCTGCGAGTGTCATACCCATGGCAATTCAGAGTCCCAGATAGGATTTCTTGAGTTCAGGATCGTCAATTAATTCATCTGCGGCACCGGACAAAACGACCTGACCATTTTCAATGACATACGCCCGGTTGGCAATTTCCAACGACTGCATGACGTTTTGTTCAACCAGGAAAATCGATAGTCCTTCTTCGTTCAACTTTCGGATCAAGGAAAACATTTCTTCGACCAAAAGCGGAGACAGGCCCAAAGAGGGCTCGTCAAGGATCAGTAGTTTCGGTTCTGCCATCATCGCCCGTCCGATGGCCAGCATCTGCTGCTCGCCACCCGATAACGTGCCGGCCAATTGCCCAAACCGTTCCTGCAAGCGCGGGAACACGTCGGTCACTCGATCAAGATTATCCTTCCGCCGTTCCCGTCCCCGACGATAGCCACCAAGTTCAAGGTTTTCGCGCACCGTCATGTTGGGGAAAACACGGCGTCCTTCGGGAACCTGTATAACACCCAGGTCGACGACGTTTTCCGAACGCACTCCGGCAATGTCGGCACCTTCAAAGAAGATCTGTCCGTCGGTTGGTTTGTAGATGCCCGAAATATTATTGTTCAGGGTTGATTTGCCCGCACCATTGCTGCCCAGCAGGGCGACAATTTCACCCGCGCCAACATTCAGGTCGATACCATGCAACACCTTCATGCTGCCATAACCTGCGTGGAGGTTCCGAATTTCAAGCATCGGCCTTGGCCTCCATGGCTGCTATCCGGTCTGCTGCACCGTGCCCCAAATAGGCTTCGATCACTTCCGGGGAACGCGTGACATCGCGGGGCTCCCCTTCGGCGATCATCGCCCCGTGGTTCAAAACGTATGTGTAATCCGACAGGCTCATCACCGCCTGCATGACGTGTTCGATCAGGAAGATGGTGACGCCGGCATCGCGGATAGAACGTACGACATCGACGATCTCGTGAATCTCGGTGGCGTTCAGCCCGGCCATGACTTCGTCCAGCAACAATAGCGATGGTTCTGTCGCCAATGCGCGAGCCAATTCGAGACGTTTGCGTCCTGCGATGGTCAACGCCCCTGCGGATTGATCAAGCATGCCTTCCATGCCAACCATGGCGGCGACTTCGGAGGCCTTTTCAAGAGCCCTCGCCCGTTTGACTATACGCGTATGGGCGCCCACGGCGATGTTCTCGCGGACGCTCAGATTGGCAAACGGCTGCACCACCTGGAAAGTCCGGACCAGGCCTTGTTGGCATATGCTGTGAGGCTGCTGAGCGGTGATGTCTTGTCCGTTGAACGTCACGATGCCTTCATCCGGTTTCAGGAATCCGGAAACCAGGGCAAACATGGTCGTCTTGCCGGCACCGTTGGGACCGATCAGGGACGTGATCTTGCCTTCCTCCACGTTCAGGCTGGCATTCGAAACCGCCCTCAGGCCACCGAAACTTTTGGACAGGGAGCGTACTTCAAGCATCACGCCCTCCCGTGATCCGTTTCCACAGGGTTTCCAAAAGTCCCGCCAGACCACGCGGCAGAAATGCCAGCACAAGAACCAGGATGACACCGAACATAATCAGATCGACGCCGGGGCGGTCACCGAATACATGACCGATCATTTCCTTGGTGATTTCGCCGACACCGTGAATGAAGAACGATCCCAGCAAGGGGCCAAGCACGGTTCCCAAACCGCCAATGATCGGGGCAAACAAGGCTTCGACTGATTTAGCCGGGCCATAGGCAATGCCCGGTTCGATAAACAGATATTTTTGAACGTAGTACACCCCGGCCGATGCAGAGATTGCCGCCGACAGGCAGATCGCTCCCATCTTGACACGAAACGCGTTGATGCCAAGGGCCTGCGCCGCTTCTTCATTTTCCCGGACCGCAACCAATTGCGCACCGAAACGCGAGCGTTCCATCCACCAGGTAATGCCGTAGGCCAAGATAAGAATAATAAAGATCGTGTAATAGAAGCCATAGGCCTTGAGGAACGGTCCGGCGAAGTTGAACTGGAACGTCGAAATCGCCAGCTCCGGATCCTGGTTTAAAGCCAGCTGTACACCACGCCCCCCTTCGGTGATGGCGTCGAATGAACGCGACAAAACATGGAATGCTTCTGCAAACGCCAAAGTAATCAGGGCAAAATATGATCCCCGCAAGCCATAGCGGAAACTGAGATAGCCGACGAAAGATGCCACCAGG
>Ga0316204_10001056_pt1 | contig 82586 bp, 52 predicted proteins | sample 6monrhotite_MG_2_FD_205661 | JGI IMG/M metagenome (GOLD analysis project Ga0316204, IMG submission 205661) | Microbial mat bacterial communities from mineral coupon in-situ incubated in ocean water Damariscotta River, Maine, United States -... | ecosystem: Environmental > Aquatic > Marine >... | reverse complement strand
GGCCGCTCGCGTCAAAATTCGCCACGAGTTCACGCCACTCGTCTTCCGTGCGTCTCCGGGAGTACATCCCAGTAGCCTCCTGAATTCGAGCGTTTGGCGGTAGTGGTCGTCGCCTGACCGCTTACGCTACGACTGCCCGCGTCCAGCTTGCCGATCGCGCTCAAGAGGTAGTTTCGCACCGTTCCCTCGCTCAGCTCGAGCTGCTGGGCGCTCTGCCGAGTGCTCAGACCCTCCTCGGCGTGCCGCAGGACCTGTCGCTCACGATGGCTGAGAGGATCGGGCTCGGACCAGGCCTCGGCGGCCAGCTGCGGGTCGACGACTTTTCCGCCTGCGTGCACGCTGCGAATGGCGGCGGCCAGGCTCTGTGCGGGCCCGTCTTTGAGCAGGTAGGCGTGCGCCCCCGACTCCATCGCCCGCTGCAGATAGCCCGGTCTCGCGAAGGTGGTGAGCACCACCACTCGCGCGGATGGGTGGACACTGCGGACCGCCGCGCACAGCTCGAGTCCGTTCATGCGCGGCATCTCGATGTCGGTCACGACGATGTCGACGGGCTGCTGGTCGAGCTTCTCGAGTCCTTCGAGCCCGTCGCACGCCTGGGCCACCACGCAGAGGTCGCCTTCGAGCTCGAGCAACGCAGTGAGCGCGCCGAGCACGAGAGCTTGGTCCTCGACCAGCAGAACCCGGATCATCGGACCTCCCCCGCCCTCGTCCGGCTGGGCACCTCGTCACGGTTCGTGAACTCCAGCCGCAGCCGCGTGCCCTGCCGATCGCCCGTGAGCCGCATCTGCCCACCGAGGGCCTCGACACGCTGCTCCATGCCCAGCAGCCCGTGGCCCCGTCTCCCGCTGAGCCCCCGGCCGTCGTCCTGAATCTCCACGCCGAAGCATCTGCCCTCGGTGAAGAACGACACTCGGCAGAGCGTCGCGTTGGCGTGACGCATGATGTTGGTCGAGGCTTCGCGCAGGGCCAGGGCCAGCACCACCTCGTGCGCCGCGTCGGCTCGACCGGCGACCCGCTCGGGCCCCTCGTCCACGTGCAGGGTCACCCCCGCGGCGTCCAACGCTCGTTCCACGCCTTCGAGCTCTTGACGCAGGCCCGCCCCGCTGCCCACCCGATAGCCCGTCACCGCGGTGCGCACCTCGGACAGCGCCTTGCGGGCGACGAGTTGGATCTCGCCGGCTTCGGCGGCTGCCCGCTTGGGGTCGCGGGACACCAGCGCCTGGCTCAGTTCGGCCTTGAGAGCGATGACCGACAGCGTGTGGCCGAGCAGGTCATGCAGATCGCGGGCGATGCGGTCGCGTTCGGCGATGCGGGCCAGCGTCTCGACTTCGGCCCGGGCCATCCGCAGCTCGGCGACTTGGACGTGCCGGCCGATGAAGTGAAGCCCGAGCAGCCCGATGACCACCACGCCCAGCGCCGCCGGGGCGGTGAAGTAGATGTTTGGGGCCAGCTGCCAGGCCGTGAGGAGGGTTAGCAACAGGATGAGCCCCACCGCAGACAAGCTCCGCAGCGGACGTTGGTCACTGAGCCCCGCGAAGTACGCAGCATAGATGAAGAACGTGCTCGCCCCCGGGTTGAGCGGCGCCAGTGCAGCCCCGATCGCCGCGATCGCGACGGCAATGGCGAGCCTGCGGCCCCCTTCGACCCAGTAGCCGGCGAAGTACAGCGGGACGAACACCGCTGTCGCGATGGAGGACCCCAGCCACATGACGGGCTCGTCGAGTTCGCCGAACACGGGGGTGAGGAACACAAAGCCGATGTACAGCAGCCAGACGTAGGGGACCCAGCCGATCTCGGGGTCTTGGGGGAGCAGCCGCCATCGCCGTGCCACTGCAGCACGATAGCCTGCGGATGACGAGCCGGGCAGATGCTCGTCAGTCCCCGTATGACAGTTGTCATGCCCGGCAGCTGACGAGCGCAACTGGCGGTCGAGGCCATGGTAGCTCATGACCAGGTCATGAGCCTCGCCAGCCCAGCACTTCTCGTCCTGCTCGCGCTGTCTGCCAAGGACCCGGAGGTGATCGACTCCAGTCCGCTCCCGACGGCCGAGGTCCCGCAGCGGCCGGACCTGGTCGCGCCCGCCTTGACGCCCGAGTACGCGATTGCCGTCAACCGAAGGGCTCGGGGGGTTGGCATTGGCTTCCGGCAGGGGGTCTGGGGCGACGGCTTCGGCCAGTCACTTCACCTTGACGTGCCGTTCGGTCGGCGAGTGGGCCAGTTCTTCGGCGCCCGCGTGACCGGTACCGTGGTGCACGGCAACGTGGCCGACCGCTACGATCCGGTGGGCTTCGGTAGCGTGGAGCTGTTCGGGCGCAGCCCCGTGGTGGGCGGCGTGGTGCGCCTGTACGGCGGGGGTGGGCTGCTGCTGGGCGGGCGGCTGCATCGGCGGATCGACGGCCGCCGCTACGGAGTCGCGGGCGGCGGGCACATGGGTATCGAAGCCTTCGCTGCCCCGAGGATGTCGTTCAGCGTAGAGGTGGGTGGGCAGGGGCCCGTGCACTCGCAGGGCCTCGACTCGGGCGCCAGCGTGCTGGGCGGCGTGAACCTCTGGTTCGGACGCTGACACGCCAGCTTCGCCCGCACGGCCCCCGCCACTCAGGGGCGGGGGAGACCCTTTTCGACCAAGAAACCAAGGGCCCACGGCGCGAACTTCTGCAGAAAGACCATGCCCTTGGCGTGCCCGGTCACAACGACCTCCCCCTTGTTCTTGGCCACGCCGCGTAAGGCCGCCGTGGCACAGGATTCGGGGGTCGCGAACGTGATCGGTGAGTCGGCCCGGGCTTTGCTTCCATCGATCCCTCGGTAGTCGGCGTTGTGGGCCAACTCGGTGTCGATGAAGCCCGGGCAGAAGCAGCTCACCTTCACGTTGTGACGCTTGGCCTCGAGACGCAGGCCCCGCGTCAAACCAACCACGGCGTGCTTGGTGGCGCTGTACATCGTGAACCCAGGCGCGGCGACCAACCCCGAAGCCGACGACGTGTTGATGATGTGCCCGGCACCTCGAGCCATCATCCTGGGATACACCGCGTCCACCCCATGAAGGACACCGCGAAGGTTGACGTCGATGAGCCGGTTGAGGTCCTTCATCGACATCTGGTGGTAGTGCCCAACGACTGCGATCCCCGCGTTGTTGAACAGCAGGTCGATACCCCGCTCCTGCTCCCAGATATCCTCCACCACCGCGGAGAAGTCCTCGGCGTCGGTCACGTCGAGCCGACGCGTTTGAACATCACCTCCGATAGCGGCTGCCGAGCGCTCGAGCAGCGGCTCGTCGATGTCGGTCATCCAAACGCGCGCGCCAAGTTCGGCCAGCTGCGATGACAAGGCCCGCCCAATCCCAGATGCCGCACCCGTGACAAGCGCGACTTTCCCCCGGTAGTGCTTCTCCATCGCGCCAAGGGTACGACGGCCAAGCTTCCTCGGTGCTCTGGAGCGACCCGAGACGAAGAACCGAACGACGGCCGGGTTGGTGCGAAAAGGCCCGACAGCCTGGTCCCCCTACAAGCTCAGCCGCGCGGAGGCCAAGAGATAAAGGGGGGCAAGATGGTCCAACGTCGAGGGAGTCCTCCGGTGAGCGGCTCGGGACTCACGCAGGCGTGAAGCCAGTGCTACGACCCCTCCTCTCCGGGGTGCTCCTTGCTCGCCCTCGTGCTCGCTGATCTTTGGATCGCGCCGGCTCCCAGCGGACCACCGCCTCGTGCAGATATCGAGTCTCGTCTTCATCTCACGTCCTGGTCCGGCCCGGCCCCGGCTGTCCGACTCGGGCTGGGGTGTTGCGCGGCCAGTTGGTCTTCGAGTTCAGCGATACGTTGTCGAAGCTTCGCAAGCTGTGGTGCGAGTTCGTCATGTGTGAACCGGGCGCGAATGTGCTGGGGGCAGTTCCGATCCCACGCCTCGACATGAAACACAAACGTGCGCTCGTGGGTCGCTCCGTACTGGGGGTCGACGGTCTTAGTGCGGAGCCCGGCGTCCCCCTCAACGATCTCACCCCGGCCCCAGATTTTGATCCGCTGGCGGTTTGGGTAGTCCATGAGAAAGATGAAGGCTTGGTCGTTCTCCGACAGATTCCCCATCGAGATGTACTGCTTGCTTCCAGAGTAGTCGGAGAAGGCGAGCGTCGACTCGTCGAGAACCCGAAGCACGCCCTTCGGGCCTCCGCGATGCTGAATGTACGGGCGGCCGTCCGCGCTCGCCGTCCCGAGATAGAACGAGTCTCGCTCAGCGATGAACGCAGCGAGCCCCGCGTCGATGCGCTTGCTCCAGCCCCCGCGTTCTTCCATCCGACGATAGGCCGTGCGGGAGCCCAGACGCTCCTGCTGCGCCTTGACCGAAGGGGTGAACGCAATATCGCTGGTGGGTCTAGACGGCATGTTGGTCACCGTGCCGCGCTTTGAACGTGTTGAAGCGCCTCTTCCGTGGTCCACACCGCGTTGGCGAGAAATCGGAAGTTTGTCACAGCGGCTGCGTACCCGTCTCCCTCGGTGACAACGGCGGCAGCCGTCGCATCTTTGACCACCGCGACCTCGAAACCCTGCTCGAGAAGCTCGCGCATGTGCGACTCAACGCATAGGTTCGCCGACATGCCCGCGAGGATCACCTTGTCGATGTTTCGCTTCCGAAGCTGAAGCACGAGGTCGTTCGTCTCCGGGCCGTAGACCTTGTGCGGGCTGGTGATGATCGTCTTTCCGTCCGCGATGTACCGTTTGTACTGCGGAAGCCAGTCCGCGCCCGAGCCCTCGAACCCTTCGACCGATAGCGCGTTTGGGCGGTCGAACATGTGGATGTCGTGCATCAACTTTTCGAGCGCGCCTTCGAAATGCCAGTGATGGTCGGTCTCGTAGTAGTAGTGCGGAGAAACGAACACCGGGATGTCGCTTGCCTTGGCTGCCTTGAAGAGTGACTCGATGTGCTCGACGGTCTTGTTGTCGGTCACGCTCTGGCCGACGACGCCCCAGGTGACCCCGGTCTCGCTGAGAAAATCGTTCTGCGGGTCCGTGACCACCAGGGCGGTACGGCCGAGGTCTATGGACATCGTTGTTTGTGGGAGTGCCATTGTCTCCCCTTGCGTCGCAAGAGCGGTGCCAAGGCCTTGCGTCTGCGATATCGGCCCGTTGGGCCCTCTCTCAGCGGAGATTCGTGGGCCTCCCACGCAAACTCGTGGAAACCACGACAGCCCGAGGGGGACGCGGACCCCTAGCACGCACCTGATCAGCCTCCTCGATGGGTTGGCCACTGCCCGACCTGCCGAAGGTGCTTCGACAGTTTTCCTTCGAGGAGGCTGATCAGGTAGTGCTAGCCCTCCCCGCGCCGGATCCCCAGCTTTTTCATCCGCGAACGCAGGGTGTTCGGGTGCAGGCCCAGGACCTTGGCTGCGCCGCGCTCACCGTCGATGCGCCACCCAGATTTCTCGATGGTGGCCCGGACATGGGCACGCTCAACCTCCTCGAGGGTGCGCCCCTCAGTCGACACAGGCGGAGCCGCTGGCGCCGGCAGCTCCGACGATCGGGGCTCGAGTGCCTGCTGCACCGGGAGCGTGCCATCTGTGGAGAGGATGAGCGCCCGCTCGATGACATTCTCGAGTTCGCGGATGTTTCCCGGCCACGCGTATTCTCGCAGGGCCCGATGAGCATGCTCTGAAATCTCAGGGGGCACCCGCCCCAGCTTTCGTGAGAACTTCTGCACGAAATGCTCCGCTAGCGCCGGAACGTCCTCGGCCCGGCCTCGCAGTGGAGGCACAGCCACCGGAAACACGTTGAGGCGGTAGTAGAGGTCCTCGCGGAAGTCCCCAGCCCACACCATCTTGAGAAGGTCGCGGTTGGTTGCCGCGATCACTCGAATGTCGATCTCGATCGTTTGCGTCCCGCCCAAGCGCTCAATCTCCCCCTCTTGGAGCACCCGAAGTAGCTTCGCCTGCAACGCCAGCGGCAACTCACCGATCTCGTCGAGGAAGATCGTCCCCTGGTGCGCGAGTTCGAAGCGGCCGACCCGGCGTGTGCTGGCCCCGGTGAACGCCCCCTTCTCGTGCCCGAAGAGCTCGCTTTCGATAAGCGAGCTCGGCAACGTCGCGCAATTGAGCTTGATGAGAGCACGGTCTCTCCTGCTGCTGAGACCATGGACCGCGCGCGCAAAGAGTTCCTTGCCGACGCCCGTTTCCCCGAGCAACAGCACCGTCGCATCCGTCGGCGCGACCTGTTGCACCTGCTGCTTGGCGGCGGACATCGCCTCCCCGTCCCCGATCATCGCTTCGAGCGCAGGGCCCTCGACCTCGGCCCGCAGGTAGCGGTTTTCAGCCTCGAGTTCCTCCTTGAGGCGCTCGACCTCGGCCAGCGCGGCAAGGAGTTCGGCCTTGGCCTTCTTTCGCTCAGTGATGTTCCGAAATGTCACCACGGCGCCGGCCAGTTCTCCGGAGTCATCGTGGATCGGCGTGCTCGTGTACTCGACGGGAAACGACGATCCGTCCTTGCGCCAGAACACCTCGTCATTGACCACATGCACCGCACCGTCCGTGAACGCCGCGTAGATCGGACACTCCTCGCGGGCGTACGCACCACCGTCGGGGTGACTGTGGTGGATCAGTGCGTGCTGTGGCAGGCCCATCAAGTCATCGGGTGACCATCCAAGCATCGCCGCGGCGGCCGGGTTGACGAACGTCGTGTTCCCCTCGAGGTCGAGGCCATAGATCCCTTCTCCTGCACACTGAAGGATGAGCCGGGTGCGACGCTCGAGCGTCGCGACCATGACGGAAGGATCTGTCGGCGAAGCCACGAGCATTGATATGCCCACCGGCGCTGACAACGCAACCAACGATCGACCTTCCGGCTCTCATCGCCATCCGGGTGCGGCTCGATCGCGACGCGCTGTCATGAAGCGTTGGAGACTCCGCGCCACTCGGCCCGCGACCGCCGGAGGTGACGAGCTCGATCACGAGATGCCGTGAAACCACGGCGCGTCGTGATCCGCTTCGGCGAACATCACGAAACCTTGGAGAGCCACCCACAGCTCAAGGCACCTATTCACGCGCGAAGCGATTGGCACAGCAGCTGCACATGCTCCCTTCCATCGAGGTCACGACGACCCGAACACAGGAAACCAATCATGACGATTCGCAACCGAACCATCGACATCGAAGGCACATCTATCTTCTTTCGCGAGGCGGGGGACCCGTCCCTGCCGACCCTTCTCCTGCTCCACGGATTTCCGACGTCCTCCCACATGTTCCGAGACTTGATGCCCGCGCTCGAGGACCGTTTCCACCTCGTCGCGCCGGACTATCCGGGCTTCGGAAACAGCGCCATGCCCTCCGTCGACGAGTTCGACTACTCCTTCGACAACCTCGCCAACATCGTCGAGCAGTTCACCGAAGCCCTCGGCCTGAACCGCTACAGCCTCTACCTCATGGACTACGGCGCTCCCATCGGATTTCGGCTGGCAGCCAAGCACCCCGAGCGCGTGAACTCCCTCATCATCCAGAATGGAAACGCATACGACGAAGGAATCGACAACGACTTCTGGGAACCGATCAAGGCTTACTGGAAGGATCGGAACGCCGTCAACGAGGGTCTCGACAACCCGTTCTGGAGTGGCGTCAAGAAGGCCTACGAGCAGCCAGAGATGAAGAACGTGGACGCGCTCGGGTTCCTCGTGACGCTTGGTGCGACGCAGTGGCAGTACCTCAACGGCGTCCGCAACCCTGAAGCCATCAGCCCCGACAACTGGCACATGACACAGCGACTTCTCGACCGACCCGGAAACCGAAGGATTCAGCTCGAGCTCTTCCACAGTTACGGGACGAACCCGCCGCTGTACCCCGAATGGCAGGCGTACTTCCGAGAGCACCAGCCTCCGACGCTCATCGTTTGGGGCGCGAAAGATGAGATCTTCCCCGCTGCGGGTGCCCACCCCTACACCCATGACCTGAAGAACGTAGAGCTTCAACTTCTCGATACCGGGCACTTCGCCATCGAAGAGGACCTCGACACCATCGCCGCGTCGATCCGACGCTTCCTCGGAGCAAGCACGACGAAGGCCGCTTGAGTGGACAGGGCGAAGTTCAGTGTGTTCGCGGCGAGCTTCCTCGCCGGCCTCGGCGTGGTCGCGTACCCCGCCAGCGGAACGGTGCTTCGCGCCGTTCACCCCTTGTCCGACCTCGCGTGGGGCGGCCTGTTCCTCGCCCACATGGTCGGCGTTGGTATCGGCTCGGCGTGGGGTGCTCGCAGGGAGTCGTTCACGATGGGCATCGCCGCCATCGCTGCCTCCGCAGCGTCTGCCCTCGCCCTCTGGCTGGTGCCCAGCGCGTGGGCTGCCTCCCTTCTCTGGATTGGAGCAGGGAGCGCCGGTCTGGGCTTTGGCCTCCTCGCCGGACCATTGAACTCGCTCCCCGCCCTGTTGTTCCCAAAGCGACCTGAGGGGGCACTCATCATGCTCCACACCATTCAAGGGCTGGGGTTTGCCGCGGGACCCATGGCGGTCGCGGTGCTCGGAGAGCTGTGGCTGGTCTTGCCGGGAGTCGTTCTCATGAGCTCGGTCGGATTGATCGCCGTTGCCCGGGTCCCGAGCATCGTGCCCCCGAAGAACAGGCCCATCCAAACCAAGGCGATTGCGCCGTTTGTAGCCGTCGTCCTGCTCTACGCCGCAGTGGAGGGGACTTTTGTGAACTGGGCGCCCATCTACCTGAACGAGGACAGAGGCGTCGCCTCAGGCACCGCTGTCTTCGCGATCTCATTTTTCTGGGGCGGAATGCTCCTTGGCCGTGGAGTGCTCGCAGCCCTCGTCGGGCGTCTGGGCCCGCAACGAACATGGCTCGCCCTCCCGATCATGATGGCCCTCGTGTTGCTCCTGCTACCGTTTGCCAGCGGCCCCGTCTCGGGACTCGTACTCTTCGCCGCCGCCGGGGTGAGCTGCTCTGCGTTCCTGCCGCTCACTCTCGCCTTCGCCACCAAGCGGTTTGCCGGTCGCGAATCCGCCGTAGCCTCCGTACTCGTTGCCACACTCGCAGTCGGTGTTGGTACGGGCTCGTTCCTACTCGGAGCGCTCCGCGAACTGGCTTCCTTCGAGCTCCTCTATCGGCTCTCCGCGCTGTACGCCCTCGTGGTGTGGGCGATTCTCGCTCGCCAACGCAGCGTCTTCGCCTCGCCCGCCGAAAGACACGGGCGTGTGGTGCCCCCGCGCGGGCGCATGGCTCAGGAGGTCCTGCGGTGAGGACACATCTCACGCGACGCTTGCGCTCCTGGAGTGTGGCCTGAAGTATGCGTGCCCGTTTCTCAGCCCGCGCATGGATTGCGTGTGCGGGAGCCCGCAATACGTGAGTGTCCTCGACGCAACACGCCACGGTATTCTTCCCGTTGCGTGCTGAAGACAGCGTTTCCAAGCTTGGCGTTCGCGCTCCTCCTCAGTGGCTGTCCCGACGACCCCGTGGACGCCGACCCGTGTGCGCCTTCCGAGCGTCCAACCGTGATGCTCGGTCAGGGTGTCGGCGGTGCCTTCGCGCCATTCGCAGACGGCGAGGCAGTGTCCTTGGCCGTCGCCCCCCAGGGCGGCTTCGGGGTCTCCGTCGTGATCCGAACCGAAGGCCTGTCCGCGGGTGACGACGCACTGGCCGACGTTCAACTCGACGTCGAGATCGATGGCGTCACCGAAGGCTCCTTCCTGCTGACCGACGCAGCGCTGCTGTGCCTGGACACCGACGGTGGTGGAGGGCTGGTCTCGGGCGCAGTCGTGGGCTTCGACCCCGACCGCTACGGCACCAACGACGACCTCGTCGCGCTTGACGGCCGCGAGGCGGTGCTGAGCGTGACCGTGATCGACGACGGCATGGCGATGGCCTCGGTTCAGCAGGCCGTCACAATCCGAGTGGGCGGCTGAACTCACCATGAAACGTTTTGCAGTACTGTTCGGCCTTTGTCTCGCGGTGATGACGGGTTGTCCCGACGACGGTCCGCCTCCCCTCGACGGTGAGGGGTGCCTGACCTGTCACGAAGGCATCGAGCAGGCACACGGGCCCATCCCCGGAGACCAGTGCGTGACCTGCCACGGCGGTGACCCCGATTCGCGCTCCAAAGCCGATGCACACGTCGCCATTCCGAGCGACTGGGCCGAGATCCGCGGCGACGGCCTCCCCATCGCCCCAGAGGGATTCATCCGCGACTTCGCCCCCGACCAGCTCGACCGCCTCGATCCCGCGTACCTCCAGTTCATCAACCCCGGCGACATCCGAGTCGTCGAGTCCACGTGCGGGACGTGCCACCCCGACCAAGTCCGCACCATGCCGACTTCGGTCATGACGACCAACGCGGGCCACTACTACCCGACGCTGTTCATGGCAGGGCTCCAGGACGACCGCCTGGCGCGATACGGCTCCTTTCCCGTCGTCGATCCCGATTGCGATCCGTCGATCCCCGGCACCGTGTGTGAACTCGAGACTCTGGTTCCGCCGGGCCCCGACGAAGTCGTCGCGGCCATCGAACGCGGAGACATCGAGGCTGCCGCGTACGACCACTACCTCGCCAAGAACTGCAACACGTGCCACCACGCGGGCTTCCCTCGCAACAACTCCCCGGCGCTGTACCGCTCCGCGGGATGCTCGGGATGCCACGTGCTGTATGGCGAGCTGGGCGTGTACGAAGGCAGCGACCCGACCATCGCCCGTGGCACGCCTGTGCACCCGCGACGCCATGAGATCACCCGCGCCATTCCGTCCGAGCAGTGCGCGACCTGCCACTTTCAAGGCGGCCGCATCGGCCTGCTGTTCCGAGGAATTCGTGAGGGCGGCTTCGGCGAAGCCAACACCCCGCCCAACGCGTCCCCGATTCAACGGACGCTCTATGGGCACACGCCCGGCTACTACTTCGACGACGAAGACGCCACCAACGACGTCGACGAGACCCCGCCGGATCTCCACTACGCCGCGGGCATGCACTGCGCCGACTGCCACGTGGGCTCCGACGTGCACGGCGATGGCCGCATCTACTCCTCGGCCAAGTACCAGGTCGACATCGGGTGCGAGGACTGCCACGGAACTGTGCGGGACCCGGTGGAGCCAAATGCAGACGGAAGCTTCTCCACGCGAAGCGGTCGTCCGCTTCCGCAGCTGAGTCTGCAGGACGGACAGATCACGCTCACCGGCATCGTCGATGGAGCGGCGCACCCGGTCTCGCAAGTCGCCGAGCTTCTGGACGCAGACGGCACCCCGGCGATGCACGCCGCGATGGCACCCGACGAGAACGGCTGGTCCCATACGGACTCACTCACCTGCGACACCTGCCACACCTCGTACAACCAGCAGTGCATCGGCTGTCACGTCAGCTTCGACCTCCGGCTGGAGCAGGTCGACTACCAGACCGGAGAGCGTACGCCGGGGCTCACCCGGGGCTCTCGGACCTCCTACTCGCTCGACCAGGTTCTGCTGGGACAAGGGCCTGATGGGCGTGTGCAGACGGTGCTCGCCTCTCAACAGGTTCAGATGACCGCCGTCGGGGCAGAGTTCTTCGGGTCCGCGGATGGTGCGTACCTGCTGGGCTCCGAGCAAGGCGGCAAGTTCCGGGAGCGTGATGGCTTCACCGCCAACCTCGGCTTCGCCCCATTCTTCCAGCACACCACGACAGCGAAGCCGCGCACCTGCGACACGTGCCACCGCCGTGATGACAGCGACGCTGAGCTTCGTCGGGTTCGCGGCGTGTTCGGGCAAGGCACCGGGGAGTTCATGCTGCAGGGCTCCGAAGGGGAGATTGTCGACGGGCTGCAGTACGTCGATGAGAACGGCCAACCCACCACGACCTGGATGCATGACGGCACCGGTCCCGTCCCTACCGATGCGATGGCCGCCGCGATCGCAGTGATCTTGGAAGAGTAGTTCGATGACGCGTACCCCAACCATGGTTCTGGTACTCGCGGCTTGCTTGGCGGCCTGCGGCGACGATGCTTCGGCCGACACCGACGGCGTCACGGAGACCGCAGCCGAGACGGGCGACGAAGAGTTCGTCTCCGTGGTTCAGGAAGGCATCGCAGGCGGTGTCGTGCTCTCGGGCTACTCCCACAGCGGGGGCATGACCATGGTCGGCGGTCGTCTTTCCTCGGCACCGGGCGTCGACGCCGGTGGGCCGGGCACGGTCTACTGGCTGCAGGACGGCCAGCTGTGCCGCCACAGCGACGTCAGCGACCAGACGTTGTGGTGGATCGATGGGACCGGCGACGACTCATGGTTTGCCGTGGGCGAGGCCGGCACGATCCTGCGATACGACGGCCAAACCGTTCACGACGAGTCCGTGCAGACCGACGCGATCTTCTATGGCATGCGAGCGAGCGAGCCCATCATCGCCGTCGGAGGCGACCCCTTCGGTACCCAGCAGGGTGAGATCTGGCAGCGCGAGGATGACGGCAGCTGGACCCGCATCCACGAGGAGCTCGCCGGCGTCGCGTTCAAGATTCACGAAGACTGGATCGTGGGCACCGGCGTCGCGTGGCAGCTGATGCCCGATGGCTCCCTGGTGGAACACTTCCCACCCAACAACGCGCGACTGCTGACCGTCCAACGACGAGCCGAAGACGACGTCTGGGCCGTCGGAGGCGCAGCCGCTCCGATCGTGCTGCACTGGGACGGCAGCGAATGGGAAGAGATCGCGTACGCGGCGGCTTGCGGCAACGGAGGCCTCAACGGCGTATGGACCGAACCCGGCGGCGATGTCTGGGTCGCAGGGTTCTTTGGCGCGATGGCCCGCTACGACGGCGTGCAGTGGGACTGCAACACCCCGCCGGTCACGTTCGAGCACCTGCACGCGACGTGGCGACACGAAGGTCAGCAGTGGTGGGGCGGCGGCGCATTGCTCAGCGCCGGGGGCGAGACGGCCGTGCTGGGTCGTTTTGGTGCGGACCCGCTGGACCTGACCGTCGTCGACTGCGAGCTCTGAGGGTCACTCCAGGAGCCGGCAGATCCGAATCAACTCCGGCAACCGCTGCGGCACCACAGAGCCGTGGGCAAACACGGAGGTGAGCATCGCGCAGCGCTCCGGCGTCGCGTCGGGATCGCACCCCTGCGCGAGCGCGCCGACATACGCGGGCGAGACGTCATCTTCGGACGGGTACTGCAGCGCCTCTGAGGCGAACACGGGGACCTCGTTCACCGTCTCCCAGTGCTGCTCGAGGTCGTGGCACGCACCGCAGCTCGTCCCTGGGTTGCGGAGGATCTGCACATAGGGCTCGGACACCTCGATCTCCTCCTCGATCGGAAACGCGAGTTCGCCTTTGACGGAGAGACCGTCTCCGACGTCCACGGCGAACTCCAACCGGTCGGAGCCTGGCCCCTCGGGTAAGACCGAGAGGATCATCGTGTCGCGGGTGATGAACAGCCGCGGGTTCTCTTCGCCGGGCGAGGGCTGTGCGCTGCGGTCGCTGTCGGTCGCGGCGACCTGCAACGGCCGGTCGAGGCTCTCCAGAAAGCACGGAAGCGAGGTCGGCTTGGGCAATGCGTTGATGAGCTCGACCGCGGCCTCAACGCTCGCGGGGCTGCCCATGCCCTCGGGCGCAATGCACTCGCGTGGCGCGTCCGGCTCCGAAGAACCGGTCGTTCCGACCTCATCGTCCTGCATCGGTTCGGCCTCGCAGCCCAAGGCCAAGACAAGCGCCCCGAGCCCGATCCACAACGTGCGCACGACTCAGGCTACCACGCGGGGGACGGCCTACTTCGACGAGCACTCCGGGGCCCGCGCCTCGCCGCACAGCGCCCCACACTCCGAGACCTGACACGCGTTGAGCGCGACGATCAGGTCTCGGTCTTCGTCACCCGCTGCGGCACAGCAGTCGTCGCAGTCACCGAACGCCAAGCACGCCTGCGCGCAGGTCAGCGCGTCCACGCATGCGTCGTTGGTCGAACAGGTCAACACGTGCTGTGCGCACGGTGCCTCGACGACCGTGCACGCGAGGCAGAGCTCGCAACTCGCAGCTTGTGCACACACGCCCGAGGCCGGCACCTCGTCGGTCGGCTCGGCTGAGGGAGCTGAGCCTGGTTCCGAGTCCGAGTCGGCTTCCGAATCCGGCTCGACGCAGACCTCCGCGACCCGGTCCGACGCGAACTCTCCATAGCGGCGACCCGATTCGCAGTTGGAGTCCACAAAGCTGCAGCTCCCGTTGTCTTCGCAGACCCCGCTCTGTCCGCACTCTGCGTCGTCCAAGCACAGGAAGCTCCCGGAGTCGTCGCAGCCCGTCAGGGCCAAGAGACACCAACAGGCGAACGCGACGGGGGACCAGCGAGCCACGAAACCTACGTGGCCGCGCCGCGCCAACACGGGTCATGGGATTTCCGGCAGCGTGTTCTCGCGTGACGCGGGGCACCCCGCCCTCTACAGGATCTGCCAGATCAGCCCTGCGAGCAGCGCTCCCAGCAACAACGCCCCCGATGCCCACCGCTCGAGGCCGGACGCCGCCGGTACCGGCTCCGCGGCCTGCGCCCAGCGAACCACGCCAACCGCAACGCCGACGAACAGCAGGGTCAGGGGCTCGCCCCACGCCCGGGGTTCGTACAAGTTCGCGACGACCATGAGGCCCGCGAGCGCCGGGATGATGACCCACTCCAGTCGGCGCAGCGACACCGGGATGTCGGCCCGGACGACGAACCACAGCACCGGAAGCATGGAGAACGCACCGAGGATCGGCAGCGCATGCAGTGGGTCCGCAAACCACTGCAAGTTGTGATCGATGCGCCACATTCCAGCGATGCGGAGGTCGAGAGCGCCGCCCTTTGTGATCGGAATCAGCACCGAGATCGCGAGGCGGACCAGCACCACACCGGCCAGCTGGAGGGACGCACTTCGAGTCGCTTCGCGGCGATGCTCGGATCCAGCCAGAAGCGCAAGCGTGATGAAGGGCAGCAGTACGGCCGACTCTCGGTTGGCAGCCCCGACGACGGCGAGCACCACCAGAGGCCCGTGGCGGCGCCCGTGGGCAAGCGCAACTCCCCAGGCGATGCACGCGATGGCGGGCGTGTCCCACGGGTAGAAGAGCGGCCAGCGAAACGGAAGCAGGAAGACCAACGCCAGCACGACTGCGAATGCGAACGCGCCCACTCGGGCGAACCGCTCATCGATGAACCGTCGCAGCGCGGCCTCCATCCCGGCGAGCGATGCGATGGCTGCGAGCCACTCGGTCGTGGCAAACGCGGCGCGAATCGACATGCCCGCATCGACGAAGGGACGGACCAGCCAGGGTACGAGGACACGATGCCCGAACGGCAGCTTGGCGGTGCCGGCGACCAACGCCTCCCATGGAGCGTCCTCGTACTCGCGATTGAACTTCAGCCGCAGCGCCACGAAGACCGCCGCGAGCAGCAGCCGCAAAGTCCAGGTCCGAGCGCTCAACGGGCTGCCTCGGCGTCGCGATAGAGGTCGTGGTCGAGGACGCGCCGCGCAAGGTCGAGTTGCTCGAGCGCGCGCTGCTCGAGCGCGTCGCACTCGGCCCGCGCATGACCTCCGGGTTCGCGAGGATCGATGCACGCACCCTTGGTGGGGGTGGAGCCTCCGCGACGCACGAGCATGTGCTCAGCCGCCACCGCACCACCGGTCGGAAGCGCTGCAAAGCCCGGTCCGCCGCCCATCAATGGTGTGCCCACGGCCGCAGCGGGTGGGTCGACGCCGAGCAGGTGCAGCCCCGTGACGCCAAGATCGATCTGGCCACCGACCATCGACTGCCGGCCATGCATGCCCTCGCCCGGGACCCAGATGAACGCCGGGACCCGGTGCATTCGCATTTCGGTGTAGCGCTCGTCGGAGACGCCAGCAAGCTCAGCCACCTCATCGTTGAGGTCCATTCCCGTGACGTGGTCTCCGTAGACCACCACCACCGTGTGCTCCAGCTGGCCACGCGCGTCCATGTCCGCCAGCCATGCCGCGAGCGAACGGTCAAAGTGGTTCATCGCCTGCAGATAGTTTCCTACCCACGACTTCCCGAGCTTGCCCACATCGAGCTCGGCGAGCGACTTCGGGAAGCTCTTGTAGGGGTGATGCAGGCTGAGCGTGATTCCGAACGCGACGAACGGCTCGGGCAGCTTGGCCAGCCGCTGATCGAAGCGCTCGAGGAAAGGACCATCGGCCAAGCCCCAGCCCGACTTCGGGCCCCGACCAAGCTCGGCCTTGAAGTCCGAACGCTCGAAGCCGTAGGCAGGATGCAAGACGCTGCGGTTCCAGAACCCACGCTCATACGGGTGGGCCGAGTAGGACGCATAGCCTTGATCGGTGAGCGCGTGAACGATCGTGCGGAACTCGTTGTCGGCGCGAAGAAATGACAGCGCGCCCTCGGGCAGAGCGTGACCCGAGCCAAGCACCAAGTACTCGGCGTCGGAGGTCCGGCCCTGGAGCGTCTGGTCGTAGATTCGGTCGTAGGCCAGCGCGCTCCCGTGCGCCTGCGACAAGAACGGCATCACGGGCGTGCCGTCGATCTCCGCGTCTACGGCCCACTGCTGCAGAGCCTCGACCTGCAGGATCACGAGGTTGGATCCGACCGCGATACCTCGCCCCTGTGTGGGGGCTGCCGCGCGATGGGTTCGAAGCTGCGCGAAGGTCTCCGTCCGTTCGTCTTCGGTCAGCGGAGGTGCTCCCAGATCGCGCAGCAACCGAAGCGCTTGAAATCCATGCGCGCCCACGTACCCGAAGCGCTGGGCGTTGTGGGCTTCTGAGAATATCCGCACGCCCAACGTGCCTCGCACCGCAACGCTCAGCGAGACGACGGCGTACAGCCCCAGCAGGCTCAAGGTGGCCGCCGTCCAGCGGCGAGACTTCACGTGCAGCGCATCGGCAGGCGGCCGACTGCACCCGCCAACCACCAATGCCGACACCAACGGTACGAGCAGCCAGACGTGGTCGGCACGTATCGTGGATCCGACCGTCGCCTTTGCGTCAGCCAAGTGGTGGATCGCCGCAACCGCGGTGAGTGGAGCGAGGGAGCCGAAGAACGCCGCGTACGCGAGATCGACCCACGCAACTGCGGACAACAACCCGATGAGGAGGAGAGCGAGCATCCCCTGTCGGCGCCGAGGGACAAAGCCCACGAGCGCTCCCAGGCCCGCCGCAATGCTCAGCGTCGTCAGCGTTCCGCTGGAGAAGACCTGAAGGTGAGCCAAGTCGGCGAACAGCTCGGTCAAGACAGCAACGCACACCATCGTCCAGGCGGGCCAAGCGATCGCATCGGCCCAACCGTAGTTGTGACGCACCGCAGCGACCCAGCCCAGCAAGAGCAGGCCGGCGAGGAAGAACCACAAACTCGAGCGCCGAGCGATGTGCAGGGGGACCGGCTCGGCGTCGGTCTCGAACCAGCGCGCGTGCTCCCGGACCAGACCAAACGCGATGAGGTAGTCGCCGGGCTCTCGCGGCGTGTCGAACGAAACCGAGAGCACGACGACCTCCCCCGGCTCGATCCGGCGCGGGAGCGGCGTCCGGCGGCCACGAGCCACACGAGTCCCATCGGGTGTGAGGACCTGGTAGCTCGCCCGATCGCCGAGCTTGGGATCCCAAGCTCGGCTGCCGTCGTTTCGCACGACGAGGGAGAAGCGGTCGCCACGGCCTGCGAGCGGAAGCTTCGGCGTCCGTACGCCCAGCTGGGTCCACACGTACGCGGGGGGGTCCACGTGGAGCTCGGGTCCATTCGTGGGCAGCTCGGACTCCACTGGCGGACCGAACCACGCCACCCGCTCCCGGAGCGGCTCGACCGAAAGTCGAAAGCGACCGGGCTGCTCTGGCGCAACGACCGTCACGGGCACTCGAAGAGACCCCCCAGGCTCGACCGCATGCGGCAACAACGTCCGGCGTCCCTCCCGTGGGAGCCGTTTCCCGTCCTGAACCCAGTGATACGAGAGCCGGTCCCCCAACTCGGGGTCCCACCGTTCGACCCCGGTATTCCGAACCTCCACCTCCACGGTCACCGTGTCGCCCGTCGCGACATCGTCGGGCAGTACGGCGTCGGTCCAAGCCCATTGCAGCGCCGCACTCCGCACCTCGGTCCGAGCCTCTGCGTTGCCAGACGCCGGCTCGCCGAGCCAAGCCACACGCTCGCGGACCGGAGCGATCCGGAACAGATACCGCCCCGGCTCGGACGGGCCCAAGATCCGGAGGTCGACCGTCGCCGACGCCCCGGGTTCGACCACACCTTCAAACGCGGTCCTCGGTCCCTCGCCGCGCTTGGTCGTCCCATCGGGTGCAAACCATCGGTAGCTCAGGCGGTCCGCCGTCTGGGGAGTCCACGGCGCGCACCCAACGTTGGTGACCGTGACCGCGGCCGATGTCTCGCCTCGCGCCTGAATGTCCGGAAGCTCGAAGGGCTCGACCGACCATGCCAACGGACTCCCCTCCCCCGCGATCAGCACCGACGTCGATGCGCCTTCGGGGACGGGGTACCAGTCCTCCCCCTCGCGGAGCATTCGCCACACGAGTTGGTGCCGACCAGGACTCTTTGGGGCGGTGAGCTTGGCGTCGAGGGTGACGCTCTCGCCCGCAGCCACGACCTCCCCCAGCTCCGTCCGCCACCCGTCCCGGATGACGAGCGTCCCGGCTTCGTCACGCCAGTGGTACGACAGCCGGTCCTTCGCGGCCGGGTCCCAAGCCCGCCCGCCCGTGTTCTCCAGCGTCAGCTCGACCCGACGAGTCTCGCCCGGACACAACGTCCGAACCCCGCCAGCATCCACCACGGCGTAGGCCGGCCCCTCGGGACGCGCCTGTGCCTGTGCCGCCTGAGCGACGAGGCAGACCCACACCGCGATGAGCGCGGCCAACAACCGTTCGAGATGCGGTTTCACGGGCGAATGCGGCACTGAAACACCCCGCCGCCGCGGTCGCAATCAACGTGTGTCCTCACGCACGGATTCAGGGGTGCAAGCAACGTAGGGGGCCGTTCGTTTGACGTTTGCCGCGAGCCCGGCTTATCGTCCGCGCCACCTTGCAGCGGCGCCGCGGCGCGCTCCCCAGGACCCAAGACCTATGAAGAAACTCGCCCTGGCTGCCAGCCTGCTCTCCGCCCTCACGCTCTCATCGTGTGACAAAGCGGGCGGAGGCTCCAAGATCCCCAAGAACCGTGACCTCAAGGCCGGCGGAGTCTACGTCGCGTACAACCTCGGCTGCGAAGCAGGCTGCGATCAGATCAACAAAGGCGATCTGATCCAGAAGGTTGATGGCAAAGACGTGAAGACCGCCGCCGACGTCGGCAACCTTGCCGACAACAAGCCACACAAGCTCGAGCTGCTCTCCGCGGGCACGATGGAGCCCAAGACGGTCGAGCTCACGGCATCGCCGAAGCAGAACCTCGCTCCGATCAAAGACGCGCCGCCGCTGTGGATCGTCGGGGCCGAAAAGCTCAACGAAGCGCCCGACTGGGCCCGGGGCCGGATGTTCGGTCACGCCAGCCCCTCGGTGATGCTCGTCAGCGCCGACGGCGGCATCCTCGATGGACGCCAGCTGTACGGCAAGAAGCGGATGGTCGTGTACTGGGACTGGGGCGATCGCGAGGAAGAAGCCGCAGCGATCGACTTCATGCAAGTGCTGCAGGTGGCCCAAGCCGACCTGAACGCCAAGAATGTCGAGGTCATGTTCGTGCACCTCAAGTTCCCCGGCGGCCGCAAGGCACCGATGAACGACTCGGACCTTCGTGCTTGGCAGAAGAAGCACGGCGTCAAGGACAAGGTTCCCGACGTGCCGCTGTTCCGCTTCCCGAACGCGACCGAGTACAACGCGGCGCGCGAGCTCGGCATGGAGGGTGCGTTCACTACGATCGAGAACCTCAGCCGAAGCCCCTCGATCGTCATCCTCGATGAGAACGGCATCGTCGTGTGGCACTCGGATGGCATCCAGGATCTTCCGGGTTCGGAGATCAAGGATCCCGAGCAGGCCACGATCATCCCGGCCGTCGAGTTCGCAAAAGCGCTCTAGCGCAGCGAATCCGGGCTCCGAGAAGGCGCTGCGTCTCACGACGTGGCGCTTTTCTTGTGTCCACTGTCGGACTGCTTGCGACTGGTACGGTGGTGGGATGGAGTTGAAGTGCAGGAGGCTTCACTTGTTGCCACTGGCGCTCGGGATCGCCTGTGGGCCGGCGATCGGCGACTCGAATGGCTCGGGTTCGGGCGGGTTGAGCAGTGGCCCACCTGCGTCGAGTTCGGCAACTTCGAACGAGACCGTGATGCCAGCAACAACGGCGCTACCGCTGACCTCGACGACATCCGGCCGCGAGTCGGGGACGCTCAGCAGCTCGTCCGGATCAAGCACAGGTAGCCCCGGACCCCAACCGACCGCCGGCGGATGCGAAGATCCGGTTGTGGGCGAAGCTCCACTGACGCCTCGCGGTTGCACCCCAGTCGCACTCTTGGACAACACTCGAACACCGATTCCCGACTCTGCTTCAGGGCTCGTCGTATGCCCCGAAGACGGAGCGCCGGACGACGACGTCTTCAGCATCTTCCGCACCGGCGCTGTTGCCTGCCCGTTCTCATCTGGCGAATGCGCATGTGATGCCGACTGCCCCCGTGGACAAGACTGCATCTGCGATGCCGCGGGCTTGGCGCTCGGGTTCGGGTTCCCAGGCAACCGTTGCTTGCCCGCAGATTGCAGCTCCGACGCCGACTGCTCCGGAAGCCGCTGCAGAGCGGACGTTTTTGACTGCAACACCTACAGCTGGCCGATCGGGTTCCACTGCACATCCGATGAAGACGACTGCGACAGCCACACAGCGTGCATCGAGAACAAGAAACTCTGGTCGGAGTACTGCAAGTACGACGACGTCGTGGAGATGTTCACGTGCGAGCCCGGCTCGATCTGCGAGTAGCGGCTCACTCGCCGCGGCGTAGCGGGTGCACCAGCGTCGGCTTGCGCTCGTGCTCACCACGCTCAACCAGCAGCTCTAGACCGTCCAGTAGAAGATCCGGCGTGGTGATCTGGACGTCCACCGTCTGACTGAGAACGCTGTCGATGCCGATGTCGGCACCGAAGCCGCCGTAGGGACCGACGGCGATCCTCATGGGCACGGTGATCGGCGTCTTGCCAACGGCACGGATCCGCCGAAGCACGCGCATCGAAGCCGGCGCCAGGACAACCCCCCGCATCAGGGTCTTCTTTCCGCCAGCTTCCAACCGGTAGACACGCCCGGGCAACGGCAACGTGATCTTTCCAGTACCCGCGTACGCCGACGCACTGTCGCGGAGCACGGGTCCCAGCAGCGAACCATCCCGCAGACTCTCGACCACATACGCGACCTCGTAGCCGTCCTCCCGGGCTCGGCGCAGAAGCTCCCGCTCCAAAGCCGCATCGCTCATCTTCTTCTGCGAGGCCTGCAGCGTCAGGTTGGAGACAGTCGCACCGACCTCGAGCGAAGGACTCATGCGCGCGCGGCCGTTGCTCCCGGAGGCCTTCGGGTTGGGCGTACGCGTCATCAAGAGATGATCGAGCACGCCGGACTTGACCAACGACAGACGCTGCGGCCGCACACCTTCCGCATCGAGTTCGTAGTGCCCGAAGCCATCCGCATCCGGGTCGTCAATCAGCTCGATGAACGGCGGCATCACGGTCTTGCCGTAGCGCTTCTGCCACGTGGGCTCCAGGTCCATCAGGCGCCCACCGTCGGCGATCGGAGCGGGCGTCCCGGCGACCTCGGTGGCGACCGTGCTGGCGAGCACTTGGGCCGCTGCGACCCCGCGGAACAACACCGGGCCGTCATACTCCTCGTCGATCATCGGGGCTTTGGCGAGCGCATCCAGCTCCCGCAGCACCTGCTCGACGAGTGCCATCCCCTGAGTTTTCAGCGCGTCGTCGACCGCCGGAATGCCTTGCAGGTGGATCGCCAAGCCGTGGTCGAGATGCATGCCGTCCTCGGCCTTGGTATCGGCGACCACTGCGAGGACGACTCGGTTTCTCACCCGAGCGGTGGACATGCCATCGCTGTCGACCACCGTCTCGTGGCTCTGCAGTACCTGCACGTAGACGTCGCCGTTGTCGATGGACGGCCACTTCTTGAACTCCGCGCTCATCGTCTTGACGAGCTCGCCCAGCTCCGCGCGCGGCAACACGTGCTCATCCCAATCCGGGTCGACACGGGTCTGCGGGCCCGCTTCGGGGCGTGCGGTGAAGTCGGCGGGAAGCCCATCGATCTCGAGCTGCTCCAGCGCGATTTCTTTCTGGGCGAAGCCTTGGGTCGCGCCCCGAAACGCTGTGTCGAGCGCAAGCCACACCTTGCGTTTCAAGTAGTCGGGCGCAGCCCCAAGCGGGACTTCAACCCGCGAGATGCCCCCTTCCCCGCCAAAGTAGTTGGCGTTGTCGCGCTGTGGCGATCCGACGCGCAGCTCGGCAACGCCGGCCGACTGGGTCTCGAGCACGTCGGTGATGAGGCCGCCAAACGACGCATCGAGAGACAACAGGCGCACGCGCACATAACGAACCTCGGCCCGGTACGGCGCGGGCGCCCCCTCGAGGCGAAGCTCAGCCACCCCGCGACGCAGCTCCGATGCAACGGCTTCGGCTTCCGTCGACCACGGGCTCGACGGGGCCGGCTCGGCCACCACGGGTGCAGCCGGAGCTTCGGCCGGGGGCGCAAACAGCAGCCCACAGGCAAGCAACAGGGACGAGAGCATCATTTGGACCTCCGGATCGCGCGCGGCGGTGGCTCGAGCAACGGCGGCCTGTCTCGATCGTGGGCGGCGCGCTCGATCTCGATTCCACGAAGCAGGAGCGAGGGACTGACGGCGCTGACCGGGACCCACCCGGACTCCGCACCGCACATGCCATTGAAGATGCCCGGTGTGTCGTCGGTCGCGACGATCGTCTCGAACGCAGAGAGCGGCGTGCCCACGATCTCGACCCCGCGGACGAGTTCGTCCGGACGACCGTCTGGATAGACCCGGTAGACCATCAGAGGCTGCACCTTGAACGCCTGCGGACCGCTGCGATCGGTGATCGTGTAGCCGCCCTCGATGTCTTTGAAGACGAGGCCGTAGGGCTTCTTCTGGCGTTTGACCTCTTCGATCAGCGCCTTGCGTAGCTCACTGGTGCTCATCGAGCGTCGCGAGCTGACGATCAGGTTGCCCTGACGCGCCACCACCTGGTTGCCGGGCTCTCGGCGACCGTGGCCGTTGCTCTTTCGAAACGGAGAGACGAGCGAGCGACTCAGGAGGAAGCCCTTGAGCTTGCCCCTATCCACCAGCACCTGCCGCCGGGACTGCACACCTTCGTTGTCGACAAAGTAGTGCCCAGACATCGGAATGCCCCCGAGCATCGACACCGTGGGGTCGTCGATCACATCGAGGAACTTGGGCAGCACGGGCTGGTCCAACATCTCCGTGAACGTCTGCCCTTCGAGGTCGTCTTTCTGGCGATGCCCCTCGAGTCGATGGCCAAAGATCTCGTGGAAGAAGACCCCCGCGGCCCGGCCCTCGAGGATTGCCGGACCGGTGTAGGGATCGGCGATGGGCGCCTTGCGCAGCGCGACCAGTTCGTCGCGGAGTCGGACCGCGGTCTCGCGGAGGATCTCCGCCGAGGGCAGCTGCTCGGGCAGGTGTGCCTCGAACGAAGCCGTCCGCTGAAGCATCATTCCGTCGTCCGCTTGGCCGACTGCGCCGAAGAGGATGCGTAGCCGGGTGCTGGCCGTCTGTACGCGGTTGCCGTGGCTATCGACGAGGTAGGTGTTGTCGACGACCGCGGACACGGACACGGTGCTCTGCAACACCGCATCGTCCCCCGCCAACGCTGCGGAGACCTCGGCCAGCAGCGGCCGGTACTGCTCCTGCAGCGCCACCAGCTCGAGCGAGGCTTCGGGTTCGACGTGCTCCAGGGGCTCGCCGAGGGAGAAGTCGGGGTGTGCCTCGCCTTCACCTTCGGTGCGCAGCTGCTCCATGCTCAGCACCTCGCGGTAGGCCGCGACGGCTTGTTGATACTGGGCGTCGGTGTCGATCCACAGGCCCTGCGCCAAGGACAACTCGTCGTCTCCGAGCGAGACCGGGAGACCCGAGCCCAGGCCATTGCCGGGCCCGTAGTCGCCGTCCACGGCGTGAGAGTTGTCGAGCTTGACCGAGCCCACACGCACGTCCACGTCGACGGCCCGATCTCGGTCGACCTGATCGCGGAGCATGGCGCCGCCTTCGGCCACCATCCACAACTCGGTCCGGTCGGTGAGTTCGTAGCCCAGGTAGTACGCCGGCTCCTCCACCGCGTCCCCGCGCAGTTGGTCAAAGTTGCGGTCGAGCTCGCCCTGGAGCATCGCCAGCACAGGCGCCTGTTCGCCAACCGGAGCCTCCGCGCGCTCGATCCGAACGCGCTTCTTGTTGGCACTACCGCGGCTGGGCGCTCCCCAAACCGCCGGATCCGGCTGGCTCGCAATGCCCGGCCGGCAGCCGAGCGTCAGCAAAGCTGCGAGACCGAGCAACGTGGCGCGCATCATCGCGCAAAGCATAGCCCGGCTCCCGCCCTCGCGCGGGCCCAAACGACCACACAGAGAAGCGTTGTTCGGGACTAACGTTTGGTCGGCAGCTTGATCTGCGGCCGGGTCGGCAGATCTTTGCCACGCGGCCGGTACAGGACCGCAACGCGGCCGATCACCTGGGTGAGGTCGGCACCGACTGCCACAGCGAGCGCGGCGCTAGCCTCTTTCCGGTCGCCATCGAAGTTCTGTCCGAAGCGGATCTTGATGAGCTCGTGTTCCTCGAGCACCACCGCGACGGCTTCTTGCACGCCCTCACTCACCCCATCCATGCCGACCTGCACCAACGGGTTGAGGTCGTGTGCGAGTGACCGCAGATAGGCGCGGTCTTTTCCATTGAGGCTGGGAGCTTGCAGTTCGGTCATGACGGCATCCAACGGAGCCAGAGCAGAAACTCGACGTTACCATCGCGGCCGGAAATCGGGGACGTCACCTCGCCTCGGCACTCAAATCCACAGGCCGCCGCGGCCGCCTTCACGGATGCAACGGCGTCGGCCCGGGCCTCGTCATCCCGCACGATGCCGCCTTTGCCGACCCGGCCAGGTTCCAGCTCGAACTGGGGCTTCACCAGCACGACCGCATCAGCACCCGGGGACAAGAAGGGCGGCAGATGCGGCAACACCTTGGCCAGGGCAATGAACGAGCAGTCGGCCACGAACAGCGAGACCGGCTCGCCGATCTGCTCGGTCTTCAGCTTGCGAATGTTCTGGCGGTCGAGGATCACGACCCGGTCGTCCGAAGCCAGTTTCCACGCGAGTTGGCCGTAGCCCACGTCGATCGCGAAGACCCTGGAAACGCCGCGTTGCAGCAGACAGTCGGTGAATCCTCCGGTCGACGCCCCCACGTCCATCGCAACGCGACCCGTGACGTCCAGTCCGGAGAACGAGTCGAGGGCTCCGGCCAGCTTCACGCCCCCTCGGGACACGTAGGGGTGCAGCTGTCCGACGACGGTGATCGGCGCATCGAGATCAACTGCGGTGCCCGGCTTGTCGACGGTATGGTCTTTGACTCGGACCTTGCCCGCCATGATGAGCGCTTGCGCACGCGTGCGTGTCTCGACCAGCTCTCGAGCCACCAACAGCTTGTCGAGTCGTTCCTTGTTGCTCCCCTTCCCCACCGGTGTCCCTTTGCGTGTAGCCTCCCGTGGTGCGCGAGTTTCTCGAGCGTCTTGCGCGTCCCGAGGACCGATCGATCTGGGCGCTCATCGCCGTGATCACCGCGTACGGAGTGTGGGGGCTCGTAGTCGGGTTTCGCAGAAATCGGCGCGCCGAGCCAGCCCCGCCGGACGCGCAGCCCGCAATTCCGGCCGATGGCGACTGACAATCCGCCTTGCACGCCTGCGAGGCCTCAGATACGTTCCGGCGTCCAAAGGGGCCGTAGCTCAGCTGGGAGAGCGGTGCGTTCGCAATGCACAGGTCAGGGGTTCGATCCCCCTCGGCTCCACTGTGAAACCTCGAGGTGACCCCCTCGGGGTTTTTTCGTACCCGGGCCGGCGATCGTTTGGTGATCGTCTGGCCGATTCAAGCCCGTATACTTCCGCGGGGACCGATCGATGTACAAGCTGTTCAAGCGCTCGCACATCCCAGGACTGTTCGAGATTCAGGTGTCCGGAGCCTGCGATACGGGGATCGCACGCGACCACAACGAGGACGCGATCGCCATCCAGGAGGACGATGGGCGGGGCTACCACCTGTCGATCGTCTGTGACGGGATGGGCGGTCACAGCGCGGGCGAGGTCGCCTCGGCGCTCGCGGTTGGCGTCATCGGGGACTTCATCGCGCAGAACTTTGGTCGGGCTGCCCCTGAAGTCCTGCTGCACGAGGCGTTCTCCCGGGCGGGCCAAGCGATCGACGACACCGCCGCACACAACCCCAACGCCCACGGCATGGGGTGCACATGTGTCGCCGTGCTCGGGATTCGCGAGCGCCTGTGGGTCGCGCATGCCGGTGACTCCAGGGCATACCGAATGCGGGCCGACGGCGGAGAACAGATCACCGTCGACCACACGATGGTTCAGGAGCTCGTCGAGCAAGGCCTGCTCACCCCCGCCCAGGCCTCCAACCACCCCTACCGCGGCCGCATCAGCCGCTGCCTCGGGCACGGCAAAGAAAAGAGCGACGCGGACGTTCGCGAGGTCGAGCTCGACAAGGGCGACAACATCCTCATCTGCAGCGATGGCCTGAGTGACGTGGTCACCCTCGAAGAACTCGTCCCCCTCGTCGGACAACGGGATGTTCGGGACGCGTCTCGTCGGCTGATTGAAACAGCCAACAAGGCCGGCGGCCCCGACAACATCTCGGCCATTGTGATGCGCCGCGTCGTCTAGAGCGCCCGACTCAAGCCGACTTGCGAGTCTTTCCCGGCGGCCGCTCGGGATCGTAGCCCAAGCTCGGCGCGAGCAACTTCTCGCACGCGGGTACTGTCAGTCCTTTGCGCGCCGCGTAGTCCTCGACCTGGTCCCGGCCAAGCCTACCAATCGTGAAGTAGCGAGACTGCGGGTGGGAAAAGTAGATACCGCTGACGCTTGCCGCAGGCGTCATCGCGTAGCTCTCGGTCAGCTCCACGCCCACGGACTCGGCAGCGAGAAGCCCAAACAGCTTCGGCTTCTCGCTGTGGTCGGGGCAGGCGGGATAGCCGAACGCGGGCCGGATACCGCGATACGCCTCGGAGATGAGCTGCTTCTTCGTGAAGGACTCCGACGCGCCAAAGCCCCAGGCAACCCGGGAATGCTCGTGCATCCATTCGGCGAACGCCTCGGCCAAGCGGTCCGCGAGGGACTTCACCATGATCGAGTTGTAGTCGTCCCCCTTCGCCTCGTACTCCTTGGCGATCGCCTCCGCCCCGAGTCCCGAGGTGACGGCGAAGCCGCCTAGGTAGTCCGCGCCTTCGCTGAGCGGGGCGACGAAGTCGGCCAGACACAGGTAGGCCTCGGTTCCGCTCCGGCTGGTCTGCTGGCGCAGCATGTTGAAACGCAGCCGTTCGGTCCTGCGAGAGTCGTCGTTGTACAGAACGATGTCATCGCCGTCGCTGTGTGCAGGCCAGAACCCGTGCACGCCCTTGGCCTGCAAGCGACCGCCCTCGATGAGTTCCTCGAGCATGCGGCGGCCGTTGTCGTAGAGCTCTTGCGCGGCCTCCCCGTACTTGGGGTGTTGGAGGATCTTGGGGAATCGCCCCTTGAGCTGCCACGCGGAGAAGAAGAACGTCCAGTCGATGTACTCCGCGAGCTCGGCGATCGACGGGGCGACCTCGCGGATCCCGAGGAACGACGGCGTCTCGAGGACATCGGCCCCCCGCTCGAGGACCGGTGGCTTGGCGCGAGCGTCCTCCAAAGAGAGCAGCGCCTTCATGGGGCCACCGCTGTGGAGTTGCCGCATGCGTTCCTGCTCGGCTCGGTTGTCGCGATCGAGCACCGCATGGCGCTGGGGGTCGAGCAACGCGCTGACCACCCCGGCAACCCGCGAAGCGTCGGCGACGTGGATGGTGGGTTTGTCGTACTTGGGGGCGATCTTCACCGCGGTGTGTTGCCGCGACGTGGTTGCGCCACCGATCAACAGCGGCAACTCGAATCCCTGCCGCTTCATCTCGGAGGCCACGTTGACCATCTCGTCGAGCGAAGGCGTGATCAGCCCGGACAAGCCGATGACGTCGACCTCGTGCTCGCGCGCCGCCTCGAAGATCTTCGTGGCCGGCACCATCACGCCGAGGTCGACGACCTCGTAGTTGTTGCAGGCCAGGACGACCCCGACGATGTTCTTTCCGATGTCGTGGACGTCGCCCTTGACCGTGGCCAGCAGAACCTTGGTCTGCTTGCGAACTCCGCCCCCCGCCGCCTTGAGTTCATCCATGTAGGGCTCGAGGTACGCGACCGCCCGCTTCATCGCTCGGGCGCTCTTGACCACCTGCGGCAGGAACATCTTGCCCTCCCCGAAGAGGTCTCCAACGACCTTCATGCCGTCCATCAAAGGCCCCTCGATCACCTCGAGCGGGCTCGGAAGTTTCTGCCTGGCCTCTTCGACGTCGTCCTCGATGTAGTCGAGCACGCCGTGCACCAACGCATGGCTCAGTCTTGACTCGACCGATGCCTCCCGCCACGAGAGGTCGATGACATTCTGCTTGGCCTTGCCCTTGACCGTGTCGGCCAGGGTCACGAGACGCTCGGTCGCATCGGGGCGCTTGTTGAAGATGACGTCGTCGACGTGGGCCTTGAGCGTGGGCTCGATGTCGTCGTAGACCACCAGCTGGCCGGCGTTGACGATGCCCATGTCCAGCCCCGCCTTGATGGCGTGGAAGAGAAACACCGAGTGCATCGCCTCGCGGACGCCGTTGTTGCCGCGAAAGGAAAACGACAGGTTGCTGATCCCCCCGCTGATCTTGACGCCCGGGCAGCGGACCTTGATCTGTTTTGCGGCCTCGATGAAGTTGATCGCGTAGTCGTTGTGCTCCTCGAGGCCCGTCGCGATCGCCAGCACGTTGGGGTCGAAGATGATGTCGGTGGGGTTGAAGTCGAGCCGCTCGCGCAACAGGTCGTACGCGCGGCCGCAGATCTCGACCTTTCGCTCGATGGAGTCGGCCTGGCCGACCTCATCAAACGCCATGACGACGACCGCGGCACCGTACCCTTGGACCAGCGCGGCCTTCTCGAGGAAGTCCGCTTCCCCTTCCTTCAGAGAGATGGAGTTGACGATCGACTTGCCCTGAACGCAGCGCAGGCCCGCCTCGATCACCGACCACTTGGAGCTATCGATCATGATCGGGACGCGACAGATCTCGGGCTCGGCAGCGATGAGTTTGAGGAAACGCTCCATCGCCGCCTCGGAGTCGAGCATGCCCTCGTCCATGTTGACGTCGATGATGTTCGCGCCGCCCCGAACTTGGTCGAGCGCAACCTCCAACGCCGTGTTGTAGTCGTCCTCCTTGATGAGCCGCGCAAACCGACGCGAGCCGGTCACGTTGGTGCGCTCTCCCACCATGATGAAGTTGCTGTGCGGGCTGACGACCAGCGGCTCGAGCCCCGAGTAGACCGAGTCAGCGCTCTCGAGGGTGGGGACCTCGCGGGGAGGTACCGAGGCCAGCCGCTCGACGATCGCTTCGATGTGCGCGGGAGTGGTTCCGCAGCAGCCTCCGACGATGTTGACCAAGCCCGCCTCGGCGAACTCGAGCAACTCGCCCGACGTCATGTGGGGGTGCTCGTCGTACTCGCCAAACGCATTGGGGAGCCCCGCGTTCGGGTAGCAGCTCACGAACGTGTCGGCGATCTCCGCCAGCTTGGCGACGTAGGGGCGCATGTCGGCGGCACCCAAGGCACAGTTGACGCCGACCGCGAGCGGGCGTGCGTGCTCGACCGAAGCCCAGAAAGCCTCGACGGTTTGGCCCGAGAGCGTCCGGCCCGATTTGTCGGTGATCGTGACCGAGAGAATGAGCGGAAGCGTGGTCCCGGTGGACTCATGCGCGTCCTCGATGCCCATGATGGCCGCCTTGGCGTTGAGCGTGTCGAAGATGGTCTCGACCAGCAACACATCGGCCCCCCCATCGATGAGGCCGCGCGCCTGCTCGGCGTAGGCCTCTCGGACTTCGTCGAAGCTGACCGCTCGGAAGCCGGGGTCGTTGACGTCGGGTGACAGCGAAAGCGTCTTGTTGGTGGGCCCGATCGATCCAACGACGAAACGTGGACGACTCGGATCGCGTGCCGTCCAAGCGACGCAAGCTTCTTTGGCGATACGGGCCGCGGCGACGTTCAGCTCGTACGCCAACTCACAGAGGTCGTAGTCCGCCTGCCCGATCGACGTCGCGCTGAAGGTGTTGGTCTCGATGAGGTCCGCCCCGACCGCTAGGAAGCTGTCGTGGATCTTTCGGACGATGTCCGGCCGTGTGAGGACCAAGATGTCGTGGTTGCCCTTGAGGTCACAGCCATGGTCGGTGAAGCGGTCACCACGGTAGTCCGCTTCGCCCAGGTTTTCCTCCTGCAGGGACGTGCCGGTGGCGCCATCGAGAAAGAGAATCCGGTCGCGCAGCTGCGCTTCGATCAAGGAACGAGGGGAGGAGGTCATCGTAGAAGTCGCTTTCAGCTTGCGCAGACCTGGACGTTGGAAGGTCGGCACGCAAACGCCGTCACAACGCGGAAGTAGGGCTTGCGGCGCTCTCGGGCGGAGACACTGCAATGAGGAACGTCGAAGCCGCGATCGGAGAGCAGCCCCCGGAGCGCCTCGGGGGAGAAGCCGTCGTTGACATGGTCGTAGGCCGAGGACACATCGGTGTGCTCGTGACGATCGAGGGTCACCACGACAAGCCGCCCTCCGGGTCGCAACACCCGGAATGCCTCCGACAACGCGTCGGCGGGGCGCTCGGCATACGTGAGCACGTGAAACATCAACACCTGATCGAACGACGACGCGGGCATCGGCAACGCGTGCATGTCGGCCGCATGAAACGACAGGTTGGCGTGCGATGCGAGGCGGGACTGCGCCGCGGCCAACACCTTGGAACTCGAGTCGACGCAGGTGTAGGAGAGCGCTCTCGGAGCGAGGAGCTGGGCCAGCACGCCGTCGCCCGCACCAATGTCGAGCACATCACCCAGCTCCACCAAGCCGATGACCCCCCGGGCGAGCGCCTCCCAGGTGCGGCCGGGCGAGTAGTGGTGCTCCATGCGGCCTGCGACTTGGTCGGGCCACGCCTTGCCATCGGTTCGCGCTTCGACGGCCTCGGCACGGCGGGCCGCATCATCGTCGAGAAGAGCATCGTCGACCTGGGCACGAACCACCTCCCAAACGCGGCGCACACCCGGCGGCATCCGATCCTGGTCGAGCCGATAGAACGCGGAGACGCCCACCTTGCGATCGAGCACCGCGCTGGCCTCACGGAGCTTCCCGAGGTGCGTGGAAACGCGCGACTGCGACAGTCCAGTGATGCGCGTCAGCTCAGTGACCGTGAGCTCCTCACGGGAGAGCAGGGCCAGCAGCCGGAGACGCGTCGGGTCAGCGAATAGCGACATCAGCGCGGTATGGGCAGAGAGATCCATATATCCGGTAAACCGGATGAAGAGATATCTAGCTCGGGCCGTCCGTCGAGGCAAGTCCGATCCAGGCCGTTTTTTGGAGGTTTCGGGTCATTTCGCAGCGGCTGGGATACGATCGAAAACGATCATGTCGCCCAGTCGAATCCCCTGGCTGCGTTGGAGCGCGGTCCTGTGCGTGTTGCTGTTTGCGCTATCGGCGCAAGCCGCGGTTCGTATGGCCGATGCTCCACCGGGTTGGGAGGATGGATCTCCGAACGCCGTCGCTCGAGCGGAAGCATGGGCGGACGCACTCGGTGGGAGCGTGGACGACGTGTTCTCGACGCGCGCCGATGACGACTTCGCGGAGACCTTGGCGCTGCTGTCGCTCCCTGTCGCCATGTCGCCCGATGCCGAGCTCGACCCCGAGCGTGCGCTCAGTGAGGCGGTCGGCTCGCTGTTCGAGTCGGAGCCCTCCTCTCCACGGCTCCTCGAAGGGACCGAGGGTGCCCCCATCGTGACCGGCATTTGGACCGAAGACGGCATCGTCTATCAGGTTGCGGTCGTCAGCGCGGGGCCTGTCCAAGGCGCAGTGTTCCTCGCGGTCCGCGAGTCGGAGCGCTCGCTGTACGCAAAGGTCTTCGACGAAGCAGTCGAGAGCATCGTCGGGGCAGCCCCTCCACTCTCCCCGTTTCGGATCCGTCCCTGGCGGACAGGATCGCTCATCGGCTGGGTCCTCGTCCTGATCGTCGGCTGGCTCGTCATCGGGAGCACCGCTGTTCGCGAAGACGGTGCCGCCGCAGTGGGTCGCTCAGTCGCGGTGCTGTGCATCCTGCTCGCCGTCGTCGCCGGCTCGGTCGTCTACATGACGCTGATCGACGAGGCGGGACCGCTTCGGCTTGCCAATCTCACCCGCTCCCGGGTCGCGTTCGAAGTCGCTGCCGGGGGAAGCATCGCCGCACTTGTCGCCTGGTTCCTCGGAGCACTGCGTGATGGGACGGTGCGTCGTGTGGAGAGCGCGCCCACCGGTCGCGGGACGTTCTCAGGGTCCCCAGCCCGCACCCTGGGGCCCAACCTCGTGCCTCCAAGTCGTCCTGCCGTGCTCACCGATCCAGGCCATGGCATGGGCGAAGCCGAGTTGGTCAAGGCCGACCGAGAAGCGCTCAGGCAGCCCCTCAAGACGCTCGTCGGTGCGCCCTCCCTTGCCTCCGCGGCCTCCGACGACGCGTTCGACAAGGTTTGGGCCGAGGCACAAGCCGCTGCTGAGGCGGCGGTCGATGAAGAGGACTCGAGCTCCGACGACGCGCCGGCGGAGTCCCACCCGGGGTCCGACGCGCCGACGAAGGCGCCTGCACCGATCGAGAGTACGACCGTGGGCCCCGCGCCTGCGCCGAGCACTCCGAAACCACGCAGGAGAACGAAAACGAAGACCGAAGTTCTTCAGTTTCCGCCTCCGATGTCGGACGAGTCCTAAGCGGCGAGAGTCACGTCCCGCGCCGCTTAGGAAGGTTCGGGAGCACCTCCATTGAGCGGTTGGTCTGACCCAACGACGTGACAACCGCGCGAGATGATCTCGCGGCCCCTCAGTAGCAGCCAGGCTCCATCCGGTATTGCAACGTGTACGGCGAGCACTCCAGTGCGGGAGCGTTGTCGCCGTAGACCCGCACGTAGTAGTCGAAGTCGTCGTTTCCTGGGCACGCGCCGTCACGGGTGAACACGCGGCTTCCGGTCTGCCCAGCCAGCACCTCGGTGCAGTTGCTGTTGACTCCACCGCAGCTCGAGGCGGAGCACAAGAAGTACGAACCTGCGCCTGGTGGAACGGTCAGCCACACCCAGATTCTGTAGTCCTCATCGGTACAGAAGAAGTTGCAGCACTCGCAGGAGGAGTCGGTCTCCTCGACGTGGAAGTAGTAGTAGTCGTTGTCCCCTTCCCCGTAGATCGTCTGGGTGTTGTAGGTGACCGTGGCGTCGCTTCCGACCTCGGCCAACGCGGAAAATGCCGCGCAACTCGGGTTGGGCTCGAAGCCGTCGGAGAACGGCCCGTTGTCGACAGACCCATCGCAGTTGTCATCGAGGTTGTTGCAGCTCTCGGGACCCAACGCCGAGTTGTTGGGCTCGCAGGCCTGTGGCGCGCCGTTTTGACACTGGTCCATGGTGTTTTGGCACACCCCGCTCCCGCAGGTATTGGTCCCCGGGTTCGCGTCGTCACACACCGGGTCGGTCTGCCCGGTGCATGTTCCACCATCGGGTGACTGGCAGGAGGCGTGGCACGTCTCGACCGAGCTTCCCTGCGGTTGCGACCCGCACAACGCGGCCGCAGTTTCGCATGCCCCCGCGCCATCGCAGCTGGCTTCGTTGGCGGGAACGTCGGCGCGGTCGTAGCAGACATCACCGACCCAACCACTGTAGTAGTCGTCGCACTCGACGACCCCGCACTCGTTGTCCAAGTCGTCGCCCTGAGGCACGTCGGTGCACACGCCCTCGGAGCCGGGAACGTCGCAGGCTTGGCACGAGCCCACGCACGACGACGAGCAACAGACCCCATCGACACACGACAGGCCGCTTTGGCACTCGGAAGTGCTGGAACAAGAGCCTCCAGGCCCCTCGTCGGGCACGCAGAGTTCGTTGTCACAGTGCGCGGAGGAGTCGCACTCTGCGTCGCCGCTGCACGAGGTCGCACACTCCGGCGGGATCTGGTTCTCCCCGACCCCACACAGCAGCGCGGGATAGGGGCCGCAGTCGTCCGCTTCGATCGTTGCGCAGCCCGAGTCGTCGTTCACGGTATCGGCTTGGCACTGGTTCGTCGGGTTGCACGCACCGTCGACGCGCGTTCCCTGACACGTCGCCGAGCTCTCGCACACGGGCGCCTCGTCGTAGGCGGAGCAATCACCGTCGTTGGCACAGCAGTCACCGTCCGCGCAGCAGAATCCGTTCTGGCAGTGGCCGCTGATGCACTCCTCGTCGCCGTCGCACGTCTCGCCATCGGGCTCGTCGGGCACGCAAACCCCGACGAGCGTGCAATACGCGTCGGCATCGCACTCGGCGTCCGCAGTGCATCCGTCCGAGCACTCTGGTGGATCCTGAACGGCGCCACCGGTGCAGAACAGCGCCGGGTACGGTCCACAGTCGCTGGCCTGCGTCGCGGGCATGCAAGCCGAATCGTCTGCAACGCCTTCCGCCGTCTCGCAGGTGTTGCCGTTGCACACCGCAGCGTCGCGCTCACCTTGGCAGCTCGCAGGTGAAGTACACGTCGAGGGCGTCGAGTAGCTCGCGGGGCAGTCGGTCTCAGAGGCGCAACAGTCTCCACTGTCGCAGCAGAAGTCGTTTTGGCAATGATCGCCGATGCACCACGAGTCCCCCTCGCATGCGTCGCCGTCGGACACATCGGGGTCACACTCGTTGGTCACCGGGTTGCAGTGCGCGTCGAGATCACAGTCCGCGTCGCTCTCGCACGAGTCCGGGCACTCGGGCGCTTCCTGATCGAGTTCCCCCGAGCACGACACGGCGGGATACAAGCCGCAGTCGCTCGCCTGAGTCGACGCATCACATGCAGAGTCATCCTCGACGGTGCCGGTGTTGGAGCAGATGAAGCTCCCTCCGCACACCGCCTCGCCCCGAGTTCCCTGACAGGTGCTCGGCGAGATGCAGATCGGCTCTTCCGTCCCAAAGGTCGGGCAATCGGATGCGACCTGACAGCAGTCCCCGAACGCACAGCAGAAGTCGTTCCCGCAGTAGTCGGACTCGCAGTCGGAGAGTTCGTCACATGCGAGCCCATCGGCGACATCGGGAAGACACTCGCTGTCGTCGCAGTGGGCTGGCGGCACGCAGTTGGTGTCGTCTTCGACGTCGCACGAGGTTGCGCATACGTCTCCGGTCTCGTCGCCCTCCGAGCAGGTGTAGAGGTCACAGAGCAAGGAGGGGTCCCCGACGCACTCCCCGTCGATGCAAGCCTCGCCCGGCTGCTCGAAGTAACCCAACGCTCCGAGTGAACACTCGTCCGCGGCGCAGTCGGTGACCATGTTGTCGACGTCCCCGTCGCAGTCGTTGTCGAAGCCGTCGCAGACCTCGTCCGCCTGCGTGTGAACCACCGGGTTGGTGTCATCACAGTCTTCGTCGTAACACCCAGCGCCCACGCCGTAGATGTCCCCATCCCCATCGATGCAGCAAATGCCATTGTCAGGCACGCACTGCAGCAGCGGTTTGCCATCTCCGACCTCTCCGATCAGTCCGCATCCGAAACCTGGCGGACAGATGTCGGGGTTGCCGGCGCAACTAAACGTACAGAACCGACCGCCATCGAGCGGAACACACAGGTCGTCGGGGCCCCCGCAGTCAGCACTGGTCTCACACTGGTCGCAGAACGTTTGCGGGGTCGGAATACAGAGTTCCGCGGTCATCCCGTCGATCTCAACATCGTCGCAGTGCAGACCTTTGGGGCAGTCGGGCTCGCAGGCTTCCACGCACACGCCACTGCGCCGGTCCTCGGGGTTCCAGCACCAGCCCGCGCAGTCTTCCGACGACATGCACGGTTCGCCCGCTCCGGCCCCGGCACCACCCGTCTCAGCACCCCCGGTCCCATCGGTGTCCGAGGTCCCAGAGTTGGAGCCATCCGTGTCGGCGCCGGTTTCGTCCGAGGGGTCGTCGGTCTCGGTGGCGCCCTCCATGATCGGACCGCCCGTGTCCGTCCCCTGCGAAGGAGGGATCACCGTCCGCGGCTCATCTCCGCAGCCAATCCCCCACACGGCCAGCGATAGCCCCAGACCGATCCTCCTCCACTGCGTCCACCCCAACACGCCACAACGGTATCGGACCATGTCCGGTTTTGGGACACGAAACTCGATTCGGCCCCACGCGGAACCGACGCCCAATACAGGGCCGCGGCCCTCGAGCCGCAAACGGAGACTCGACGGGTGGCTCGCATGTAGGATAGACGGAACCACCGCCGGGCGGCTCAGATCGCCCAGTCGATCATGACCACCCGCCAGAACTCGCCGGTCCCATCTTGTTCGATGCCACAGTCAAGCCCCTCGAGCAGCACCTTGCGGTCGCCCTCTGGGGTTGTCGCCAGCATTCCGGGCAACATCGGCAGGGCGTCGGCAACCGTGAACCCCAGCTGCAGTGACGGCGCATCATTGCGACACCCAGCGTCTTCGCTTTGCAGCTGCAACGGTGCAAGCCAATCGTCGAGTTCGGCTCGAGATGGGTCCGAAGCCTCGCCGCAGACGTCGATCTCAGCCAAGTCCTCGGCGCTGAAGATTCGGAGCAGTGATTCGCCTTCCGAGCTCAGCTCCACGACCCGCCGATTCCTCACTTCATCGCTGAGTTGTTCCACATGGACGTCGAGTTGCTGACCCATGGACACCGGGATCACCTCGTCGGCGGGGAGCGTGAGCGCCAACTCGTACGGGATATCTGAGAGACCGTCGAGCTCGTCACAGGCCATGTACAGCTGAACGGTCTGGTGGGGGGTCGACTCTGGCCCCATCGGCGACACCGACTGCAACTCGTACGACTCGATCAGGCAGGATGCATCTCGAACCCGGACCTCGCCCTCGACCTCGACCACGTCCTCTTCGGGAAACACCATCGAGAACCCGAACACCGAGCTTCCAAACTCGCACAGCCGCCCTGGTTCCTCACCGGTGTCGTCGGAACTCGTCCCTTCGGAATCGAGTTCCCCGAGATCGGTTTCTCCCAAGTCGCAAGCTGGCAGGGTGAGAAGTCCGGACAAGGCGACAACAAGTCTGAGGTTCATACAAAGGGGTGTCCGGCGACGCGTTCAAATTCTGATCGAAGACGGAGAAACTACAAAGCTCCGTCGCAGTCGCCGGCCACGGCAGCTCGGTACGCTGACACGTCGGCCCGCCGGGCAAACGCCGCCCGTCTCTTGGCCAAGCCAGGCGCACCACCGACCAGGCAGGCCGCACGAATCCACAAAGCCTCCCGCTCGAGGGACAGGACCGACCGGGGGTTGTCGCGGGCGTGGGACTCCAGCACAAGCTTCGCCGCACCGGGTCTGCTGGTCAGCATATGCTCCGCTTCCCGAAGCAGCCTGGCGCTGAGGAGGTCCGCGCTCGACCCCGGAGTGGGTGTCGCCGAAGCCGCCTCGGGCTCTGAATCTGCGAGTCCGTCAGCTTTCCGAGAAGGCCGCTGCCGCCGAGGTCGACGTCGCGGGGGGCTCGGAGCGGCCGGTCCGGGTACCGGCTCGCTGGAGGGCGAGTCTTGGACCGCCGGAACGGAATCGCGGGGCGGCACCGCCGGCTTCTGGGAGGTCGCCGCGTTCTCCGGATCCGAGATGTGCTCGAACTGAGCCTGTTGCGGGTTCGAGATGAGCTCCTGTGGAGGACGGACCCATCGACCGATCAAGCTCAACAGCAGCAACGCCGCAACCCCCAACATCGCACCGATCGCCAATCCCAGCCCCCAACGCTCCGAGGAAACGACCGGCGGGAGCGACTCCCCCTCGTCGTCCACATCCTCCTCGTTGGGCTGGTCGTCGGCTTGTTCGTCCGCTCGAATCGCAACACGAATCCGCTCGGCCAACGCATCCGGCGACTGCCGAGCCCTTCGGTACTCGGCCGCCCAATCCCGAAGATCCTCGGGAGCCCTCATCGCACACCCCGCTCGTGTGCAGAGGCTTCCAGCTGCGTTCGAAACCGTTGCAGCGCCCGCCGGGCTGCTTGCACTCGGGAGTACACCGTCTGCATCGGAGTTCCGGTGGCCTCAGCAATCTCCGCCGCGGTCAGCTCTTCGAGCTCTTTGAGGATGAAGGCCTCTCGCTGTCCGCTGGGAAGCTGAGCCAAGAAACGATCCATCAAGTCCGCGGCCTCGCTCACTTCCGGCCAGCGAGTGGTGTCCTCGTGTTGAACCGCCTCGATCGCTGCTCGGTGGCGACGGGCCCGACGCCCCTGAGCCCGCATCGTGTTGTGGGCCACGTTTCGGGTGATGCCGTACAGCCACCCCTTCATGGATTGACCTCGGAACCCGTCCAAACGCCGACGAACCACCAAGAACACCTCTTGGGTGATGTCGTCAGCATGAGCTGAGCCCGCCAGCGACCGCGCAGCACGCCAAACGTAGTCGATATGGGCTCGGAAGATCGCATCGAATGTGGTGGACTCGGCCGTAGATCGAGGGCCGGACGGTGAGCGCGGGGAAGCCAAGGACTGCTGCAGGGAAGAGTTTCCGCCGTGCGGACCGAATTATCATCCGCCGTGGATTTTTCTTCGGTCGGGGGCGGCTCGTCAGCGGAACCGAAGCTCCGGCCCCAACCACAGCAGCCCGCCAACCCCTTGTGACCTGGTGACAAACCGGTCGTCGAAGGTGAACGTGTGCCGAACCAGCGGCACCTCGAGCTCGGCGCCCACTCGGAGTCCCCACCGATTCGAGGCCGGCCAGACCACCGAGAGTCCAGCGGCTCCCAGGACCCACGGCACCCAACGAGTCCGCGCACTCCCGCCCCCGACGCCCCGCGCTCGGACGCTCCCGGCTCGGACGCCCGCAGTAGGCAGTAGTTGGACCGGTCCGAGTTCCACGGGCACGCTGACCTCCATACCTGCCGTCAGCATCGACAGGTTGCCTCCGAGATCCCCGGGGGCGATACGGAAGCGGCGTGCAAGGGCGTGATCGAGGCGGATACCCCAGCGAAGCCGCGGCCAAACCAATGCCGTCCCGAGAAGCACGTGACCACTGGCTCGGCCCAAGCTTCCCATCCCCGCCCCGGCCCCAGCGTGCAACACACCCGAGGGCTTCGGCCTCCGCGAAGCTGGCGGCGCGCCCGGGGACGGCTCCCGGATGGGCGGCGAGGGCGTGTCCTGTCGCGGCGCGCCCGTGGGAGAGTTTGAGCGCGGCGGAACTGCGGGCGTGTGGACGTTCGGGGTGCTCGGAACAATCGACTCAAGTTCGGACGGCGGCGAAGCGGAGGCCGGCACATCAGCCAGCGCGAGCCCGTACACCAACGCGACCGCCTCTGCGGCCGCCTCGCAGCTGTCGAGTTCCAGCTCGCGACGAACTTCCGCCTCAGTCGTACGCACGACGACCTTCACCCTCCACCTCCCCTGCTCTGTCGCGCTTGCGACGGCGGTGACGACAGCAGCGCCCCCGGCCTCCGGGTTCGTCCTGAGTTCCTCGGCCAGCAACGCTTCCACCTCGGCCTGTGATGGGCAGCCAGCGGGGGCACTCCACAGCGGCGGCTCGGGAACCGCAGACGGGCTCGACACGAGCGCCAGCATCAGCGCGAGCATCACCAACGGAACCTACCAGCCGTTCGCAGTGCATGCGCACGTAGCCGAGCGCGGCGCAGGAAAGCCTGCGCTCCGCAGTAGTGTTCGGTGAGGAGAGGAGAGGAGAGGAGAGGAGAGGAGAACGAAGCCGTGCACGCTGCCGTCTGGACGAGCGCCGACTCAGTACCCGCGCGGCGGCTTCAGCTCGATGTCGGCCATCAGCTCCCGCGTCCGCACGACCTCGAGGTAGTACTCCGCGTCCTGACCACCGAGCAGTTCGCCCGCTTCGTACAACCCCTGCAGTTTCTTTCGCAGGTCGCCCAAGTGTTTGCCCGGCGGCAGGCTCAACCCGGACATCAACAGGTTGCCCAACCCTGCGGGCAGCGGCTGAGGCTTGGCATCCTCGGCGACAACCGCGTCGATGCGCTCCGACAAGGCATGGATCGAACGCAGGCATGACTGCCGCTTGCCCGGTCGCTTCGAGGTGATGTCGGCCCGGCCCAAGTCGAGCAGGTCGCGAAGGAACGGCTCAGTCTCGCGGTGAAACCGACGCACCGCGGAGTCGGTCCAAGAGGGCTCGTACTGACCGGGCCGCAGGTGGTGGAGGATCAGCTCCTCGATCGCCTCGTGTACGTCGGGAGGAAACTCGATGCGCTTGGCGGGTCCGCGACGGAACATTCGAACCCCCTCTTCGGCATGGCCGTGGAAGGTGACCTTTCCGCCCGGAAGAAAGCGCCGGGTCGTGACCTTGCCGATGTCGTGAAGCGCGGCCGCCCAACGGACGATGGGGCGCGGCACAGCCTGACGAACGACCGTCTTGGTGTGGTCCCAGACATCCTTGTGCCTGCGCCCGCCCTCTTGGGAGAGGGCATGGGTCGCGTCGAGCTCGGGGAGGATGAGCACCAAGATGCCCGCGTCCCGCAGCCACTGCAGCGCGGCGTGGGGATGCTTGTCGCAAAGCGCAGGGGTGAGCAGCTCATAGAGCCGCGCCGGAGCGATCTCCAGGACCCGTTTTGAGCCCATCGCGATCTCGGCGGTCACCCCGGCCTCGGGTGCTACGCCGGTTTCTGCCACCTGCATCAAGGGGGCAAGCAGCAGTTGCGGATCCTGGTCCCGGTTGGTGACGGCGTCGGTCATCGTCTGAGGGGTCGAGGCCGGCGTGTAGCACAGAACACAGGCGCCACACGATCGTGGCCCGTGGTACGCTTTGCGCTCCAATGGCAGCGCAGTCCCCGCAGCTCGGGTACAACCACAACATCCCCCACCGGGGACGGCTGTATCACGTGCAGACCGAGGATTCCGGCGTCGTCAAGGCGCACATCTTCACGCACATCTTCTACGACGGCACGATCATCTCGAGCAACAAGGTCGAGTACCGCCCGGCGATCGAGGCCCTCGAGGAGGGGACGAAGATCGACCAAACGGTCATCGGCTTGATGCAGGAGTCGCACAAGTCGATGATCAAGCGGCTCCGCAAGGCGGAGTTCGACGAGAAGATTTTCGCCGTCATTGGGGCTCACCCTGACGACGACCAGATCGAGGCCGTCGAAGCTCCGGCTGCCGCGCCCGAAGGCGAAGCCCGTCCGCAGCGGCGAGAGGTTCCCGAGCCGCGTGAAGTCGAGCCCCAAGGACCGCCCCTCGGATCCGGAAAAGCCGGGCCGACGGTGGACCCGAGCCTTTCGCATCCCGTGTACGCCTCGCAAGAAGCGCGCACGCAAGTCGCTGCGAGCGCTGCTGGACATGGGCAGAAACGAGCGAGCCGCGGACCCAGCCGGATTCGCCGTCGCGCGATCGGTGGCATCGGCGGCACAGGTGTCAAAGCCGGGACCACGCCGGTCACCGAGCGTCGCGACATCATCGTCGGTAAGTTCGCCAGCGAGCACCAAGCTCAGCTCGACGAAGAGATCCTGACGCTGCTTCGCGAAGACGCCTGACTCGAGGCGGGCGTGCGGCGGCCCGTACCTGGCCGGCTGCTGAGGGTCAAACTCCGGCTGACGCTGATATGCTCAGCGAGTGCGGTTGACGTTGCTTGTTGGACTGGGGTTGTGCCTCGCGTGCGGACCCGACTCGCAGAACTCCCTGTTTGGTGCCGGGACGCAGGGCCAAACGGCCACGGCCACGGCCACAGCAACGGCGTCTGGCAGCACGGGATCAGATGCCGGCACGACCTCCGGCGGCGAAGGCTCCGCGGAAGGGGTCAGCGCCAACACGGTCGACCCCACCACCCCCGGGTCGAGTGAGGGGACGGGCGAAACGGGCGCCCCGACCACCGGGATCGAGCCGGGCACGACTTCGACAACGAGCCCATCGACCTCCGGCGAAGGTACGAGCAGCACGGGTGGCGACGAGGAGTCGTCCTCATCGAGCACAGGCGCGGGCGAAGAGGACGACGGTGGCATGGGCGGCGGCATGCAGCCCGACGACGGCATGTACGCGCCGTGCACCGTCCCCCGAGACTGCGGCTTCGACCCCGAGCTGTGCATCACATTGTCGGATGCGGACGGTGTCGTGCTCGACGGTTTCTGTTCGGAAACGACGTGCAACAACCCGGCCGTGGACTGCGACGTGTCCCCCGGAGGCACCGCCCCAACCGCGTGCCTGGATGTGACCGTCGATGGCGCTGCCGACAGTGCGTGTGTCCTGGACTGCACCGGAGGCGCCACGTGTCCCAATGGGATGACGTGCTACGCGCTCACCGGCATCTCCATCTGCGGCTGAGCCAGCCCGAGCCCGCTAAAGGCGCCCAACAGGCGGTCGGCTCTCCGCGAAGTCACTCGCGGTGGACGAGGACGGGCATGTGTTCGTTGCGACCCGGGAGGACGGCCTGTGGCTCCACCGTCTTGGCGCCTGCCAGTAGCGCTCCAAGGCGACGCGCTCTACCGCTTGGCGAACGCGGACAGCTCGGGGTCTCCGAGGATGCGCCGCCCCTGCGCCACGGCCTGCAGCACGGCTCGCGTCTGCTCGCTCGGCGACTCCAGCCCTTGAAGGATCTCGACAAAGACAGATTCGACTTCGTCCAGATCGCTCTCCTGCGAACGACGGGCCACCCGCTGCGAGAGGCCCACATCAGGTGCGGATGGCTGCTCCACCGAGGGGTCTGGGCCCAGCGATTCGATGGCCGCCACGACGCACCGCGAACGTTCCGCGTACGGGAGCGCCGACAGAGTTTCGGGGGAGATCGACGGGCCGATCCAATAGTCCTGGGCCGCATAGCCCACGGGGAACTCGAGCTTGCCGTCGATAGGCTCGACCGGCAGCCCTCCACTGAACCGCACGGGGACGATCGGCAGCTGAAGACGCACCGCCATGTCGAGAATCGTCGAGCTGACGGTGGTGAGTGACTCCGCCGCGTGTTGCGAGCGCGTCCCCTGCGGGTGGAGGAAGAACGACGTCGTGCCCTCCCGCAACCCCGGCTCGAGACCCCCGAGAAGGCCTGCCATGGACTCGGGCTGCGACCGGTCGAAGTAGAGAATCCAGTCGGGGTCGCGTCGCTGGGGGCCACCGAAGAGCTGCCGGAGGATCTGGCCGATCCAGCGCTGCTGATGCTTGGCGTTGGCCATCGTCGTGACGGCGCGGTCCGTGAGTCCAGCGAGGAGGTGGGTGATGAGCAACGACTCGATCTGGACCTGATGGTTGGCCAGGAACAACGCAGGCCGAGTCCGCACTCGAGCGAAGTCGTCGGGGTCAGTGATGACAACGTGGCGGACGAACTGCTGCAGCAGCCCTTCCCAAAGGTCGCGGCCAAGCCAGCCATCATCGTGCCCGGCTTGTCGTGCCCAGAAGGGCCGCACCGGGACGGGGTCGAGGCTCGGTGGAGTCTGAGAATCGCGCACGACCACCTCATCCCCTTCCCAAGCGATATCGACCGAAGGCGGGTTGAGTGGGAGTGCCGCTTGTAGGCGGCCCGGATGCAGCTGCTGGGTGTGCGCGACGTGTTCGAGTACGGCGATGTCTGCGGCGTTGTCCCGGCCATAGATGCCAAGCACCGTGCCCGGCATCCAGTTGCAGGCATCGACCTCGGATTGAGTCAGGCGGGTCGCGTCGCCATCAACCCGCGACAGCCGAAGGCCAGGCACGAACGCTTGGTCGCGAAGAAAGGCGCGCCGCTGCTGTGGTGGGGCCGCGCCCAGCGGGCCCTTCGGAAAGCAGGCCTCGAGGATGCGGCCGTGGGCCCAAACACGCTCGCCCTCGCCGTCCCCCACGATGATCTGCAGGTCGAACGCGGGCAGGCCAGGTGCCAACAAACCGCCGAAGCGAACCTCGCAGCGCACCGTCCCCGCCTCAGGCGTCGGGCCGTGAAACGTCAGGCTCGGGACCCGGGCGGGATAGGCAACGACGTCGTCCCCTGTCGCTTCCGACCACAGGGACAGAGCGTCGTGCGGAATGGCGTGCAGGGCCGCGTCGAGCAGCGCGGGATGAAGCCGCCCCACCGGGACCGAGCCACCGCCCGCGTCCAGGGTCGTCGAGGCGCCCTCGGCGGTACGAATGCCGTCTTGCCACAGCTGAAACGCCGGACCGTGAAATAGGCTGCCAGACGCGTACGGGTCGTCCATCGACGCGCCCTCGAGCTTGGGCCACGCAGCGGGGACCTCGGCATTCTCACCACGGAACACGGTGCCGCTGGCGACGACCTCACCAGACTCGTCCAGCACTTGAACTTGAGCCCGAACGTCGTCGCCACTGAGTTCGGTTCGCAGCGTCCGTGCGCGGCCCACGTCGATGAAGCCGTGCACCGCGACGTCTCGAACGGAGACGATGGGTCCGGGCACGGCGGAGGCGATGATGTCGACCAGGGACATCATCGGGAGCGCCGGCTCGTTCCACGTGGGGCAGTGATCGGCCAGCCAACGGTCCCGCGCCGGCTCGAAGGTCACGGTGTCATCCCCTTCGTCCGCAGTGCGAGGCGGCGGAGGGGAACCCGAAACGATGCGCATGCCAAGGCCCTCGGCCGAGTAGATACGCAGCCCATCGACCCACAGCGATGCCATTGCGATCGCGAAGGGACCCGACTCGTCTCGACCTTTGTCGGTGATCTCGATCGTGCAGTGCACCAGCTCGTTGCGGGGCGTCACTTGCCCGCGATAACGCCACGTCATCTCGTGGCCCACCGCGAGCGGTTCGAAACGGGGCGAGGGCACGCCGGCGTCCATCCCCTCGACAAGCATGTACGCCTGCAGCAGTTGGATCATCGCCTCGATGCCCAACGACCCAGGCTGCACGGGATCCTGGAAGAAGTGCGCCTTGAAGTACCAGTCGGACGAACGCACGTCCTTCTCGGCTCGCATCGCGCCCAGACCCGCCGCCCCGCCCTGTGGCCAGACACCGGTGATGCGGTTGAGCATGTCGAGCTTGCTCCCCGGCAGCGTGGCCCCCTCGCGGTAGAGGCTAGCCGGACGCGCATCGAGATCGATGACCTCGGTGTTGGTCTGCTCCAGCATGGCTCGGTCCTCATCCGAGATCGGAAGCCCAGCCTGGTCCTCGAACGCCTCTTCTGGGAAGCAGCCGAACACGGTCTTGAGCACGTAGACCTGCTCCGTCCCCTGCAGCATCACCACGTCGAACGATGTGATCACCATGCCGCCGGCCTTGGAGAGCGCGGTCAGCTTGACCTCGGTGCGGAGCGTCCCGGCGTCAGCGAAGACCTCGCGCAGCTGGGTGCCGGTGCCGTCCAGGTTCCGGAACAGCAGATCGTTGTCGTACTCCAACACCGATCCCACGTAGCTCGCCAACCATCCACAGGGCTGCAACGCCGCCTCGAGAAGGACCGCGAACGGCATCGTGGCGGTGCCGTTGTCGTGGAGGTACCAGGCGTCGGCGGGGACGTCGTACTCCACGACGACCTCGGCACCGGCTTTCGCAACCCCGATGTCGCCCTTGAGCTCGAGGATCCGCGACATGAAGTGGTACGGCGGACTCGGCAGACGCGGGGCGCTGCGGTGGGAATCGAACGGGCGGTACATCGGCCCAAATGCGTCTGAGGGCCGTCCCCACGCGCAAGCCAGTAGAGACTTGTAGTCGAACGCGAACTCGCCTTCTTCGGTGGTGACCGTGGCGACCGGCTTGGGCTCGACGTAGCCCTCCAGAAGGTGGGTCCAGGTCTCCAGCGGCCAGTCCGGGACCAGCTGTAGTCCCACGCGCTTGGCGTGAAACGCTTTGCGTCCATCGACGGTGCACAGCAGGTCGGCGTAGATCGTCGGCACCGGGCCCGCGACGATTTCCTCAACGAAGACCTCGTAGGTGAGTTCTTTCGACGTCGGCGTGACCTGGCCGCGGCAGCGCATCTCGATGGGCTCCCCCGGCACGGGCTGGAAGCGCCAGCTGTCGCGCCGCAGCGTGTAGCCCAGAGCACTGAGATACAGACTCTGCGCCTGAAAGCAGCCCTCGAACATCAACGTGCCAGGCATGCACGGGTCGTTCTTGAAGTGGCCGTCGAAGTACCAGTCATCGGACTTCACGGGCGTGCGCGCGCGCAGGTAGCCGCGTCCCCACGGTCCTCCAGAGGCGTCGAACTCGGTGACCTCTTCGAGGAACAACATGCGACCGCCCTGAATCGTGGGCGTGTGCGAATGCGTTTGGCTGTGCTCGAAGCCCTCGCCGAAGCACTCCCACGGGCGGCCATCGGCAAACGCCTCGATCTGCGCGCGGGAGAAGCTGCTGCGCGTGGTGAGCTGGTCGGGTGCCTCGAGCCGGGGCTGCGGGACGATCTCAGCGCCCTCGGGCGTCCACAAGATGCCGTCCGAGACCGCGAGTTCTTCGTCGGTGAAGAACCCCGCTTGTCCATCCCGAACCGACAGACGAACGTCCCCGTCGATGCGGCAGTCGTAGTGGAAGAAGAACAGCCGCACGGCGTCGTGCTTGGCGTGCCCGTCCACATGGATGTCGTACTGCAGGGTCTCGCCCGGCTTCGGCAGATCGCCACCGAAGGTCAGCGTGCAGCCGAGCAGCCGGTATACGCGCTCGCCCTTGTTGTGGAAGTCGGCGCCCATCCAGCTGATCAACATCAGGTCGGCTTGGCCGCTCTCGATGAAGATGCCGCCGGGCATGCGGCCGCGGTTGAGGTACCAGCTGTCGTGACAGACGTCGGTCTCGGTCCAGATTGTGCCCTTGCCCAGCACGCCAGGCTCGGCATCGATGCCGGTGACACGGTCGGCCAGCAGCAATGGGGGCTCCGGCATACGGACCTGACGGGTGTAGCCGTCTTGCTGCTCGAACAGCGGGCCGAAGATCTCGGAGATGCGACCTGATGCGTCGATCTCGAGCTGCTCTCGGGTGAGCGTTGGACCGGTCGGTGGGGGTGCATCAGAGGCCGCGGCCTTCGTTGGCGATGCAGGTTTGGGCGAGGCAACCGATGGCCGTGCTGCAACGGCCGGCGTGGCCGCGGCGGGAGTCGGCGCGATAGGGGCTCGAACAACTGCGGGTGCGGGCGGCACGGCGGGTGTCGGGGTAGGGAGACTCGGTGGGGCCGCGGCGGGGCTGGTCGGCGCGACCGTGCTCGCCCCTCCGCCCACCCCGGCTCGGTCCAACATCCGAGCCCGGCTCTCCAAGAACGCGGCGTGGACAGCCGCCTGCTGCTGCAGGAAGCGCGTGTGCAGACCACTGAGTTCCGCCAGCATTCGAGCCCCCGGATGCGTGGCGGCCGTCGTGGCCAACGGCGTTGGTTGTGCCGCGAGCCCAGCGGCGATGGGCGACACAGCGGGCCTCGGTGTGGGCGCCGGCGCAGTCATCACGGGCGGAGCCGGCTCCGCTTCCGCCACAGGTGTCACCGCGGGCTGCGGAGCGTGGACGGCAGGGCTGTAGTTGGATCCGAGAACCGGGGGCAAAGTCGGGGCGGGTTTCATGACGTGAAGATCCGAATGGTTCTCGGCGGGAGCTGGAGGCTGGACGGGAGCTGGGGGCTGGACCTCAGCGAAATGCAACGGGATGGACAGCGGTCCGGTGAGGGGATCGGTGCGCGGGGGTGAACTCAGTGCGCAGAGCAGTCGCTCGAGATGCACCGGGACACCGGCGGCAAGAAGGGCAGCACCGGCCTCCACCGCCCCCCAAGCGCCCTGCCCTTTGCGATCAAGCGACACCACGGCCGCTTCGTCGCGCCGCTGCGGACCGAGGATGTCGAGGATCCAGCGCGAGCACGAACCGCCCGGCCCGTGCTCGACGAAAATCCGGACACCGTCGGCCCAGGCTTGCTCGATCATCGCGGGGACGTCGAGGCAGTTGCGCGCCTGCGAGAGGATCGCGTAGGCGCACGCCTCGGTGTTCGGGACATACGCGTCGGGTCGGCCGCCGGAGTAGAACCGCACGCCGGGGACCGCATGCACGGGTCGGCGGTGCAACTGCAGGTATGCGTCGGCGACCGGCTCCAGCTGCGGCACGTGCACACACATGTTGTACTCGAGCGCCTGGCAGCGACCGCGACCGATGGCATCCAGGACCGGCGCCAGCGCGGCTGCGTCACCGCCGATGACCACGTCGGCCTCGCTGTGCACGATCGCCAGCTCGATGCGAGGGTTCGCCGCGATGCGGGCTTCGACCTCGGTCCGGGGGGCGAGCACCGACCACATTTGCCAGCGAGCATCCGGGCCCCACTGATCGGTGACCGTCTCGAACTCGCCGGCGAGGTTGCGGGTGAACAGGGCTGAATCACGCGCCTGCTGGCGCATCGCATCGACGTCGCGCCAGGCACCCAAAGCGAACAGGCTGTTGCTCTCGCCGGAGCTGTAGCCGATCGCGGCCTGCGGCTTGAGGCCGAGCACGGAGCGCGACAACTCGGTGTGCAGCTGCGACACCGCTGAGGCAGACCAAAGCCGCTGCTCGGCATTCGCGGGCCCATCGGTCCACGAAAGCGCGGCCGGCAGAGACTCGAAGCGCTCCGCAACGGCCTCGCCCAACGCGGGAAGGTCACGCAGAAGCTCCAACCCGGCCCCGGCATAAGCCGACCCGGCCGACGTGTAGACGAACGCAAGGTCCCCCGAGACGCGCCCTTCTCGGGCGTGAACCCCAGGCCCCGGAGGCGCCCCCTGCCGAAGATGTGCCTCGGCCCGGCCCCGGCGGCTCTCGAGTTCTTCGGCGTCCGCAGCGACGAGCACCAGGCGGTGGGTCTGCGCGCCGAGGTCTTCGATACGCGCACGTCGGTCGGCGAGCAACGCCTCGAGAAGTTCGTCCTTGGACGCCGCCGCATATCCAGCGAGGACTGGTTGGCCCCGTCTTCCGGCGGATGCGACCTCGCCGGGCAACAAACCGACTTGGGCTTGTGCGCCCTCCATGCCGCGCACAACAATGGTGCTGGTCCGGGGAGTCACCGTGGGAAGACCTCGTCCGTCGAGCCGACGATGCGTAGCCCAGGCCGCCGCGGCGACGTGCAACAGGCCGGTCGCTGCGTGGCAGTGGCCCAACGCTGGCGTCGCGTCGAGTTCTTCGCCGTGCCCCCACGCGGGCGTTTCGCTCGCTGGTGTTCCCAAGATGGCCAGGATGTCTTGGTCATCGGCGCGCGCGTCGGCTTCACGCCGGAGCACCACTGCAACCGCCGCATCCCCTGGCTTGCCTGCCCCCTGCGTCGCTGCCTCGAGCGCGGCCGCGTGCACCGGCTCGTCCCCGAGGTCCACCGCGCCCACGACCGCAGCGTCAAGCTCACCGCGCGAGACAGCCCGGGCTGCGAGCTGCAGCGCCGTGGTTCCCGACAACTCCTCGGCAAACACCGCGCAACTCCCGCCATGAAGATCGAGGTGCCGGTTGATCCGGTTGGTGGGGATGTTAGGCATCGCGCCGATCACCCCGGCGGCGGTGAGGGCATCGATGAACCCCTCGCCGTGTCGCCAACGCGCGCCGTAGCGCGCGACCGAAGGGTCGACGCCCATCCCGACAAACGCACCGACAGAAGCGTCCGGATCCGAGGGCACAGCGTCTGCGACCTCGGCCGCGACCTGCAACATCGCGAGCTGCTGCGGCAACGTCTGGCGCAGATCGTTGGGCGGAATGCCGAGCGCCAGCGGGTCCAAGGACAGCGGCGCGGACGCAGGCCGGTCCGCTGCGGGGTTGGCAATCGCGGCCAACACGTCCTGCGGAGCGGAGACACCAGCAGCACGCACCGCAGCTGCGACGATCGCCACCCGAGCCGGCGGCGGTAGGTCTGCTTCGGCCGGCAGGGACGGGTCGTGGGCCTCGACGATGAGGTGGGCGTTGTTGCCTCCGAAGCCAAATGCAGAGACCGCGGCGCGTCGCGTACCGGCGGTGGGCCACGGCTCGGGCGCGCTCGGGACACGAAACCCGGTGCTGCGCAGCGCGTCGGTCGGGTGATCCAGATGAGGCGTCGGCGGAAGCTCGCCCGCCTTCATCGCCTCGCACACCTTGATCAACCCGGCTACGCCGGCTGCGGTGATCAGGTGCCCCACGTTGGCCTTGAGCGAGCCCAGCGGAAGGTCCTTCCCGGCGTCGCCAAAGACCTCTCGCAGAGACTCCAGCTCGGTCGCGTCGCCCAACTGCGTGCCGGTGGCGTGACACTCGACGTAGTCGACATCGGCCGGGGTGAGACCGGCGACGTCGTACGCCATGCGCAACGCCGCGGCCTGGCCCTGGGCGGACGGCACCAAGAACCCGCGTCCTCGGCCATCGTTGCTGAGCCCAACGCCCCGAATGACCCCCACGATCGTGTCGCCATCACGGCGCGCATCGGCGAGTCGCTTGAGGACCACAAAGCCCGCGCCTTCGGCCGGAAGCAGTCCATCGGCCTCGGCATGGAACGGCCGACTGCGACCGCTCTTGCTCAACGCCCGGAGCGCGCCAAACCCTACGTGGATGAAGAGGTCGTCGGCGCAGTTGACCGCACCGGCGAGCATCACGTCGGCCTCACCATCATGCAGCCGGTCGCAGGCGTACTTGATCGCGTACAGCGACGAGGCACAGGCCGCATCGAGGGCCAACGAAGGCGCATCCAGACCGAGCGCCTTGCCAAGCAGCAGCGCGGGTAGACCGGCGCCGAACCGGTTTCGGGGGTCGACGGTGTCGGTGCTCGCGCCCCACACCGCCTCCGCAAACGCCGACATGCCGCGGGTTGGGAACCCGAGGTTGCCGAAGATGGCGCCCGTTCGCGCGGGTGCCCGCTGGAGTCCAGCGTCCCGAAGCGCGGCGCGCCCGGTATGCAGCGCCCAAAGAAACACCGGGTCGAGTCCGGACAGCGACGACGCAGGAACCTCGAAGCCCTCCGCGTCGAAGCCCAGGTCCCGAACGTAGCCGCCGCGATCCGTCCAAACCTGATCGGGCTGGGGGTCGTCCGCCGAGCACCGGATGCGCTCCGCATCGACACCCCACCGACCCCTCGGCGCTTCACCGACGCTGTCGGCCCCTGAGCGAACGTTGGACCAAAGCGCCTGGGGCGTGTGTGCGCCTGGGAGCAGACAGGCGCGACCGACGATCGCGATCGGAGCAAAGCGAGCCATGTTCAGCGTCGTTTCGGGCGGGTACAGGTTCGCTCTAGGCGCGGGGGAGCTGGTGCGTTTCGACGCCCTGGAGCTCGGCGATGACGGTTCCGGTCCGGTCATGGAAGACCAGGTCGGCCACGGCTTTTTGCCCCTTCGCGGACAGCCCGGTCAGGGTGCAGCGCAGCGGGCCTTCAGCGGGTGTCGCGTAGGTACGGACCTCGCCGATGGCGGTTGGCAGCGAGGAGCCGCCGAGCATGTGCTGGCTCCAAAGAAGCGCCAGCTGCAAGCCGCCATCGACCGCGAGCGGGTCGGTGCACCATGGCGACTGCCAACCGGCCTCGCGCACGCCGGCCACGTCGGCCGCCATTCCCTTGTCGGATACGCCATCGATCGAGCGAATGACCTGGAAGTCGGGCCCATGGAACAGCACGCTGCCGTCGTACACGGTGCGGTCTCCCCAGGTCTGAAGCCCGAGGTCGGCTGCGGGCGCGGTCGGAGCGGTGGGCAGCCGGGCGGCCATCACCGCAGTGGCTCGGTAGTAGCGACCGCCGGCGTCGTCACGAAGCTCGAGCTTCAGCTCGGTCGAACCGTTGACCGCTCCGCGAACCGTGTCGACATACAGGGCCGTGGATTTGCGATCGAAGTCCTGCAACGGAATGCCGCGCAGGACAGACACATCGCGCAGGCCTGCGAGCTGCAGATCGGGACACGTAGCCCGAGCCGCGCGCGAGAACCACTCGACGGCGAAGGCCACAGGCACGACCGGCGTTCCGGCAATGCTGTGGTCGAGCAGGAACGGATGCGACTGACGGTCCACCACCACATCGACCCGCAACGCGTCATCCGAAGCGGTGGGAGCGAACGCCCCTTCGGCAGGAGCACCGCCGAGGACGAGTTCGACCGTGTCCGCTGCGTCGTGTCGAATCTCGTCGAGCATCATCTGCGCACCGACCTCCAGTGGGATGAGCGAGACGCCCATGGCCGCGAAGTGCTGCTCGAGCTGCGGCGTCACCATGCCGCCTTTCCAGGGGCCCCATCCTAGTGATTTCACCCGGCAATTCGGGTGCTGCGCCGCGTAGGACCAGGCGACCTTGTTGAGCACCTCGTTGGCCATGGCGTAGTCGACCTGGCCTGCGTTTCCATAGCGGGCGGCGACGCTGGAGAACATCACCAGCAGCTTGAGGTCGTCGGCAGCGGTGGCATCGAGCAGCGCCCGGAGGCCAGCGACCTTGGTGGAGAACACTTGCTCGAACTGCTCGGGCGTCTTGTCCTCGATGCGGCGGTCGGCAAGCACGCCCGCGGCATGGACAACCGCGTCGATGCTGCCCCAACGGGTGCGCACCTGGTCCAGGGCGGCGGTGAGCGCTGGCGTGTCCGTCACGCTCACCGGGATGTACGCCGCGGTCGACCCCGCAGCAGTGATGGCCTCCAGCGTCGCTCGCACTTCACGAGCCGCCAGCAGGGCCTTGGCCCGCGCACCCAGGCTGGCCGGTGAAACGGTCTCCCCTTTGGATTGTGCCTCTTGCAGCAGCGCACGCTTGAGAGCCGCGTCGTCCGACGCTCCCTGGGTTTGCGCGGACTCTTCGGCGAGCGCCGTTCGACCCAGCAGGGCAAAACGGTAGCTCCCTTGCTCGGCCAGCTTGATGAGCGTGGCTGCCGTGACGCCGCGCGCCCCCCCCGAAGCGACGACGACCGCGCCCTGCGGCAAGGGCATCGACCCGGGCTCGACCGGCTCGGACACGGACCGAAGCACGCATCGCGTTCCGTCGGCTGCGAGACCGACATCGAGCGTGTTGCCCCCTTCGAGCAGCTCGTGGACCAACGCTTCGGCCACCGCGGCTGCGCTTCGGTCCCCACGCTGGATGTCGATCGCCTTGACCGACGCCTGTGGCCACTCCTGGTTGGCGGTCCGCGCCAGCCCGGTGAGGCCCGAGGCCCATGCTTGGGACGGCGAGAGCCCCGTGGTGCCGAACGCACCGCCGGTGTCTTGGACCGTGACCAGCAAGCTGGGCTTGGTGGTCTTGCACAGCGCTTGGGCGCGGGCGAAGGCCGACGCATGCATCGCGACCGAACCGGCTGCATCCGCCTGCCTGAGGCCGTCGAGAATCAGGAGGCCCCGCGCACCACTGGGGAGCGGGGTACCGTCGCGCCAGGACACCGCCGGCACACCGCGGGCCTGCAGCGCGGACACCAGCGCCCCACTCACCCCGGTGCCGTCATCGGTCACGGCAACCTGACCCGCCGCGGACAGACCCCGCAGCGTGAGCCCAGGCGCATCCTCTGCAACGGCACGAAGCACGAAGCGCCCCAAGGCGGGGGCCGACTCGGCTTGCGGCGTCGCTGCGGGCGACGCTGCGGACGACGCTGCGCCGCCCATCAGACCCTGCATGTGCTCCACGATCTCACCGAGCGTCTGCAACTTGGCCAACGCGTTGGGATCGACCTCCGGCATGTCCGGGGCCGCATCCTGAACAGCCGAGAGGATCTCGACCCGCTTGATCGAGTCGATGCCGAGGTCCGCCTCCAGGTTCATGTCTGCGGAGAGCATCTCGGGCGGGTAGCCCGTCTTGTCGGCGACGACCGCGGTCATGATCGCGTGCAGGTCCACCGAGGGCGAAGGCGCTGCGGCGACCGGGGCGGCTGCAGGCGCGCCCATCAGGCTCTGCATGTGCGCGACGATCTCACCGAGTGTCTGCAGCTTGGCCAGCGCGTTGGGGTCGACCTCCGGCATGTCCGGCGCCGCATCCTGGACCGCGGAGAGGATCTCGACCCGCTTGATGGAGTCGATGCCCAGGTCCGCTTCCAAGTTCATCTCGGGCGAGAGCATCTCCGGCGGATAGCCGGTCTTGTCGGCGACGACCGCGGTCATGATCGCGTGAAGGTCCACGGAGGGCGCAGCGGCGAGCGGCGCGGCTGCGGGCGTGCCCATCAGGCTCTGCATGTGCTCCACGATCTCGCCGAGCGTCTGCAGCTTGGCCAGGGCGTTGGGATCGACCTCCGGCATGCTCGGCGCGGCATCTTGCACGGCGGAGAGGATCTCGACCCGCTTGATCGAGTCAATGCCCAGGTCGGCCTCCAGGTTCATCTCCGGCGAGAGCATCTCCGGCGGGTAGCCGGTCTTCTCGGACACCACGGCCGTCATGATCGCGTGCAGATCCACGGAAGGTGCTGCCGCAGCGGCCAGAGGCGCTGCAGCCGGCGCACCCAGCAGACTCTGCATGTGCTCGACGATCTCGCCGAGCGTCTGCAGCTTCGCGAGCGCATTGGGGTCGACCTCCGGCATGCCCGGGGCCGCTTCCTGCACCGCCGAGAGGATCTCGACCCGCTTGATGGAGTCGATGCCCAGGTCAGCCTCCAGGTTCATCTCCGGCGAGAGCATCTCCGGCGGGTAGCCGGTCTTGTCGGAGACGACAGCGGTCATCACCGCGTTGAGGTCTACAGCAGGCGTTGCCACCACCGGAGCAGGCGTCACAACCGGTGCCGGCGCGGCGGGTGCCGGAGCGACGGGTGCAGCAACCGGAGCGGCGGCCACAGGAGCAACCTCGGGTTGGATCGTCGGCACCAATGTGGGCACCGTGCTCTCGGGAACCGGAGCCAGGCGGGTCAGCACCGACGCCTCGGGCGAGACCGTGGCGCCTCCACTGAGCATCGCCATGCTGCGCTCTACGGTCTGCAGGAACGCGGTGTGGCTCTGCGCCATCGCGTCGAGGTAGGCCGCATGCGCCTGTGCGGTGTGCCGCTGGGTCTCTTCCCACAGCGTCCCCCACCCTTCGGAGATCGGGGCGGCGGACGATGTCGCGTCCACAGACACCGAAGGCACCGACACCGAAGGCACGGAGACAGCTGGAGCAGCGGCGGGATGGGACGGAGCCTGGGTTGCCATGGGCGTGGATTGTGAGGATGACGAGGCAGAAGCCGCGGGTTGGATCGGCGTGGCAGCCACTGCGGCTGGAGCTTTCGGTGCGGCTGCGATGGGTGCGGTTCGCTCGGGATTCGGGGGCGGGTTGTCCGACGCCCGCAACGGCGGGTACGGCTTGCCGTAGTTGGCACCGGTGAGACCCAACGACAGCTTGGGCTGCGCGGTCGCGGCCGGGTCCTTGGGCACGGCGTAGCCTGCCCACAGTGCGCCCGGCTGCAGCTCGTGGCCGTCGGCCGACAGCGTGGCGAGTCCGTCCAGAAACGTACGCACGCCGTCCCGCCCCTTTCGGTCCAGGTTGAGCGCGCGGTGAGGGCGGTCGCCAAGAATGCGACCCACGAGGCCGGTCAGCACCGAGCCAGGGCCGACTTCGACGAACGTCCGGACTCCTGCCTCGAACATGGCCTCGACCATCTCGACGAAACGAACCGGTTGCGCGAGCTGAGCGGCGAGCTGCGTCCGAATCGAGTCCGACTGCGTGGGGTAGCTCGCCGCGGTCGCGTTGGCGAACACCGGCATGGTTGCCGCGCCGAACGTGGTCTCGGCCAGCGCATCCCCGAACGCTTTCGAGGCACCCGCGACCACCTCGGAGTGGAACGCCGTCGCGACTGGCAGCCGCGTGCAGCGAAGTCCCTGCTCCCCGAGCGCCTTCTCTACGACCTCGATCGATGTCGTCTTGCCCGAGAGCACGACCTGCTGCGGTGCGTTGTGGTTGGCCACGACCACGTCGGTGTTCAGCGCTGCGATTGCGGCTCGAACGACCTCGGCGGTTGCGGTGACCGCCGTCATGGCACCAGGGATCGATGCGGCCTCGGCCATCGTCGCGCCCCGAGTGCGAGCGACGCTGAGGAACGTGTCGGTGTCGAGCACGCCCGCAGCATGCAGCGCGGTGACCTCACCGAAGCTGTGCCCGGCAACGCACGTTGGCGTGAGGCCGACGGCCTGCAGCAGGGTCAGCATCGAGAGGCTGGTGCAGCCGATCGAGGGCTGCGCCACGTCGGTGGCCGACAATCGCGCCGCCGCCCGAGCGTCCGCATCCTCTTCGAAGTCGGTGATCGGGAACACGGCGTCGTGCAACCGCATCCCCAGCCCTGCAGCCCGGTCCCAGGCGCCCAGCGCCCCGTCGAAGTGCATGGCGAGCTGTGCCCCCATGTCGACGTACTGGCTGCCCTGACCGGGGAAGACGAACGCGACGTCACCCTCGGGCGCGCCGTGACCGTAGCGAGTGCCCACGGGCGTGGAGAACGGCTCCGTGCCGGACAGCTCGATGCGGGTGACGGCGTCTTGAAGCTGCTGGACCAACCCCGCCTCATCGGCCGCTACGATCGCGAGCCGGTGCGACCCGGTCCGCGTCCGGTCGGCACCACGAGCTTCCCATGCGAGCGCGCCGGGTTTGGTGCAGCGCTCGGCCATCGCCCGCGCCTCCGTCACCAACGCCTGGGCGCTGTCGGCTGCGAGCACCACCAGTTCATGCCCCTGGGCGGGCAGTCGCGGCGCACGACGGCCGGTGTCGGAACCGGGTGCTTCCTCGAGCGCGACGTGGAAGTTCGAGCCGCCGAAGCCGAACGCACTGACAGACGCGCGACGCGGATGCTCGGGGCTGCGAACCCACGGCCGGGCGCGGGTGGTGATGTTGAACGGCGAGCTCGGAAGGTCGAGCGCCGGGTTGGGCTGCTCCACCTTGATCGTGGGCGGCAACACACGATGGTGGATCGCCATCAGCCCCTTGAGCAGACCCGCGGCACCCGCGGCGGACTTGGTGTGGCCGATCTGACTCTTGACCGAGCCGACCTGGCACCACTGCCGGTCTTCGCGATCCGTCTCGCCAAACACCATCTGCAGGCCGCCGAACTCCGCGGCGTCTCCCGCTCGGGTTCCGGTGCCGTGGGCTTCGATCAGCTCAACGGTCTCGGGGCCATAGCCCGCCTGCCCGTAGGCGCGACGCAGCGCATTGGCCTGTCCGGCGGAGACGGGCGCGTACACGCTCTTGGAGCGGCCATCCGAGGACGATCCGCAGCCATGAATCACGCCGTAGATCCGGTCGTCGTCGCGCTCAGCGTCTTCGAGGCGCTTGAGGGCGACCATGCCGAGGCCCTCGCCCAGCATGGTGCCGTCGGCGTTGGCCGAGAATGGCCGGCAATCTCCTGAAGCCGAGAGTGCCGGCGTCTTGGAGAAGCACATGAACATGAAGATGTCGTTCATGGTGTCGACCCCGCCGGAGATGACGAGGTCGGAGTCGCCGAGGATCAGCTCGTTGATCCCCATCGACAGCGCGCTGATGCTGGAGGCGCATGCGGCATCACTGACGCAGTTGGTGCCGCCCAGGTCCAACCGGTTGGCGATGCGGCCGGCCACGACGTTGCCCAGAAGTCCGGGGAAGGTGGACTCTTTCCAGTCGGTGTAGCTGGCCGAGATGCGGTCGCAGATCGTGTTCACCTCGGACTCGGGAATGCCTGCCTCACGCAGGGCCCTCACCCAAACCGGTCGCTGCAGCCGACTGACCATGGAGCCGAGCAGCTCTTGCCCCGAGGTGACGCCGAGGATCACCGAAGTACGGCTGCGGTCGAGTGTCTCCGGTGCGCCCTTCGCCGCGTCCTCGAGCACCCGCTGCGCAACGATCAGCGCCAGCAGCTGCGAGGTGTCGGTCTCGGGGACGATGCTTGGCGGGATGCCCCAGCGCATCGCATCGAAGTCGACCTCCGGCAAGAACGCGCCGCGACGGGCGTACGTCTTGTCGGGCTTGGAGGGATCAGGATCGTAGTAGTCCTCAATCAACCAGTGCGTCGAAGGCACGTCGGTGATGAGGTCGTTGCCCTGCAGGATGTTCGACCAGAAACCGGTGAGGTCGAGGGAGCCGGGAAACAGAGCGCTGGCGCCAACGATGGCGATGGGCGTGCGACGAGAAGACTGTGAGGAAGCCATGTCGAGGGTCGTTTCGTTTAGGCGATGCGGCGAGGGCGAAAGTCGAAGGCGGCAGCAGGCACCGGAACGCCAAAGCTGCGCAGCTGCGACGCGCGGCCAATCGCGGTCGCGCCTTCGAGGAAGTTGTGGGCGATCTGAACCGCACTGCGGTTCTCGGGTACTTCGAGCTCGCTGCCCGCCGCCCAGGCGTTGAAGGCTCCCATCGCGGGGCCACACCAGATTTGGTAGTCGAGCCGGCGCGACGCGTCACCTTGAATCGCCCAACGGCTGGACTGACCCAGGTAGCTGCGAAAGACCAGCGCCATCTTGTGTTTGGGGTCGGCTTCGGCCTGGGCGTTCTGAGCGGGGTCCCGCTCCGCCCAGAAGGCCTGCGTTGATGCCCACGCGTCGGCGAACGGTTGGCGCAGCAGGTCTTTCTCGACCTTCCGTTGCTCGCTTGGTGCGATCGTTTCCCACGAGGCCGCGCTGCGGTAGAGCTCGAACAGCTTGCGAGCTCGCGCGGCGAACATCGTGCCGCGTCCGAGCACCTGCACTTCGACGCCCATCTCGAACATGTCGGCTGCCGGCGCCATCGTGACGTCGGCGATGCCAGCCTGCGCGAGCATGCGCTTGCCCTCTTCGTGCAGTCCGGACTCCACCGCCCCCTGGTTGACCGAGCCGGTCACGACATAGGCGGCGCCCAATCCGTAGGCGGCTGCGACTCCCGCGGGTGTTCCCAGGCCTCCGGCAGCGCCGACTCGGATGGGACGCGGGTATTGGTATTTTGCGACGAGGTCGTCACGCAGCCGCGCGATGGTCGGGAACAAGGCCGCGAGCGGACGATTGTCGGTGTGGCCACCGGAGTCGGACTCGACGGTGATGTCCTCGGCGACCGGCAACCCGCGTGCGAGCTCGACCTCGGCGGCGGTCAGTCCACCCGAAGCCAGCAGCGCGTTCAGGATCTTCGCCGGCGCGGGCTCCATGAAGTGCCGCGCGGTCTCGGGTCGCGAGATCTTTGCGAACACGTGGTTGGGCCGAATCACGGCGCCATCGGGGCCCCGGCGCAGGCCCGAGTATGCGTAGCGAACGATCGCCGGGGTCAGAGCCATATAGGCCGCGGCCGAGACCCGGCGGACCCCCGCTTGCAGGTAGAGGTCGACGACCGCGTTCTCGAGGTCGGGCTCGTTGGGCGAGTGGATGAGGTTGGCGCCCCAGGGCTTGCCGCCGTGGTCGGCCGACCCCAGCGCCTCGGTGAGTTCGGCGATCGAAGACTCCACGCGCCCCGGACTCAGCCCCGCTGAACCGAAGAATCCCAGGCAACCGCCCCCGGCCATCGCGATCACCAGCTGGGTGGAGGCGATACCGTTGGCCATTGCGCCCGCGACGTACGGAAAGCGAACACCGTGGACCTCGGCGAAGGACCGATCGCCCAGCCACTCGGGGTAGGTGGGGGGCAAGCTCGCCAGAAGCGGCCAATCGTCCGGCCCCTGGCGTTCTGGGCGTCCAATCGTTCCGCCGACCGCGACACCGACGGCTCCGGTGTTCGGATCTGAAACGACATGTACAGGCTCTCGGAAACGCTGTGCGACGCCCAGAATGTCGGTTTGAGAGAACGATGGCGTTGCGCCCCGTCCGGACCAGGTTCCAATTGCTTGCACGTCAGCGCCTCGGATTCGTCTCAGCTGAGCGCACACTTGTGCGCAGATTTCCGAGCCGCGAGCATGCGCGCGATCTGCCCACGATCACAAGCACTGGAGGGCATCTGCCGTGTCTTGGTTGTGTCTACAGGCGCGCTTTGCGATGGTCAGAAGGGGTCGTGGTGAGCAGCCGAGCGGAACAGAAGATTCAGACGCGGCGCGCGATCATGGACGCCGCGCTGCGTCTGAGCGCGGAGCGCGGATATGCCAGCCTGAGTTTGCGACAGATCGCCAAGGAGGCGGACATCGCTCCGACCTCCTTCTATAGGCACTTCGAGGACGTGGACGATCTGGGGCTCGCGCTCGTCGACGAGGTTGGCACTCAGTTGCGCCAGGTCGTCCGCCAGGCGCGGCGCCGCGTGAAAACCTCGGGCGAAGGCAGCGTGGTGCGAACGTCGATCGAGACGTTCATGGAGTTTGCCACCAGCAACGCGAACTTGTTTCGACTGCTGCTGGGCGAGGGCGCGGGCAACTCGATGACCTTTCGCACCGCCGTCCGGGAAGAGGTCGGCCGATTCACCTCCGAGCTGATCGAGACCCTCCAGGAAGAGGCCAACAAACAGAACCGCCCGCTCGCGCACGCCGAGCTCGCCGCGGAGGCGATGGTCACCGTCGCGTTCAACCTCGGTGCCAGCGCACTCGACCGCACGCCCGTTGAGCGTGCTGAGATCGTCAAACGCATCGTCGGCGAGGTCCGCATCATCATGCGTGGTGCGGAGGCGATGGGCGCGGGCTGGGAACCGTAGGCGGGTCGCACGAGGCCGGCGGCTTGCGATTGCGGGCGTTCACCCCTCGACGCTCTCGCCGTGCTGCTCCAGCCAATCACGCAGAGCGTCGGCCGTGACTCGAGACGCCGAGCTTCCGCCTTCGACGCTCTCGATGGCGCCCCGGACCAGCATGGGGGTCTCGGGATCGATCGAGCCCCTAGCTTCTTGCACCTGCACGATGCCTAGCACCGCCTGGGCGGCGTACGCGGCCGCGGCCCGCCGCCCGACCGCGGACTCGACCGACGACCGAAAGGCTGCTTCAGCTTCGTCCAGCTCTTCGAGGCCGAAGTGCGCCTTGCCCACGTGGAGCCAGATCGTGGTCAATCCGCCGATCGACTCGGTTTGCCTCCGCAGCTCGATGGCTTCGCGACCCATCTCGAGGGCAGCCCGGTGCTCGGCGCGATGATTCGCTTGGGAGGCGCCCTCGGTCAGCGCGAGCGCGAGCTGCACCGGAAGGGCGTGCTCGCGGATCGTCGTGATCGTGACGTCGAGCGCATCGGCAGCCTCTGATTCGCGACCGGTTTCCGCGAGCAGCTGCGAGTAGAGGACCTCCGCCTCGAACCTTGCGGGCAAGCGCTGCCCGCTGGTCGTTCGCATCACCTCGACCGCGTGCTCGAGGAGTGCGATGGCCCGGTCGATCTCGCCGGTACCCGCGTAGAGGTCTGCGAGGTTGTTGTCGAGCCGAGCGACCTCAGGGTGTTCGTCCCCGTACGCCGCGACAAGCACGGCGCGCGCCTCCTCGAATAAAGGAATGGCCAGGAGCGGTTCGCCCATCCCGAGCTTGACCCTGGCAACGTTTGCCAGCGAGAAAGCCCCATCCGGGTGGCGCGACCCCTTCGCATGAACGGTCCGCTCGTGGACCTCCTCAAACAACGTGGCCGCGGCCTCGACTTCGCCCACATTCGCCAGCAGTACGGCGAGATCCGAGTACGCCTTCGCGAGCTGCGGATCCTCAGGGTCCTCCGCGGTGAGGGAGTCGATAATTTCGCGAAACAGCGGCTCGGCGCGCTCGAAGTCCATCCCCATCCCGTAGGCAACCGCTTCGGCGCGCAAGAGCCCGAGGTACTCCGACTTCGACGCACCAATTTCGTCGAGTAGGGTTGTTCCTGTGGATCCCCATCGGTGCGCCTCGGCGGGGTCCGTGGGGGCGTAGAACTCCACCGAGAACGCCGCGGCGTCTGCAGCCAGGTGGTAGTCGCCGGAGGCAAGTCCATCGTTGAAGGCTTGGCGAACCTCGTCATCGGTGGTGAATCGGCTTGCCCGCTGCTGCACAAGAACGAGTGCGAGCCGAGCTCGGCCGATCGTGGGTCGATAGCCGATGGCTGTTGCGCGGTCGAGGAGGCCTCGCGCTCGAGCCATCGCGTCCTCGTAGTCCATGTCCGAGGCCTCCTCTGGAAGCGCCTGGACCTCGGCCCGCAACTCGAGAAGCACGTGTCGCGCCTCCGCGTCCGAAGGCAGCGGGTCGAGTTGCCCGAGCGCTTGTGCGTTCGTGCAGGGCTCGAGATGTGGCAGCGACGTCGCGGCGCCGACCGAGGATTCGAGCTTAGCGAGTTCTCCAGATCGAAGCTCATCCACGACCCCTTCAAAGGCTTGACGACGCTCCGCAAGACACGCTGCGATCAGCTCGAACGTGGACTCTGTCTGCTCCTTGCGAACATGCGTCAACTCGCACGCGGTCTTGTAGGTGTCGGTCCACTCGTCCGCGTAGCGTGACAAGGGCCTGAGCGCGTGCTCGAGCGCATCGATGGCGTGGGGCTTGCCCGTGGCCTCGGCAGCGCGCTGGAGTTCCCCCTCGACCGCGGGCGTCCACAGGCTACGCATTTCGGCAACGCCCGCCTCGCACGGGTCGTCCGCTTCCTCGGCGCTCATCATTGCGCCGACGACGGTTGCCACACCAAGCGCCCCGAGAGAAACGGCGACCCGCGGTCGGGAAACCGGCTGCCTCTCCAGCTTTCGAAGCAGGACGAGCATCGAGGGAAACCGTGACTCGGGGTCCGCTGCGAGGCCTCTGCGCAGGATCTTCAAGATTCGGCGGGGAACCCTTCGACCTGGCAGGGGGTCCTCGATACGGCCACGTTGGATGTTGTACAGAAGGGGCCCGGCGCTTCGACCGGTAAAAGGACGCACCCCGCACAGGGCCTCGAACAGCGCGACGCAGAAGCTGAACTGGTCTGCCCTCGCGTCGAGTTCGGTGCCGCCCCATTGCTCAGGAGCCATGTACGCCACCGTGCCGACCGCTGCCCCGGTTTGTGTGAGCTTGTTCGACAGCAATGACCCGCGCTCCGAGCTCGAGGCGGACTCGGGACGGGACTCCGAACCGGGCCCGGTCGCGGAAGGCGTCCCACCAAACGCGTCGGACAATCTCGCGGTGTGCTGCGCACTGTCCTGTTCGGGCTTGGGCGCGATTGCCCGAGCGAGTCCGAAGTCAGCAACCCGCGCGCGACCGTCTTCGCCGACCAGCACGTTGTCAGGCTTGAAGTCTCGATGCACCAGCTCGATCGCATGGGCCGCAGCCAGGCCCTGACCGGCCTGAACGAACAGCTCGACGATCTCTCTCCAAGCTCGAGGGGTCTCGAGCCACTGCCGGACGGTTCCGCCGGGGATGTACTCCATCGCAATGAACAGCTGCCCCTGGTGTTGTCCGACTTCGTGAATTGGGACGACATTCGGGTGCGAGACGCGAGCCATGGCTCTCGCTTCGCGGGCCATCCGCAACGTCGACTGCTCACTCTCCTTTCGCTGCAGCTTGAGCGCGACTGGCCGCTCGAGTTCGATGTCGTAGACCAAGTAGACGACGCCCATCCCCCCCTCCCCGAGCTTTCGTTCCACCCGAAACGTGTCGGCCACCAGCGTCCCGGCCTCGAGTTCACGAGCTGGCTTGGGCGGTTGGACGTTCGGCGCAGCCGCGATCGCCCTGAGTCCCTCGTCGAAGGAGTCGGCATCCTCGGTGCTCGCCCAGTTCAAGTCGTCGGAGCCCACGGCGTTTCAACGCTATCACGCGACTTTGTCCGCATCGAGACCGCGTGATCGCGAACAATGGCCTCGCCACGATGAGCCGAGCACTCCGGTGGATGACTCGACGAGGGCACAGGCGGCTGGTCCTTCGGGCCTGTCTTTTAGGGACGCACGGGTCGAGCCACCGCTACTTCCCGAGGACGAATCCGATGATCCCCAGCACCGCACCAAACAGCCCCGCATAGGTGATTCCGCGGCGTTGGATCGCGATCCCGATCAACCCGCAGATCACTGCGGGCGGGGTGTACATCATCATCATTTCGTACCCCGCGCGTCGGCCTTCGATCGCCCCAACCGTCAGCGCCATCAGCCCAGCCGCGAGGGCGAGAATCGCGAAGACTGCGGCGACCTTGGACATCGGCGGACGGGCGGGGTCGTTCATGTCTTCACTGTACGCCAACGGGCCGCGGTTCTAGCGAGCTCGCGATCCCACCGCCCCGGCCCAACTCGGCAGGCCCACGGCCCAACTTCGGACGACTCGTCCGGCCGGCTGAGGTCGTGATTGTGGAAGCGCAACCTCGCTACCCGAAGCGCCGGCCAGGCATCAGGACAGGGTTTCCGAGCGACCGGCTCGGGCCCGACTCAGCCGGAGCACGACAACGGGCACCCAAGCCCCTGGCCGTGATGTTTTCGCGCATCGTCCCCGCAGGATGTCCCGCCCTCCATCACCTGTCGGCGCCGCCCAACGCTGTTCCGAGTCTGTTTCCTCGAGCGCCTCAGGAAACACCTGTGGTCCACGAGTCGAGAGCGGCCCGACCGCGGACGGCTCCGCACACCAGTGGCCCGGCGTGTATCATGGGTTACGCGTCCAGCACGCCCTGTGCACCAACCTAGAGGTCTAGCTCTCATGAAAACTTGCCCATCCCTCCGTGCAACCGCGGCCCTCCTCTTCGGCCTCGTGCTGACCACCGCTTGCGCTGACGACGTCTCTGTCGGAGGCGGAAGCGCCACAGCGAGCGGAACCGGGGGCACGACGACCTCCATCGACATCGGCTCGACCGGCGAAGACGCCTGCAGCAACGGCACGCAGGACGGCGACGAAACCGACATCGATTGTGGTGGCTCGTGCGAGCTGACCTGCGGCTCTGGCCAGGGATGCGGCGGCGACGACGACTGCGAAGACGGCACCGTCTGCACCAGCACAGGCGTCTGCGGCCAAGACTCTGGCGGCAACTGTGAGGACGGCGTCCAAGACGGCGACGAGACCGACATCGACTGCGGCGGAAGCTGTCCCGATGCGTGCGGCGACGGCGGTGGGTGCGACGACAACGACGACTGCGTCAGCGGAGTCTGCGACGAGGACGTTTGCCAGGAGGCGACCTGCGACGACGGCGTGCACAACGGCGACGAGACCGACGTCGACTGCGGCGGGGGCACATGTGAAAGCTGCGACGACGGCGAGATGTGCCTGGAGGGGCCCGACTGTCAGAGCGTCGTGTGTGAAGACGAGACGTGCAGCGCACCGACCTGCGACGACCAAGCCCAAAACGGCGACGAAACCGACGTCGACTGCGGCGGCTCCTGCCCGGACGCCTGCGAGGTCGACGAAGGCTGCACCGTCAATGAGGACTGTCTCACCGGAGCATGCGACGAACGGGCTGGCGTGTGCGTCGAGCCGACCTGCAAGGACACCAAGCTCGGCGGCGACGAAACCGATGTCGACTGCGGCGGCTCGTGCGGTGCCACGTGCGAGAGCGGTGAAGACTGCCTCGTCGACGATGACTGCATCTCGGACACGTGTGATCCCGATTCGGGGACCTGCGTCGATTCCTGCTTCGACAACGACGAGAACCAGGACGAAACCGACGTCGACTGCGGAGGCATCTGCGGGGCCACGTGTGAGCCCGGCGAGGGCTGCGAAGACGGTGGCGACTGTCTGTCGGCCGTGTGCGACCCGGTGAGCAACACCTGCGAAGCACCGAGCTGCACCGACGGTGTCGAGAACGGTAACGAAACCGGGCTCGACTGTGGCGGCTCGTGCCCGCCGTGCGATGACGGACTCGGCTGCAACGACGACGATGAGTGCATCTCCGGTGTCTGCGACATGGACGCCACGAACCTCTGCCTCGCGACGCTCAGTGTCACGGCGTCACCGCCATGCAGCGACTTCGATGGTGCCGCCGTGCAACTCGATGCCGTCGCCATGGACGGAACGGGTGCCTATACCTACTCTTGGAGCCCGATCGCCGGACTCGACGATCCAACCTCCGCGACGCCGCTGGCCTCCCCCAGTGGATTCGAAACGTACACGGTCACGGTCGACGACGGCGTGAACCAGCGCTCGGCCAGCGTCACCGTGGTCAACACCCAGCCGTTCAACCTAGAGGACAACTGCACCCTGTACACCTCGCAGTTGCTCAACGCGAGTCCCGTCGCGTCCATCTCCTACAACGCGCCGGGCACGGTCGCGTGCGAGGCCGGCAACAACGACTTCGGCCTGCACCTGTGCGAGGGGGTTGTGTTCCAAGAGGCCAACCTGCAGGGAACGATCGGGGTGCAAGCGGGTGCGGGCGACAACGACTGGATCGGCCTGGTCTGGAACGCGCAGAGCAACTCGCAGTTCTACTCGCTGGCGTGGAAGCGTGAGGCCCAGAGCGCCTTCGGCTGCGTCACACCGATGGGCATCGTGGTCAAGCGAGTCTTCGCCCCAGACCTGGGGAGCGTGATCGGTGAAGACCTCTACTGTCCGAACAGCACCACCAACTCGGCGATCCTCAACCTGCCCGGGGACACTACGATCGAAGGCTGGGTCGCGGGCGAGGACTACGAGGTCAGCATTTCGTACAGCGAAGCTGCTGGCGGCTCGGAAGTCATCATCACGCGGCTGAGCGACAGCTTCGAGATGGCCAACTTCCTCGTTGCGGACACCACGTACCCCAACGGCTCGTTCGGCTCCACCACGCTCTCGCAAGAGATGGCGTGCACCGGACCGCTCGAAGCCCAGTGCCAGCCCCCGATGTAGGGGCTCCTGCATCGCCGAGACGAGTCGTCGCCGTGCCCCAAGCGCGGTAGTCTTGGCACATGGTCACGCCTGGGAGAACACGCGTCTGCGTCGCCATCATGATGCTCGCCTTGGCGGGCTGCGATGCAGACAACGATGCGGTCGGCGACACCGACAATGTCGGGCCGAGCGAAGGCCCGTCCACCGACGTACCCAACCCCCTGACAGACCCTGACGAGGGACCTGCCGCTGGAAACCCGTCCGGGAACTGTGCGGTCCCAGCGGAATCTGGGCTCGAAGACTCCTCCTCCCCAACGACCATCGTCGGCACTGGTGACCCGGCAAGCTGTACCGCCGATGCTTTCATCAATGCCGTCGCCACTGGTGGTGTGATCACGTTCGACTGTGGGCCCGACCCCGTCAGGATCACGCTCGACCGGCCCGCGAAGGTCTTCAACGATACAGGGCCCGAGATCGTGATCGATGGAGGTGGCCTCGTCACACTCAGCGGTGCCGGAGCGACGAGGATCCTCTACATGAACACGTGCGACGAAGCGCAGGTCTGGACCACGCCAATGTGTGACAACCAGGACCATCCTCGCCTCACGGTCCAGAACCTCACTTTCGTCGATGGGAACTCGACCGCCGAGGGCGAAGACCAGGAGGGCGGCGGGGGTGCCATTTGGGCCCGCGGCGGTCGGCTGAAGATCATCAACAGCCGGTTCTTCGGGAACCGCTGCGCCGAATCAGGAGCGGACGTTGGCGGCGCGGCCGTACGAGCGCTGAGTCAATACGACGGCCTTCCAGTCTACGTCGTGGGCAGCACGTTTGGCGGTGAAGAGGGCCTCGGCAACGCCTGCTCCAATGGTGGAGGTCTCAGCAGCATCGGCGTCTCGTGGACCATCCTCAACAGCGTGTTCAGCCACAACCGCGCCACAGGCGACGGGGCCAACCCTGCGGCCCCGGGCACCCCAGGCGGAGGCAGTGGTGGGGCGATCTACAACGACGGGAACACCATGACCCTGTCCCTGTGTGGCACCCGCGTCGAGCACAACGAAGTCAACGCGCACGGTAGCGCGATCTTCTTCGTGAGCAACGACCACAGCGGCAACGTCGTCATCGACCGCTCCGAGATCCGCAACAACATCGGCGGCTCCTGGTACCCGACCTACCCGCAGATCTCCAACCACGACGACACGCCGATCGACGTCATGGACTCGGTCATCGAATAGACACCGGCTCGGCGGGCGACCGTTCACGCGCCGACTGGCAAGCCTGCGCGTGAACGGCCGGGCGCTTCTCGACGATACCGCGCTCACCTTCGAGGCGGAGATGAACGCCTCCATCGGAGTACGATTCGCCTTGGAGTGGGTCTGAATTGCAACACGGGCGGCGTCGTTCCCTCCGCGCGACCGCGTTCGACATTCGGTCGGCTCAGGGGACCACGGGCAGCACGGTTCCCGAGGCGCTGATGAAGCACACAACCCGCGGGCCCCAGCCGCCCCCGCAATCAACCCGCGGTGCTTCGACGCACCACTTCCCGCATCACCTGCTCACGCTCGGTCGGGGACTCAGCATTCGCAGCGCGGAACCGAATCCGGTCGGCCTCGATGAACCGTGCCAGGCGTGCAGGCGGGTCGCTGAGCAGAGATTCGAGCCGCCGGCGGACGTTGTCCGACTCCTCGACCCAGGTGAAGACCTCGGGGCGGCCAGGGTCGACCTTGAGCAGGACAAAAACGCCGGGCCCGTCGGGTGCGGCGAGCAATCCCGAGGGGGAGAGTTTCTGATGGTCGCTCCACTCGAGGCGACCCGCGACCGGAATGGAGACCGGCGCCTTCTCGGCGCCCTCCGAGGGGTGCAATAGGGCCTTGACGACATCGACGATGGAGAGGAATCCGACGGCTCGTCGGTCGTCGTCCACCACGACGAGGTGGTGCAGCCCGGTCTCGGCCATGGTGTGCGCTGCTTCGTGAACTGCGGCGGTCTCGATCGTGACACGGGCAGGTGTGCTCATTCGGTCCGAGACGTTCTCGCGCGCCAGCTCTCCGGTGAGGTCCCCGATCGAGACCACGCCAATGGGCTCGTGGGTCTGCTCGTCGAGCACGGGCGCCGCGTGGATGTTGAGCATCCGCAGGTAGTCCAAGGCCTCGGTGGCGGTGTCGCCCGGCCAGAGGCTGAACAGCTGCCGGGTCATAATGTCGTGCACGCTCGCCATACATCGGTAGTACCCGGGGAGGGGATGAGCTCGCGGCGCAACAATGGCGGCCGCCCAGGACTGCGGCCCGCGAAAAATGCTGGGGTCCGGCACGCTTGGCGGCTGCGTGGATACGCCCAGGCCCGGGGCGCCCCGACACTTCGTGCCGCTGGCACCGAACGGAGAGGATCGTCTGTGAGGGTGTAAGGGGCAATGGTACTGCTGACGTTCGGGGCACGAGGATGGACACGATGCGAACACGACAACTGCGCGGACCCGCTCACTGGCTGCTGACCCTCGTCGCCGCGACGGCCTGCGCCTCGTCTGGCCCGGCGTATTCGGTCGCTCACGATCCACGCCCCCGGCAAGACCCAATGGTGCGGTCACAGCAGGCCGAGATCCCGCCGCAAACCTTCTCCGCAGCAGGGCACCAAGGCCGGTCATTCCCAGCCCCCGAGGCGGTCGCCTTCGCTTCGGCCCCGGAGCTGTCGACCCGGAGCCAGTGCGTGGCCGCGGGCGCAATCCCCGAAGGGCGGCCCGGGGCATCGACGGCCAAGCCCAAGAAGAAGGGGAAGAAGAAGAAGAGGAGACGGGACTTCGTTCCCTACAAGGACAGCAACCGCAACGAGGCCCCGCCGAAGTCAGCGCCGGCCACAGGCCGCTCGGCGGCGCCCACAGCGGGAGCGCCCGAAGCCGAGCCCGCCCCGATGATGGAGTCCGGTGCAGACGAGGACATCGCGACAGCGTCGCCGCGCCAGGAAGCGGAGAGCACTCGGCGAGACAAGAAGCGAGACCGGAAGGAGCGCCGCAGGACAAAGCGTTCCCGGGAGGCCGCCCCCGCCTCGGCCCCGACCGACGGGATGGACGCCTCGCAGTTCGAAGAGCAGCCCGTCGAAGTCGAGACGCTCGAGCCACAGTGGCCTCCCCAGGCAGAGGGCTGGGGAGAGTCCACCTTCCTGTCCAACGACGACAGCATGAGCATGTCGTCGCCGCAGCGGGTTCGGTTCGCGATCGACAATGACCTCCCGTTGCCGCTGGCGCACATCCGAAAGCACGAGCTGCTCAACGCAGCGTCGTTTGAGCTGGCCGAGGTCGAGCAAGGCCACGATTTCTCGGTCAACGCCCAGATGGCGCCATCCAATCGCGAGGATGGCCTGTACACCCTTGCTCTGGCCATCAACGGACGCCCGATCGGCCGCGAGGGTCGACGCAACGCCGCGATCACACTGGTCGTCGACCGATCCGGGTCGATGAAGGCTGAAGGGCGCATGGAGTTCCTCAAGCGAGGCCTTCTACGGATGGTCCGGGAGCTCAAGACCGGCGACATCGTCAACGTGGTCACGTTCGATCATCGGGTTTGCACGCGGCTGCAGAATTTCGTCGTTGGCCGTGACAACACCGCGGTGCTCAGCAAGGCGATCACGGGGATCAAGCCCTCCGGCAGCACCAACCTTCACGCCGGCCTCACCCAGGGCTACCGCCTCGCGGACGCGGCGTACCAGCCCAAGTACACAAACCGAGTCGTGCTCATCACCGACGCGCTGGCCAACCGCGGCGTCACCGACCCCAAGACGCTCTCCATGGTGTCGGACTTCTACGACGCGCGCCGTATCCGGCTCTCCGGCGTGGGTGTTGGCAAGACCTTCGACGACGGCTTGCTCGATGCGCTCACCGAGAAAGGCCGAGGCGCCTACGTCTTCTTGGGCTCACAGGACCAAGTCGAACACGTCTTTGGCGCGGGCTTCACTTCGCTGGTGGAGACCACGGCCAACGATGTCCACTATCGGCTTCATCTCCCTGTCACGATGCGGATGCAGCAGTTCTACGGGGAGGAGGCCTCGGTCTCGAAGGCCGAAGTGCAAGCGGTGCACTTCTTCGCCGACACCTCGCAGGTGTTGCTCTCAGACATCGAGGCGTGGCAGGGGCAGCTTCGTCCCCAGGACGGAGTCATGCTCGAAGTCGAGTACCAGCACCCTGAATCCGGCGAGACCATGACCGAGGAATACGCATTCTCGGTGGCGGCGATGACCGAGCGCAGCTCCAACGTTCGCAAGGCAGAGGTTCTGATGCACTTCGCGGAGAACCTCGAGAACATGGTGCGGCAGTTCGGCGGGAACACGACCGCCCCCACATTCCAGGGACAGTCCTCGCATGACCTCCGGCCCTCGCGCACCTGTCAGGACACCGCCGCCAAACTGAGCGAGCTCGTGGATAGGGTTGGTGATGCCGAAGTCATGGAGGTACAGCGCCTGTGGTCGAAGTTCTGCGCCCGCTACGGCGCTGCGCCAACGGGACGACCGACGCGCAAGCGGTGACGTAGGGGCTCTGCGCTCGCTTCTTCCGACCCGCTGAGCGGCGTGGCGGGTCGTCTGCCGAAGGGTTCGTCCTTCCTCACCCGCTCGAACAACCTGAGCTAGAACTGCCCCGCGAGACTCACGCCGACGGACTCGGTCGAGACCGTCGGCGCGATCTGTAGGCTCTCGAGCTCTCGGTAGCGCCGGCGCTGACGTCCATAGACACTGAGGGTGGCGGCGGCTGTGCCTGCGCCGCCTCATTCACAGCCCCGAAGAAGAACACCGTTCCAAGCGCCAGTCCGAGCACCCGCCGTTGATACCACCAGCGCCCGCACCGTAACGCTTCGGTTCGGCTCGCGTAGTCCCTACGAACGCCATGACTCGCACGCTTCGCCTCACGAGCTTCACCTTCCTCGCCCTGATCGCTGCGGCCGCGGTCTCGGCCGGGTATGACGTGTTGGGAGTGTTGGTGTTGGTGCTCGGGTCCGCGACATTGCTGCCGCCCTTCCCACCGATGGTCGGCGCGCTCGCAGTGGTCGTGCTCGCGCCCGTCCCAGCGGTGCTCGCCGTGCACTCGGGCGAGGTTTCCCCGCTGCTGCTCGTACTCCCATTGATGGCTGCGACGACGATCTCGCTACAGTGGCGAGTGATTGCGTGGTCCGGCGCCTTCACGGGCGCGATGTACCTCATGTGTTCCTTGCTGGTCGTCCCGTCCGCCGCGCCCCCCATCGACACGCTCGTCGCCAGCCTCCTCCCGTTCTCCTGAGATTGAACCGGACTCCACATGTTTGGTCGCCGAGGATTGCGACCCGATACCCGCCTTGTGCATCACGATCAACGACGCCGATGGCAACGCTCGCGTTCGGCATGGTCTGCGGATGAGCAGGCACCCGGTTGTCGCTCAGGGCGAGGTCCAGATCTGGCCGGGACTGCCCTCAGACACGTAGCCGAGGTTGTTCACGGCGTTGTCGCGCTCGGCGGCGCTGGTCGTGTAGAAGTGTCGCCCCGCAGGGCTACGCAACCGGTACAGCGGTGTCGAGCCGCAGCTGGCTCCCGGAGACAGGTATCCGAGCGTCGCCGCGATCGAGCCGGCACCTTCGCAGGTGCCGCTGGCGGTGAGGAACGTGTTGCCCCCGCCGATGTCGCAGCGATAGAGCGCGGAGAGGCCCTCGGCCTGCTCGGTGTACATCCACCAGTAGTCCGCGAACTCGAGCGTCCGCCCGGCCTCGGAGGTCTCCGCCAACACATTGGTGTAGTAGTGCCCGTTGGGACCAATGGAGCGATGAACGCCCTGACGACACCCGGCCATCGCCCCCTCGTCACACGACCCGTTGCAGTCGTCGTCGATAGCGTTGCAGCTCTCCGCGGGGAGCTCGCAGACCACATTGCAGCCGTTGCAAGCCGTGACACCCGTGCTGCCGCACTCGGTCGTGCAGGACTCACCGCCCGCGCATCCGGCTTGGGCTTCACAGCCATTGGCCGCCGCGCCATCGCAGTCGAACCAGCCAGCATCGCAATCCCCGACGTCGCAACTCGCCGCGACGCATGATGACTGCGCGTTGGGAACCACACACGTGACCCCGCAGTTGCCACAGTTGTCCGGATCGGTCTGATGATCGACACACAGAACACCGCACGCGTTCAGCCCGGCGCCACAGTCAACACCGGGGCCGCTGCTGGACTCGGGGTCGGTGGTGAAGCTGGTGCTTTCTTGACCAACCCCGGTGGTTGGACCGCCCTGTGTCGTCGGAGTTCCCGACGACGGTTCGTCGCTGTCCGACGCGGTCGTCGTCGCACCGGTCGATGACATCGCGCCCACGGTGTTGCCCGAGCCGAACGCCGAGTCGCCGCCCTGGCCATCGGCACACGCCGCGGCCAGTAGCAAACTGGATAGGAGGCCGAACCGCCGCATCAGACCAGGATGCCCGAGATCGCGTCGGAGGTTTCGCCGCCATTCCAGCCGAAGCTTGGCGTAGGCAACCCAAGCGCCCGAAGCAAAGTGACGTGAGCGGTCGAGTAGTTGCCGCCCGGGTCGCGCACGTGCACGCCCCGGTTGAGCGCGCCGCAGGCACCTCCAGCAAGGACCACGGGCATCTCGGAGACGCTGTGCTGCCAGCCTTCGCCGTACTCAGAGGTGCCAAGAATCGCAGCCCTGTCCATCAACGAGACGCCGGCAGGATCGACCACCGCTTGCAGCTGATCCATGAAGACCGAGAAGCACAGCATCTGATAGGTCGAGATAGCGTTGACGCGGTCCCAGTACCCGTCGTGACACGTCTTGTGCATGCCGTCGGGCACACCCAGGTTGGAGAAGATGTGCGTGGTCGCAGGGGAGGTCAGCATGAAGCTGAACGCCCGCGTGAGCCCGCAACCGAGCGCCATCGCCAGCAGCTCGCCCATGACTTGGGTCTTCGCCATGAGGTCGTCGGGCTCGGCCGGCTGGGCGCCGGGCTCGCACGACACGCCGCTGAGCTCCAGTCGCCGCTGCACCTCGTTGATGTGATCGAGGTGGTCGTCGAGGCGGATCTGATCGCGAGGACCGAGCTTGGCCCGCAGCGAGTTCGCGTCCTCGAGCACCGCGTCGAGAACATTGGCCCGGCGCTCGAGCGCTTCGAGGTCATCGGGGATGTCGAAGAGCAGGCTCCAAAGCTGGTTGGGACTGCTGATCGGCAGGTTGAGGGAGTCGGGTCCGTTGTAGCTGATGGCGTTCCAGTGACCGTAGTCGTGGAAGCGTGCCTCGCTAACACCAAGGACCAGCGAGCGATACGGAGGCGGTGTTCGTCCGTAGAAGTTTGGATGCTTCGCGACCACCTGGTCCAACGACGGACGCAGCGCGGTGAGCGTGTGAGAGGGGTGGTCGAAGCCGTCGGGTCGGATGCGGTCACCGGTGAGCGCGACCATGAAGCCACGCATGTGTCCGTCGGATTGGCCTGGAGGCGCGGCGGGCACGTCGGTGTGCGGGGTCAGGCCCGAGACGACGCTCGGCTGGTGCGTTGCGATGTGCTCGAGCAGCGGCGAAGGCGTGTACCCAGCGCCCACATCCGCGGGCGTCCACACGTCGCTTCCGGTGGCCTGCATGCCACCGTGTCCCCCGTGCCAGGGTGTGCCGTTGGCCCAGAAAAACACTCCGGAGATCGGTCCCTCTTCCGAACCGTCCGCGAGCGCACCGTGGGTCCCCATCATCGCCTCCAGTGGTGGCAACGCGAGCGAGACAACGCCGCCTCCGACAGCGCCCTTGAGAAGCGTTCGACGAGACAGGTACTTGCGGGGCTTCATGAGCCTTCCTCCGTCTGCAGAGTCACGTAGCGGAAGCTCTCGTGCCGGACGAGCTCTACGAGTAGCTCCGAGAAGCGGTGCCCTCGGTCCGAGAAACGATCCGAGAGGTCGTCGAGCGCGGGTTGCTCGCCGTCGGTCTCGAGCCGGCCGTTGGTGTGGCGGAACAGCTGCTTGACCACGCAGGGACCCACGAACGGGTTCTCCGCGAGGATGTCGGCGAGTTCGCTCGCGTTGGCGAGTGGGACGCCGTCGAGCTCGCCCGTCGTATCGACCGGGTGTCCGTTGTCCGTGGTGCGAAACACCCCCGCGCTGTCGAAGTTCTCGAACAGGAACCCGGGCGGATCGATGAAGGCGTGGCACGCAGCGCATGCCGGGTCGGACCGGTGCTGCTCGAGGCGTTCACGAAGGGTGCCCCCCTCGATGGGGTCCGGCACGTTGGTGTCCGTGTCGTCTGGCGGCGCAGGCACTTCCATGCACAACACCCGCTCGCGGAGGTACTTGCCGCGCAGCGTGGGCGAGGTCTCGGTCTCGTGCGCATTCATCGAGAGGAACGCGCCAAGGGTGAGCATGCCGGCGCGAGGCCCATCGGCGGGCAGGTCGGCCGGAGCGAAGGAGATCTCCGACGCCCCATCGGGCGCCGTGATGCCGTACAGCTCGGCGAGCTCGGTGTTCACGAACGTGCTGCGCGTACTGAAGAGCTGACGGATGTCCGCGTCTTGGCGGTAAATGAGGTCCTCGACCAACAGCTCGACCTCGGTGCGCATGGACTTCGCCATCGTGGGGCTGAAATCCGGATACAACGCTGGGTCTCGGCTGACGCCGTCGAGTCGCGCCAGGTCGAAGTACTGGCCGAAGAAAGCCTGAACGGAGAGCCGTGTGCGCGGGTCGGCCATCATGCGGCGGGCCTGCTGCTCGAGCCCGTCGGCGTCCAACAACGCTCCGTCTTCGGCTGCAGCCATCAGCTCGTCGTCGGGGATGGACTCCCACAACAGGAACGAGAGCCTGGAGGCCAGCTCGTATCCGGTGAACCGCAGACGCGAAGGGTCATCGGGATCCTCCTCGCCCAGCTCCACGCGATACAAGAAGTACGGAGACTGGAGCATGCCCGCGACGGCGAGCCGCAGCCCGCGGTGCACATCGGCGGCCTCTGGACCGGAGCCACCGCTCGAGAGCTCGACCGCGACGGCCGTCCAGCGCGCGAGCTCGTCGGCGGAGAGAGGACGGCGGAACGCTCGGCGTCCGAAGTCGGCCAAGAATCCTTGGCCACACGCATCATCGGCGGTGACCGGGGTGCAACCGATCAGAGCATCGCGGCGCGCAGCGTCATCCCACACCGTAGCGGTGAGTGCGTCCGCGGCCTCCTCGTACTGCTGCGTGCCCAGCTCGGAGAGCGAGGTGGACGTCGCCCCGATCGACATGAAGAGATACGGGTTGGTGTCGGGCTCGAGCTCGACAGCGGGGAGCGGCGAGCCCAGCAGATCGCCGACCGCGTTGCGGTACTGCCGCTGGGTCAACCGCGGCAGCACTTGCTGTCCGGGCACGAACGGCTCACTCGGCTCGCCCGTGTCCTCGGTGTCGCCGCTCGACCCACCCGATTCGGCGCCCCCCTCCGTTTCCGAAGAGCCAGCGGATGTCCCGCTGGACGTCGCCGTCATGTCCTGGTCGCCGGACTGACTCGAATCAGTCCCGCACGCGACCAATGCAAAGACGCTCACCCAACCGGCTGTACGCAGCATCACCCTACCCCCACCCGGGCAGTTTACACCCGCGCCCATCGCTCCTGTGGGGCGCAAGACCGCACGCTTTTGCCGCACCTGTGGTCTGCGCTACTTTTCTCGTATAGAAGGCTCGTAGATGCGCGTTCGAACGACTTCCGCCCGACTCCGTTGGATCTCCCCCCTGTTGCTTGGCGCTGCCCTGCTCGGTCCGGCGACGGCCTGGGCCGGCGAGGTCAAGTTCGGCGCCGACGCGCTCGCCGTCGACGACAAGGGCAACATCACCGCGGAGGGCAAGTCCGCCGCGGTCGATACGCTCAAGAGCGAGCCTGGCGAGGAGCTGTGGAACCTCAACCTCTGGGCCAAGATCGACAAGGGAGGACCGGGCCCGCTGTACGTCGAGTTCCTCGGCAAGCTTCCCAGCGGCAAGGACTACGTCACCTACCGCTTCGAGCACTCGAGCTACCAGGGCGAGAAGTTCGTCTCGCTGGACATCGAACTCGAAGGCAACCTCGGCTTCAACAAGGGCAAGACCTACAAGGTCAAGGTCCTGCAGGGCAACACCAAGGCGGGGCGCCCCGACATCATCCTGGCCACCGGCAAGCTGACGCTCGAGTACACCGAGCCCCCGGCCGCCGAAGAGGGTGACGAAGGCGGCGACGAAGGCGACACCGCCGCGCAGGACGAGCTCGACACCCTTGCGGGACCCGACGACGGTTCTGGCGACGAGGTCGCTCCTGAAGAAGGACCACCGCCAGTCGCCCCCGGAGCCAAGAAGGGCTGCACCATCGGCAGCACCGACCTTGGCCTTCCCGCTGTCGCGGCCCTCTTCGCCCTCGGCTTCGTCCGACGCCGCAACGACTGATGCGGTTTCACGAACGCACCCACGGGGTCTACTTCGACGACCTCGATGCCTTTGGCATCCTCCACAACGCCCGATACCTGCTGTTGTTCGAACACGCGATCGGGTCGTTTTGGAGCCACCTCGGCTGGGGCGGCCCGCTGAACTTCAACAGCGACCCCGACCAGTACCACCTCGTGCGTGCGAACCACCTCGAGTACGAGCGCCCTGTCGAAGGGACAGGCGACGTCCGCATTCGCGTCTGGGTTGCCAAGCTCGGACGCTCCAGCCTCACGTTCGGATTCCGCGTGATGCCCCTGGACCAGGACGTCAACTACGCGAAGGGCGAGCGGGTCATCGTGCGCATCGACCCGGACAACAAGCGCCCGGTTCCGTGGACGGATGAGTTTCGCGAGAAGGTCGGGCCGTATCGCGCGGACCTGAATCCGGTTCCGGAGTAGCGCGAGGTCTGGCCATCGGCCGCGAATGACTGGCGACCGCTGAGCGTCGGGTTGCGACCGGTCGGTCGTCTCGGTGCGGCCGCGGTCCCGGGATGCGTCTACGTTGAGACCATGACGCTGTTTGGTCGCATTCACCGCCATCCTCCGGGCCAAGCGGTCCTCAGTCCCAGCACGTGGATCGCCGCGGGGCTTGGGCTGACGAGTTTGCTGCTCGCTCGGGTGGCGCTTCGGCTCGCGCCTGCGCGGGAAGCTCCCGCACACACTTGGCTCCAGGGTTCCGTCGCCAGATTCAGCAAGCCTTGCTCCTAACGGTCACTCTGGACGAACTTCGCACGGGCATCAGCCGCGACGAATCTCAATGACTCCTCCGAGCACGCCCCGATACGCTCGTAGTTCTTCTTCCCCTCGCGCAAGGTCATGTGGTTGGGCCCGCTGACGGTGTCAAGATCTTGCAGACCGTCATCTTCCCAGAAACACACAGGACAGATCTCGTAGACACCTCGTTCATGGATCGACAGAGACCCGCAGCAGCGACAGTCGGCCATTCGTTCTGGCTCTCCGAGGACTTCGACAGCGTCCCCAACCTGACGCAACTGAGCTTGAAGCCATGAAGTTCGCACCCCCAGCGTCTCCCTCAATAGCGCGACCCGGATCAGCGGATCGTATTTCCGCGGGCTTGCATCTCGGGGCGCCTCGCCCACCACCTCGAGCTCACGCTGGAGCCCCGCAGGTAGATCCGACCATTCCTCATCGTCACAGTCGAGCGTCCACCACTCCGACAGGATCGCCGCGCGTTTGCTCAAACCTATGCGCGTAACCATCGCGTCTGCGAGTTTCTTTCGCGCTTCGTGTCGTGAGATTCGCATCATCCCCCCAACTGTCGCGCAAGTTCCACTGCGACGGCAAACGGATCAGCATCGCGCCCATCCGCTTTGTAGAACGTTCGGATTTCCCGGTTTTTCGCGTGTCCTACGAGCATGCGGCGAGTAGAGCTGTCGAACTTCACGACGAAGTTGCCTACAACTTGCTCCCGAAACTCACCGGCCTCGCCAGCGAACTCCTTGGCGAGTTTCTTGTACTGCGCCTGGGTTATGTCGCCAAACTCAGCCCCGTGTTTCTCAAAGTGGCGCGCCTCGCTCCCCTTCGAGAAGCCCTTCCACTTAACAGAAGACGCTGCTCCCACGGCATCGGCAAGGTCGCCGACCCCTCTACCCATGTTGGGCGCCAAGTTGACCGCGTTGGAAGCGCGCTTGGAGAACAACCCGACCATCGGAAGAAAGGCAGCGGACGCAAGGCCAATCCGCGTCCAAGAGAGGCCGGGAGACCTTGCGTCGTAGGCAAGGCCAGCCTCAACCACCCCCCACGCGTCGTGCGCTTGCGCGACTCCCGGCATGGCATCAACCCCGACCTCCACGATGAGATCTCCCGCGACCCCGTCTCCGACTGACTCCTTAGCAGGACTCGCTGAAGCTTGGCGCCGACGCGCCAACTCCTGATTTCTCCGGTTCCGGCCCCCGGCTTCGAGACTCCCGGCCGCTGAGCGAGCAATAGCTTCCCCGGACCCCTCCATGTAGGCGAAGAGAAAGCTCTGGTCACCGCGCGCGGCCTCAACGATCGAGTCCACAAAGACCCCAGCGAGGTCCGCACCGCACCCCTCAATGCACGAGAAGTACCAGACATCGCCCTCGATCCCCAAGGACTCCCAATCCCCCTCAAGCCCAGGGACCGGGACGTACCCACTAGGATCGGTATATGTAAGCGGGTCATTCCGCACGTAGCTAAAGGGGTCGTATCCCTGCGACGAAGTCGGCGCTGAAACAAACGGGTCCGGCGCTGCAAAGCGGGCGAGGTGCGGGTCGTAGTACCGCCCGCCCATGTCCATGAGCCCGAAGCTCTCCTCACGGCGATGGCCCGTAAACCCGATGTCCACGCCTGAATCGCCGCTCCACGTGGCAGCACCGCCAAGTGGCGCTCGACGACGCCCGAAGGGGTCGAAGTCCTGCCGCTCGACAACGTCTCCGCTCTGGTTCGTAAAGACACTCGTTGAGCCCATCTCATTGCCATGGGCGTATAGAAGCTCCTCCGTATCCCCGGCCTGCACCACCACGGCTACTACGCCTTCGGGTCCGCTGACTCGATAGCGGCGCGTCTCCCCCTCGTCGTCGACTTTCAGGTCGAGTCCATCGGCGAAGTACGTCGCACTAGGATCCGGCCCGAACTCGACGCGACGGACTTTCTTGCCGTAGCCGTCGTACGCGAACTCCACATGGAGGCCCTCTCCGTCGAATACGTGGTCCAGCTTCGACCATGCGTTCCAGGTCAGCCCGGCTCCATTGCGGTCGACCTGGCGTCCGTTCGAATCGTAGGCATAGGTCACTGAACCCGCGGTTGTCACACTCAGTGGGCGCTGCGTGTCCCCGTAGTCGAAGTCACCTACACCGGATCGGTTCAGCACAGAACCGATCGGTGAATACTGGTGAACCATCGCGACGGTCGCTTGACCGTCGCGTGAAAGCTCGGCACGGAGAAGGCGACCGATGTCGTCGTGAACGTATGATTCCTCGACCCCTAGGTGCGGAATCTCCTTCCGCAGCATCCGGCCAACCGAGTCGTACTCCAGACTGACCGAGTCGACCACGGTCGACGCGTCTGGAGACCCCGGATAGGCGATGACCGGGTCATCCGCGAGAAGGGTGAGCCACTCAAGTACACCGGCGTGGTAGCTGCGCTCCTCAGCGAGGCCATTTCCGAACTCGATGCCGTTCAACGCACCGGACACGTCATGGGACGTCGCCGTCCACACAGGCGCATCGCCGACGCGGATCTGCGACAGCGCTCCAACCTCGTCGTGCTGGTAGGAGATGCGGGGCCCTGGTCCTCCATGCCGGATCTCCGCAAGCCGGCCGATCTCATCGAACCGTCTGTCGACCCGGAATTGCCGGGTCCCGCTGTCGAGGTCGAGCACGGAGGACGCTAGCCGGCCGAATCGGTCGTATGTAAACGTCCGCTCGGTTGCCGTACCGTCGACGGAAACCTCTGACTTGATTCGGCGGAGAAACCCGTCGCCCCACGGACAGTCTGCATCCGCGTCCCACTCCAATTCGGTGATGATAGTGCCGTTCTCGTCCGTGCTCGAAAGCACTCGGCCAGCCACATCATACTCGTAGTCAATCGAGTGCTCCCCGTCCTCGTACCGAACGAGTTCGGGAAACCCGCGATATTCATAGAGTTCAGCGCTGCGACCAGGAAGCTTCCTCGAAATCGTTCGGCCGACGGAATCGTAGGTGTAGTGCGTCGATGTCCGCAGAGTCGAGTCGACCGGAATGGCCCCGTCGCAGGCCCCCGCCGCTGGGTTTACGACGACGTCGCGAAGCCGAACTCCCGCGCCGTAGTAAAAACAGGTCAGGATCCCTTCTGCGTCCAGGGTCGACACCAGCTCTCCGGTGTCCGCGAAGGTGCTCGTCCACTCCTCGCCGCTTCCATCTTCCTCGACGACGTCTTGGACGCCGTAGCGGCGACGAGTTTCACCCACGCCAAGGGCGGCGGTAGCAGGTGTCCGCAGGACTTCGCGACCATGGAGGTCGTACTCGACGGACTCCACCGGGCCGGGCGCGTTGCCGACCGCGGCAGGCGTCGAGGTCGCGACGCGCGCTCCACTCCCGGCCCAGAAGTCGTCGACTTGCGTGAAGACTCGAACATCACCAGAGATGTCGTACTCCGAGTACCGGGAAACTCCGTGCTCGTCGTACTCCACGAGCTGTTCCCCTCCAGATGGACCCGTCGAGACAACTCGGAGCGGACTGGGCGCGTCCAGGGGAGCGCCGAGGAGTCGCTCATACCGGGTCGTCGTTCCTGGCGACAAAGGAGGCCCGCCGACTCCGGCAAACGTGCGCCCACCAGTCACCCGACCAAACCCATCGAATCGAGTCGTCGCCAACACGGCATTGGCGTCTAGGACTCCAACGAGCAACCCAAGGTCCGGCACCCAGGAATACGACGTCGAGTGTCCGAGCGGGTCGACCACCTCGTCGACATTTCCATGGAGGTCATAGGAATACGTCCACGTGCGACCGTCGCCACCCCACTGGGATTCCTCCACGGTCTCAGTATGGAGGGTGCCGTCTCCGTCCCAGCTGTACGTTGTGATGGTTCCGAGATCGGAACCTTCGTCGAGCGCATGGAGCTCGACTCTTCCGTTCGAGTCGAACTCCCAGCGCTCGCGATTTTCGAAGGGCGCAAAGCTAGGATCCTGGAAGTCGCACCCACCATCTCCTCCCAGTTTTCCCTGCCGGTTGAGGACCTCCTGAGGCTGGCGTACAAACGGAAGCTCGGCCCACGCCAAGACCTCGTAGTCACTGCAGTAGTCCCCGGAAGTCGAAGCTGAGGACCGAACCAAGCCGAACTCATCGAAGCTACGCTCCTCGCGACTATGGTGGATACGCTCTGCTGCGGACGAGGCTTCGCACTCCATCACCCCGTTTTCGAGAGCACACTCCCCCGAGGTGTAGAAGGTCGATGCCTCACTCACACGTGTCCCCTTCACACCGACCGGATGCCAGAGGGGAACACCGACCTCATTCTCGTAGAACTCGTCGACTCCCCACTCATGGAGAAAACCATCCGAGTACTCTCTCTCGACCGCTTCATCGAGATTGTACGTGAAGACCCCCTCTTCAGGGAACCAGCGGAGCCCCTCCATCTTGGTCACATTTCCTCTGAACGTGCCCATCCGATCGCTGTAGTCGGCACGTGTCGCGATGTTCGTCGCGACCGGGACGCCAAAGCCCTCGTACACGCCAGGCTCAACCCCACCTCCAACATCGACGACCGCGGTCTCGATATGCTGTTCGAACCCACCGCCGTAGGCGACGGCTCCGTTGCACCACCCGCGATAGCGATGCAGATCCACGTCATTTCTCTCGACACCACCCCCGATTGCCTTGGGGCGAACAATGGCGGAAACAAGCGGCCACCGGGGCGTATGCGCCTGGAGTTCACTCGAACGCTCCGCGCAATCCACAGCCGTGAAGACATCCCGCGCTCCTCCGTACTCAACGAAAGTCTGCGCGCCATAGCCGTCGGTCACAGACGCCAGCAACTCAGGCGGGGCGTCGAGTGACGTAGCATAGAGAGTGCTGACTCCTTCAGAGGGTCCGGGACGAGCGACAACGAGAGAGGCCTGGCCGCTGCCAGAGACATCAGCGACGAAGACCGTCTTCGCCTGCCGAGCCCACGAAACCTCCGGGCCGGAAAGAGTGGTCGAGCTGAGCGCCAAGCCCCCGTCGCTGGCGAGGTCCAACACCTCGAACGACGCCCCATCGGAAGCGGGAAGAAGGACCTCGGCTCGGCCATCGCCATCGATATCAAGAGCAGCGGCAGCCTGCATGAACCTGCGGCAGTGTAGGGGACCACGATCATCACGTGGGATTGGAGCCCGACACGTCACGCTCGTTGCGGGAGTTCGGGCTCCGCATGAGAAGTCTCTCCGCGAGTAGCGTGGCGCAGCCTTCCGCCTGGCTCGGCG
>Ga0316204_10001055_pt1 | contig 82661 bp, 97 predicted proteins | sample 6monrhotite_MG_2_FD_205661 | JGI IMG/M metagenome (GOLD analysis project Ga0316204, IMG submission 205661) | Microbial mat bacterial communities from mineral coupon in-situ incubated in ocean water Damariscotta River, Maine, United States -... | ecosystem: Environmental > Aquatic > Marine >... | reverse complement strand
CTTGTGGTTATAGAGAGCAGGCCACGCCCAGCCCCCATTTCGAACCTGGAAGCTAAGCTGCTCATCGCTGATGATACTTACCGCTACGCGGTCGGAAAACTAGGTCGCCGCAAGGGGTTTCTTATTTTTAATCTTTCTAAAATTATTATTTAATCAACTTTTTATATTTCATGTCAATACATTATTTTCTCTTTTAACTTCAATGCTTTAGAGTTGTGATATAGTAAATATGTAATACAATTAAATAGCAGCGTACGAGGAAATTGTAATGTCGATAGTAAAATTAACATTGATAATACTTTTACCAATAGTACTTAATGGGTATACCTTAAATGACATAATATTAAAAAATTACTCTTGGAACCATTTTAAAACATTTGACAATTATGCTATGCAAAAATATAATAACAATATGCCTGTTTTAATTCATAAAAAAGGTAATAAAATCTCTAGGTTATATTTTGAACAATATCAAATTAATACAGAAAAAGAGAAACATATTTTTGTTTATCATTCTGGAAGATATAAGAATATTAAAATTTTAATTGAACTTGATGAGAAAGATGCAGAAGTTAATATATGGCTTCCTCAACTTAGGAAAACTAGAAGATTTTATACATTTAAAAAGAGTAATTCTTGGAATGGTTCAAATTTTACATATGGAGATATATTACTTGTTCATCCAAATGATGAAGAACACGAGATTATTGGAGTTGAAACAATTAGTACAAATCATGCAGTGTTGAAAAAATTTAAAATAAAAAATCAGTCGAAAAGTGAAAATAAAAATATTATAAAGATAAAAAGTACACCTAAAATAGATGTTTTGGATTATGATTATAGAGTCTCCTACATCGATAGAGACTACTTTTTTGATTATAATATAACTTATTTCAAGAATAATATTCCAATCAAGTTACTTGAAAAAGCTTGGTATGAAAAGAAAGGTGAAGTCTCTTTACTCTGGTATTGGTATGCAAGAAATTTAATCTCTAATACTGAAAGTTTAATCTACATACCGAAATCTAGCAATTTTTATAATGTTTATATCTCAAAAGATTTTTTCTCTAAACATAAACTAAATAAAAATATTCATGTAGAGAGTAAATATCATTAGACTTCTAGTTCTGCAAGAAGTCTATTCAATCCAATGAGTAAGTTATAACGTGGTATATTTCTAAATATACAATAAGGAGAATATAAATGTTAAGTGAGATAGAAAATAAGCTTTTATCTATACTAAGTGAGGATATAGGTAAGTTGATACTTAGAGTTTCACTTGGTGTGCTTATACTTCTTCATGGTATTCATAAACTCTATGGTGGCATTGATGGTATTAAGTATTTGGTTAACTCTTCAGGATTGCCAGAAGTTGTAGCATATGGTATTTATGTTGGAGAAGTTGTAGCTCCTATATCTTTACTACTTGGATTGTACTCTAGGTTATCTGCTTTTATAATTGCTTCATCGATGGGATTTGCTATATTTCTAGCACATAGTAGCAGTATATTTGCACTTAGTCAAAAAACTGGTGGACTTCTTATAGAGTTACCGCTTATATATCTTATATCATCAATTACTATTGTATTTATTGGTGGAGGGAAATACAGTTTAAGTTATAGGGGTTAAATAAACTCAACTAAATAGCTTGGGCTCTCAACGGTATAATATTTTATGGGAAAGTAATGAAAGAGTTAAAAGATAATATCAATATGTAAACTCTTTAGTACTATAATACATACTATTAATTAACATAAGTTAATATTTAAAGAAAAAGTTTACTTTAAATTATAATAAGGCTTCAAAAATGTATCTGTATGTCTAGTAAGAGTAGCAGAGTATGCAGTAAATACAAAGATAGAGATATTCATGTAAATATCTATAATGCTCTATTTAATTATTATGGTGAAGTTGATTCTTTTAGTACAGCAGGTACTAAATTTTATTCATTATGTGTTCTTGAAACACGCAAATATTTAGAAAAACACAATGGACAATTAAATGTATCAGAAAAAGAGATGCTTTATTTGATTGATAAAATGGCTAATGATTCTTATAAAAAGTCAAAAAGAGATGATTCATTAAATGAATTGAACTATATTCATTTACATGAGGTTCTTTTGATAGCAAATATATTCCTAAAAGAGAATCCTCAAAATAAAATTTCTGGAGCAATTCAAAATTTAAATAAATTTGAATTACTTTTTGATTCAATAAGATTGAATGTTGATCTGCATAATATAAGTGTTTAAATATAATTTATTCTAGATTTTCTGGTGATAGTCCTACTTTGATAAGAAAATTCCGAAGATTTATAATGGAATCTTTCGATAGGTCATGTTTATGAGACAAAGACATGACAAATTCTTCGTTATTTATGAATATTTTTACTCTACTTTGTTTTGTTATTTCTACAGTACATCCATAGTGCTCTAGTGCTGAAATCAGCCTTTTTACATCAATATTAGCAGATATTGGATGTTCAAAAAGTTTTTCTATTTTAACTTTATGTCTATGACTCATGCATCCTCCATATATTCAAGTTTTAAACTGAAATTACGATTGTTTCCTCTTCATCTAAATCTTTAATCATATCGGCTATATTCGCAATAAGCGTATTAACTTTTTCATTCTCAATATCTTCATCGGTCTCAAAAACTTTAAATGTAGATTTGTCCGCATTATTATCTACATTAGTTTTATATAAATCAAAAATTTTATCAGTCAAATCAGATTCTAGATTAATGTCACTATTTTCAAAATCTTCTATTACAGATAAAATCTTTTTAATGAATAGTTTATTGTTAGACTTCATAACTCTAACATCTTCAAACATCAACTCTACTAAAGATTTTAGATATTGCTCTTTCTTCTCTTTTTTGTGGAGCTCTTTTTTTAAGGATTCATTCTCAGCTAATACTTTTTCAATATGCATTTCCATAATATATCCTTAGTATAATTCATTTATCAACCAAATAGTTAAAATATGGTTGAGTTCATTGAAGACTCATAGTTCTCACAAAAGCTAATGTAAACAAGTTCCTTTCCTTTTTGGACATTTGTACCAGCACATAAAACGTCTTGTGTTAGCTTTAGAAATCATCTATAGGATGCCAAGGAGAAATTGATAATTTCTACCTTTTATAACGCGAAGCTATGAGATTCTGAAACTAACAGAAGAGGTGTATTATGTATTACGTTGGAATAGATGTTGCAAAAGACTAGGTGCCCCTTGAGGGTAGAAACATTATGTTTGTATCTTAGATGATACAAAAGAGTTTGCCCTAAAACCATTTTGGATTTATTCAGATATTGTTGGTTTAACAGAACTTGTAAAGTGTTTTGCTGATTTGTCACTAAATAATGATGACTTCATTATTGGAGTTGAATCAACTGGTGCGTTTAGCGAAAACCTTTATGAATATATTACAGATGCTGATTATAAAGTAATTTTATTAAATTCATATCAGACAGCTAAATATAGAGACTTTAGCACAATGAAAAAGATTAAAAATGATTCTATTGATGCTTATGTAATTGCTGAACTTTTAGCATCTAATAAATACGCCCGAGCGAAGCAACAAAGTGCCCTTGGGGTGTAAAGAGAGCTATATCAGTAATGATGATTATCATTCTTTAAAGGTTCTTGGTAGGTTAAAACGTTCTTTAGATGATAAGATAAAAAAACCATCAAACGAGAAATATCAACTGTTATGGCTACTGTCAATCCTGAAATTACTAAAGTCTTTCCAAATATCTTCAGCAAAACGGCATTGGAAATCATTAAAGTCTATCCTACCGCTGTAGATATTTCTAAAGCTACGCCAAAGAAGCTGACCAAGTTATTTAGACATATAAAAGGTAACAACTTCAATGAAGACAAAGCCAATCAGTTGATTGATTTAGCAAAGAATTCAATTTATGCTGGTCGTGCTTTAGAAGCAAGAGCTTTAATGATTCAGACTAATGTTAAACTATTAGAGCTTTTAAGTCAAGAAAAAGCTGAAATTGAATTACAAATTGACCTTTTAGTTTATGGAAAGATTGATGATGTTGATAGTTCAATTGATAATCTTAAAACTATTCCAGGCGTTGCTGACAAAACAATTGCTGCACTTCTTGGTGAATGTGGAGATATAAAACGTTTCTCTTCAGCAAAAGCCTTTATAGGTTATCTTGGACTTTACCCTACACAATATCAATCAGGCAACTCTTTATCTGTTGGAAGACTCGCTAATCGTGGCATTCCAATAGCTAAGCATGCTTTGTATATGGCAGCTGTTTCATCTGTACGACATAATACGCAACTAAAAAAGATTTTCATGGATAAGGTTTCATCTGGCAAATCTAAAAAAGAGGCCTTGATTATTATTTCCAAAAAGTTAGCAACAATAATTTATTCTGTTTTTAAGCACAACAAACCTTATGAACCAAATAGAGTTTTTATACCAAGTAGGTAAAAACTTTTAGTTAGTTTTAGAACTTGTGAGAACAATGAGTTTTCAATGAACATTGAGCAAACTATTATGTGACTCATATTTAAATCGTCACACTTTTTTATTTGATCATTTGAATATTTTTTAAAATACTCAAATAAACAAACAAGATTCCAATGTCTATAAAGAATAGCTACTCGTTTAAGCTATTCTTTATATGATGGTTTAGAGATTATAGTTATACTTTATAGCAATATATCTTAATTTCAGATCAATTTATGTGCATCTTATTTTAGATTAGATATTGAGTACTCTTTATTTACAACCTCGTATAAAGCTAAAACTTCCTAAAATACAGGATAGACTTCTTGCAGAACTAGAACAATCTTCAGAGATTAAAAAAGTGGTGAGATTAGATTGTGCAAAACAAATTTTTAAGCCTAGCAATAGCTAAGGTTAAAAATCTAATTAATACTAGGGACTTCTTTATGTCATTTTCAAACATCGAACTATCAGACAAACTACAGAGTGGACTTAATAAACGTGGTTTTGTAAAGCCCACACCTATTCAAGAAAAAGTAATTCCTCTTGTTCTTAAAAAACATGATGTAATGGCTATGGCACAAACTGGAAGTGGTAAGAGTGCAAGTTTTATTTTGCCTATTTTAGAACTTTGGTCTAAAAATATAGGTGAAGGCAAAGCAAAAATAAAAGCACTTGTTTTAACACCAACAAGAGAGCTTACTCAACAAGTAGCAAATGCTTTTAACACATTTAGTATAGATTTAGCACAAAAGCCTAAAGTTGTCAGCGTAATTGGTGGTGAAGGCATAGGTGACCAGCTTTATGCAATTCAACAAGGATGTGATATTTTAGTTGCAACTTCAGGTAGATTACTCGATGTTGTGAGTAAAAAACAGATGAATCTTTCACATGTTGAGTTTTTGGTTCTTGATGAAGCAGATAAAATGTTAAATCTTGGCTTTGCTGAGGAACTTGACCTTATCCTTAATGAACTACCCCAAAAACGTCAAAATCTTCTTTTTTCTGCAACTTACCCTCCTAATATGTTGGCGATTGCCTCAAAAATTACACAAAACCCTATAGAAGTCATAATAGAGCATAAAGAGCCTATAGTGGATGACATCACCCAAAGAGCAATTGAAGTCAATAGTGAAAATAGAGGTCCGTTATTAAGAAAGTTGCTAAAGAGTGAAAAATACGAACAGGTTTTGGTATTTATGGCAAATAAAAGAGCTACAGATAATATAGCTACAAAATTTAGAAGACATGGTTTTAACGCACGACCTTTTCATGGCGACTTAATACAAGAGGATAGAAACTCTACGTTACAAGAGTTCAGAGCTAAAAAAATTCAAGTTCTATTTGCTACAGACATCGCAGCTCGTGGTTTGGATATTGAGGGAATCACTTGTGTGATAAACTTTGATCTTCCACGTTCTCCCACTGATTATATACATCGAATAGGAAGAACAGCAAGAGCTGGAAAAGAAGGAGTGGCAATCTCTTTTATTTCCCATGAAAATAGGGAGCATTTTGCCATTATTCAAAAAAAATGTAAAATTAATATTGATTTTGAAAAGATAGCGGGATACGAAATAACGGGCGTTGTCCCAGCAAAAGTAAAAGGAGCAGCACCTGTAAAAGGCAAAGGAAAAAGTAAAAAGGATAAAGCAAGAGAGCAAGCCCTTAAAAATACCTAAGGAATACACATAATGAATAGTACAACGAACGATTCGAAAATACTGTTAGCCCTCAATAAACCTAAGGGTTATTTGGTCACACGATCTGACGACCTTGGACGAAGAACGGTTTATGATCTTTTACCAGATTGGGTTTTTCATGACGAATGGATGCCTGTCGGACGCCTTGATTTAGAGTCTAAGGGGCTTCTATTATTTACAACCGACGGTAAAACTGGCAACGTATTGACCAAACCAGGCAATTGCATTAAGGTATACGAGATCTGGGTCAGGGGTCACGTAACAGACGAACATATTGCAATGGCTATGAAAGGGGTGCAAAGTAAGCACGGTCTACTAAAAGCTCTTAATGTCGAAAAAATTGGCATTGGTGGCGCGAAAACAAAACTCAGGATAGTAATTGACGAGGGAAAGAACAGGCATATTCGCCGGCTTTTTGGGGCGCTGAACGACCCAAAATTTGGGACACCTTTAAAGGTCTTAAACTTGAACCGAATCAGTATTGGCAGTTTTAAACTCGACATCGAAATCGGTAAATGGCGTTACCTCACATTAGAAGAAGAGAGAATGTTAATGAAAACTATTTATTAATAAGAAGTGCTAAGTTTTACATTTTTCCAGCTTTCTTCATGTTCTTTTTGTAGGGCTAATTAAAACTCACATATTTTGGACACAACTGGTAAAATTCAGATTTGAAAGTTCGTATTTATGGGACTTAAATAGAAGTGGCGGACAGCGAGAGATTCGAACTCTCCCTATATACTTTTTTCAAGTCTTTCCATACCTCTTCAAGATACCGTAGTTAAGGGCTTTAAAGCCTAGTCAAAAGTATACTATGTTTTGCATGTTTTTGCATTTTACTACAAATTTGAGTACAATTGTAGTAAAAAAATGTAGTAAAAATTCTTAGCAAAGATATAAGCATGGCATTTAGAAGAATTAGAGCAAAAAAATACAATGGAATATCTGAATATTTCAATCCTAAAGAGCATGATAAAACTACAATTGCATACTACATTACTATACGAGATACTGACGGAAAACCTAAAAAAATAAAGACAGATGCACAAGATAAAGACGAAGCATTAGATATATTAAATAATCGTAAAGCTGAAATTGTTAAGGTTAAAAAGCAGATAAAACGAGATAGTACAACACTTCATCTACAGGTTCGAAATGACGCTTTAACAATTGACCAACTAGCAGAGCTATTTTATTCTACTCGAACCGCTAAGAACAACCACAAAGACCACCAAAGATACAATAACCACTTATCTCCACTTATTGGCTCATTCAAGGTCGCAGGTTTTACTACAGCTAAAGTGTTGGAGTTGCAAAAGAAATTACTTAAAAAGGTTTTGAGCAAAGCAGGCGAACCAGTACGAACAATGGCACCAAAAACTATTGATGGAATTATTGACCAACTAAGAGCAATGTTTAATGAGGGCATGAGAGATAAGAATAGATGGTGCAGTTATAACCCTGCATCTGATAAAGATGTTAAGAAGCTCACAAGCGATGAAGATAAAAGCCGTTTACGTATCTTGACTGATGATGAATTGAGCATATTATTTGAACTCGCTCAGGTTAATCCTAGAATATATTTACTCCTCAGACTTTTATATCATACTGCAGCAAGACCCGAAGCAGTTATAGAATTACAAGTAAAAGATATTAATTTCAGTCAAAATAAAATCTATTTAAAAGCTATGAAAAAAGCAAAAGCTTATAATGTTCCAATGGTGGCTGAGGTTGCAAATCTTTTAAAGGATTGGATAGCAGAGCATAAACTAAACCACGAGCATTACATATTTTATCCAGTACAAACAGGGGATAAAACAAAACCTGCTATTTATGAGAATTTCAGACGTGGTGTTAAAAAGATTATTGATAGCGAATTTAATAAAGATGTGCCTGCAACAGATAGAAAAAACCGTGTATCTCTTTATACTCTACGCCATACTGCAGCTACTAAACTAGTGGCGAAGCTAGGAATTAAAGTAGCAAAAGAGTACCTCAACCATAGTGATTTAAAGGTTACTGAGATTTATGCAAAAGTAGTTGATGCACAGATGCAAGAAGCAGCGAATATTTTATAGAGGAATTGAAATGGATAAAATGATGATAAGAAGAAGTGAAGACACATATACAATGCTAGACAACATTGATGATGTATATATTTTATTTGAAACTTTTAAGGACTGCTTACTGCCAAGAATTAGCTACCTTAATTATGTAGACACTATAAGTGAGTAACCAGAAATTAAACAGGCGTTTAAAAGAGAAGAACGTTACTCTGATTTAGTTAGATACATAAATGTGATAAAACACTATGACGTTACACAAAGCAACTCTTATATAAAAGCTACTTTCCCAATGACTATTACAGATTTTGAAAATGTATTAAAGTTTTTGAAAGAAAATAATTATAACAGTGACGAGATAGATAAAATTAGAAGAGACCATTATAAAAGACTTGATTTCAAATTACTAATTGATGATATTATGGATCAAACACTAGCTACAAAAGTTAAACTAAAATTTATTCGCAAACTGACTCCATGCGTTTCAGATTCAGACTACTATCAACATCCATTTAAACAAGCAAAAGTAATGATTGATTTTTCACTTAGTAAAAAACAATTAATTTCTCAAATATCTAAAATAAAAGATGCTGCCGACAATGGAGAAATTTTTTTGGTTGATATAGCAAATCAAAATCCAGATATAGAAATAGAAAATGAATTAAATAATGACGCAATAAGCTTCTCAAAATCAATTCAAAAAAACTTTGGAGATGCACTATATGCCTTTGACTGCACAATTTTAAAATATAAAGATAGAGATATAGCAAATGATATTTATGATTTTAGAAAAAATGACACAACAATCAGTAGAAATACAATTAACGGCTATTTTAAAAAAATAAATATATTAATAGAAAATGATGACATATTGTCTATACTTAAAATATAACTACATCTCAACTTCTTCATAAATTGTCAAAGTGATTTTTCTGCTTTGACATCAACTTATTTTTCTCACTTTGATGTCAACTTTAAATATTTACTCTGAGTAAATAATCCCCTTAAATTATCCCATACTTTCGCAACATTAATCAAATGCGAAAGGGTTACAACATGAGTATTCAAGAATACACACAAGCACTACAAAGCAAATACAACAAAATGCTACTAAGCAAAGCAGAAACTGCACAAGAATTAAATGTATCTGAGGCTACATTAGACCGTATGCGTAAACAAGGTACTATCCAGTCAAAAAAAGTCAGTGGCCAGATATTTTTCAGTATTGGAACTGTTGCAACTTTTGTTGCTTCATAAAGTACACAATGAACCACAAAGCTACAAGAGCAGAGATAGCAACACGTACGGCAACACGTGAAACCATAAAAGAGATTTTAGAATCTATCGGTATTGATATAACCGCTTCATATCATTTCAAAGTGAGAGAAGAATCTACACCATCAGCACTTATAAATAAAGATGGAAGTGTTTACGATTTTGGCTCAAGTGAATACTATGGCGATATTGTTGCACTTCTATTTGATGGCTATAAAGCTTTCAATTCTTTAACTGATACTATGGCTTATTTATGTGATTATTTAGGCATTAGCGAGTGTTCAGCATGAGTTTAAAACCTAATATTGACGTATCAATATACAAGTTAAATGATGAGGTTAAAAACAATCCTATTTATAACGGAAGTGAAAAGCAAAAAAACTTTGAACAAGTCCAAAAAGATATGCAAAATTATCTCTCATGGATTGATAGTTATAGCGATAAATTACACACTTTCAAGCATAAACCATATAAAGATGAAGCCTTAGCAATTGCACCTTTGTGGGTATATAAACAAGCCTCAAAAGAAGCGTTACAGTCTTTTAAAAAGATAACAACCTTTGACATTAAAGAAAACACGCTAATTATTAAAATCTTCAACTATCAAAATGGAATAATCAGCTACAAACGAAGACGTTTTAACGGTAAAAAGTGGGTATCTAAAAAGGGTACTCATCCTAATTCACAGTGCATTATGAATATCACTTCAGATGGTCCAGTATATATCATAGAGGGACACCATGATGTACTGGTGGCAATACTTTTAGGCATTAATTTTTTAATGATTCCAACAAATAACTACAAAAAGTTTACAGATTATGAGCTTGATTCACTAATTGGGTGCGATGTTTTCTTCTTACCTGATTTGCCAGATCTAAACAGCATTAAAAATATGCGTTTTTTAGCTGAACAAGCTGAAGATATTGCAAATCATGTAGGAATAATAAATTTAAAATCTTTTCTTTTAAATGAAGATATTAAACATGATGGCAAATTAGACCTAAGCGAAGCAGTAGAGCACTTTAAATCTATTGAATATTTTACTAATGCGCTGCACAGTTTTAGTGATAAAGGAAATTTCTATATATCAAAGGAGATATTTTAATGAGGGATGATTTTAAAGATACCTCAACATCGGCAAACGCTGAGGTGAATTTGAACCAAAAAGCTGGTGAAATTATAGCTAAAGATAGATTCAACACGTTTAAAAAGCACGTGATTATAGAAAATACTTTAGAAAAACATGAAGACATAAAGGTGGTAGATATGGGGATTATGACATTAGGACAATTAAACGGATATGTTTCGCCATCAGGAACAGGCAAAACTACTTTAGCGTTTGCTTTATGTAATGAACTTTTAGCAAATAGAGAAGTTGAGCACGTTTTTTATATTGATAAAGATAACGGATTAGCTACAACTAAAAATAAAATATTAAAACTGCTTGAAGCACATGGAGATAGCTTTATGTGCATAAATTCAACTGAAACAAGTGATGAAGATATAAACAAAGTAATAGCTGACCTTGCAGAAATGGATTTAAGTGACACTCTAATTGTCCTTGATAGTCTTGTAAATTTCATAGGTGATACAAAAGAAGAAAAGCACATTAAACCTTTTATGGAAAAACTTAAAAAGTTAAGAAGCCAAGGTGCAACAGTTCTTTTTTTACACCATACTAGAAAGCAGAGTAAAGATAATGAGAGCATTGTTTATATAGGCTCAACTGCCATAAAGTCGCAAGCTGATTCAATGATATATCTTGAGCAAGTTGGAGACGATGAAGAGCATTTAACTTTAAAATGTACATGGGACAAAATGAGAGCAAATGTTGAAGAGAAAATTATTTCATTAAAAATTGATAAAGAACTTTTGACGATTGAAGAGATAGATTCTAAAAAACTTAGTGAGGAATTAAAAGAGAAAAAAGACAGTTTTGTAATTGATGCTATTAAAGCAACATTAAGAAGAAATAACGGTGAAATGTCAAAAACCGACCTCATGAAAGATACACATAATTATTCAAAAGAGAATCATCAATACCCACTTTCAAGAAGTAAAATTAATCATGCAATAAACAACCCAGAGTATATGAATAAACACTGGAGAACAATTGTTGGAGATAAGAATAAACACTCTTTTAAAATCATTGAAAATCAGTTTTCAGAGAAAAATCAATGATTCTAACCCGTCCTCTAATAAACTGTAAAACTTGTAAAACTGAATTTATGTATATGCTAAATATACCCTTTTCACTGTTCTTGAACATCGGTAACACCGCAGTTTGTCAAGTTTTACAGTTTATTAGTTTACGCGCACGCGCGCACGTAGTTTTCCAGATTTTAAAGGACAAATAGTATGACAAAAAACGACCTATACCCACACCAAAAAAAGATGATGCAAGAAGCATATGAGATACTCATAAATTATCTTTTAGTTTACATAGTTGCAGAACCAAGAACAGGTAAAACTTTAACAGCTATTTTTCTTTTAAAGGACAAATATAAAAACATCCTGGTACTCACAAAGAAAAAAGCGATTAGTTCATGGTTAAAAGATTTAGAGTTAGCAACTGCAATTAACTTCACAGTTACAAATTACGAACAAGCTCATAAACTAAAAGCTGAATATGATTGCATTGTTTTAGATGAAGCTCACAGCAATCTAAGTGCATATCCAAAAATGGGAGCACGTGCAAAAGCAGTTAAAGAGTTATGTTTAGGTCTTCCAATTGTTTATCTAAGTGCAACGCCATCGGCTGAAAGTTTTGCTCAACTATTTCACCAATTTGCAATGAGTGATAATAGTCCATGGTCTGAATATTCAAGTTTTTATAAGTGGCATAAAGATTATGGATTCTCATACACGATTAGAGTTCAAGGACGTGAGCTAACACGTTACGATAAAACCGATGAGGTAAGAATTGGAGCAGATACTAAGCCTTACATGGTGACTATGACTAAACAAGATGCTGGATTTGATGTAATCGTAAATGAGCATCTACATGATGTTGAATGTAATCCTGATCTATTAGACTTCATAAAACTTTTTGCAAAAGATAGAGTTGCAAATATTGGAGATAGTCGCAGATACTGCAGTATCTTTAATGACTAAATTACATCAACTTTCAGGTGGAACAGTCAAGCAAGATAACAGAGCAATAAATGTTTCACTTCATAAAGTGGCATATATCATTGATAATTTTGCAGATGAAAGTGTCGTGATACTTTGCAATTATGTTCAAGAAAGAGAACTATTAAAACGATATTTGGAAAATGTTACAGAGGATGTTGAAGCTTTTAAGCGTGGTGAGCATCAATATTTTATAGGACATATCAAGTCATTTAGCGAGGGTGTAGATTTTAGCTTTGCCGATACGATGGTTATATACAGTCTAAATTTTAGTGCTACAACCTTTATTCAATCACGTGAGCGTTTGGCTAATAAAAAGCGTTTAAAGCCTATAACGGTGCATTATCTACTTACAAAAGGTGGTATTGATAGAGATGTATACAATGCAGTTAATGCAAAGATGAATTTTACAGCTAGTTACTACAAGGCTTCTTATGCAAAGTGAGCAAGCAATACAGACAAAAATTATTAAATATCTTGAGAGCTTAGGAGCATATACAGTTAAAACAGTGATTTTAAATCGTGCTGGTGTTCCTGATTTATTAGTTTGTTTAAATGGCTTATTTATAGCCATAGAAGTTAAAAAGAGAGGTAATACTACCTCTGCCTTACAAAAGCACCATTTAAATCGAATAAGGCGTGCTAATGGAATCTCTATAGTGGCTTTTAGTGTTGAAGATGTGAAACAAGTATTAGCAGAAGAATTGATTTAAGCTCATTGTGGTGAGCTTACATCAGTTGCGCAACTGTATATCTTGTGTATAAAGGACTGAATTTGAACAAATTAGCAAATAGTGCTATGAATTACAGCATATCACATGCAGTTAATCACGTACTTAGTAATCCAAATTTAAAAGAAGAGGAAAAAGCGGACTATATTGCTTCATCGGCATTACATCTTGAGGCAGAAGAAGAGCGTATTAATGCTCAAATAACTCATCTAAAAGATGTAAAAACAAAGCTCAAAGAGGCAAAAGAGAAGTTAAAAAGTATAACAGCAGAAGTAATGATTAAAAGTGGTATTGATAAGCTCAAAGGTTTAAATATTTCATCATTAACAGCACAAGCATATAGCGAAAGTGATAGCCAAGAGCTGATAATTGATGATGAAGATGAGCTGAAGGACTTAGGTTATGTAGTTGTCTCACTTGATGAAAAGCGTATTAAACAAGCTTTACAAGATGGTGAGCTATCAGATATTGACGGTGCACATATGGAAACAATAACCAAAAGCAAAAGTGCAACTATTAGGATTAATAAACGCAGAAATATTAATCCAATAGCTCTTGATGTTGAAGTGTTACCAAATGATTTAGAGGAGATTGAAGATGAAGCATAGTGAGAATGTAAAAGACATTGCTACAGCGTTAGCAAAGGCGCAAGGTGAGCTTCATAACCCAAATAAAGATAAAGAGGGTTATAACTACAAGTATGCTGATTTAGGGCAGATACTAGACATTGTACGACCAGTTTTAAGTAAGCACGGTTTATCAGTTTCACAATTTTTAAGTACACATGATAACGCAGTAGTAGTTGAAACGATGTTATTACATGAGAGTGGTGAATGGTTATCTAATGAACTTAAATTACCTTACATGGAGGGCAAAGGTATGAACGCTGCACAAAGTATTGGTAGTGTTTCAACATATGGTAGACGGTACTCATTAGCTGCAATCGTTGGACTTGCACAAGAAGATGATGATGGAAGCAGTAGTAAAGCACCTCAAAATTATCAACAACCACAACAGACACAAGCTAAACCACCTAAGCAACCATCATTAAACGAGTACCTTAAATCTCATGGTGTTTCAAAAGTTGGAGACTTTACGAAACGATTTGGCATAGCAAGTAAAGACCAAGCACTTGACCTTTTAAAAGGTGAAGCTGGACTTAATGCAATGATTGAAGAGTTTAAAGCAGAGCAAGCCAAATGAATAAAACAATACTTTTAGGGAATTTATCACGTGATATTGAGCTTAAATATACTCAAAGTTCATTGGCAATTGCCACGACTGGTATTGCAACTAATAGGAAGTATAAAGCAGCAAGTGGTGAGCAAAAGCAAGAGGTCATGTTTGTAGATTTAACTTTCTTTGGACGTTCTGCTGAAATTGCAAATCAATATTTGCGTAAAGGTTCAAAAGTATTGATTGAGGGTCGCTTAGTATTAGATCAGTGGACTGATAATGCAACAGGACAAAAACGAAGCAAGCATCAAGTGAATGTTGAGAGTATGCAGATGCTTGACGGAAAAGAAAGCAACGCTGAAACAACAGTGAAGCAACCACAACAAAACAATCAACCAGCTCAACAATATAATCAAGACGTGCCAGTAGTTCATGAGAGTATTCCACATCAGTATAAGCAAGGACAACAAATTCCAGTAGCTGAGATAACTGAAGATGAGATACCGTTTTAGCCTATGGGAGGGGGCGGTTTAATTTCTACAGATTATGAGTTTGCTACATCGACCCTCATATACAATTTTCACAAAATCCAAATTAAAGGGGACGGTTATAAATGGCAAAACAAATCAACTGGCAGGCAATAGAAATTGAATATAGAGCTGGTGTATTATCAGTACGAGCTATTGCGCGTAAATATGAGCTTACACATACAGCCATCAATAAAAAAGCTAAAGAAAAAAAGTGGAAACGTACAATAAAACATCAAAATAAGGCACTCATTGAGCATAAGCAAGATATTAACAAAGAAGTTTCCGTTAAAAATATGGAAACTTTTGAGGATATTATAGATAAATTCCTCATTTTTGCTGATAAAACCTCAGCTGAAAACGCAACTTTAGCTATTGAAGAATTTCCTAAAAATGCAACTTTAGAGGAACGTATAAAACTTCAAGCTTTAATCTCCAAAACTAAAACTCAAATAATCGGAAAACAATCTCCTTTTCAAAAGCAGGTTACCAATAACATAAACATACAAATCAATTATGACAAAGCTGCAGATGAAGAAATTGAGCGCATTAAATTTGAGTTAAAAGACAATATTACTGGGTTAGATGATTCAATTTTACTTGCTTATAAAAATGAATATGCGAGATACTTAAGATTGACCGATGAAGTAGCACTTGAAGGTGAAGTTATTTTAAGTGAAAAAGGTTTGCCATATCAAAACCCTAAATTATCTGCTTTACAATCTTCAAGAAAATCTTATATTGATATTGGCAAAGATTTAGGATTGTCCCCAGCTAGTCGAAAACGTAATGATATAAGTGTACATAAGAAAGAACCTGAAAATAGTATTTTTGATATTGCATCGATTGTAAATAATGAAGATAATTTAGAGATATGAGTAAATTACAGACAATGAGCGAGATTGTGGAGAGAATCAAAGATATTATTAGTCACGAAATTGACGGAACAGTAAGAGATTATCATGTGGCGAATGCAATAAACATTGGATATACAACGCTCAGAACAAATAAGGTTAAAAATAGAGTATCTCTAAAAGAGATAGCTGTATTTTGCTATAAGCGTGATTTAGTAATTAATGATATTGTCTTTTAAATGTGATATAATTTCTCCGTGATGAGTAACTTATCGGTCTATTGGGTCGGTTTAGGTTTATCGGGGATACCTGATAAGCCTTTTTTTATGCCGACCCAAAGACTGATAAGGGAGGTTTTATGCGTAAGCTACTCATCACACTTGTACTTATTTGCATTTTTGCAATTAGGCTACTTTAGCTTAAGCAAGGGGTTTTCCCTTGCCTCCCCTTTATAGATCACTTTCAAAAGAAGCTCGTTTAAAAGATAATGATTACCACTATGCGTATCTTCTAAAAGTTTTACATCAATTCAGATAAGCACTCTTTTTTTGAACTATAAATTCATTAGTCTAAATTATGATTATTGTTATCTTTTAAGCGCAGTTTGCACCTAAAACTACTCACAAGCCCCACTATCCTTAATAGCACTCTTCAATCTTTTAAAGGACTGATTGTCTATGTAGAGAGTTAGCCAACTTTCTACCCAGTAGGGATAATCACGACCATTTGTACCCCAACCATTGACTGCATTATAAGAAACATTTAGAAGCTCACTAAAAGCTTTTTTGTTTAAATTTGCCTTTTTCATTAACCCTTTAAAATCCTCATTACTCATGTGTATCTCCTTTAAATCAATATATAAGTACATAAGTATATCATATCGTAAATATGAACATACAAATCTACTCTTTTTAAGCTTGTTATAAAGTACAAATGTATATAATTAGGAATATAACAAGTACATTTGTACTTTAAAGGACTAAAAATGCGCAACGCTCCTGATAGCCTAACAAGATTTGAAATAGCTCAAGACGAAGAGACAATGAAATATGAGTACGCTTGTAATGAGCTTGAAGAACGTACAGCGGACCTTTTGGAAGAACTAAGACAAATTGCAAATGATGTTGAAAATCAACACGGTTTTGATATGAAACAAGCACTTAAAGAACTATTTGCGGAGGTAGCATAATGGAACTCTCACGCTTTAAAGCCTCAGAGCTTATCAAATCAACTGGTGGAAAGATATTTAGTGCAGTGTTCATAAAGAAAGATGGCTCACTACGAACCATGAACGCACGCTTAGGCGTACAAAAAAACTTGAAAGGAGGAAATAACGGTGCAAGCGATAAAAACGCTCTAATGACAGTTTACGACATGAGCGCAAAAGGTTATCGTATGATTAATCTTGCTACGCTTCAACAGTTAAAAATAGGTGGAACTGTTTATTCAGTCCTTTAAAATATTATATATCACATGGAGGTGATGAAATGGAAACTAAGATAAATAAAAAAACTATCAAAGCGCTTACGGCAAAAAAATTGCGAAAAATAGTTTTACAACAAAGCAAAATAATTGATGAATCTAAGACTAAGCATATTAGGACACAATTGCCACCAGAAGAGCATAATAGATTTTTAGAGCTCGTATTTCAAATGATAGAGCAAAAAAAAGGTACTACTGAGTTCATAAAAATTTTAACAGAACGTGAAAACAACATGCAGAACTTTTTGAATGGCTTTGTAAACAGATACCCAGCAGCTAAGGAATACGCAGAAAAATATAGTGCATAATGTTTAGTAAAAGAACTTATTGGCCAAGTGTTAATCATGGGTTACCATTTGGTTAAACTCAATAGCCGATAATTCTATTAGTACAAAGTTAGAACCCCTTGCTAACTTTTGGCTACATCCTTTCTCCTTTAAGTTATACATCCCTTAACAGCTCAAGTAATTTGCTTGGGCTTCCTAAATATCAGTTGTTAAACTAATATTTCTGGATATTCATTTTCAATAAAATTTAAAAGTCCTTCCATAATCTCACCTTGCAATTGCATGTTAAAAGGTAAATTATTTTTTTCATTAATTAAACGAACCATAAAAGAGTCTGAATTAATTAAATCAATCTTGTACGCCCCACCTCTGTATGCAAATACTTTTTCACTTAATACAGGTATAGGAAAGTTTTTTCGTACTAGTTTAAGGCTTTTATTATTTTGTTGTAGCATTTTTATTGTCTCCTGATATGTGTTTTTAGAATATGGTTCTTAATACATGTACTCGAATCACAGTAAAAGTTTTGTTAACTAAAAAATATACGTATAAATGTAAATTGTAGTAAAAAAGTGTAGTAAAAGTTTTTAAAAAAGTGGTTTAAAGCCCTAAATTTGGGGGTTTATCAATGGCGGACAGCGAGAGATTCGAACTCTCGGTACCCGTAAAGGTACGCACCCTTAGCAGGGGTGTGGTTTCAGCCAACTCACCCAGCTGTCCGTTTGAGGAAAGAATTATAGTAAAGTAAAGCTAATATTGTTCTTAAACTTCACTCATTTGTTGTAAAATTATTTTTGTTGTCTCTGCTGGGTTCTCAGACTTATATATTGGTCTTCCAACTACAATGAAATCACTTAGTTCATTTTTAGCAGTTTTAATGTCTGCAATACGTTTTTGATCATCTCCTGCAACTCCAAATGGTCGGATTCCAGGGGTTAGTGTTATAAATTCATTTGAAGTTGCATTTTTAATAGCACGACTTTCATGAACGCTACTTACAACTCCATCTAGTTTATTAAAAAAACTTAATTTTGCAAACTTTGTTGCTATTGTTTCAATATCACTAGAGTATATTTTAGAAAACTCTTCTTCATCAAAAGATGTTAATGCAGTAACTGCAAGAACTAGAGGACGATTTTTATATGGACTTAGACGTTGCATAACTGTTTTCATAGCAACTTCGCCAGCACTCGCATGAATGTTAAACATATCCACTCCTAAATTTGCAATAACTTCAGCAGTATCTGCCATTGTATTTGGAATGTCGTACAGTTTTAAATCTAGAAAGATTTTATAACTGCTGTTTATTGTTTTTAGCTCTTTTATAAATTCAGCGCCATCACGCACGTAGGAACGAAGTCCTACTTTTAGCCAGATGTCAAAATCTTTTAGATTTCTAGCAAGTGCTAGATTCTCTTTACGTGAAGGCAGGTCAAGTGCGACGCAAAGTTGCATTAATTAGCGCCTACACTTTTTTCTATCTGTCCAACAATACTTGGATCTTCAAGAGTTGATGTATCTTGTGTAATGGCTTCACCTTTTGCAATTGAGCGTAAAATTCTACGCATAATCTTTCCACTTCTTGTTTTTGGAAGACCTGGAACAAATGCGATTGTGTCACATTTTGCTATTGGTCCAATAGATGTGACAATCATTTTATTTATATCTTTTATAAGCTCAACATCTTCACCTAAATTTTCTGCATTTTTTAGAACAACATATGCAAAAAGTGCCTCACCTTTTATACTGTCAGGTTTTGCAACAACTGCAACTTCTGCAACATTATCATGATTACCAATAGAAGCTTCAACTTCAGCAGAGCCAATACGGTGGCCAGAAACATTTATAACGTCATCTGTACGGCCAGTTATTATAATATAACCATCATCATCATACATTGCGCCATCACCACTAAAGTAAACTGGTTTTCCATCTTTTTTCACATCACCAAAATAGCTCTTTTTAAAACGTTCAGGATCACCCCAAATATTTCTTATCATACTTGGCCAAGGTTTTGTGATACAAAGAAGACCTTTTTCACCTTTTGGTGTTGGGTTTCCATTTTCATCCATAATTTCAGCCATAATTCCAGGAAGTGGAAAAGTTGCAGAACCAGGTTTTGTAGGAGTTGCTCCTGGCAGTGGGCTAATCATATGACCACCAGTCTCTGTTTGCCACCATGTATCTACAATTGGGCAGTTTGAATTACCAATTGTCTCATAGTACCAATTCCAAGCATCAGGGTTAATTGGCTCACCAACAGTTCCTAAAATTTTTAAAGAGCTTAAATCATATTTTGCTGGTTCATCTTTCCCAACTTTATGCAGTAGTCTAATAGCTGTTGGAGCTGTATAGAATTGATTAACTTTATACTCTTCAACCATTCTCCAAAGACGCCCAGCATCAGGGTAAATTGGAACACCCTCAAACATAATTGTAGTAGCTCCAGCTGCGAGTGGTCCATAAACAATATATGTATGCCCAGTAATCCAACCAACATCAGCAGTACACCAGAAGGTATCGTTTTCTTTTACATCAAATACATTTTCCATTGTCATTTGCGCCCAAAGAATGTATCCCGCAGTAGAGTGTTGAACTCCTTTTGGTTTGCCAGTTGAACCAGAAGTATAAAGTAAAAATAGTGGGTCTTCACTTTGCATAATTTCAGGCTCACACTTAGGACTTTCACTTTTAATTAGTTCATTATAGATGTAATCACGACCACTTACATACTCAATTGGTTCATTATTTCTAAGAACTATTAAAACACTCTCAATTGATTTACATCCAGTAGATAATGCATCATCCACAACTGGTTTTAACATATATGGCTTACCACGTCTATAAGCACCATCAGAAGTGATAACTAGTTTAGCTTCGGCATCTTCAATTCTGTCCCTAAGAGCATCTGCACTAAATCCACCAAATACAACACTGTGAATTGCACCAATTCTAGCACATGCTAGCATTGAAATTGCAGCTTCTGGAATCATTGGCATGTAAATTACAACGCGGTCACCTTTTTTAATATTGAACTTGTTTTTTAAAAGGTTTGCTGTTTTATTTACTTCATATGAGAGTTCTCTATATGTTAGAACCCTTTGATCTCCAAGCTCACCCTCAAAAATAATTGCAGCTTTATTTTTACGTTCATCTAAATGACGATCAAGACATTGATAAGAGACATTTAATTCACCACCTTCAAACCATTTGTAAAATGGTGCATCAGCTTCATTTAATGTATTAATATACGGTGTAAACCAACTTATTTTATCTTTTGCATGATTGTCCCAAAATCCAACATAGTCTTCATTTGAATCTGCTACTTGCTCTTTGTATTCACACATATTTTTAATACGTGCATTTCTGCTTAACTCACGGTTAGGATAATATACAGGACGTTCTTCACTCATTGAAATTCCTTTTGAATATATAAGATTGCTGTAATTCTAGCAAATTAAGATAAAGTTTGTCTTATTTGAAAATCTATTTACTTTTTTAAAATAATGAAAGTACTATTTTAATTAGGTGATTGTAGCAAAATTTTAAAAAAGTGAGGTACAATATCGCAAATTTTTCAAAGGTATTTAATATGGCAGATTTAAAAACGTACGATTTTTCAGAGAGTGAGTTAGCAACATTTCAATACGCTAAAATGACAACATCAAAAGGTGCTATTTGGTTAAAACTTTATGTTGATGAAGTTGCAAATACTGTTTCTAACTTTGTTTCTTTAGTAAATGATGGTTTCTACAATGGTCTTAGCTTTCACCGTGTAATTCCAGGATTTATGGCGCAAGGTGGGTGTCCACATGGAACAGGAACAGGTGGACCAGGTTGGTCTATTCCTTGTGAGACATCACTGAACACTCATCGTCACACAAAAGGGACTCTATCAATGGCACATGCTGGGCCAAATACTGGTGGAAGTCAATTTTTTATCTGTTTTGTACCATGCCCTCATTTAGATGGTGTTCATACAGTTTTTGGTGGAATTGAAGAGAGCGATGCTGATAGTTTTAATGCTCTTGATTCTATAGATGGTCAAGATAAAATTGAAACTGTAGAGATTTTAGCTGAACGTTCGTAATGCTTGTACATATATGTTGTAGCGTAGATAGTCATTTCTTTCTAGAACGCTTGCAACGACAGTTCCCAGAAGAAAAACTTCTGGGCTTCTTCTATGACCCTAATATCCATCCATATAGTGAATATAAATTACGACTTCTAGATGTACAAAGAAGCTGTAAAAAGTTAGGTATTGAGCTGATAGAAGGCGATTATGATGTCGAAGATTGGATGAGTGCTGTAAGAGGTTTAGAACATGAACATGAAAAAGGATCTCGTTGTGAAGTCTGTTTTGATAAACGTTTTGAAGTAAGTGGACATAAAGCCTTAGAACTTGGTGAAAAAAGTTTTACAACTACCTTACTTGTTAGTCCCCTAAAATCACAAGAACAGCTAAAAAATTCAGGAGAGCAGTTTTCAAAAAAACATAATATTGAATTTATATATTTAGATTATAGAACCAATGGTGGTACTCAAGTTCAATCTACTGTTAGCAAAGAAGAGCAGCTTTATCGACAAAATTATTGTGGTTGTCTTTATGGTCTTAATATGCAACGAGATTCTCAAGAAAAGCTAGCAGATGAACTCATGATGCCACTTGATGGCAGAGTACTCCCTGGAAGTGTTGATGAGAGACTTGAATTTTATGAGCATAGAATTGAGCTAGAAGAGTTAGGTCAAAAGTATAAAATAGTTAAGCAAAAATTCTTAAATTACAGGCAACTTAGTGGGCGTCTACTATTTGGAAAATCTGTAGTACCATCTTTTTTTCTTCATTATTCAACTATAGATAGAGAAAAAGCTCAAGGTAGAGTTGAATTTTCACACAACGGGGTACATTATTTAAATAGAAATGAAGTACGTTTAATTGATCTGTCAACATTTAATCAACTAGCAAATAGCTCATTTAAAAGTGTTAAAGAGCTGATTTTTTCTCCACTAAGCATTGAAAAAGAGCTTATAGTTTGTTCAAAATTAACTCAAAATAGTTATGACTTATCTGCTATGATTATTATAGATAGATTACTTGATGGAAAAATAACAGTAGAGCTTAAAAGTACTCAATATGAAGATACTAAAGAGAACCTAATAACTTTAAATTAGACCTCTAAAATATTCAAAAGAGGTCTAATGTTGCAATTATGCAACTAATTTTTTACACTCGACTATACATGCAGCACATGATTCTGCACAGTTTTTACATTCTACATGCATATCAGCATGTTTTCTACACTCTTTTTCACATGCTGTACATGCATCAATACATACATTTGCAAACTTTGGTAAAAGATTAGATTTTAAAGATGCAAGTTTAGATAATGTTTCACACATAGGTAGCATTTCAGTAACTGTATTTAAACAATCAATCATAGTTTGATCTCCACCTTTTATAAGATCGATACAGTGATCTTGACAAAGGTTCCCTTGTTTAACACAATGAAGAGCAGCATCTATAGCTTTTTCGTTAGGATTTTTATGATTAGCATGATTATGCTTACTATGGTCTTTATGCCCTTCATGCTCATCCATACTAGCGATAGCGCTTGTAGCAAATGCTGTAGTAGCTGCTGCTGCTCCTAAAAGCAAACTTCTACGGCTATTATCCTCTATAGACTTTTCATTATGTTCAGTAGTCATTTTTATCCTTACCTATTTTTTAAGTTTTAGCATTAAATACTAAGACGATAATGGTACATTTATTCTTCTTAATTTAAAAATTATATTACGTATTCGTAATAAATAAAATAAAAATTTATATACTTGTACTAGTTAGTTAAATTAATAAACCGTACAAGTAGTACTTTGAGAAGAATCTAACCAAAACCCCTCAATTGGTGAAATTGTAAAAATACTATCTTTTGAGTTATGCCAAATATTATTTCGATATAACCAAATATTTTTAATTCCATTACAAAAATCAAATTTACTACTTTGTAGATTACTATATTGTGGTGTACCTAGTAAATTCCATCCACTCCTGTAAACTACTTTATTACTATTTTGAGGTGTTTCAGGTATAGAATTATTTATATTAAAAGTAATACTAGTATCTTTTAAAGCCTTAATCCAAAAACCTGTTTTTGATTCAATAATATTTATTTGTGAAAGATTACTACTCCTGCTATATAGTTTCCATTTTCTATCTACATATGTGTATGTATATATCGAATCAATTGATGTATTATTTTTAAAAGGTTTCATATCAGTGTTAGCAGTTTTATATGGTAGAGAGACCAAGCTCCATCCAGCTTTTACGCTTAATGAGTGTGTTGCTCGCGCATAACACTCCATCCCTTCAGTACACTCTACTAATTTTGACACTATAGAAATATTTGCTTCTGGGCTATAACCAGTAGTTCCAGACAGTGTTTGAACATAAGCTTTTATTGAATGATTACCTTTTGAGTACTCAGATAAATTAATAGATAAATTAGTATCTGAACTTGGCAAAAAACTCAAGTCGCGTGAAGCAATCAATGTTTTATTACCATCTATATATAAATCTACTTTTGCAATAATTTCTCCACTTGTAATTGTTACATTAACATCAAAAATTGGACTTTTACTAGTATCAATAGAGAGCTTTATGATTGAAGTTAATACATTATCTGTAATAGTAATCAACTGTGTAGCAGTTGCAGTTAAATTATCATCATCTTTTGCAGTAAGTGTAACACTATATGTCCCTGTATTTGAAAATGAGTGTGTAGGGTTTTGTAAACTTGAGGTAATACCATCTCCAAAACTCCAACTATATGAAGTTATTTTTCCATCACTATCTGTGACAGTTGCATTAAAGTCTATATTTGTATCAACAGTTGTATCTGTTTTTGATGCTGTTAATAACTTAATAACTGGAGGAGTTTTAGGTATAACACTTACTGTTGTATTTGTTTCAATAACTTCTCCTCCTCTTACACAACGAACATCATAACTATTATAGGGTTTAGATGGAGAGTAAATTTGTGCTACTCCAAAGTTTGCAACAACTGCATAATTTGAATTCGAGTGTACTGATGTTGATGTCCAGTAATATGTGGCACTATTTTGAAATATGCTACTTATTGCAGGACTTGATTTAGTATCGTCCATTATTGAGTTTATCTCATTAACATTAGGTAGTCTCCAATCTTTATATCCACCCAATTCTAAATTTTTACAGCTCTCTATTGCTACTTCAAATAATACATTTGTAGTTTTTGCAGCTAAATTATCTTGCCACATTAAACCACTTACATTATCTGTAACAATATCATTGGTACCCCTAGTTAAATTAGCTTCGGTTAACTGTCCGCCTCTAACACATCTAACATTATCAACACCATACTGTCTACTTGTAGATACTCCTATTGTAGTTTCACCATTAAAGTCTATTGCTTGTGCACTTATTACATCACCTGCATTAACCGTAGAGCTTACATAGCTTTTTGCATATCCTGTTGCAACATTTTTAAAAGTATTGTCAATTGTAGGTTTTACTTTACCAAAATGAAGAAGTGTAGATAGCTCTTTTCTGCTTGGTAGCCTCCAATCTGTTTTATTATTTAAAAATAGTGCTTCACAATACGAAATGGCAGATATTTGGTTGGTTTCATATGTAGATACATTTGTATCATCTTGCCAAATTAATCCTGTAACATTATCTGTTACTACCTCACTTGTAACATCTCTACTAAAACTTCTATCTTTTCCAGCTCTATACCAACCATCATCTTCTTGAGTATATGAAGTAGTTTGTCCAGTTTTTAACTGAGCTATAGTAATTATCTTCTTTACCGGTTCAATAACAGTCACATTAAAACTTGAAGTTGCACTTAATCCATCATTATCAGTAACTGTAAGCTTTACAGTATATGCACCAGCTTTAGAGTACGAGTGTGATAATGTTGAAGATGTAGAATTAGTATCATCACCAAAATCCCAAAAATAATTTGTAACATTTCCATCACTATCAGTTGCATTAATATCAGCACTAAATAAACTACTCGAATAAATACTTGATGGATAATTAGTAATACTTACCACCGGCGGTACTTTTTCAGATATATTATTAAAGTTTAAGCTCAACTGATTACCCCTAACACATCTTACATTTTTTTCGAATGTCTTTGCAAGTGCAATATCTTCTTGATTATTTATAGCCCATGCACTCGGCTTACCGCTATTCATAGTCTCATATACTGCAGAAGCATTTGACCAATAAGAACTTGTAGAAGTGTTTTTAAATACATTATCAATTTCAAACTGTAAACCCATTTTATATGTAATTCTAAGTTCCTTAGGTGATGGCAATCTCCAATCATTAAAACTACCTAATGTCAAATTTGTACAATAATCATTAGCTGTATCCCAATTTTTATTTGTCATTAGTGTGTCGTTAGTATCTTGATACATTAAATTAGTTGTATTCTCTATTACAATTGAAGTATTATTATCTCTGCTAAAACTAAAGTTTAACTCTGCCCCTCTAACACATTTATAACCTGAAATTTTACTTTTCCATTCAAAATCAAACAGACCATGAGTAAAATTAACTGTCCATAAAAAAGATGAACTTAATCTATCAGTATTTGAATAAAACACATAAGCACCTAAAGCTTGACCTTGGAATGGAAAAATATAAGCTAAATTATATTTACTTTTATCAACAAGCATATATAATTCTATAGGTGATGGAAGTCTCCAATCATAATAATCACCTAGTACTAAGTTGCTACAATAATCAGATTCATTATAACTTTGAGAATGAATACTAGCCTTATCCTCCCACATTAAATTAAATGTACCACTTTGCTGTACTATTTTATCAGTAGCATTTAGAATTAAGTTAATACTTAATAATAAAACAACTATAAAAAGCTTTTTCATAAAATCTCCTAAATTTGGAATTACAAGAATAGTATACTAGGGTTTCTAAATATAAAGTTAATCTAATTATAATTCTACTCATTAATAAATAATTATTAATTTTATACGCATAAAAGAAAATTTAGCATAATTTTGATATTATTATCAACTTTTTCAACAAAGGTTGATATTCATGTATGACGTAGTAGAGATTCAAAAAATACTTCCACATAGATTTCCATTTCTTTTAATTGATCGTGTCACTAAGATAGAGAAGAGTGTACAGATAGAGGGTTTTAAAAATGTAACTATTGGCGAACATATTTTTCAAGGTCATTTTCCAGACCATCCAATTTACCCTGGTGTAATGATAATCGAAGGTATGGCACAAGCTGGTGGAATTTTGGCATTTGAAAGTATGAGTGAAGATGAAAAGACTGATTCTCAAAATAAAGTTGTATACTTCATGAGCATAGACAAAGCAAAATTTCGTTCTCCTGTAACTCCAGGTGACAGACTAGATTACCAACTAAGTGTCATAAAACACAAAGGTGCTATCTGGGTACTAGATGGGAAAGCTTATGTTGATGGGAAATTAGTTGCACAAGCAGAGCTTAAAGCAATGATTGTGGATAAATAAAAAATGCCAAGCAATATATCGAATCGTGCAATTATTGAAGATGGTGCACAAATTGGTGAAAATGTAGAGATTGGTGCAAATGTTTTTATCTCTAGTGAGTCAAAAATTGGAGATGGTACAAAAATAGCTGTTGGTGCTTGTATCTATGGCAAGACTACAATTGGTAAAAATAACAATATCTTCTCATATGCAGTTTTAGGTTCTATCCCTCAAGATTTGAAGTTTAATGGTGAAGATGTTGAGTTAATTATTGGTGATAATAACACTATTAGAGAGTTTACACTATTTAACCCAGGAACTGAGGGTGGTGGCAGTAAAACTATAATAGGTAATGGTAATCTTTTTATGGGTTACACACATGTTGCCCATGACTGTATAATTGGAGATAATGGAATTTTTGCAAATGCAGCAACTCTAGCAGGTCATGTTATAATCGGCAATAATGCGGTAGTTGGAGGAATGACACCAGTTCATCAATTTGTAACAATTGGAGATTTCGCAATGGTAGCAGGCGCTTCAGCACTTTCTCAAGATGTTCCTCCTTTTTGTATGGTAGAGGGTAATCGTGCACTGCTTCGAGGATTAAATCTTACAGGACTTAGACGAAGCATGGAAAGAAGTGATATAGATGCTTTAAAAAGTGCTTATAGAGAACTTTTTGAGAGTGGTAAAGCGTTAAAAGAGACGGCTCAAGATATTATTAACATAACTGAGAACAAATATGTTAAACAATTGGCACAATTTGTGCTTAATACTAAGCGAGGAATCGCTTTTGAAAGGAAAGACAAATGATACAACGTAATTGTAGTTTCTGTAAAGTTGAAGAGAGTGAAGCGAATCCATTAATTGCAGGAGAAAATGTTTACATCTGTAAAAATTGTGTTATATCTGCGTATAAAATACTTTTTGGTGATGTAGAAGAACAACCTAGCTCTTTAATTAATAATGAAGATATGGAGTTAATGTCTCCAAGAGAGCTGTATAACTTTTTAAATGACTATGTTATTGGTCAAGATAATGCAAAAAAAGTTTTAAGTGTCGCTGTTTACAACCACTATAAGCGTATATTTAAAAAAGTAGAAGACGATGATACAGAGCTTTCAAAATCAAATGTGTTATTAATTGGGCCAACAGGAAGTGGAAAAACACTTCTTGCTCAATCTATTGCTAGAGTACTTCATGTACCTATTGCAATTGCAGATGCAACAAGTTTAACTGAAGCTGGTTATGTTGGAGAGGATGTTGAAAATATTTTAACACGTCTTTTACAATCTGCTGATGGTGATGTTGAAAAAGCGCAAAATGGTATCGTGTTTATTGATGAGATAGATAAAATTTCTCGCCTTAGTGAAAATCGTTCAATTACTCGTGATGTTTCAGGCGAAGGTGTACAACAATCACTTTTGAAAATCATTGAGGGTGCTCAGGTAAATATTCCACCAAAAGGTGGACGTAAGCACCCAAATCAAGAGTTTACTCAGATAGATACTAGTAATATACTATTTATTTGTGGTGGTGCTTTTGATGGAATGAAAGATATCTTACACAAAAAGATGGGTCAAAACATTATGGGCTTCAATCAAGAGGTTAAAGGTAAGAAAGAGCGCGAAGAAGATTTACCTGCTGTTGAACCAGATGACTTAGTTCATTTTGGAATGATTCCAGAGCTTGTTGGACGCTTACCTGTAATATCTGCTCTAAATGAAATATCAAAAGATGATATGAAACATATTTTGACAGAGCCTAAAAACTCACTTGTAAAACAGTATAAAAAACTTTTTGCAATTGATGGGGTAAACCTCTCCTTTGAAGATGATGCACTTGATGCAATTGCACAAAAATCGTTAGATAGAAAAACTGGTGCACGTGGGTTAAGAGCTATTTTAGAAGAGAGTATGGTAGATATTATGTTTGAATTACCTGAACATGATGGATATGATGTTGTAATAACAAAAGAGGTAATCCAAGATGGAATTACACCAGTATATGTAAAAAAACCAGCTAGACAAAACAAGAAAAAAAGTGCATAGGGAGCAGTATGTTATTTAACAGATTTATCGGGCTTTTCTCAAATGATTTAGCCATTGACTTAGGAACAGCTAATACGTTAGTTCTAGCAAAAGGTAAGGGCATAATCATTGATGAACCATCAGTTGTTGCTGTAAAGACTGATAAATTTGGTCAATCACATATCTTAGCTGTCGGGAAAGAAGCTAAAGAGATGGTTGGTAAAACACCAGGTAATATTCGTGCTATTCGTCCTATGAAAGATGGTGTTATCGCGGACTTTGATATGACAGAGAAGATGATTAGAAAATTTATTGAAAAAGCGCATGGTCGTACATCAATGATTAGTCCCAGAATCATTATCTGTGTTCCTTATGGTCTAACTCAAGTTGAGCGTAAAGCTGTGCGTGAATCAGCAATTAGTGCAGGTGCTCGTGAAGTATTTTTAATTGAAGAGCCAATGGCTGCTGCAATTGGAGCTGGTCTGGATGTACGTGAACCACAAGGAAACTTGGTTGTTGACATTGGTGGTGGAACAACTGAAATTGGTGTTGTATCTTTAGGCGGTCTTGTAATTAGTAAATCAATCCGCGTAGCTGGTGATAAAATTGATCAATCAATTTCTGACTATGTAAAGAAAAAATATAACTTACTAATTGGTGAGAGAGTTGCTGAAGATATTAAAATCAAAATCGGTACCGCAATGCCAATGGAAGAGGAGCTTATTATGACAGTAAATGGTCGTGATCAAGTTGAAGGACTCCTTAGCTCAATTGAACTTACAAGTGAAGATGCAAGAGATGCAATGCGCGAGCCACTTAAAGAAATTGGTGAAGCACTTCGTGATGTATTAGAGAAAATGCCACCTGATTTAGCTGGCGACATTGTAGAACATGGAATCATTTTAACAGGTGGTGGTGCATTAATACGCCGTTTAGACCAATATCTAGCAGATATGGTAAGAATTCCTGTTTATGTTGCAGATGATCCACTCTTGGCAGTTGCTATCGGAACAGGTAAAGCTCTAGAAGAGATTGACCTACTCCAACAACTTTCGGAAAATGAATAAAGATTTTGTAGCTGTTTTTATTATAACCTCTGCTCTTTTAGTGGGGATTACTAAATATAACAACTTCGTAAGGGGTCAATTTGTTGACTTCTTAGGCTCAATAAAAAGTTCATACTGGTCAATTTACGAGAATATAGATACAACCATAAGCCAACACTTTCACCAAAAAGAGCAGATTAAAAAACTTTCAATCTCACTTTTACAATATAAAGATGATAGATTACTCTTAGAATCAATAGCAGCAGAATTAAATCACATTATGGATGAGTATGATACTTCACTACTTAAAAAGCAAGATGTTGTATTAGCTAGATCACTATCATATGTACAATTTGGTGATTTAAATAAAGTATGGTTAGAGATGAAAGATTATAATAGTTCTAAAGTTCATGGAATGTTAGCAGGTGGATATGCCGCTGGAATTGTTGTTGAACGATATGGAAGAGCTATGGGTCTACTAAATGGCGATATTAAATGTTCATATGCTGTTAATGTTGGTAAGATACAAGCACCAGGAATTGTTAGAGGAAAAGGTAATAGCCAGACGATGGTAGCAGAGTTTATTCCTACTTGGATGCAGATACATCAAGGTGATGAAGTGACTACAAGCGGACTTGATAATCTTTTTTTTGAGGGCATTAAAGTTGGAGTGGTAAAGTCTGTAGAAAAAATGCAAGGCTATCAAAATGCAATTATAATGCCATATGCTGACACACTACATGCACATTTTTTTAGTGTATTAAAATAATTTAAACAATCAAAGTAAAGATAGGTATATGAGAATAGGTTTTATAGGAGATATTGTAGGCAGACCAGGTAGACAGATGCTAAAGACATATTTACCAAAGTTAAAAGAAGAGTTTGGAATTGATTATTTGGTTGCAAACTATGAGAATGCTAGTCATGGTTTTGGGCTTACTAAAAAAAATGCTGATGAGCTTTATAGTAGTGGTGCAGATTTATTAACTGGCGGAAATCATACATTTGATAAAAAAGATGTACATGAACTTTTTGCAGCAAACGCGATTATCCGTCCTCTTAATTACCCACCAGAAGTTAGCGGTAAGGGAATCTTTATAACAGAAGTTGCTGGTGAAAAGTTGGCTGTTATAAATGTTATGGGACAGTTTTCAATGCCACATTCAGATAACCCATTTCGTCTTTTAAAAAGTGCTGTCCAAGAGTTAAAAGAACAAAATATTAAAAATATTTTAATTGACATGCACGCAGAGGCTACAAGTGAAAAACGTGCTACTTTAATGATGCTACAACGTGAAGTTAGCGCTATTTTTGGTACACACACGCATGTGGGAACTGATGATTTGGTTATTCAAAATGGTTGTGCGTATGTTAGTGATGTTGGTCTAACTGGATGTAGAGACAATGTTATAGGCATGGAAGATAGCACACCAATAGCTAGAATGCTTACTGGTGTTGGAAAACATTATAATGTTCCAGATAAATGTAAAAAAATACTTCAGATGATTGTTGTTGATATGGACAATGGTAGTTCAAAAGAGGCTTTTAAAATACGACTTTTTGATGATGGAAGGCGTTTCATACAAGAAGCTTATTTTGAAGATTAACAATAGCTACGAACTTTATGTAAAACTAAAAGAACTTAACTTAATCGAAGATGCAGATGTGCGCTGGTGGCCCAATAGTGGAACTTTTGAAGTTGTTATTGGCGCGATACTTACACAAAATAGTCAATGGAATAGGGTTGAACTCTCTTTAGAGAATTTAAGAAAGTTTAACTTACTCAACTTAGAATCTTTGAGTGAGTTAGATGTTATTATAGAAGCAATTAAACCTAGTGGCTTGTACCGTCAAAAAGCAGAACGACTGAAACTTTTGAGTGAAAATATAAAGGAGACATTTGGTAATTTTGAAACTTTTTGCTCTGAGGTGAGTCGTGAATGGCTCTTAGAACAAAAAGGTATTGGAAAAGAGAGTGCTGATTTAATTCTTTGTTACGCGTGTAAAAGAGATGCAATGGTAAGCGACTCATATAGCGCAAAACTTTTAAACCATCTTGGGTGGGAGTTTGATTCTTATGATGATGTGCAAAGTTTTTTAAAGAGTGGAATAGATGATTTTTACGATGGAGAAAAGGAGTTAAGTATTGTATACGCAGAGTTTCATGGAATGATTGTAGAGTTTTGTAAACGTTACTGTAAGGGTAAAAAGGTAAATTTTAATTAGCCTTTTGTTATTTAAATGTAGCTAAAATATAGCTATTTTATTTCTCAGGATACCAATAATGCCAAAAGCCTCAAACCTTATTGAAGTTTCACAAATTTTTGACCCTCAAAAGGCTCTTACAATAGATGATATAGATATACATAAAAATATATATGAAAGCATTATTGAAAAATTAAAAATTAAAATATTAACAAATCATGTGCCATCAAAAACTTTTTTTGTATATGGGCAAGCTGGTATGGGTAAAAGTACAGCACTTAATTATTTACCTGATAATAATATAGAAAACAGATATAAGCTTTTGTATCTTCCAGGAAAAGAGCTGTTTGTTGAGAACGATATTGATATAATTGATGTACTTTTAATGATAGGTTTTAAACTAACTGAGAACAATAAACTTGCTGATAATTATTTTCTTAAATTAGAAGAGTTGCAAAAAATGAACTTAGACTTATTGGCAAAGAGTAGTGAAAAAACAAAAGAAAGTTTAGAGAGTCAAGGTCATTCAGCTAAAGCATCATTAGGTATTGCTTCTAAAATGTTTTTATTTGCTGAGCTAACAGGAAGTGTATTTAAAAATTTAAAACGTAATGAAAAAGAGAGAGAAACATTAAGGGAAATATTTACTGTCGATAAAGCGAAACTAATTACACTTATTAATCAAATAATAGAAGATTATGAAAAAGAAATTTTAAATCACGAAAAAAAAATTCTTCTCATTATAGATGATTTAGAAAAAATAGAAAATAGAGATGATATAGAGCGCTTATTTATTACAAATAATTGGGTTTTTAATGATGTTAAATGTGTAAAAGTTGTGCCTATCCCTGTTTTTTTAACTCGTATTACATCCATGTTTAATAATGATTTGATTGAATTTGACTTCAGAATCTCTAAAAATCCATTAGATAGTGATGCAGACAATGGAGAAAAAGTTGAAGAAAATAAAAAACTTTTAAAAGAACTTATTGAGAAACGTATGGAAAAGAGTTCTTTTATACATTTAGATGCCTATGAAGAAATTATAAACTATTCAGGTGGAAATATTAGACAACTTATTGAAATAATATATCAGTCTACAATTGAGCAATTATATATCAGTAATATGAAAGGAAATCAAATTAGTATTGATGATATTAAAAATGGCGTAGCCTCAATTTCTAGTAGATTGTCAAAAGCTTCAGATTCTAAAATAAAAGTTCTTACGCAAATTGCAAAAAAACATAAATTTTTAGCTGAACCAACAGAACAAGATAAATTTGACTTTGATAATGCTCTTTTGGATAATTTAATCTTTTTACATAAGAATGGAACTCATTGGTATGACGTGAATCCGATGATTAGGAAAACCGTAGAAGTACATGCTAGAGACTAAACTTAGTGAGTATATTGATGTTAAAGAAGAGCTAAATCTAAAGCGATTTGAAACATCAGTTTCTATTGGGACTAATGGTGCATATTTAGCATTTTTTGGACTAGATAGTGAAGAGCTGCATAATATTTTTATAGATTATTTGCAAGAAAAATACTTATGTGAAAAATTTGATTTTAAAACAGAAAAACCTTTTGATGAACTTTTGGAAAACGATTCTAATGAAAACTACATTTTTGACCTTTATGACATCCCAGATGAATTTGATATAGATACAATAATTAGAAATTTTCGTTTCAATAGAGATTTTATAGCAGAAAAAAAATTGCGCATCTTTATTCTAGCTAGTCACTTTACACTAGATTTATTTAATGAAATAGCTTATGACTTTGTATCTTTTAATAATTTCTATGGAATTTTTCATGACCAGTCTGTAGATGTTGAATATAAGGTTGATGATAGCAAATTAAAAGAGAGTATTCAGAAGTATAAGGATTTGGGAAAGAATGTAAAGAATGAAGTTCAGTTAAAATATTTGAATAAAATTATTGAAGAATCTTTAGAAATATCTGCATATAGTGAGGCATTTAAATATGTACGTTTAGCTGAGAAGAAAGCTATAAAAATTAATAATTTATATTTTTTACAATGGCTTTTAAGGGTAAAGGGAGATTTGTATTATTATTTACATGATATTAATATCGCTATAAAATATTTTAATGATGCATTAGTTATATCAAATAAAATAAATGTGTCATCAGAATTAGCAAAAACTTTTATTAGTTTAGGAAGAGCATATTCAGAAATTGACAATTTTACTAAGTCATTTAGTTATTATAGAAAAGCTTTAGATATAAATAAAAGATTGAATAATCTAAATGATGAGGCTTTTATTTATAAATCAATGGCTAATATTTATAGCAAGAAAAGAGAATATAATACAGCTTTAGAATTTTATAAAAAAAGTGAAAGTATATATAATAGAACGAGCGTAGGATCTTATATTACTAATGTATACAACAATATGGGAAAAATATATTTAGAGCTTGGTAATCAAGAAAAAGGAATATATTTTATAAATAAAGCTTTATCTGTTGCAAGAGAGGAATCAAATAAATATGAGATATTATTTATCTTAAGAGATAAAGGAATATATTATATTAATAAAGGTGATTTTTATAAAGCTTTATATTATTTGAAAGAATCATTGGTTCTTTCAAAAAAAATGAATATAAATAGAGAAATAGCATTTGGATATTCAAATATATCAATTACATATTTATCTTTAGGTAATTTTGAAAATTTTATAGAATATAATCAATTAGCAATGAATTCATTTAAAAAAAATTCTGATAAAGATGGTATATCTAATTCGTATTCTTCGCTAGCGGCATTTGAAAATGAACAAGGAAATTGTAATGAAGCTATTAAATATATAGATAAAGTCAAAAAAATATTACCAAAAGAACTAGGGAAAGAAGAAAAAAAAATATTTTTTACAGAATTGGGTGATGCTTATAATTGTTTAAATGAATATAGAAAAGCAGAATTTATTTTTATTGAACTTTTAGAAATAGTTATTGAATTGCAAGAATTAAGTCCTATTTTATACACAAAAAACAACCTATCCTACACATACATAAAACTTCAAAAGAAAAAAGAAGCAAAAGAACTTTTAGATGAGGTTTTAGAAGCAACACAAAATTATGAAGACCAATATTTAATTGCATCAGTTTACATAAACTATGCTTACTATTACAAGCTAACAGATGAGCAAACTAACTATACAAATTCTTACAATAAAGCTAAGAAAATAATTGAGCATGGTCATTATAAACTTTTAGAAAACAAATTACTGCGCATTTGAGAGTCAGATGATGAATATTCATCTTTTTCTCTACTTTATGGAATTTTGCACATATTTTAGGGAAATAGCTTAGTGCAGCTCCCTTTAGTTAGTAAAGAGAGCTACAATGCTTATCTATTATATTTTAGTGCAACTTGAGAAAAGTCACCTTCATGAGTACGTTTATATGAAACAGCATCATCGAGTGTCTCAAATGTATATTCTTTACCTTCTTTATCTACAAACATCCAAATATCTTTACGCATTTTCTTCTCCATTGAATTATGAAAAGCTATTTTGCTTTTTAAATACAAGACACAATTTTAAAAAAGAGTATCAACAGTTCGTTTTAAATTTCATATATGTTACTAAGCAAAAACTCTTCCAGTTTTAGTATAATTATAAAAAATATGTAAATTTAAAGAATAACTTTTACAAATGCTAATTCAACAATAAGTGGCTTTTTTAGAAATAACGTTATTTATATTCTACATAATTCACAGTTATAATATATAATACATATCATAGAAATTAAGCACAAGGCAAATAAATAAATGAATGATTTTACATATTATAACCCGACGAAAATTGAACTTGGAAAAGATAAAGAGAACAATATTGGTGAGTATATAAGCCAATCTGGTATTAAAAAAGTTTTATTAGTTTATGGAACTGGAAGTATTAAAAGAGGTGGACTTTACGAAAGAGTGATTGAGTCACTTAAAAAGAGTAATATATCTTTTAAAGAGCTCAGCGGAGTTGTGAGCAATCCACTACTTAGTAAAGTTAATGAGGGTATTACCATTGCTAAAAATAGTAACATTGAAGCAGTTTTAGGAGTTGGTGGTGGCTCTGTGGTTGATAGCGCGAAAGCAATATCAGCAGGTGTAAAATATGATGGTGATGTTTGGGACTTTTTTATTCATAAAGCGCAAATTACAGAAGCGCTACCTGTATTTACGGTAATGACACTATCAGCAGCTGCTAGTGAAATGAATGGTAACTCTGTAGTAATGAATGATGAAACAAAACAGAAGTACTCTATAGCTTCAGTTTTAGTAAATCCTGTAGTCTCTGTAATAAATCCTCAACTTATGAGCACTGTGAGCAAAGATTATTTGGCATACTCAGCTGTTGATGTAATATCGCACTGTATAGAGGTCTATTTTACAGCAACTACTCATCCAAAGTTTAATTCAAGAGTGGTCGAATCTATCATAAAGAGTATCATGGAAGTAACAGAAATACTTTTAGATAATCCAGATAATTATGACGCAAGAGCCGAGTTTGCATGGGTAGCAATACAGGGTTTAAATGGTCTTACACCAGCAGGAACTGCAGGTGGATCTTTTCCAAACCATATGATAGAACACTCTCTTTCTGCTTTATATAATGTGCCTCATGGTGCAGGACTAGCAGTTGTAATTCCTGCTTGGATGAAGTGGTATAAAGAGAAAAACATAGATCAATTTAAGAGATTTTCAAAAGAGATTTTTAACACTGATGATGAAAATGAAGGAATCAAAAGATTAGAGAATTGGTTTTCTAAAATTGGAGCACCTGTAACATTAAATGAATTAAATATTTCAAAAGAAAATCTTGAAGAGATAGCGATAAATGCTAATGAGTTAGCAAAAGTTTGGGGATTTGATGAATTGTATTCAAAAGATACAATTATTAAGATATTAGAAAAGGCGTAGAATAAAAATATCATTTTTGTTTTACAAGAAGTCTAATAAAGATTTCGGTATAATACGCGCTTTTGTAAAGTTTAATTAGCGAAAGGTCTTAAATATGCTTCTTTTTACTCCTGGCCCTACTCCTGTTATTGAATCAGTCCGTCAAGTAATGGCGTTACCAACTATTCATCACAGAACACCTGAGTTTGAAGCTATCTTTGGGCGTGCGCGTGAACTTCTTTTTAAACTCTATGGTATGCATGAAGTTTTAATACTTGCTTCAACTGGTACAGGTGCTATGGAAGCTGCTGTTATTAACATTACAAAATCAGCTATTTTAACGGTTAATGCTGGAAAATTTGGTGAGAGATTTGGCAAAATAGCACGTGCTCATGGACATGAATGTGTTGAACTAAAATATGAGTGGGATACACCAGCTTCAGTTGATGAAGTAATAGAAGCGTTAAAAAAGAATGAAAATATAGATTCTATTGCAATACAGATTAGTGAGAGTGCTGGTGGGCTTCGTCACCCAGTTGAGCATATTGCTAAAGCTGTAAAAGAGTTTAATAGTGACATTATGGTAATTGCTGATGGAATCACAGCTTTAGGTGTTGAGCCACTTGATACTAAAAATATTGATGTTTTAATTAGTGGTTCTCAAAAAGCGTTAATGTTACCACCAGGTATTGCGATGCTTGGACTAAGTGAGGGTGCGATTGAACGTATTGGAAGTGGTAGTGGTTACTATTTAAATCTTGCAAGTGAGATTAAACAGCAACGTAAAAATACAACAGCCTACACAGCGGCTACAACTTTAATAATGGGTCTTGTTCAGATGCTCGAAGAGATTGATGAGCTAGGGTTTGATACTCTTTTTGAACAGACTAAGGCAAGAGCAGAAGCTACAAGAGCTGCACTTGAAGCGATTGGCCTGCAGCAGTATGCTAAAACACCAGCACTTTCAATGACAACTATTGTTGATGAAAATGCTAGTGAAATTAGAACTATGTTAAAAAACGAGTTTGAGGTTAATGTCGCTGGTGGACAAGATCATCTAAAGGGTCTAATCTTTAGAATCAATCATATGGGTTTAATAAATGTATATGATGCGGCTTGGGTTGTAAACGCAATTGAATTAGCATTAGATAAAATTGGACGCAGAACATATGATGGTACTGCGACTAAACTATTTTCACAAAATTATTACGGTAAGTAGAGCATGAGAGCAGAACACGAAATACCAATTGGAACAAGGCTTTATTTTGGCGAGAGCGCAAAGTTAAAGAGAGAGATAGAGAGTAGTTGTAGCGAACTTTTTTATGAAAACTCTTATGAAGAGATTGTAACTCCTCTATTTTCATATCACCAGCATTTAAGTATTGAAGATGCGCGTGAAGTAGTTCGTCTTAGTGATGAGCAAAATGAACCTATGAGCCTTAGAGCTGATATTACAATTGATGCTGTTAGAATTACTCAGAAGCGTTTAGGTGGTAAAACAGAGCATAAAAAGTGGTTTTATATTCAACCAGTTTATCGCTATCCAGCACGTGAGCAGTACCAAATTGGTGCTGAATATATTGGGCATGAAAATACTGATAGTGTTATGGCACTTGCTTCTAATATGGTTAAAAGATTAAATATTAAACCACTTTTACAAGTTAGTAATATCGCAATTCCTAAGATAATCGCGCGTGAACTAAAAATTGACATTGAGCTTTTTAAGCGTATTGAAATTGAAAAACTTTTAGCGTTAAATGTTAAGTGGTTAACTAAACTTGTCTATTTAGAAAAGGTTGAGCAGATTGATGAAATCATGCTTGAAGTTCCAGGTTCAATTCAAGTTGAACTTCAAAAATTAAAAGAGCTTGCACGCTCTGTAGATTATGAAAATCTTGTAGTTGCACCGCTGTATTATGCGAAAATGCGCTATTATGATGATCTATTTTTCAGATTTATACAAGAAAATGTAGTTCTTTTACGCGGGGGTCGTTATGTTAGTGATGGCAAAACATCAGTAGGTTTTGCATTATATACAGACGAAGTCGTTGAAGCTCTTATGCCAGAAGGTAACAAATGAAAAGAAATACAGCAGATTTAATAGTAGGAATACAGTGGGGAGATGAGGGAAAAGGTAAAGTAGTTGACCTTTTAGCTCAAAAATACGACATTGTTGCTCGTTACCAAGGTGGACATAATGCAGGACACACTATTGTAGTAGATGGTGAAAAGATTGCGTTGCACTTGATTCCCTCTGGAATCTTAAACCCAAATGCACTTAACATTATTGGTAATGGTGTTGTAGTTAGTCCAGACGCACTAATAAAAGAGATGAAGCAATTTGAAAACTTAAATGGTCGTCTTTTTTTAAGTGAAAGCGCTCATATGATTTTAGGTCACCATATTTTAGTTGATCAAGCAAAAGAGAGACTAAGAGGGGCCAAAGCTATCGGTACAACAGGACGCGGGATAGGGCCATCTTATGCAGATAAGATTTCTCGTTCTGGGTTTCGCTTGGGTGAATTAAGAGATGTAGAGACTCTATCGCAAAGAATTTTAGAGTATTACGCACAAAATGAAAACTTGTTTCGTTCACTTGACATTCAGACTCCAACTGCAAAATCTGTTATTAGTGAGTTAACAACTTATGCTAAAGAGCTTTTACCATTACTTGCAAACACTACTCAGATGTTGTGGACAGCTCTTAAAGATGAGAAAAAGGTTTTATTAGAGGGTGCGCAAGGAACAATGCTAGATATAGATCATGGAACATATCCATATGTTACAAGCTCTTCAACTATAGCAGCAGGAGCATGTACAGGTCTTGGGCTTAGTCCTAAAGATATTGGTAATGTTACAGGAATTGTAAAAGCGTACGCAACGCGAGTTGGAAATGGCCCTTTTCCTACTGAGTTAGATAATGAAGATGGTGAAACACTACGTAAAAATGGTGCAGAGTTTGGAACAACAACAGGAAGAGCTAGAAGAACAGGATGGTTTGATGCAATTGCATGTGCTCACTCTGCTAGAATTAATGGATGTGATGATTTAGCCATGATGAAGTTAGATGTTCTTGATGGGTTTGACAAAATTCAGGTCTGTATAGGTTATGAGTATAATGGAAAAACTATTGACTATATGCCATTAGATTTAGAGAATGTTAAACCAATATATAGAGAGTTTGATGGTTGGGACAAATCTGAAGGTGCGCGCACATTAGATGAACTTCCAGCTGAAGCAAAAACTTATATAACAGAGATAGAAAAACTAGTTGATACAAAAATAGCTTTTATCTCTACAAGTCCTGAAAGAGATGATACAATTATTCTAGACTAAAGTAATCTTATAATGACTAGCAAATTCACAGCTATAGTTCGCATTAAAAAAAGTGTGATGCAAAAGGCTGAGAGTTTGTTAGCTCAAGCACGTAATGCTATTCGTGAAAACAAATCAAAAATAGAAAATATTAAACAAGAGCTACACTCTGTAATTGTCCCTAAATCTGGTACAATTTCCAAGATGCGACAGATGCAATTATATAAAGAGCGTTATAGGGCAGCCTTAAATGTTGAGCAGTGGCGTTTAAGTCAGAACAAACTTTTAGAGCAAAATAGAAGAGCTGAATTAGCTGAGGCGATGCGAGAACATGAAAAATTTAAGTTTTTAGAATCAGATGATATAGAGAAACAGGTTTTAAAACTTAAAAAAGAAGAAGCTAAAATGTTAGATGAGGTTGGTTCAATTACATACACATTACGAAATAAAGGTTATCTATGAGATTTCTTTCAATTTTTATTTTTATAGTTAATTTATATGCTCAAAACGATGCTGTATTTGATTGTACTAAAATCTTTGAACAGCGTAAAGATGAACTTATAATTGAACTTGAACGTCTTGATGAACAAGAACAGTCTTTAAATGCCCTAAAAGAGGCTACAGATGCACTTTTGGCTAAAAAAGAGAAAGCACTGAAGAAAAAAGAGTCTGAATTAAAGAGTATAAAAGAGGAGATAGATTTTCAAAAGAAAAAAAATGAGAAAATATTAGCTCAAAATGAAGAGATTTTAAAAGAGATAAAAGAGGCAAAGAACGAGAAAGTTGCAGCAATATATTCTAAAATGAAACCAGCAATTGCAGCAGGAATTTTTGCAAAAATGACTACTCAGCAAGCAACAGATTTATTAATAACACTTAAGCCAAAAATTTTAGGTCAAATATTGGCAAAAATGAGTCCAGATAAAGCTTCTGAGATTACATTGAAACTTTCATCTATAAAGGCACCTACTGATAAGTAGTCAATTCATCAACAATTTACATAACTTTAGATAGAATCCACAAAATTTTACTACAAGGCCTGCTATGAAAATCGGACCAATGCACGCACCTTTTATTGCTCAGAAAATCGCTATTGATATGCAACGTAGCAAATTAATTAAGATGACTCAAGGGCTTGAGAGTGTTGCACATACTGCACAAGTTATTGTAGAAGCAGATATTCATAAAGAACATGCACTAGAAGAGGCTGTAAATAAGCTTATTGATGAGAATGAAGAGCAGATTGATTACTATTTAGCAGATGAGAAACAGCTTTTTTGGATGATGAAAAGAAAATTAGCTCCAGAACATGGTGTTATTTTAGATCATGAGGAGCGTTATAGCGATCTAGCGCACCAGATTCACATGGCACTTTATGATGAAGATTTAATTAACTATGATGTTGCAGAAAATAAAGTTAAAAATATTATATACAACGCTATTGATGACTACTTTAAGCAGCGTGGTTCAATAGAAGAGGCTGTTAGTGAAAAAATTAGCCATTATAAACGAAAGTTAATTCCTGGAAGTGAAGAGTATGAGATGGTTTACGCCAAACTTATCGAAGAAGAGTTGAGTGCGCGAGGATTAAAGTAGTGACACCTATTCATATCTATTTAGAAAATGGTCTCTATCTTAGTGCAAAGAGTTTTGGTGCAAGTGGAACAGTAACTGGTGAGATAGTTTTTAATACCTCTATGAGTGGCTATCAGGAGATAATTAGTGATCCTAGTTATGCTGGGCAATTCATTACATTTACAATGCCTGAGATTGGCAATGTTGGTGTTAATACTCAAGATATGGAGAGTAGTTCAGCTTTTACAAAAGGCATACTCGTTCGCTCTTACCAAGATAGATATTCTAATTTTAGAGCAGAAGAATCATTGAGTGACTTTTTAAAAAAACACGGTGTTATGGGTATTAGTGACATTGATACTCGTTATTTGACTAAAACACTCAGACTTGAGGGTGCAATGATGATGATTGCTTCTACTGAAGTTAGTGACAAAGATGAACTTGCAAAACTACTTAAAGAGTCAAAACGAATAGAAGAGATTAATTACATAAAAGAGGTTAGCACAAAAGAGGCATACATTCATAATAATGGTGTTTATAACTGCTCAAGCTTTGCTTATGAAGATGCACCTGAAATTAAAAAGCGTATTATGGCTCTTGATTTTGGCGTAAAGAAAAATATCTTAAATGAGCTTACTCAAGTTGGCTTAGAGGTTAATGTTGTACCAAGTAGCACAAGCGCAGATAGTATTATAAATGCATTTGATGAAAAAGAGATAGATGGTGTTTTTCTCTCGAATGGGCCAGGTGATCCTCTTGTCTTAGATGAAGAGGTAGAGACTATAAAGAGGTTAATTAAGAGAAAGATTCCAATGTTTGGAATATGCCTTGGTCATCAACTTTTAAGCATAGCACATGGATTTGATACATATAAACTAAAATTTGGTCATCATGGTGGAAATCATCCTGTGAAGAATGAGAATAGTGGTCTTGTAGAAATTACAGCACAAAATCACAACTATAATGTACCTGATTCTATCACTTCAATTGCGCAAGTTACACATAAAAATCTTTTTGATAATACAATTGAGGGCTTAAAATATAATGATGAGCCAATATTTTCTGTACAGCATCACCCAGAGTCAAGTCCAGGTCCGCATGAGAGCCGTTATATATTTAAACAATTCTTGGATTCAATGAGCTAAGAATGGATGCCATTGACATAGGTGCAATTGTAAGTATTGCACTTCTTGGAAGCGTTGGACACTGCATAGGAATGTGTGGTGGTTTTATTACTAGTTATTCATCTGTCAAAATTTACGAACAGACCCCAAAGTTAACTCAAGCATATTATCACTCTTTATATAATGGTGGACGTATTACTACTTACGCTTTTATTGGTGCATTATTTGGCCTATTTGGTCAGTTGTGGGAAGTTACACCATATTCAAGAGCAATATTTTTTGCAATAATTGCGATATTTATGGTTTTAATGTCACTATCTATATTAGGTTTTTTCAAATCTGTATCATTAAAGTTTAATTTAACAAATCTTAAAATTTTTAGGTCTATTTTTGGAAAACTGTTAAATAGTAAAAATCCATTTAGTTTTTTTGGACTTGGTGCGCTAAATGGATTTTTTCCATGTGGGCAAGTTTACTTTTTTGCAGCTACAGCTGCATCTACTGGTTCCATGATTTGGGGTGCTCTTACTATGCTTATATTTGGAATATCAACTATTCCAGCTTTATGGAGTTTTGGATTTTTTGTTGGTCTTTTTAATCAGGGAAGTTTTCGTTCAGTAATGCTAAAAATTTCTGCAGTTGTAATTGGTCTTTATGGATTCTGGATAGGATATAAGGCATATGAGATTTTGAGTTACGAAACAAATGTTAATTTGGAACAACCAGCGTGTCATTAATATCTTATTTATTTCAGCAAGTTTTCTAAGATTAAAATATATAAACATAATGTAAACTTTAATTTAATAAAATCTCCCCTTATTCAGCTCTATATTAGATTTACTGGCATAATATTCGTAAATAGTTTATGTACCGTAGATGGTTATAACATAGTTTATGAGGAGGAAAAATGGATGGTAGAACGTTAGAGTATGACTATACTGTATCAAAATGGTTTTTGATTACGACAGTTATATTAGGGATTATTGGTCTGCTCATCGGTGTAATAATTGCATTTCAGATGGCTTATCCTGAGTTAAATAATCTGTTTGGTGAGTATGGTACATTTGGTCGACTTAGACCACTGCATACTAATGCGATTATTTATGGATTTGTACTTAGTGGAGTTTTCTCTAGTTGGTACTATATCGGACAGCGTGTACTAAAGGTTTCTTTACATGAATCACCTTTTTTACAAGTTATAGCAAAAGTTCACTATTTTACATATTTACTTGTAATTGCACTTGCTGTAGTCTCTTTGTTATCAGGAGTTACAACATCTAAAGAGTATTCAGAGCTTGAATGGCCTATTGATATTTTTGTTGTAATTTTTTGGGTATCTTGGGGTATTGGTATTGGTGGACTTGTTGGAATGCGTAGAGAGAAGTCTTTGTATATTTCAATTTGGTATTTTATGGCAACATTCTTAACAGTTGCAATGCTTTACCTATTTAACAATATGTCAGTTCCTACATATTTTGTAACTGGTGCAGGAGATTGGTACCATTCAGTTTCAATGTATGCAGGTTCAAATGATGCGATGGTTCAGTGGTGGTTTGGTCATAACGCTGTTGGATTTGTTTTAACAGTTCCAATTATTGCGATGATTTACTACTTTTTACCAAAAGAATCAGGTCAAGCAGTTTATTCATATAAACTATCACTTCTTTCATTTTGGGCACTAATTTTTGTATACCTTTGGGCAGGTGGTCACCACCTTATTTACTCAACAGTTCCAGATTGGGTTCAGACTATGGGTTCACTGTTTTCAATTGTACTTATTTTACCATCATGGGGTAGTGCTATTAATATGCTTTTAACTATGAAAGGTGAGTGGCAACAGCTTCAAACTAATCCACTTATTAAATTTATGATTATGGCTTCAACATTTTATATGTTCTCTACATTAGAGGGTCCTATTCAGGCGATTAAATCGGTTAATGCGTTAGCGCACTTTACAGATTGGATTCCAGGACACGTTCATGATGGCGCTTTAGGTTGGGATGGTTTTATGATTATCGCTGCTGCATTTCATATGGCTCCAAGAATTTTCAGACGTGAGATTTATTCTAGAAAATTGATGGATATTCAATTTTGGATGCAAACAGTTGGTATTGTTCTATATTTTTCTAGTATGTGGATTGCAGGTATTACACAAGGAATGATGTGGAGAGCAGCTGACCAATATGGAAATCTTGCTCACTCATTTATAGATACTGTAATTATGCTTCATCCATATTTTGTTATCCGTGGCGTTGGTGGTGTATTGTATTTGGTAGGCTTTTTATTCTTTGCTTACAACTTTTACAAAACAATTACAGTTGGACGTAAGGTAGAAGATCATGAACTTAAAAATGCTTCGCCTATGGCAATAGTTTAAGAGAGGGAGGAAAATATGTTTCATTGGTTAGAAAAACGCCCTTTCTTTTTAGGCGTACTTATGTTTTTGTTTGTAGCATTTGCAGGGATAGTTACTATTCTTCCAAGTTTTGCAGATATGGCACGTCCAACAGTTGGTACTAAACCTTATACAGTTTTAGAACTTGCAGGTCGTGGTGTTTACATTAAAGATAGCTGTAATGCTTGTCATTCACAGATGATTCGTCCATTTAAAAGTGAGACAGATCGTTATGGAATGTATTCACTAAGTGGTGAGTATGCGTATGATCGTCCATTTTTATGGGGTTCAAAAAGAACTGGACCTGATTTACTTCGTGTAGGTAATTATCGTACAACAGATTGGCATGAAAATCATATGCTAGATCCTGTTTCAATTGTCCCAGGTTCAATTATGCCAAAATATCCGCATATGTTTAAAAATTTGGCAAATATCGATACAGCTTGGGCAGAAGCAGAGACTGTACGAAGAGTATTTTCGGTTCCATATAATGAGCCATTAATTCAAAAAGATGGAACATATCAGAGTGTAAAACTAGCATCAACTGTTGAAGAAGCAAGAGCAGATGCGTTAGCTGAGGCTAAATTAGTTGTAGCAGATATGAAAACTCAAGATGTAATTGACGCAGTAGAGCGTGGTGAGATTCCAGAGATAGTGGCTTTAATTGCCTATATGAACAGTTTAAAATAGGAATATTTGTGGATTGGGGACAATTTCAAGCATATGGGTATTTCGCATTAACGGCGTTGATGGTTTTGTCGCTATATGGATATATTTATCATCTATACAAAGATCAGCAGAGCGGACGTAGAGATTATGAAAAGTACTCAAGAATGGCGTTGGATGACGAACTTGATGACAATCCTGTTGAACCTAAAAATGATATAAAGGAGAGTGTAGAATGAATAACAAACTTATAATGTCTGCTGTGATGCTAGCCATTGTAATATTCGGTATTGTTTATGCAGTTGCTGATCAATACATTGGGAATGATACGGTAAATATTCTATCTATGATTGCTGCTGGTGCTATTGTTGGGCTTACTGCAATGGTTATGATTCAGTACCTAAATCAAATTAAAAATGATCATGCTACTGGTGAGCTGGTTGAGGATAATTGGGATGGTATTGGTGAGTATAAAAATGAGTTACCATTTGGTTGGGCAATTTCATTTGTTTTAACTTTAGTTTTTACTATTTGGTACTTTTTGTCTGGTTATCCATTGAATGCTTTTTCTCAGATTGGACAATATAATGAAGAGGTAAATATGCATAATGCAAAGTTTGAAACAACTTTTGCAAATGCAGATGAAGAGACTCTTAATGATATGGGCGAATCAATTTTCTTAGTTCAGTGTGCACCTTGTCATGGTGTTACTGGTGATGGTATAGATGCTAAAGCAGCAGACTTTAGAAAATGGGGAGCTGAAAAGGGAATTGTTAACTCAATTGTCAATGGTTCAAAAGGTTTAGGTTATGCAATGGGTGAAATGCCAGCAGGTCTATTAGATGCAACTAGTGCAAAAGCTGTTGCTTCTTACATTATGGCTGAAATTTCAACTTATGGTAAAACTTCAAGCCCTGAACTTATAGAACATGGTAGAGATCTTTATGCTACGTGTGCAGCGTGCCATGGTGATGATGGAAAAGGTATGTATGGTACTTCACCAGATTTGACTAAATATGGAACAAGCGCATTTGTTGCAGATGTACTACAAAGTGGTAAAAAAGGTTCTATTGGTACAATGCCAACATATAGAGTTGAAGATCAAGTAATGACACCTATACAGCAAAGAGCTGTTGGTACATTTATCTCATCGTTATCTAAATAAGGAGCAAATATGAAAGAGCATGAAAGAAATCCGTTTGCCCTTAATGGCATCTCTGGTATGTTAGTTGCAACTGTACTACTGTTAAGTATTTTAGCATTTTTGACAGTTAATGCCATTAGTGCACAGCGAAATAATGCTAAAAATTTTTATATGATTAAAGATGCACATCTTATAAAAAAAATAAGTACAGAAAATAGCAAGCATGTTGTTTTGGTAAAATAAGGAGCAGTTAATGAAAATGGAAGTTGTAATTATAACCGCGTTAGTAGTTGCCGTAGCCATAGTGGCTTGGTCTGTTCTCACACCAAATCATATGTATGTTGGATAAATATAATTTAGTGTCCCTTTTGGGACGCATATTATTAGTTTTACTGTTTTCTACTGCACTACTTAATGCACGTTACATCTATAAAGATGAAATAATTAAAATAGATAATTTTAGTACTCAAGTTGAGACTATTGGCGAAGAGCTATTTGAAAAAACTGGCGTATCTGTGTATATGATAATTATAAAAGCGATAGAAAATGAGATGCTTATAAAAACCGAACAAATAGTTTCACAAGAGCTTAAATCACCATTTGTTTTATTAAGTCTCTCTATTTCAGAAGATGGACAGGGAAAGGTTGATATCTATTCAAATGATAAGATGCAGACATTGTTTGATAGAGATCAAGTTCTAAGTCCATATCCATGGAGTGGTACAATTATTCCTGTTCTTACAAGTAAGATAAAGGGTAATGTAAAAGAGAAGTATGGTGCAGCTATGTTAAATGGGTATGCAGATATTGCTGAGCAGATTGCTTCGTCTTTTGATATTAAGTTAGAGAGTGCATTAGGTAATGCAAATAAGATTACAATAAATATTTTTAGAGCTATTTTTTATTCAGTATTGATAATTGCATTTAGTTATTGGTTATACAGAAAGTTTTTTAAAAGAGGCAAAAATGAGTAAAAATGGAATAGAGTGGCCAATTGGAATTGTAGTTGGAATCATAATGGTTGTAGGGGCTGCTTTGTGGACAGTTGTAATAGCCTTAGATAATCCTGTTAGAATGGATAATAGTTTTTCGAAAAACTATTATGATGTTGATAAAAACATAAATAAGTTCATAAAAGAGCAGATAGAGTTTTCTAAACATTATAGAGTTGAGTTGAAGAGTAAACAGTTAAAAGAGTTGGATACTTTAAAATTAAAACTAACTAGCAATGATGCTTCACCTTTAGATTCTGTAAAAATAAAAGCTACATTAACACGTCCAGATACCGCGCAACATGATATAAAAATAGAGTCTATTTCAGACAGTGATGGAAATATTTTACTTAAAATCCCTAAATTAGCCTATGAGGGACGTTGGAATATTTATACATCTATAACTACGGGTAAATTAAAAGGTTATTATAATCTCAAAGCTGATACAAGAGCTAAAGAGACATATACAAAACCTATGTATATACCTCTTTAATAGTTAATTTTCATCTTTTTTCGAAAATCCTGCACCACTCTTAGTTTTTGCAGTAAGTTCAAGTGAATTTATAAGTTCACGATAGTCAATCTCCTCTTGATGAAGTTTTACAAAACATGTTGCAATTACAGCTATTGTATTTGGAACTTCACCTTTTTTTTTATAAGATTGAATATTTTTTTCACTTACTTTTATGAGTTTACTAAACTTAGGAAGTGTAATCTCAGCATCAAGTAATGATTTTTTAAACTCTATGAATGTCATATAAACGCCTAAATTTTTCTATATTTTATCATATTATCAATATATTATTACTAAACAGCGTATTCTCTTGACATTTAAAACCTAAAGAGCTACAATTTACCATAATTTATTACTAAAAGTTAGTAATAGATGTTCTTAACCACAAAATAAGGAAGTCCAACATGGCAAAGAAGTTAAAAAGAAAAGCAGTTGCTAAAATCGCTAGAAAAGTTGCATCTAAAGTTGCTAAAAAGAAAAATGTGAAATCAGTAGCAAAAGCTGTTATTAAAAAAGTGCTAAAAGTAGCACCAAGAAAAAAGAAGGCAGCTAATAAAATAGCTAAAAAAGCCGCTAAAAAAGCTGCGTAATTAAATTATTGCCACTTTATAGGTGGCAATTTTAACTCTATTTAATCTCTGTAAAACCTTTACTTATTAAAAATAGATAAAATTATATTTTTCGTATGTTACAAAAATGTATCTTTCGCGTGATAGCATAACGGTATGAAAAGTAAACAAAAAGTATATAATTTATATAAAGATGAAAAAATTTCTATCATTAAAACTGTAGTATCTGTCTCAAATGAGGAAGATTTAAATACGTTTTGGGATTTTTTTATTAACTTTCAAACTCTACATGAAGAGGAAGTAATTAGCTGTACAAAGATAGTGTACGACTTTTTAACTAAAATATTAAATAAAGATAAGAATATTTTTGTAAATATAGTTTTAGAAGAGTCTGAAAAATATTTTTATATTTCGTTTTTGAACGATAAAATATCAAAAGAGATTAAAGCAAAAAAGAAAAAAATTCATATACCATTTAAAAGTGATAATAAAAGAGTCACCTTTTTGCTTGAAAAAAGAGAGATTAAAAAAGTAGAAGAGCCAAAAAGTGTTGTTATTCATGAAGAAAAAACAGATCACTTAAAGATAGAGCCACTTTTAAATCAGCAGTGTGATTTTAAGACAGAAGAGAAATTGGATCTTGTTGTAGAAGTTATGCCTAGTTATGAAGCTGAAGTTAAACCTGATTTTGATATTGATGAGTTTGTAGTTGAACAGCTTGAACAGTTTATAAGTGAAGATTTAGATGAGTTAACTGACACTCATAACTATATTGACTCATCAATTATAGAGATTTTACAAACTAGGTATAAAGAAGATATATCTAGTGATGTACTCCTGAAACTAAAAGACTCTTTTTCTAAGTATGCTTCGATGATTTCATATTATCCATTTTTCAATGATTTAGGAAAAGCATTAGCTGCATTTTCAATTGTTATGAAAGATAATGATTTACCAGAAGATGAAGAGTTAGTTAAAAATATTTTTACAATTTTAGAGAGTTTTATGTATGTTCTTGGAAAATGGCAAGATGATCTAAAAGCAAAAGATTTACGCTCTGTTACAAGATTAGATGCGTCATTAATTAGTGATATACAGACTATTTCAAATTTATGGCTTGGACAATATGATGAAGAAGAGGGAGATATGGAGTTTTTTTAACTCTATTAAATATATTACGCTAAAATCATTGCCATGATTGTTTTACCTACTGCACGCGCCGTTTCTGCAAGACTGCTTTTACAAAAAGATTTAGATAGCCTACTTGAACAACATATAACTATTGGTGAACTCTTTTCAAGACTTATTGGATTAAATGGTAGACGGTTAGCTCAAAGTAATGAGCGTATAGTTTTGATGCAGAGAGCTTCTGAGTTTTCAGGTTTTGAAAAATTACAAATAGAGCGTAACTTTTTTACATTTATGAAAAATAGCGAATATGTTTTTCGTTTTTTTGAAGAGCTAGGTGGCGAAGAGAGAACTATAAGTAATCTTTTAGATGCTGACACATATGCAGAGTACGAAGAGCATCTGCTTATTTTGGCACAACTTAGAGAGAACTATTTAAAAGAGTGTGATGCTAATAATCTAAGTGATAAAATGTTTTTAAGTGAGCATTACATTTTAAATGAGTCATATGCAAAGAGTTTAAAAAATGTAAAAATTGTAATTGAGGGCTATTTAACACGTTTTGAGCTTAGAATTTTAAATGAATTATCTACTTATTCTAATGTATTGGTTGAATTTTATGCAAGAGAGAATAATTTGAAAATGCAAGAGGCATTTGAAAAATTAGGGTTTGAGTTTACTGTTGGTTATGACTATATTTTAAATTTAACTACAAAAGAGGTTGAATCATCTAGTAAAAATAAAAGAGAAAACAGTGTGGTTTTATATCCGTTTAGTGAGCGCATTGCACAAGTTGGTTTTGTCAAGAAGATGATTTACGATTTTGTAAAAAGTGGGATTGAGCCTAAAAATATAGCGGTAATTGTTCCAGATGAAGCCTTTGCACAGGTTTTAAAATCTTTTGATGAACTAAAAAATCTAAACCTTGCAATGGGTAGAATGTTAAATAAAAGTGCATATGTACGAATGCTAGATGCAGTTAGACTATTTCTAAGTGAACAGAGTATAGCAAATATAAAAAGAGTTAGTGAGTATCAAAATGAGTTAGAACTCTTGCAAGTATTATGGAATAAAAAAGTAGGCATCTTAGAATTTGTAAATGTTTGTAAAGAGTTGATTGAAGTTGAGCCTAAGAAAACCGTTAAAGATTTAATTTTACAAAGTTTATATAGTTTTGAAAAACTTAAAACAGTACTAGAGCGTGCTACTTTTAAAGAGTTAATGCAGATGTTTTTAAATGAATTGAATGGTTTAAGTCTTGATGATATTGGTGGTGGACATATAACAGTTATGGGCGTGCTTGAAAGTAGGGCGATGCAGTATGATGGTGTAATTGTTCTAGATTTTAATGATACATATGTTCCAAGAATAAGCAAAAAAGAGATGTTTTTAAATAGTGGTGTACGTCGTTTTAGTGGATTACCAGATCAAAGTGATAGAAATCAACTTCAAAAATACTATTTTGAGCGTCTATTTGAAAATGCAAAGAGAGTTGCCATATCTTATGTTGTTGATGAACAATCATCACCATCACGATTTATATATGATATGAATATTAAAGATAGAGCTAATATTGAGCAAGAAAATTATCTAAATCTACTTTTTATGCCATATGAAAAACGCCAAAGCAAACAAGAGCAGATTATTGAAAAATTTGATTTTAAAGAGCACTCACTATCTTCAACTTCACTGAAGACATTTCTAAGCTGTAAAAGAAAGTTCTACCATAGGTATGTACAAAGATTAAAAGGTCATGAAATAGAAAAAGCACTTCCAGATGAGAGTGAAATTGGAATTTGGCTACATGATACCTTGAAGAATCTTTACCAAAAGAAAAGGTCTTATTCATCAAAAGATGCGCTTAAAGCTGATTTTACCAAGGAGTTAGATTCTTTACTTGGTAAAACTGCGTTACATAAATATCTAAGAGATATTTGGCTTCAAAAATTAGAACCATTTTTTACACTTGAAATTGAAAGATTTTCAAAAAATATTGAAGTAACTGAATGTGAAATCTCTATGAATACAAAAGTTCATGGCATAGAACTCTACGGAATCATAGACAGAATAGATAAAACTGAAAATGGATACGAGTTACTTGACTATAAAAGCGGAAACTTTACGCAATACACATCAAGAACAATTGAAAATGCAACAGATTTTCAATTGCAGTTTTATACTCTCTTAGCTTCACAAAAATATAACATTAGTGGCGCGGGCTTTTATTCACTAAAAACTGGAGATATAACACCTGAAGTTATGAATGATGAAAAGCTTCAAATGTTAGATGAGATTTTAGAAAAGCTCTCTTTTGAACAAGAGATTAATTTTGAGCAATGCGAAAGTTTAGCGCCGTGTAGATTCTGTGATTATGTGCATTTGTGTGACAGGGCATAATTAAAAATCAAGATTTATTTAATATCTAGTACGACATTTAGGGCATTAACAAGTTTGTCATAGATTATATCATCTATAAAACCTATTTTCTTTATCATTCTATCGTGCGAAACTGAACGTATGTGCATTGGGTCAGCAGTTGAAGTTTTAGATAGTCCATTTTCGTTATTTGGTTCAATTTTAACTAACCAGCTTTTATTGTGAATCTCTTTATATCCTATGAGTGGTACGACAATTTTTAGAGGCAAAATGCCAACGTCATTACTACTAACAATAATACAAGGTCTTGCTTTTTTAATCTCAGCACCTTTTGTTGGGTTTAAATCAACAAGATAGATATCTTTAGTATTCATATAAATCTTCTTCAAAATCAGATAGCTCTTTCATCTCTAAATTATTTTTGTATTCATTAACCATCTCTTTGGCTTCTTGTCTAATTTTTTCTGATTTTTTTTTCGCAACATATTCTTCAATTGCTGTTTGATATATTGTATTCATTGAAACATGTAATTGCTCTTTTAGCTTTGCTACATCTTCTTTTAATTCTCTGTTTAAAATAACAGTTACTTTATCTTGCATTGTCATTACCATAATAAAACTCCTGCATAATTTACCATATTATACCTCAGGTGTTATATTATGTCAATAATGTTAACTTCTCCCATAAAGTTCATTAAACAATTTCATCGCATAACGGTCACTCAGGCTTGTAATATAGTCCGCAATCATCCTATGAGTTTTTTCATCTTTAAAGCTTTTTCTCCACTCTTTACTAAGAAGTTGAGGCTCTTCTAAAAAGGCGTTAAATAGTCCTCTAACGGCCTCTTTTCCAGCAAACATCTTACGAATAATCTGCTCATGTTGGTACAGCTCTTGAAATAGAATCTTTTTAAGCTTTTTTATTTTTGTTTCTAATTGTGGATTAAAACCTATTGGAAGAGGTTCTGTAGCTCCAAGTATTTCATCATTAATATTTTGTTTTGAATAATCTAGCAAAGAGTAGACAAGAGAGTTTATTAAATGGCTACTAAGACGGTAGCGAAATAGGGCGCTATCATTTTCATCTATACCCTCCTTTTTGACTTTTTCAAGAACCTCTTCAATTAGTTCACTTTTTCTTAAGTCATCTATCGTTATAAGTCCAGACTGTAACCCGTCATCTATATCATGACTAATGTAAGCTATTTCATCGGCGCGGTCAACAACCATTGCTTCTAAACTAGGGTGGTAGTCTAGTCTAAAAAGGTCATCTAATTTAGCACTTAAAAATGGTTTTTTGTATGGGTATGAATGTTTTAAAATTCCCTCTAGTGTAGCAAAAGTAAGATTTAGCCCATCAAACTCTTTGTAACGTTTTTCAAGTGAACTTACAACTCTAAAAGATTGAAAGTTGTGTTCAAAACCACTTTCATATCCATGCTCTTTTAAAATTGCATCAAGAGCGTCACCACCAACGTGTCCAAATGGTGTGTGTCCTAAGTCATGTGAAAGTGCTATGGCTTCTGCTAGATTTTCATTAAGTCCTAGTTGGGCTGAAATGGAGCGTGCAACTTGACTAACTTCAATGGAGTGAGTGAGTCTAGTTCTAAAAAAATCTCCCTCTTGATTTAGAAAAACTTGTGTTTTGTACTCTAAATGTCTAAAACTTTCTGAATGTATGATTCTATCTCTATCGCGCGCATATGGGGAGCGAAAATCTGATTCTAGATTATAAAAACGTTCATCTGGTTTTATCATACAACTCTCTTACTAAGGTTAATTTGGTAAAATCATACAATTATTTTCAAGGAATACCTAATGGATTTGCAACTCTTAACACCGCTTTGCATGATTGTTCTACTTTTTGCATTTGGAACTTTTTTGCAACGTTTTTCAATACCGCCAATTTGGACACAAACTTTAGTAGTAATTGGCTTTTTAATCTCACCTTTAAGTGTTATATCTTTTGAGTTTCCAGTATGGGCGTTGGAGAGTTTACTTTTTATAGTTCTATTTTATGTGGGTGTTCAAACTCCAGCATCTGAGTTTGGTAAAGAGGCACTGCGCGCGCTTCCAGCTTCAATAGGTGCGACAGCTGTGGCAATAGTTAGCGCATTTGGTGTTAGTTTTTGGCTTGGGTATTCAAATTTTGAATCAGCTGTTATCTCTTTAATAGTAGGTGCTATTGCTTCAGCGTCACTGTTGAATATTATGGAAAAAATGAATCTTGTTAAAACTGAAGTTGCAAAGGCTGCTGTTGGGATTGCAATTGTAAATAATCTACTTTTACTACTTGCACTATCTGCGCTTTCAACATCTAGTGGTGTTATCTCACTTGCAATAAAAGCTGGTTACTCTTTTGGATGGTTGATTTTAGTTATTGGGGTTGCTAGATATATCTATCCAAGAGTTGTTAAAGCTTTAAATATTAGTTCAACTGAAGCTACTCTTTCAGCGCTATTAGTCCAAGCACTATTTTTTGCTACAGTTGCTCATCTTTTAGGACTATCATTCATGTTAGGTGCTTTTGTATCAGCTCTATTTGTAAAAGAGGAGTATCTACACGGTGATGTTCATATTCAGATTCGTAAAGGTTTTCACGCACTTACATATTTAGTGGCGGTTCCACTTCTGTTACTAGCTTCAACACAATTTTTAGCAATAGATATGTCAAATATAGTAAATGCTGCAATTTTAGCTGTTAGTGTTGCTGTTGCTCAATACATTGTTACCTATTTTGTATTGTGGTTCAAACATTATGGGCGTGCTCAGAGTGCAATGCTAGCTTTTACTACATTAGTTCGCTCTGAGATGGCTTTTGTGTTACTAATATTTTCTGCACATTTATCTTTAATTACTCCAGCTATTTTTACAATGTTACTTTTATCGTTACTTATTTTAACTATTATTACTCCATTTATTTTAAGAATGGGACTTGCAAAACTTCAATCTGAAGAACCATACAGGTCACTACTATCTAAAGGCTCAAAATGACTAAATATATTTTCGTAACAGGTGGAGTTTTAAGTTCACTAGGAAAAGGGATAAGTGCTGCTAGTATTGCTACACTTTTAAAACATTCAGGTCTTGGTGTTGGAATGTTAAAGATAGATCCATACTTAAATGTAGACCCTGGAACTATGAGTCCACTCGAACATGGTGAAGTTTTTGTAACAGCAGATGGAGCTGAGACTGATCTTGATATTGGAAATTATGAGCGTTTTTTAGATACTGCTTTTTATAAAAAGAATAACTTCACTACCGGGCAAGTTTATAGTAGTGTAATTGAACGTGAGCGTCAAGGTGGTTATCTTGGTAAGACTATTCAGATTGTTCCACACATTGTAAATGAGATTGTAGATCGTATCAAATCAGCAGGTGAGGGACATGATGTTCTTTTAGTTGAGCTTGGTGGAACTGTTGGAGATATTGAGGGATTGCCATTTTTAGAGGCAATTCGTCAGATGAAACATGATTTAGATGAGTATCAGACTCTTTTTGTTCATGTAACACTAATCCCATTTATTAGAGCTTCTGGTGAGCTTAAAACAAAACCAACACAGCATAGTGTTCAAGAGTTAAGACGTATTGGTATCTCTCCTAAGATGATTATTGCAAGAAGTGAACGTCCATTACCGAAATCTTTAAAGAAAAAATTAGCACTTAGTTGTGATGTTAGGACTGAAAGTGTTATTGACGCTCTTGATGCACCTACTATTTATGAAGTTCCTCTAAATTTTCTAAAACAAAATATTTTAGTTCCAATTTCAAAAGAGTTAGATTTAGGTGAACTAGAGCCTAAAATGGAGCTGTGGGATTCTCTTGTTAAAAAAATTATTTTGCCAAAAGATGAGCTTACAATTGCTTTCGTTGGTAAATATCTAGATCTTAAAGAGTCATATAAATCTCTAACAGAAGCACTTCTTCACTCAGGTGCTCATCTTGATACTCGTGTAAATATTGAGTGGGTTGATAGTGAAGATATTGAAGATGGTGATGTTGAAACACTATTAGCTGATGTTGATGGAATTTTAGTAGCTGGTGGTTTTGGTGAACGTGGAGTTGAGGGTAAAATTTCTGCAATTGCTCATGCTAGAACTAATAATATTCCATACCTTGGAATCTGTCTTGGAATGCAGTTAGCTGTTATTGAGTTTGCTAGAAATGTTTTAGATCTTAAAGAGGCGAACTCAATTGAGTTTAATCCTGAAACTGTTGATCCAGTAATCTACTTAATAGATACATTTATGGATCAAAGTGGAAATGAGCAGATTAGAACTCATACGACTCCAATGGGTGGGACAATGCGTCTTGGTGAGTATCCATGTAAAACAGCTAAAAACTCACTACTGCGTAAAGCATATGGTGGAAAAGAGATAATTCATGAGCGTCATCGTCACAGGTATGAGGTTAATATTTCCTATAAAGAGGCATTAGAGAAAAATGGAATGGTTGTTAGCGGACAATCTAGTGGTTTAATTGAGGCTGTTGAGGTAAGTGGTCATCCATGGTTTTTAGGTGTACAGTTTCACCCTGAGTTTACTTCACACTTGCAAACTCCAAATCCATCAATTTTAGCTTTTGTAGAAGCTATACATAACTTTAGAAATGGCTAAAATTACTCCACAAGAGTTAGAGAAAAAATTAAAATCTAGGTTTAGTGATGGTTTTTCTAAACTTAGCGATTTAGCTGACCCACTAAGTCTAACTGACGCTAAAAAAGGTGCAATGCGCCTAAAAAAAGCAATTGAAAATGGTGAACGTATAACTGTAGTTGGTGATTATGATGTAGATGGTGTAGTCTCTACAGCGATTATGCGTGAATTTTTTACAGAAATTAATGTAGATGTAAATTATGTAATACCAAATCGTTTTCGTGATGGGTATGGAGTTTCACCTGCAATAATTGAGAGATTAGATACAGATTTAGTAATTACAGTAGACAATGGAATTAATGCATTTGAAGCTGCAACTGCTGCAAAGAATAGAGGTATTGACTTAATCATTACTGATCATCATACACCTGCGCAGACTTTACCAGATGCATATTGTATTATAAACCCAAAAAGGGTTGATTGTGACTTTAAACATCAAGAGATATGTGGTGCACAGGTTGCTTGGTTTTTTATAGCAACTGTCAAAAAAGTAATGTCTCTTAAGATTCAGATGCAAAAATATTTAGATCTTTTAGTTTTAGCAATAATAGCAGATGTTATGCCACTAACTGATATTAACCGCACACTTGTCCAATCTGGATTAAACTCTATCTCTAAGTCAAATAGACCAGCATTTAAAGCGATGCGTTCATTTATAAATAAAAGCTCACTCAGAGCAGAAGATATAGCTTTCCAGATTGCTCCAAGAATTAATAGTGCTGGAAGAATGGAAGATGCTTCTCTTGCGTTAGATTTTTTAAATGCAAAAAATGAGAATGATGCAATGGATGCGCTTTTAAGATTAGATGGTTTAAATCAATTGAGAAAAGAGACAGAAGCTAGAATTAGCGAAGAGGCTATATCTCTTGCAAATGATTTGGACTCTATTATTGTAGTAGCAAGTGAAGATTGGCACGAGGGAGTTATTGGTATTGTAGCTTCTAGGCTAGTTGGACATTTTGGAAAACCAGCTTTTGTTTTAAGTATAGAAGATGGAAGAGCAAAAGGTAGTGGTCGTAGTATTGGTAATATTAATCTTTACAATCTTTTAGATGAATCCTCAAAACATCTGCTTGGTTTTGGTGGTCATAAAATGGCAGCAGGACTAGCTCTTGGTGTTGAAAATATAGAAGAGTTTAGAAAAAGCGTGAATGAGAGTGCAAAAAAATATTCAGATGATGATTTTTTATCTAAAGATGAGACAATGGGAGAGTTAGGTTTTGAGCACTTAACGCTGAATCTTTTAGATATGTTAGATCAGTTTGAACCATATGGCGAGGCGAATCCAAAACCTAGCTTTACTCTTGATAGTGCCATAATAGTAGGTATTCGTAAAATGGGTGCAAATCAAGAGCATGTTAAGTATAGTGTTGAGAGTAATGGAAAAACGATAGATGTTGTAGCATTTAGACATGAAACGTCTCTAAAAAGAGGGGATTCTTTGAATTGTATTTATACGGTAAATAAAAATAGTTACCGCGGTGAAACTACTGTTCAACTGCTTATGAACAAAATTTTATAGGCAACTATCAGGAGTGAATTCTTTTTTTTTCAGTCTCTTGAATATAATGTAATCGTAAGAAAAAACAGCTAACTAAGACGATGGATGCTATGTGGGGAATAATTATTCCAAGAGGTAAACCTTCCATGATAAATCCTTGTTTTCACTTTGTTAAAAATAGTATCGACTATTTGAGTTTTTTGTAAAGCGCTACGAACTATTTATATAAAGTTAAGCAAAATTAATACCATTATCAAATTTGACATAAGCTATTTTATTTAAAGTATTGTTTAAAGTCTTCTGTTGGTTCTCTTAAGGAATAGATATATAGAAAATCCCTTATCATCACCCCATGGATAATCTTCTAATGGCATAATTGGTTTATTACCGAGTTTAGTCAACTTGTCATACTCTATATCAACATCATTGACTTAAAATTTATAGATGAATCAGCTTTCGTCAATTGTAAGTTGACTCTCTTTTTGTAAAGACATAAACTGTAATGTTGATGCCTTTTTTTCATTTCAAAGCATATTAAAATATTATTATATCAGATAATTTACGATTTATTTATATGTAACTTTTTGTGAGATGCCTGTATGATGTTATAAAACTATCACAAAAGAGGAAATTTATGCCTATCTTTTTAAAAGTTGTTCTATTTTTAGTTATATCTTTAAATTCATATGCAATTACTCTTAAAAAAGAGTGGATAGTTAATGGTGAATATGTTGAAAAAAACCAAGGATTAGCTAAGTTTGATGTAAATGGTAATTTCTATACCGCTAAATATAGTGATAAATTTCTTCGTAAATACTCAAAAGAAGGTACTCTTATTTGGAAATCTGCTATTGATGAAAATATAGGTGTAGCTGAAATTGTTATAGATTCTAATGGCACCGTTTATATTGGAAGTGAGTATAATAATGCCAGATTAGGCAAATATTCATCTAATGGTATCCATCAATGGACAAACTCTTTAGGCAAAGAATATATTGAATCACTTAATATTGCATTGGATAGTTTAGGAAATATTTATATATCTAATGCCTTTATACCTAATTATGATGGAGGATCTTTTATTGAGTACCATGATTTAAGTATCATGAAAATAGCACCTGATGGAACTAAAAAATGGCAACAAACTTTTGCATCAAGAAGGGGAGAATCAACAAATATTCCAGATTACCCAATATCTATAAAAACAGATAATAAAAACAATGTCTATGTATTAGCTTTATCTCATGGTAATTACGATGGAGAGATTTATGCAGATAGTGATTTAGCTGATGCTATAGAAAATAGTTTAGCTCTTTTCAAATTATCATCAGATGGTGCATTAGCTTGGATTCTACGCTCAAAAAGATTAGCTTATGAACTTTTTACAGACAATAATAATTCTATATATTCAGTATATGATTCAAATAGATTTACCAAAATTAATTTAGATGGCACTATTGATGAAAAAAATAGTTTAGATGAAATTACATCAACAAGCCACATTGTTGATTTTAAAATTGATAATGAGGGCAATAAATATTTTTTAGGAAGCTCATATTTGCAAAAAGTAAGTCCAGATAAAAAATTAGTTTGGACACAAAAAATAGAGGGAATTGGTTCAGCAAAAAAATTTAGAATTGATGAAAATGGAAGTTTTTATATTATAGGAACTAGTGCTTATGCAAAATTCAGTTTTATAGATGAAGAGATTGTTAAAGATAATGCTATTAAAGAGGTATCTTCACTCATTTATGTTTCAAATGAGAAAAATGAGCCAACTTGGCAGTTAATTGCTGCGCCCATTGCTGCTAATATAGATGTTAGTGAATTAGATGCTAAAAAAGTATATGGTTGGACTTATGGAAATTTTAACAATTATTTTTATCAGCCAATTGAATTAGAAATGGGACATGGATATTGGTTACTCCCTAATAAAGCTCAGACTATTTCTTTTAATAAATCTATTGAATATACTAAAGATGAAATGATAGAGACAATAAGTGCTAAATTAGATAGTGCTAGACATTATAATCGTTGGATGCTTTTTGGTGTAGCATATGATACAAGTATTGAAGAGTTGTCAAAAAATTTAAAGATTATGAAAATAGATAATATATTTCAGTATGATGCAAAATCAAATAAATTCTATACTCCAACAATCATAAAATCTGGTAGCGGATTTTGGATAAATTTAACTCCTGTACAAACATATTCTGAGGGGCAAGCAACAACTTATTAGTCTAGATAGTTTTTAAAAAATCTTCAGCACTGTCATAAAATTCAATTAGCTCAAAAAGTTTTTCATCAATTGGCATATTTTTTGGTGTAATGCATTGTTGCCACTCTTTTCCAATAAAACAGAGACGGCTTTTTTGTTGTAGTAAATCTACATAAAGAAGAGTCCAAACCATCATCGCCTCATTAATTGTACCAAGTGAACCATGCTGTACAATAAAAAGTTCAGAATCCTCTATTAGCGCTTTGAGTCTATCAAACATTGTTTGGTGAACAATTTTTTTTGTAAGATAACTGTTTTCTGGACGAATAGTCTCAAATGCTTCAAGTGTCATGCCTATACATTCACCACCATCCTCATAAACTCCTTTACTAATAGCTTCCATTAGTCCTTGGTAACCACCGCACTTTACAGTGTAGCCACTCTTTGATAGTTTTCTTCCAATTAAAATACCCTCTTTGTACTCTATTGCATCTTCAGTTATTGTTGAAGAACCAAATGTTGTTGCATATTTTGTCATTTACTCTACTTTTTAAATTTTTTGTATTATAGCTAAGGTATAATAACTTTTTAAAATGAAAGGGAGATTATGTTTAAATTGATTATAGCTATGCTAATTGCTGTTGTTACATCTTTATCTGCTGGTGATGGACGTGTTAAAAACATTGATGAAGCGGTTCAGTGGTTTGTAAATAAAAGCAAGATGGGTAAAGATGTAAAGTTAGATCCATCTAATGAGTGTACTCCTGGAAATAAAGCTGGTGGCTTTAAAACAGATGAAGAATCGTATAGATGTTATTTGAAAAAGGCTCGTTTAGGTGGTTATGAAGAACAAGTTGTGACTTGTAATCTTTATGCTTATGCTAAGGGAACTCAGAAGAATCTTAAAAAAGCAAAGTATTGGTGCAAAAAGGGAATCGAACGTGGTCACCCAGATGCTTCAAAGCTTTGGTATGACTTTGAGTTATGGAATTATTGATACCATAACTTATAACTTAAATAAGGGTGGCATAGTATTTGCTTTGTCTTTTCATAATTAAATGAAGGTAAAGTAATGGAACCAACTGGTAGCTTCAAAGGATTTATTAACGATGATGGGGAGAAGGTTGTCTATTTTAATGACACTGAGTTAGACCCTAGATTTGACATCTTTAACCTTACTCGCGATGGATTTGATTGGGGTTACAATGGTACCGCTCCAATGCAACTTTCTGTTGCAATGCTTGCACAAGCTACATCTATAAAAAATGCAAAACGCTTTAAAACTCAATTTATGCTTGAAAAACTTGTAAAACTTGCAAATAATAGGTGGGTTATCTCTATTGCTGACGTTAAAGCATGGTTGAAGCAGAAATATTTAGAAGAGAATCCAGTTAATGTTTTAGCAAAATTAATGAGCGATACTGGGCTTAATAAAACGCAACTCTCTCAAATATTGGAACAACCAATTGCTGTAATTGAGAGCTGGGGGTTTCAAAATGAGATACCACCACTAGCAAGCAGGACACTACATTACTATAAACTTAGTGAACAGAGCCATTCTGTATTAAGACAGCTTAAAAGTTTTGTGGCAGACAGATTGGTTCGTCAATCTAAACACACAAATGTCGACTTAAATAACTTAAATAACTTAAATAATAGTTCTAGATTGGCATAATTGATAATCTTTAAGAACTATTTGCTATAATAGTTCAAGTTAGTTAGTCTAAAGGATACAACATGGATGTTGGAAGTTTAAATATAGGCGCGCAAAGAACAACAATGCAAGCTGAAGAGTCACAAGAACGTAGCATGAATTTACAGCAGACAAATTCTCAAGCGGCACAAAGTAATCAACAAAAAGCTCAAGAAGACAATCTTTCTCAACGTAGACAAGAAGCTGCTCAGGTTACTGGAATTGGTTCTTCTCTAAACGTCTTAGGTTAAAGATAGTCACTTACTTTAAGTGAAGCACATCTTTAACTTGAGAAGCGAAGTTGTCTTGTTTAGAGATTCTCTTATAGACAAGATAGCCTCCCTCTGTAGATAGTTCAATCATATTTTTTTCTTCAAATAGATGAATATATCTAATCCATTCGTCATATTTAGAAGCAGATAATGTACTAAAAACTTTTTGAAACCACGATGGATCAGTAGTCTCTTGCGGACGAAGTCTTTTAAACTCATCATAAAGTAATGTTGTAACATCCATAATTTGCTCCTACTAAATATTGTTATAAAATAGTACAAGCAAAGTTTATTCCAAAGTTATACCTTGAACTCCTCTTCCGCCTCTTTTGCTTTTGTTATTCCTGTCATTGTTAAGCCACTATCATTTACGAACTCGGCATCTTCTAGCTTTTTTAGGACTTTCTTGCCATCTTTTAGTGTAAACATACCAGTCTCTTCTAATTGTAATAAAATTTCTTTAGTATCAAGGTCTTGTTGTTTTAAAATAGCCAGAAGTACTACTTTTTCTTCAATTTCCATGCGTCTTCCTTATAAATAATTCTGTAAAATAGCCGATTAATATTAAAGATTTCCTTTAAAGGCTCTAATATGCAACAACTACTCGAATTTTATTTAAAACATAAACGTGCAATAACAGCAATTTTTGGAGTACTTATGATTACAGGTGCTATAGATGCTCTTTATTGGAGCAATCCATCATCTGCATCTTCTACAAATACAAAAGCAAGTAAAAGTATAGAGCGTATGAAAGCAAAAGGTCTTATTGGTGGATCATCATCAAGTAAGAGTAAAAAAAGCAGTCCTAAGTCTTTGATGAGTAGTTATATGGAAAAGAAGTCTGAACAGAATAGAGTATTACTAATTATTCTAGCTATAGTTGGTGCATTGTCTCTTTTGTATAGCTTTTTTTCTAAAAAAGATGAAAAGCCTGCTACTTTAAGGAAATAAGAACATCTTCAATTATTTTATCAATATTACAAACTAGTACTGTAGTATGTTCAATTAGTAGTCCTATATTTGATTAATATCATACTAATATCATATTAATAATTTTTTTAGTACAATTGACGCCCATGTTTTTCTAGTGGGTGTTTTTTGATATGGTATATTTATTAAAACAATGTTGCTATAAATTAAATAAAAAAATAATTGGAGATTTTTATGAACGCAGTACATTTTGACAGAGATTTAGATACAGATTTTTCACCTTATATGCAAAGACAGTTAGGTACTAATTGGTGTTGGGCAGCTTGTGCAACATCTATTTATAATTTTTTAGCAGCAGGTAACAGTGTGACTGTGCAAGCTGATATGGTATCGGTACAAAAAGGTGAAGCTTCTTATGAAGTGGGAGATGCGGGCTATTTACTAGGAAGTACCATTAACTTCACTACTAAGGTGTATGATACAGATAGTTGGGACAACTTTTATAGTTTTGTAGTTAATTATGTAAATACTGGATATCCAATTCTAGTTAACTGGGCGCAAGATGGTGTAAATACCCACTATGTTATTGTGTATGCGTATGATTCAGAAAGTGATAGTTTGTATATTTATGACCCTCAACAATATGGCGCACTTTATAAATCAAGTGAAGATTTTTATGAAGAGGTAGCAGGTGCCTGGGCAATTGGGAACCCTGCTGATGGAATGTTTCCTATGAACCCACTTTATGGTGAGTTAATTCCAGATAGTGGGGTTCAGAGTTTTTATGTGGAAAATAATAAATGTGATACAAAAATGAGTTTAGCTACAACAATCACATCCAATGGTGATGAATACGTCTTGTCAGATGATTTTGCCTATTATATTCGTATCACAAATGAAGAGGAGTATAACAGTTCACCATATCTAGGAACTTCAGTGAAAATAGAAAGAAGTGATGGTCATAGTTATAAACAGTGGCTTCACTATGGAAATTTATTAACTAAAGGGAAAAAAAATCTAAAGATTACAAAAACAAGCTATGACGATGTATACGGTTATCAGCTAAATAACTTTTGGGTTCATTTTGTTCCAGTTAATTACCAAACACCATTTACACCTACAACGTAACAGCAGAAGATACTTTTCCTCTGAAGTTCAAATAAAGATATTGGTAGTAAAAAATAAAGAGGTAATATAAATGGTAGTTAGGATGTACTATTTCTGTGAAATAAGTACATCTTCTATCATTTTATCTATATCTCCATCTAAAATTGCATTAACTTGTGAATAGGCTCCATTGCTTCTTGTATCTTTAACTTGTTGATATGGTTGCATTACATAAGAACGAATTTGGTGTCCCCAGCCAATTTCACTCTTTTCAATTCCATCTTGTTCAGCTTTTTGACGTTCAAGTTCAAGCTCATAGAGTCTACTTTTTAACATCTTCATAGCAGTTGCACGGTTTTTGTGTTGGCTTCTGTCATTTTGGCACTGTACAACTATGCCAGTTTCAATGTGAGTTATTCTAATTGCACTATCTGTTTTATTTACATGTTGACCACCAGCACCACTAGCTCTATATGTGTCAACTCTAATATCTTTATCTTCAAACTCAATATCAATGTCATCATCAACCTCAGGTGATACCATAACTGAAGCAAAAGAGGTGTGGCGTTTTGCATTTGAATCAAATGGAGATATTCTAACTAATCTATGGATACCATTTTCAACTTTTAAATAACCGTAGGCATTTAGTCCTTTAATTATCATAGAAGCATCTTTAATGCCAGCTTCTTCACCATCTTGGTAATCTAAAATTTCAGCTTTAAAGCCACGACGTTCTGCCCAGCGTGAGTACATACGAAAAAGCATATGTGCCCAATCTTGAGATTCTGTTCCACCAGCGCCTGGATGAATTGAGATAATTGCATTATTTTCATCATTTTCACCACTAAGCATAACCTCAATTTCCATCTTTTGTACAAGCTCTTCTAGCTGAGGTGCTTCATTGAATAGACTTTCTATTGTTTCACTGTCTTCTTCTTCAATGGCAAATTCATATAACTCTTGTGCATCATTAACATTTTGCGAAGTAGAAGTATACTTTTTAAGTTTTCTTTCCTTTACAGTTTTTTCTTGTTGAACTTTCGCAGCATTATCAGAATCAATCCAAAATGATTCATCTTCTTGCATTTTTTCTATCTCTTTTAGTCTATCATTTATTTCATCAGGTTTGACAATTTTTTTAATATTCTCAATTTTTTCATTAAGTGTTTTGTGTAGCTCTGTATATTCGTAATTATCCATTTTTTATTCCGTTTATTACCATTTAGTCTCTATACCAATTCTCCATGTTCTTCCTCTATTTACGACAGCATAATTAAGCACTGTTAGCTTGGGGGCATATGTAGAGTATGATTCATTTAAAAGATTGTCTATAGAAAATGATAAATTTAAATTATTTGAAAATTTATATTTCACATGTGTATTCACAAGCGCATAATCATCTTGATTTGCTAAAACATTCTCTTGCTGTTTTCTGAATATTCCATTAATGTTAATATTATATTTTGCTTGAGCGTAGTTTACAGTTAATGAACTAATATCTTTATAATTTTGAGGCTCTATTTTTGAGAAAATATGTGCATGTGTTATATGAAGATGCATTGAATCTAAAAGCTTGTATGTTAATGCACCCTCTAAACCATTAAATGTACGTTTTTCCTCATTAACATTTGTAAACCTTTTATCTGCATCATAACTTGTACTTTTTATATATGGACCTATAAACATATCATGTGTATCTAGAGTTGTAACTTCTCTAAATAGACCAATTGTATCTAAGTTGTATTGACTATATGAAAACATTGTATTTATATTAATTTTATCTGATACTTTAATGCCATGATTTAGCATCGCCTTAAAAGTAGAGCTTTCAGACCAGTTTGTATTGTTTGCAGAAGAGTTAAAGTGTATGAAGTCATTAATCTCTTCGTGTGTATAATTTAAATTATGTGAAGTTTTATCATGTAAAAATTTTGTAGAGAGTGTAAGATGCTCTATAGGATCTTTACCGTTTATTGCATAATCCTCACCTTTATCCTTATTGTAATCTAAAGATATGCTAGCACTTGTTTCTAGAGTAAATGGTTTATAATAATTAAAAGAGAGATACTCTCTATTAAAAGAGCCAGTCTCTATTGATAATCTATTTTGCTTATCATCTGTAATAATATTGATAACACCTAAAAATGCGTTACTTCTATATAGTGCAGAACCAGGTCCACGTATAATTTCCACCTTTTTTACATTAGAAGTGTGGATATAATTATTGTGCATTGTAGCTCTTGACCACGCAACTTCATTTAACACCACGAGTGTGAATTGATGGCTCAGCAATAATATCAACATCTCTAGTTACTTGGAATCCTGGTACAAAGTTTAGTAAATCATAAACATTTTTAACTCCCATCCTATCAATACGTTTTTTATCAAATAGTGTCATAGAAGATGGAACTTGTGAAATTTTTTCTGATGTTTTTGTTGAGGTAGTAACCTTTACGTTCATTAGCTCTTCTAAACTCATATCAAACATGAAATCAATATCTGCTTTAGAATACTCAGCAGATAGTAATATAGGAAATGAGAAGATTGCATTAGTTAAGATATATTTAAATGACAAACTATTTCTTTTTATGATAAGATAGTTTAAAAGAATAATAGCATAAAGTATCTATTATCATTTTGTTATAATCGCGCACTTTATACTTAAAGGGTCTTTTAGAATGAGAATAATTAGGACAATTGAAGGCTTAAAAGAGTGGCGCGCTAGTGTTCATGAGAGTGTCGGTTTTGTACCAACAATGGGTGCTCTGCATGAGGGGCACAGTACACTTATAAAGCAAGCAATTAAAGAAAATGAATATGTAGTGGTATCTATTTTTGTAAATCCAACTCAATTTTTAGCCAGTGAAGATTTAAGTACGTATCCAAAAAAAGTGGAATCAGATAAAAAGATATGTGAACTTATTGGTGTAGAGGTTCTATTTATGCCAGATAGCTCTACTATGTATGTTGAAGATGAGGTGTTAATACGTGCCCCAAATATTAGAGGCTTTGTTTTAGAGGGTCACAGTAGACCTGGACATTTTGACGGAGTGTTATGTGTTGTAATGAAGCTTTTTAACATTGTACGTGCTACAAATGCCTATTTTGGTAAAAAAGATGCTCAGCAGTTAGCATTAATAGAGCAGATGGTTAAAAATTACTTTTTAGATATAAACATTGTAGCAGTAGATACAGTCCGCCAAAATGATGGTTTAGCGCTTAGTAGTAGGAATGCATACTTGAGTGAAAATGAGCGCAAAGAGGCACTAAAACTTTCACGTTCACTAAAAGAGGCTGCACACCTTTTTCAAGTTGGTGAAAAAAAATGTAGCGTTATAAAAGTAAAAATGTTAGAGATTTTAGATGGTTTAGATGTTGAATATGTATCTATTGTAGATAGAAGTTTTAAAGAGTTAAAACAAATAAAGCAGAATGAAACAATAGTTTTAGTAGCAGCGCGAGTTGGAATAACAAGACTAATTGATAATATTTGGCTTTAATAAAGAGTAGTTTTGTTGAGCTTAAGTTGTAACTAATTGTATATAAAATAATACAATTAGTATAATAAAATATTTTTTATTATGAAAAAATTCACTATAATGGTTCTATTATGAAAATATCTGTATTAAAAAGAAGTATTACTACTCGGATTTTGATTGTTATAATAGCAATAAGTGTTATATCGTCTATTTTAGCTACATCGATTGAATTATATTTTGAGTACAAAGAAGATGTAGCTACTTTAAAAAAAAGTATTAATCAAAGTGTTGATGTATCAAAAGATAATTTAGTTTTATCTTTATGGCATTTAAATGAAAGACAATTAAAGTTGCAACTTGATAATTTATATGCATCCCCAGACATCACATATGTTGAGCTTATTAGAGATGAAGATGGAATATTAACATTTGGTGAAGATAGATTAAAGAGTTCATTAGAATTTATAGAACCACTAATATATTTAGATAATTCTGGAACTAAATATAATCTTGGTAAATTAAAGATACAATCAGATTTGAAGTTAGTACAGCAACGTATATTTCAAAGATTGTACATTATTATATTAACACAGAGCGCCAAGATATTTTTAGTGACACTAGCTATTTTTTATCTAATAAATATTATGTTTACACGCCATCTTAGTAAAATTGCAAACTTTGCCCAAAAGTCGATTGATATTGATAAGAATATAGATTTAAAACTTTTAAAAGATATTCGACATGATGAATTAGACATTGTTGTAGAGAGTATTAATAGTATGAGACGCTCTTTAAATTCTAAAATTGAGACAATAAATTCTACAAAAGAAAAAGTAGAGCAACTCAATAAAAATCTTGAAGAAAGAGTCTTTTTAAGAACTGAAGAGCTTAATTCCCAAAAAAAAATTTATGAACAGCTCTTTTATGAAACTACTGATGCTATAACTCTTTTGAGTAATAATAAATTTATTGACTGTAATGATGCTGCATGGAAGATGTTTAGATACTCTAATAAAAAAGATTTACTTGGTACTCACATGGCTAAATTATCGCCGGAACTTCAACCAGATGGTGAAAACTCATATTTAAAAGCAGATAAATTAATAGCAAAAACAATGAAAGAGGAATCTTCTCGTTTTGAATGGATGCATCAAAAAAGTGATGGTGAAAACTTTTGGTGTGAAATTAGTTTAACAAGACTTAACCTAAATAATGATGAAATTATACATGCAAATATTAGAGATATTTCTGAACAAAAAGCATTACAGCTGAGTTTAGAGGAGAAAACATTTGAGTTAGAAGTACGATATGAACAACTTAAACAAGCACAAAAAAAGCTTATTGAGACAGAAAAAATGGTTTCACTTGGTGGGTTGGTTGCTGGCGTTGCACATGAAATAAATACACCTGTTGGACTTAGTATAACAGGAATTACGCACCTAAAAGATATATCTGAAAAGTTAAAAATACAATACTCTGAAAGTGATTTAACACAAAATGAATTTGAAAATTACATTGATGATTTATCAAACTTAAGTTCTTCTATATATTTAAATTTGAAAAGAGCAGCTGAACTTGTAACTAGCTTTAAAAAAGTTGCTGTAAGCCAATCTACTGAAAAAATTGAAAAAATACAAATTAAGGATATATTAGGAGATATTTTACTTAGCATGAATAGTACGCTTAAGCAAGCTAAGATTAATATATCAGTTATATGTGATGATTATGTTGAGATGTATACTGATGCAGGAGCCTTCACGCAAATAATTACAAATTTAATTATGAACTCTCTTTTACACGCCTTTGATGAAGATGATAGTGGAAATATAGCAATCGAAATATCTAAGGTTGACAATGGTATTAAACTTATTTTTAATGATGATGGAAAAGGTATATCGCCTGAGATAATTGGAAAAATATTTGATCCATTTTTTACTACAAATCGTTCTAAGGGTGGTACAGGTTTAGGTCTTAATATAATTTATAATATTGTAACTTCTCAAATGAATGGTACTATAAATGTTGAAAGCACTGAAAATGTAGGCACAAGTTTTACAATAGATATTCCATTTAAATCAGATAAAAATAGAGCTAGTGAAGCTTAGAGTTACGAATTTTAAAAAATGTACCATCTTCTATCATTTGTGTAAATATAGAGCTTATTTTAGGAACAAATTTTTGATGTTTTTTATTTAAATATAGATACATAGGTTTTGTTGCTAAAGGTGGTTCTATCGTTATTATATTCTTAAGACCCATTTGCTCAATAATTTTAAGTCCAATAAATCTTGAGTACACTGCTACATCTATTCTATTTTTGTCTAGTAGTTTGAAAAGACTCTCTTTTGAAGTTGTTCTTTCAAGAGTTTTAGTATTTTTTACATTCTTTTCAAGTATTTTCCATCCAATTACTATACCAACTCTATATGGTTTTAGGCTATCCCAATCTTTTATTTTTATGTTTCTATTTTTCGTAAATACAACAAATTCAAAGTCCAAAATTTTTTGAGGCACTTGTACTAAATTTGTATAGGTTTTATCCAACCCTTTAACTCTAATAAATTCACCATCTGTTAGACCACTGTTAGCATTTCTAATAGAGCGTTCGGCAGATTGATGAACAATTGTTATATTTTTATCTGCACGCCTAAATCCCTCAATTAAAACTTTATCTAAATAACCTTTTTTATCAAGCCTACTTAAAGGTGCTTGTGTCCATGTGCTAAATCTGAAATCTGCATTTGCTTGAAGAATTGTTATAGAATAGAATATAACTAATTTAAGAATAAACTTTATCATAACCACTGCCTAATTAGAGTTTACATATACTAACATAATATTCTATTTTAATGGTTTTAAGTACCCTTGATTTACTAAAATATCTATAGTCTTTTTAAATACTGGTACAGCAGTAAGTGAAGCAAAACGGTATGTTTTTGGCTCTACTACTGTAACACCAATGGTATAATGGTTAAGTTTGTCATTTGCGAAACCGTAAAATGATGTGTTATATGTCCTAGTATATTGTCCATCTTTTGCAATTTGTGCTGTTCCTGTTTTACCACCTACTATGAGACCATCACTCTTAGCAGCAATACCAGTTCCCTCTTTTACCGTTTTAATCAATATCCTTTTTACTCTTTCAGCAGTTACTGCACTTAGCACTCGTCTACTTTGAGGTTTAACAACATCATAATGTTTTCCATTATAGTGCTCAAGATAGTCAGTTATACGTGGTGTATCCATAATTCCCATGTTGTTAAAAACATTATAGGCTTTCATTATTTGCATTACATTTGCTTTCATACCATATCCGTATGATGTTGTAGCTTTATATATTTCATCATGCAGTTGATTAACTGCTGGAATTGAACCTACGTTTTCAAAATTTAAATCAATATTGCTTTTTTGGGAGAAACCAAATTGTTGAAGACCTTGACTATACTCTACAGCATCAAGTTTTTGAGCAAGTTGGGCAATTCCTATGTTACTTGAGTGTACAATAACATTTTCAGCACTTAACCACTCATATTCGTGTTCATCGGTAATAATTTTATTTTTAAGTTTATATTTTCCACCATATGTTTTTACAATATCGTAAGGATTGACTTTTTTATGTTCAAGTAAAAGTGCAAAAATTATCGGTTTTAAGACAGAACCAGGTTCAAAACTATACTCAATAACATTTGAATTAAGATTAGGATAATCTCTTTTGCGAATCAATTGAGGATTGAATCTATTTGAGGATGCAAGAGCTGCTATTTTAGAAGTTTTACTATCCATTACGCAGAGCATTATCTCTTTTGCTCGTAAACTTTTTTTCATTTGACTTAACATTGTTTCAAGATGTTTTTGAAGCGACATTTTCATATTAATATGAACATCCATACCATCTAATTTATGTCTTGTAATACTTTCTTTATTAAAAATAATGTAGCCATTTGCATCTTTTAACCCCTGATATAATCTGTCTTGCTCAGACTTTAGACTCTCTTCATACTGCTTTTCAATACCTTTTACACCCATGTTTTTTGTGTATCCGTCATCTTCAAATTTATGAATATAACCGATTGTTGGTGTTAAAAGATTTTTGTATGGATAAATTCTAGTTTCACCGCTCTCTAAAATATCTAACCCATGAATTGATGAGTGTCCAGATTTTGATTTTTGTCTAATAAAAACCCTCATTTTAACAAATGTTTTAGCAAGTCTTTTTAGCTCTTTCGCCATTTGTGAATTTATTGCATATGAGAGTACAACACTTGAGTGTTTATTTTTTAGTTTAGAGAGAAGTGTTGATTCTTTAATACCGCTATAAATACTAAATAGTTTTATGAAAATATCTTTTTTTTGTGGATCTATACTTTGTGGAGATATAACAGCTTTATAGAGTTTTTTAGTTGTTGCAAGAGTATAGCCATCAGCACTTATAATTCTTCCACGCTGTGCTTTACTTTCACTTTTTATATATGTATTTGGAAGGCTACGATTACCAAATGCAATACTGCTAAATACTGCTAAGAATACAATGAAACCTAAAGTTATGAACGCAAATAGTACGGCTACTTTTGCTTTAAAAGGGTAGTTTGACTCTTTTGAATCTTGGTAGTCTAGCAAAGAGGGTGTAGTTTTATGAGCCAAAAGCTCCTCCACTACATCTGCGTTCGCAAGATTTCTTTATAGGCAGTTAGTGCTTTATTTCGCACCTCTAGCATTAGTTTCATACTATTTTCAGCTTTATCTATCGCAATTGCTGCTTGGTGTAAATCTTTTACCTGTCCAGTTGCAATGTCTGCCATTGCTTTTTCAGAATCTACTTGAATAGAATTGGTCTCTGAAATAGATTTTTTTAGGACATCTGCAAATTGCTCACCACCACTAGGCGTAACTTTATTTACACCTTTTTTATTATTTAAAAGGTCAGCAGTAGAAAGAGAGCCGATATTATTTAAGTTAGCCACCAGTTACTCCTTTAACCACGTAGTATATCTATGGCTGCATTTGCCATGTTTTTAGAACTTTCAAACGCTGCAACGTTTGCTTGATACGAACGTGTTGCTTCTATTAAATCGGCCATTTCCACGACTGGATTAATATTTGGGTACGCAACATAACCATCTGCATTTGCATCAGGGTGTCCAGGTTCAAATTTCATTTTTGGTTCTCTGTCATCTCTTACGACTTTATCGACAAGAACACTCATAATAGATGGGCTAGGTTTAGTGCCAAACTCGCCTTCATCTAAGGGATCTGAATATTCTAACATATTATTGTTTTCACCCAGCTTTTTATTTAACACTTCATTAAAGTCGTGAGCTTTGAAAATTAGCTCTCTTCGTCTATATGGACCACCCTCATCAGTACGAGTTGTTTGAGCATTGGCGATGTTAGAACTGATGACATTAACACGTGCACGTTGTGCTGAAAGGCCATACCCGCTAATATCAAAACTAGATAAAAATGCTGACATCTATTTATTTCCTATTGTTGTCGTGATGAAGATTCTATGACGCTTTTAAACATATTAGAATCTTTTTTAATTGCTGCAACTAATGCGTTATACATTGTTGAGTTTTTAGTCATTTCTGTACTCTCAACATCTAAATCTACACTGTTACCATCATTTCTTGCTAAATGACCATCTCTAAAATATACAGTTGCTTTATTATTGTAAACATCTGTTGGTTGTATGTGTGCACTATCTGTGCCAGCTAACTTTAGAGTTTTACTCTGCTGAGCATTAAATGTATGCTCAGCCTCAGACGCAAGAATTTTTCCAAAACTAATATCTTTTGGACGATAAAATGGAGTATCTACGTTAGCTAAATTACTAGAAATCAAGTCTTGACGGATTGAGCGGTAGTTTAACGCCTGTTCCATTAAATTATGAGATCTACTAATTTCCATCTGCTAACTCCTTTTGCAGTAGATAAAGCAAATTTTATTCCAATTACAAGTTGAGCTAATGTAAATCATTAGATTAATCAAAAACTTGGTAAAATATCACAACTTCTAAAAAGGCACAGAGTGCAGCACGCAAAACAGCAAGAGCTTTTTATTGCAGTTTCATTGTTAATTACTATAGGCATAGTATTTTCTTACTCTCTGTCATCTTACATTGTTTTACTATTTGATTATAAACCATACCATTTTGTACTTCGTCATGCTATTTTTGGAATAAGCGCAATTTTAGTAATGTGGGCGCTCTCTCATGTTAAAAAAGATCCTTGGCTTCATGTCTTAGGCATGACACTTTTATTTGGAGCTGGAATAGTCATGATAGCGATGCCATTTATGTCTGATGGGTGGGCTGTTGAAGTTGGTGGGGCGAAAAGATGGATTAATTTAAAGTTTTTTTCTATTGCTCCTGTCGAGTTTTTTAAAGTTGGTTTTGTATATTTTTTAGCGTGGAGTTTAGATAGAAAATATAAAATAATAAGTGAAAAACAAGCTCTTGGTAGAGAGTTCAATGCGATTTTACCATATTTAGTTGCATTTTCAATCTCTGTATTTTTAATTGCTGTTATGCAAAATGATTTAGGTCAAGTTGTTGTATTGTCACTTACTTTAATTGTAATGCTTATGTTTAGTGGAAGTAGTTACAAGCTTTTTGCAATTTTACTTTCTGCTGGGCTTGCAACTCTTATACTTTTTATTGCTATTGCAGATCATAGAATTATGCGTGTGAAATCTTGGTGGATGGGTGCGCAACATTGGTTTTTGTCATTTTTACCAGAGAGTATTGCATCAAAACTACGAATTGGTAGTGGAGAAGAGGGTTATCAAATTGCACACTCACTAAATGCTGTCCACAATGGTGGACTTTTTGGTGTTGGCATGGGTAATGGAGTCTTTAAACTAGGATTTTTAAGTGAGGTACATACAGATTTTGTATTATCTGGGATCGCAGAAGAGTTTGGATTTTTAGGAGTTCTTTTAGTATCTCTTTTAATGCTATTTGTATTGTATAGAATATTAGTATTAGCAAGAACTAGCATTGTAGAAAATAGAGTAAATGAGAGTGGTTCGTTGGTTGGATTTTTATTTGGCGTTGGAGTTACAATGTTAATTGCTGGAGCGTTTTTAGTAAATGCTTTTGGTATTAGTTCTATTACACCAATTAAGGGAATTTCTGTACCATTTATTAGTTATGGAGGTAGTAGCATGATTGCTACTGCTATTGCCATAGGAATGGTTATGATGGGCACACAAAGAGGAGGTAGGATATGAATATAGTTATTACAGGTGGCGGAACTGGTGGTCATTTACGTGTGGCTCAAGCATTAGGACGTCACTTTGCTTTTTTAAAGCATACAGTTTATTATATAGGTTCAGTTAATGGGCAAGATATTCAATGGTTTGAAAATACTGATTTTGTAAAAGCCTCTTATTTTTTAAAAACAGCAGGAGTAGTGAATAAAAACTTTGCTGGTAAAATATTTTCATTAGGCAAAATAGGAACTGCTACACTTAAAGCAAGAAAGATTTTAAAAGATAATAAAATTGACGCTGTAGTTAGCGTTGGAGGCTTCTCTGCTGCGGCTGCATCTTTTGCAGCTGTTATGCTTGGTTTACCATTTTTTATTCATGAACAGAATGCTCGCATAGGACGTTTAAACAAACTGCTTCGTCCATTTGCAAAAGAATTTTTCAGCTCTTATGATGAAGATAATCCTGTTGAATATCCAGTTGAAAATGAGTTTTTTACAACTAGACGTGTTCGTAGTGAAGTTAAAAAAGTAATTTTTTTAGGTGGTTCACAAGGTGCTAGTTTTATAAATGATTTTGCAATTTCTATCGCACCTAGATTAAAAGCGATGGAAATTAAAATTGCCCATCAATGTGGTAATGCAGATTTCCAAAAACTGAAAACTGCATATAAAAAGCTAGATATTGATGTAGAACTTGCTCCGTTTTGGACAGATTTATCTAGTCGTTTAAGTAGTGCAGATATGGCAATTTCACGTGCTGGGGCAAGTACTTTATGGGAGCTTTCAGCTAACGCAATTCCTAGCTTTTTCATTCCATATCCTTACGCTGCCGGAGATCATCAGTATCATAACGCTACATTTTTAGTTGAACAAAATGCTGGCTGGATGGCAAGGCAAAAAGATATTAAAGAAGAACAGATATTAAGTATATTATTAGGTGATGTTACTGCTCAAAGTAAAAAACTTATGGAACTTGTAGATAAAAATGGAACTCCAGTAATCGCTCAAAAAATATTGAATAGGTTATAAAAGTGTTACACTTTATACTGGTTTTATTACTACCTATTTCACTTTTAGCACAAATTAAAGCGTATGATTTGATGAAGCAGGTTGAGGGTATTAATAAAGCTCATTATGCAAAAAATGTAATTATTAAGAAAGTCGGTAAAAAATACTCAATAACCGCAAGACGAGTAAAAAAGAGTAAGCCATTGGTTCTTTTAGCAGAGCGTTATTTAAATAATGATTATAGTGATGGAGTTATTGCTTCAAAAGATTTAATTATTATACGTTCTGGTAAATTAAAAGGCACAGGCGTGTTAATAAAAGAGTTTGTTGATAGTAAAACATCTCAAGAGTATATGTTGTGGTTACCAGCTTTAAGAAAAGTTAGACGTATTGCTCAGCCAGAGGGCGATGGTGGTCTTTCTGAAGTAGAAGTGGCATTTATTGAAGAGACAAAACTTAGAACAGTTGATGATGAGACTCATGAAATTTTGAGCCAAGAGAAGTTTAATGCGACTATGGGTGTGATGTTATTTAAAGATAGAAATAGACATTTAAAATATATGCCTAGTTCAACATTAGAGATTAAAGATAGAGATGTTTACGTAGTTCGTAGCACACCGAATGAAAAAACTTGGTATGACAAAAGAGTAAGCTATATTGATAGTACAACATATGTTGATTATAGAAATGAGTACTTTTTTAAAGATAAGAAAGTAAAAGTTATAGATAGGCGTTGGAAGAGGGCAAAAGGAATTGATGATATTCATGCCTATTATTGGTACTATTGGTATCTGAAAAATTTAGAAACAGGTTATGAGACAGCTACATATGTACCAGATGAGATAATTAGCTTTAATCAAAATGTGAAAACCTCTTTTTGGAGTAAACGTACACTTAGTAAAATTAAGAGATAACCATAACAGAAGAAGTGTAATTAAAATTATGATAGAATAAATATTATGATTTTTAAACAACTGTCGTTAACAAAAACTTATATTATAGCATTTGTTATTATTGCTATGTGGGCTATATTAGCATTTTATACAATGGACTCTTTGGTTCAGTCCCAAAAACTATATGCCAACTTAATAAATCTTAGTGGTAAACAAAGAATGTTGTCACAAAAAACTGCGCTGTTCGCTTATCATTATATGATTGAATATGGTAATGGTTATGAAAAATATAAACATATAGATGTTGAAAACTTAAAAGATATAATTATAACCATGAGAAATGATCATAAGTTTATAGTCGCTAATTTAACATCACACGAGATAGAAAAGTTATATCTTAAAGCAGATGGCTTAAATAGTAATGTAATGAATTATTTGAGATTATTGGATAGTTTTGTAGAATCCCCATCAAGAGAGTATTTGTATAATGTTTTAAATGAAAGTTCATCTTTATTAAAACAGTTAAATGAAGCTGTGCAATTATTTGAAAGAGAAAATAATAATGTTATAAAAGATTTATACCTACGTGCTCTATTGATATTAATAGGGACAATTATTACACTCATACTTGTAGCTCTCTTTATTATAAGACCTGTATTTATTTTGATGGATAACTATACAAAAAATTTAGAAAAAGAGGTAAAAGTACGCACTCAAGGTGTGATGATTTTTAATAAGATATTTGAACACTCTAGCGAGGCAATGTTTATTACTGATGCAGATTCGAAGATTTTAGATGTAAATGAGGCATTTACAACAATCACTGGATATGACAAAAAAAGTGTTTTAGGAAAAACACCTAGAATTTTACATTCAGGGAAACAGTCATTATCTTTTTATGAGAATATGTGGCAAGAGATAGAAAAAAATGGTATTTGGAGAGGTGTTATAGTTAATAAGAGTAGATATGGACGTAGTGTACATGGGGAGTCTACAATTATGAAGCTAATTGATGAAGAAAACAGTAGTATCAATTATGTTAGTGTCTTCTCAGATATTACAGATCGTGTTGAACTTATAAAAAACCTCAAATATCAAAAAGAACAAATTCAATACTATTTAGATGTTGCTCAAGTTTTAATTTTAGTTTTAGATAGTAAATATAATGTAAAAATGATAAATCAAAAAGGTGCAGACATCTTAGGATACTCTAAAGAGGAGATAATTGGTAAAAATTGGATAAAAACATTTTTACCGAGAAATATACAAGAAGATGTCCAAAAAATTGGTGATGATATTAGAAGTAAAACTGATGATCATTCAGGTCATGAGAATAGTGTAGTTACAAAAAATGGAGAGGAGCGTCTGCTTTTATGGAACAATAGTGCACTGTTGGATGAAAATGATAAGTCGATAGGTATTTTAACCTCAGGTATAGATATTACAGATCAGAGAGAAAATGAAAGACAACTAATCCTTCACGCTAAACATGCTCAAATGGGAGAGATGATTTCAATGATTGCTCATCAGTGGAGACAGCCACTCTCTACAATTTCTGTTATAGTTGGTGGTCTTAAGGTTAAGTTAGCACTAGATATGTATGATGATGAGTATTTTAATAATCAGATAGATAGTATTGTTGGTCTTACTCAACATTTATCTAATACAATAAATGATTTTAGAGAGTTTTTTAAAGAAGATAAAAATAAATCTATTATAACATTAGAAGAAATTGTAGACAAATCATTGACTATTATCAAACCTATTTTAGATAATAAAGAGATTTCTTTGCAAGTGGACTATCTAAGTAATGAAAAAATATTAACATACTCAAATGAGTTAAAACAGGTAGTGATAAATATACTAAAAAATGCAGAAGAAATTTTAGTAGATAAAAAAATAAAAGATGCAAAAATTGAGGTTAAAACATACAAAGTTAAAGATTTATACTATTTAGAGATAAAAGATAATGCTGGCGGAGTTGATAAAGATATAATTGAAAGAATATTTGAGCCATATTTTACAACTAAGGGTGATTTAAATGGTACAGGCTTAGGACTTTATATGTCTAAAAAGATTATTGAAGAGCATTGTAATGGACGTTTAACTGTAGAAAATAGAGATGGTGGTGCCTGTTTTACAATTGAACTTTTTTCAGAATCAGAACAACCCTAGAGTAAAACTATTATCTTTGGCATTAATAAAAATAGTCCTAAAAACAGAAGGGATGTTACAAATATTAGAGCTGTTACATCAGATGGACGACAGTCATAAAGAGCGCTTAAATTTACATTAGCAACCGCAAGAGGCATAAAAAGTTCCATAAATAGTACACTTTTATAGATTTCACTAGCTGAGCTAAATTGTAAAAGTGTAAATGTTAATACTGGAATTAGTATAAACTTTATAGCTGTGACTACTGTTAAAAGTTTTAAGTTCAACTCATTTAGTTTTACATTTCTAATGTAGATACCAAATAGTATAAGTTGAGTTACTATGCTAGCATATGCGCCCATCATCAAAACTTGTTTAATTTCAGGTAGTGGCTTGGTATCTAAAAAGTTTAGAACTAAAGCAAGAATTGCAAACCAGATTGTTGGTAGTTTCATTATCTGCATTAATGACTCTTTTGTATTAAAAGAGCCTCTTGAATAAAAATAAACACCAAAAGTATAAACAACAAATACATTTGCAAGATTAATTAGTATGGTGTAGGGGATACTAACTTCTCCAAATAGTGCAATTCCAAGTGGAATGCCTAGATTCCCAGTATTTCCAACGAGTGCGGCAATAGAGGCGATTGAGCGCTCTTTTTGGTCATTAAAAAATATTTTTGCAACAACAAAAGAGATAAGTGCAGCGATAAAGATGATACCTAGGTAAAAAAATGGTGCACTCAGATGGTTAGTATTTATATCTCGACCTAAAAGTCCCCAAAGAGTTAAAATAGGCTGTAAAAAGTAGACAGAGAGTAGATTTATACTACTTGCATCTAGCCTCTCTTTGAAGATATGTTTTGCACTAAAACCTAAAATAATAAAGATATATATAGATATTACAAAAGTCATAATGTATAGTTTATCAGATTTTTTTAGTAACTTTATAGACGAAACTAAAAAGTTCGGCTACTGCTTTATATAGGTTCTCAGGAACCTCACGGTCAAGTTCAACTTTACTCAATAATTCAAGGAGGTCAGCATCTTTTTTAATAGGTAGTTTATGAAGTTGTGCAACTTTAATGATGTTATTCGCAACATTACCCCTGCCTTTAGCAATGACTTTTGGTGCTTTCTCTTTTGCACTATCGTATCTCATTGCGATAGCTTTTTTTGATTTATCCTCTTCGCTCATATTTTTACTTCAAACCCCACATCTAAATCTCTTAATGGCTCGTTATAAGCATCTGTTTTATTCTCTTTTATATCGAAAAATCTAATCTCACGTAGTATTAAGTTCACCTCTTTAAAAGTAGAGTGCAATAGTTTTAAATCATCTTTCATTCCAGACTTTAAGACATCACTTTGACTATATGTATGAAGATTTATCTGATTTTTATTATATAGAGTGAGCATTAATTTGAGTTCACCATAATCTTTTAGGTTAAGATTTATCTCGCAATAAAATTTATCTTTTTTACCCTTTTTTATAGAAAACTCACCCTCTTCTAACTGATCCCACACAAATGGAAAGTATAGCGAAGATGAGTTGTTAAGATGTGAGTAGAGCTGAAAATAGTCTATTTGAAGTGTTAGCTTATCTACTAGTTTTTCAATATCACCATTTTGAAGTAGAGGATTTTGTTTAATCTCTTCACTAAGACGTAATAAGTTAGCTTTGGCATCATTTGTAATATAGTCATCTAGCATTTTATTTGGAATATCTGGTTTTGTAAATAATTTTAGTTTTTCATTTAGGGTGTGCATCTCTTCAGAGATTATTGGATCATCAGCTTTTATTATGGTGCTTTCTATGAAATGAGTTACTTTTTTAATCTCATCAGTAACTTTTAACAAGAGATCTTTATGAATTAGAGGGAGTTGCACCTTTTCTGGTGTCACTTCAGGTAGAGGGATTGAACGCAGATTCGTAATAATCTTCTCAATAGAATCAAGTAATTTCATTTTTTGAGGAAGACTACTCTGCTCAACTTTGACATAAAGAGTTTCTATCTTTGGTATTATAGTTTTAATATCAAGAGGTTTACTCTCAATAGGTCTGCTTCCTTCTACTTCAGGCTTTATAATCTTTTTTAGGTTCTCTATTATTGGTTCTAGCTCTTTAGTTTGTGGATTTTGAATTAACTTCTCTTTTGTAGGCAGTAAATCAATTACTTTTTTAATCTCATCAGTAACTTTTAACAAGAGATCTTTATGAATTAGAGGGAGTTGCACCTTTTCTGGTGTCACTTCAGGTAGAGGGATTGAACGCAGATTCGTAATAATCTTCTCAATAGA
>Ga0316204_10001054_pt1 | contig 82781 bp, 81 predicted proteins | sample 6monrhotite_MG_2_FD_205661 | JGI IMG/M metagenome (GOLD analysis project Ga0316204, IMG submission 205661) | Microbial mat bacterial communities from mineral coupon in-situ incubated in ocean water Damariscotta River, Maine, United States -... | ecosystem: Environmental > Aquatic > Marine >... | reverse complement strand
TGGCTAAAAATCGACTCGATGTATCTTATGATTTTGACTTTCATCTGGTGGCACTCAACACCAACGTGAAGGAGTATAAGCTAGCATGGGCCATAAACAGGGATTTGCAGTTGCAACTTTCAAAAACGGAGAACATCTCTCTGGACTTCTCAAAGGGTAAATCCCTTTCTATCTCCAACTTCATATGTGAGAAAGAATATCAAACTTTCAGGCTGCTAAAGAACAGAGCAGAAAATTTTGACGATCAATTCAATGCTTATCTGATACCTGAAATGAAGAATTTTGACTACTTCCTGATGGTTGCAGACGATTCCACTACTTTTCAGATTAATCCTTTCATTTCCATTATCAAAGAAATACCTTTCGTCCAATTTGCGGTTACTGTAGATACCGCAGTTCTGAGATCAAAAGATAATCTAATATTCTAATGGGTCATAAATCCAACGCTAATAGGGCCAAAATCGTAGCTACGCTAGGTCCTGCCAGCAATACCAAAGAAGTTATTCGCGAATTGGTATATGCAGGTGTAAATGTGTTTCGCCTCAACTTTTCACACGGAGAGCACAGTACACATGCTCAGGTAGTTGAAAACATCCGGGAGGTTAACGATGAGCTGAGGGTGCACACCTCAATCCTGCAAGACCTGCAAGGTCCTAAGATCAGGATCGGTCAGGTAGAAGACGGAGAAGTCTTTATTCAACCAGGCCAGGAAATTGTAATCACTACCAAAGAAATGGTGGGCAATGCTCAAAAGGTGAGTACTACTTATACTAACCTGGCCAAAGATGTGGCCCCTGGTGACATGATCTTGATAGATGATGGTAACCTTGAGCTTTTTGTCAAGTCTGTGCAAGGTGAAGACGTTACCTGTGAGGTGAAGTATGGTGGTTCGCTCAAATCGAGAAAAGGGATCAACCTTCCTTTTACTAAAGTATCCGCTCCTTCACTTACTAAGAAGGATATAAAAGACCTGGTCTTTGGTATTGAGCATGATGTTGACTGGATTGCCCTTTCATTTGTTCGCCATGCCGATGATGTGAGGGACTTGAGAAAACGTATTCAGGCAAAAGGCAAAGACATCCGTATTGTTGCCAAAATTGAAAAACCTGAAGCGCTCAAGAACATTGACGAGATCATTGAAGAATCTGATGCCCTGATGGTGGCCCGTGGCGACCTGGGGGTTGAAATTGTGATGGAAGAGGTACCAATGGCGCAGAAGATGATGGTTGAAAAATGTAACCTTGCTGCCAAACCGGTGATCATTGCTACCCAAATGATGGAGAGCATGATCAAGAACCCTCGCCCAACTCGTGCTGAAACAAATGATGTGGCCAATGCGGTACTGGACGGAGCCGATGCGATGATGCTTTCAGCTGAAACTGCGGCAGGTAAGTACCCTGTGCAAACGGTGAAGACCATGGCCAGAACCATTGCTTCGGTTGAAACGCATTCAGAGGAAATCTATGACAAAATTGAGCTGCCCAACAAGACCAGTGATCGTTTTTTCAGTGATAATGTCATGTTTGGCGCTGCCAAGTTGAGTGAAAGAGTAGGGGCAAGGGCTATCCTTGGCAACACTGTTTCTGGTTATACTGCTTTTAAGCTGTCATCGTACAGGCCACATGCCCGCATTTACATTTTTACACCCAACAAAAAACTGCTCACTAAACTGAGTCTGGTTTGGGGTGTACAAGCCTACTATTATGATAGTCAGGAATCTACAGATCAGACCTTCAAAGACCATGAGAACATACTTAAGGCAAGTGGAGAGATAGAAGAGGGTGATATCTTTATTACTACAGCCAGTATGCCTCTCAATGAACGAGGGCAGACTAACATGCTGAAGCTGAACATAGCAGACTAAAGATCTTCTGGCTTGAGCCCGGATGAGGTAATAGAAAATCTATTGCATTATTCGGGCTTGCAAGGAGGCACTAATATTACCTCTTCTTTTGCTACGATTACTTGTCCCGCAGGGCTTCCTTTCGCTTTTCTTACAAATTTGGCCGGAGTTACAATCACCGGTACCAGGCTATCTGTCTTCCGTTTGGAATACCATGCGGCCAGACCAGCGGCTTTTTCTATCACATTTTTAGGAATGTTGCCTCCAGCCTTATGCTTAATAAGTACATGCGAACCCGGCACATCCTTGGCATGTAGCCACAAATCTTCTTTATAGGCGTATTTCAAAGTGAGCTCATCGTTGGCCTTTGCATTTTTGCCAACCCATACGGCATAGCCCGATTCTTCAAATGCCTTATAGGGTACAGGAGCCTTGGCAGCTTGCTGCTTGCTTTGGGCCAGGCCGTTTTCCTTCAACCACTTCCTGAAATCGCGAAAGTTATCTATGCTTTCAAGCTCCTGCAGCTGTTCCTTTAATGCTTCCAGTATTTCATATTTACTGAAGACATTCGATTCGGTTTTCTGCACCTCTATTTTGCGATTCTTGCTCTTGCGGTAATATTGCTCTGCGTTTTTCTGAGGACTCAACTCCGCATTCAGCTTGATTTCAAGGTCCTGATTATTATAAAAGTTGAAGAGGGTCACCTTCTTCTGTCGTGGCGGAATGGCATGCAGGTTGGCCATCAGTATATCGGCTACTTGTGCAGGCTGAACACCCTTTTCCAGTTTCTCCAGTCTGGACTCTGATTTTCGAATGTAGCCTTCCGTTTGATTTATGCGCTTGCTGATGTCGGAAGTCACCTGTTGTTTTTCAACTGTCAGGTAATAATTACTGGTAAAGTGCCTGAAATACTGGTTGCACGCAGTCATGGCTGATTGGCCCAATGCCCTGTTGTTTCCCATCGCAATCAGACTTAGGGCAGGTTTTCCTTTGAAATCAATCAGGTAAATGGAGTCCTTCTGCATGTTAGTGACCAGCTCGTCCAGCATTTGCCATTGCTCTTTGATGGCCAGCTGCTCGAAGTCATTGTCCTTTAAATAAGCAGCCGGAATGGCACCAAAGGTAGGGTAGAAGTCTTTGAAGTTGGGGTTTTGCTCGTAAAGAGAAAGCGATCGCTCAATAGGTCGGTGTAGGGTAGTAATATCCAGTGCCTGGTCGCCTTTGAGCTTGTTTTTGAAGAGCTCCCGTTGTCCATTTGGCAGCAAAGCAATGATGTTAGAGCGGTTGCCATGTAGCTTGAATAATAGCTCATGATCCAGAAACTCAATGACAAATGCCCTTTCATTTTCAAAGAGCTTTACTTCCAATACTTCTTGTCCCATCAATGAGTTGAAGAGGTTGACGGAGTTTCTGCGACTGCGCTTAAAATCTTCAGGGAAGGACAGGCAGCTGAAACTACTGGTAAGTGTAGCTCTTATGTAAAAATCAGAGTGGTCGGGCTTGGCAAAACCCAGAATGAGTTCATCACGCTCCTGGCTAAAGCATTCAGCAAATACGGCACCTTTGAGTTTTTCTTCCAGCTCAGGAACCAGCCTTTTGAGGAAGTGATAATTGAGCTGCACTTAAAGGATGATTTTCTGTCCGTCAAAGGCAATGCTCATTTTCTGAGGCAGGCTGGCTTGTACATGCTTGTGTTTGCCCAGTTTATGACTGATGTGCGTGAAATAGGTGTGTTCAGCACCAATCTGCTCTGCAAAGGCAATGGCTTCATCCAAAGTCATGTGACTGATGTGCGGGTCATTTTGTAGGGCATTGATCACCAGCACACGAGTGCCCTTTATCTTCTCTACTTCTTCCGGTGCTATGGTCTTGGCATCGGTAATATAGGTGAAGTCGTGTATGCGAAAACCAAAGACTGGTAGCTTGTAGTGCATCACCTCTATAGGGGTAATGTTGATATCCCCCACCTTAAAAGGCTTGTTTGCTATTTCGTTTGCTTCTATCTGTGGTACTCCGGGGTACTTGTGTTCTGCAAAAATGTAGGCAAATTCCCTTTTCAACTGTTCCAGAACTTCTATTCTGGCATAGATGGGCATGTCCTTTTTCTGCTTGAAATTAAACGAACGAATGTCGTCCATGCCTGCTGTATGGTCTTTGTGCTCATGCGTAAAAAGCACAGCATCCAGCTTGCCAACCGACTCTCGTAACATCTGTTGCCTGAAATCAGGCCCGGTGTCAATGACCAGGTGTAGACCATCGGTCTCAACCAATATAGACGAGCGCAGTCGTTTATCTCGAAAATCTAAGGAACGGCATACGTGGCAGTCGCAGCCAATGACGGGAACACCCTGTGAGGTACCGGTACCAAGAAAGGTGACTTTCACAGGTTTAGTTCTGTTTGGAGAAGTTCTAGAAGTAGTTTTTGATTCTTTTCGTTCAGGCGAGATTGGTCGATGGGCACAGACTTCAGTATGTCTATTAGGCAACTGACCTTTCCTTCAACGGTATAGTACTTATTCACGATGGCAATTTTGGTGTCTTTTAATACACAATAACCAGACTTGAAGTTGCCCTTTTCGTAACGTAGTACGTAGTCAGATTCAGCGAAGATATCCTCTAGTTTTCCTAAGAATTGCTTCGTGTATCTAACTGCCATTAATGATCGCCTACATATTTTTTAACCAATTCAATCAATTGGTCATAGTCCAACGGTTTCTGAAGGTATTCGTCCATCCCAGCTTCGAAAAAGCTTTGCGTAGGTAGGTTTTTGGCATTTCCTGAGATGCCAATGATTGGTACTTTGCCTTTGGATTTTTTAATCGCCCTGATTTTTCGGGTAACATCTAAGCCGCTGAGGCTAGGGAGGTTGATGTCCATGATGACCAGGTCAAAATCATCATTTTCAAATTTGTCAAAGGCTAACTGGCCATCTTTGGCTGAAGTAATTTTACAATTTTCAAAAAGTAGAATCTTCTTTAATAGATTCTGAATTACCGAGCTATCTTCAGCTACTAAAACCTTCTTGTAGTCCACTTCGGTCATACTGCATTAAGTTAAAAGTCGTCTGTAATTGTCAACGAAATCGCTGAATTGTACCTTTAGCAGATCGAAGTTATGTTCGAGATTTGAATAGCTGCCTTCCCTCAATGCTCCTTCCATCTGCTGAGTATGGTCTGCCATATTAAATATTCCTAAAGACCCAGCATTTCCCTTGATTGTGTGCAAGATACTCAAAATTTCAGGATAATTTTTTGCAGGTACTAAAAAATTCAGTTGTTCCAAAAAGCCCTTCGTTTCCTTCTCATACTCCTCGTAAATGTCGATTAAAGTGTCGGAACGGATGTGTTTTTTGAGGTCTTCATAGAACTTCATATCAATGATGAATTCACCCTGAACCTCTTCGGTACTCTCTTTTGGTGTCGCGGCTTGCGCACCTGTGAGCCAGTGTTTTACAGACGCTTTTAGGTCGGCTGGCTTGATGGGCTTGGGGATGAGGGCCTGAAAACCGGCATCCATAAACTCGTGTTTTTCCCGGTCGCTCGAAAAAGCAGTAACTGCCAAAATAGGGCTATAATCATTAGGGTATTTTTCCCGGATTGTTCTCAGGCATTCAAAACCGTCCATGCCTGGCATCTGTATGTCCATCAATACCAGATCAAAATGTTGCTGTCCATACATTTCTATGGCAGATGGGCCGTCTTCCACTTCCACTATCTCAAGGTCTTCTGCCTTTAGCAGTCCCTTGGCATATTTACGGTTGACCGCATTATCGTCAACGATGAGTATCCTTTTGACCAATTTGTGATTAGGTTTGTGCTTGGTGATGCTGTAATGATAGCACTTTAAACCCGGATGATGCAATAGAAAGTTTATTGTATTATTCACGCTAAAACACGCTTGTAAACAATTAGGTAGGATTTTGAAATATTTGATCGTTGTTGTTGGGCCCACAGCCGTAGGCAAAACTGCCATGGCAATAGCGCTGGCGAGGCACTTTCGTACCGATGTGCTTTCTGCTGACTCCAGGCAGTTTTACCGTGAGATGAGCATTGGTACAGCCAAGCCCAGCGCGGCTGAAATGGGAGAGGTGGTGCATCACTTTGTAAACTCCAGATCTATTACCGAAGGCTACGATGTGGGTGCTTTTGAAAAAGAAGCCCTCCAATGCCTTGACCACGTGTACACCAGGCATGATGTAGCCATTATGGCGGGTGGCTCAGGGCTTTTTGTAGATGCTGTATGCCGCGGTTTCGATGAGTTGCCCAAGGCAAGTGCTGCCGTTCGCCAAGAGCTGAGAGATCGACTTGAAAGTGAAGGTCTGGGTTCCTTACAATCAACATTGAAGGAAAAAGACCCGGTCTATTATGCCCAGGTAGATTTGAACAATCCACAAAGAGTGATGCGGGCATTAGAGGTGATAACAAGTACCGGTAAACCCTTTTCTGACTTTCGCAAAGGAGAGACCAAAGAGCGCCCCTTTAAGGTGATAAAAGTGGGCCTGGAGATGGAACGCGAAAAATTGTACGAGCGAATAGACCATCGCATGGAGCTGATGATTAGGGCTGGCCTGTTTGTAGAAGCAGCTTCATTGTGGGATCATCGCACTTTGAACGCCTTGCAAACCGTGGGTTACCGCGAGATATACGGCCATATGGAGGGCGAATATGACAGGGAAGAAGCCATTCGCCTGCTCAAGCGAAACTCAAGGAGGTATGCCAAGCGCCAACTCACCTGGTTTAAAAGAGATGAATCCACACGTTGGTTCCAACCGGAAGATTCCGCTGGCATTGTTGCTTTTATAGAAGAAGAAATGGTTTAAATGGACTTAGAAAGGTCTAAAACCAAACAGAGAGGCCACGGCACTGGCAGGTGCCTTTTTAATAAAAGTATTGTATGTTTCTGAAGTTCTTTCCAGTCGCTTGATTAAAGCTTCCTGTTTTGCATTCAAGTCCTGAACCTCTTTTTTTAGCCCATCTTCTGACAGTCCGGCTACCGCCTCATTAGTAGTAGTGATCAGGCTGTTTTCCTTCTTGTAGCTTTGAAAACGGTCGGTAGAGGTTTTTTTGAGCTCTGCTGCTGCCTCAGCTAAAGGAGAACCGGCATTTTCACGGTCGTAGTTAAGGATCAGGTTTTTTCTGGTCCGGCTTACATCCGACATATTGTCTATCACCTTGGTCATAGCGGCTTTGAGCGGCTTGATCCTGTTATAAGTATAAAGAGAATAGAGTACTATCAGACCGAGAAGCGCTACGGCAATGGGGAGGTATCCAATTCCGGAAGCTGCTGTGATGTGGTGAATCATGAGGTTAGTTTTGAGTTTGACCAGATATATTGGCATGAAATAAATTTTTTTTTCTAATAAATGCAACTGCTTACCTACTGAGCTGCCAGAAGTGGCCTTCCAGCTTGCCGGAACTCGCAAAACTTTCCATCTTTGGCCTACTCAGCAATCATGAAAAAACGAGTATTAATCATCACCTATTATTGGCCCCCAAGTGGGGGCGGTGGCGTGCAGCGCTGGCTCAAATTTGTGAAGTACCTGCCTGCTCAAGGTTGGCAGCCGGTAATCATGACTCCTGAAAATCCGGATTTTGAGCTAAAAGATAATACCCTGCTCAATGATGTGCCGGAAGCCTGCGAAGTGCTGAAATTACCCATAAAAGAGCCTTTCGGGATTTACAGAAAGCTTTTGGGCAAAAAGGCCACGCAGCAGCAAGGTGTAGTGTCTAAAGGAAAAGGGAGTAGGTTGAGTAAACTGGCCACCTGGGTTAGGGGCAACCTGTTCATACCCGATTCACGCATGTTGTGGATCAAACCAGCCAGTAAGTACCTGATCAAGTACCTAAAAGTAAATCCGGTAGATGTAATCATATCAACCGGCCCACCTCACAGTATGCACATGATTGCTGCCAGGGTAAAGAAAAATACGGGTATTCCATGGGTGGCCGATTTCAGAGACCCATGGAGTCAGTGGGACGTACTTACCCAGCTTCAGCTTAGCAACAAGTCGTGGGAAAAGCACAAACGACTGGAGTTTGAAGTGCTGAACATGGCCAATAAGGTAGTGACGGTTTCCAATCGCCTGGCCAAGGCCCTGGACGAGCTGGCAGGTGTACCAAGTGTCAAGGTCATCACCAATGGATATGACCTGGTAGACTTTGAATCTTTTACCCCCCAGCCGGCAGGGAAGTTTCGCCTGGTACACATGGGCTTGCTTAATGAAGGTCGAAACCCTACCAGACTATTTGCTGCACTGAACAAGCGCTGTGCACATGATGCTGAATTTGCCAATGAGCTGGAAATAGTTCTGGCCGGTACTATAGAACAGGGTGTGAAAGATCATATCGCAGGCTTGGAGTACCTGAAGGATCGGGTGAAAATTCTCGATTATGTTTCGCATGAAGAAGCATTGAAGATTAATCAGGAGGCAGCCGTTTTCTTACTGCTAGTCAACAATACTTCCAATTCGTCCTGGATATTGCCGGGCAAGCTCTATGAGTATTTTGCCAGTAGAAAACCTATTCTGGCTTTTGGCAGAAAAGAAAGCGATGCCAATGACATGCTGGTGGCTTGCGGTTATGATGAGTTTTTAAGTTATGAAGACCGAAAGGGCGTTCAGGACCGGATATCCAGGCTTTATGAAGACTATAAAAATGGAGAGCATGTGGTGACTAATAGCCACATTGAGCAGTATTCTCGTGAAAAACTAACTGCCGCTTTGGTGGAAATACTCGAAGAGTTGGCGCTTAAAGCCTCTTAAGTATATCTTTGGCCATCTTATAAACCTATGAGCATTAAGAAATTCGGAATAGTTGGTTGTGGTCACATTGGTAAAAGGCATGCTGCGGTATTGGACCACCTGCCTACCTCCAGCCTCATGGCACTTTGCGACAACAGAAAGGAACGGGCCATACACCTGGCCGGGATATATGGCGATACTTCAACCGATAATGAGTATTCAGAATTTTTGAAGCAGCCATTCGATGTGGTGAGCATCTGTACACCCCATCACCTGCACAAGCCCATGGCCCTGGAGGCCTTGCAGGCTGGTAAACATGTAGTGGTGGAAAAACCCATGGCCCTGTATTCGGCCGATGCTCGGGAGATGTCTGAAACTGCCAATAAGCTGGGGCTGAAGCTCTATGTAGTAAAGCAAAACAGATTTAATGTACCGGTAAGGCTGGCCGAAGAGGCCATTAAAGATGGTAAACTGGGAAAGATCAGAATGGTGCAGTGCAATGTGCATTGGAACAGGCACCAGGAATACTATGATCAGTCTGACTGGAGAGGCAGCAAGGAGAAAGAATTGGGTGCACTTTTTACTCAGGCAAGCCATTTTATCGATATTCTGGTATGGTGGTTTGGCAATGTAGTAGAAGCCAAAACGGTGATAGACACTCAGGCTCACGATATTGAAATTGAAGATTGTGGACAAAGTGCCATTCGCTTTGAGTCTGGAGTACAGGGGTCTCTTTCATGGACCACCAATGTGTACAATAAGAATTATGAAGGCAGCATTACTGTGATAGGTGAGCATGGCACAGTAAAGATAGGTGGCCCGTACCTGAACAAGGTAGAATATTGGGATGTGCGCGCTTACCCACTGCCAGAAAACATTGCCTATGTAGACCTGCCCAATGATTATGGCAAGTACCAGGGCTCAAGTTCCAACCACCATCGGGTATTCGATGAAGTGGTGAAAGACCTGAATGGAGAGCGCTCTAATATTGTAGAAGGCCAGGAGGGAGAGAAATCCATTGCGGCCATTGAAACTATTTATAACGGAGCCTCATGAATGAGCCAACGCGATATCAAGGTGGCATCAGAGCAGTGACTTTCGGGGAGAATGTAAAACTGGTTGAGCCTGTAAATCTATATGAGTGCAGCATAGGTGATGATGTTTTTGTTGGTCCGTTTGTAGAAATACAGAAAGGCGTAATCATAGGCGCGCGCACCCGGGTGCAGTCACATAGCTTTATTTGCGAGCTGGTCACCATTGGTAGCGATTGTTTCATAGGCCATGGAGTGATGTTCATCAACGATGCCTTTCGCACAGGTGGACCCGCTCATGGTAAAACTGAATTGTGGGAATCGACCCAAATAGGCAATAAGGTTTCTATCGGCTCAAATGCCACCCTTTTACCCGTCAGAATTTGTGATGGGGCCGTAATTGGTGCAGGTGCTGTAGTGACTCGCGATATTACCGAACCTGGCGTGTATGCAGGCAATCCTGCCAAAAAGATCAAATGATATGAAAGTACCTTTTGTGGACCTGCGGGTGCAGTACGAGGCCATCAAACCAGCCATAGATGCTGCCATTAAAAGCATATTGGACAATACCTCTTTTGTTGGTGGCAAGCCAGTGTCTGACTTTGAAACTGCTTTTGCACAATATGCGGAAACAGAATTTGCAGTAGGCTGTGCCAATGGTACCGATGCCCTGGAGATTGCCCTGGAAGCACTGGGCATTGGCCCGGGTGACGAGGTGCTGGTACCAGCCTATACCTGGGTTTCTACTGCCAATGCCGTAGCCCGGTTGGGGGGCAAGCCGGTGTTTGTAGACGTTCATACAGACTTATATACCATGGACGTTACCAGTATACAGTCTAAGATTACTTCAAACACCAAAGCCATTATGCCAGTGCACTTTTATGGCCTGGCGGCTGATATGCCCGCCATCATGGCCATCGCAAAAGAGTATGACCTGAAGGTAGTGGAAGATTGCGCTCAGTCACATGGCGCTACCATTGACAGTAAAAAAGTAGGCACTTGGGGCGATATAGGCACCTTCAGCTTTTACCCCGGCAAAAACCTGGGAGCTTATGGAGACGCTGGGGCCATGGTAACCAATGACGAAAGTCTAGCCACTAAAATGCGCATCATTGCCCGACAGGGCCAGGTAAAAAAACACGATCATGTGCAGGTAGGGCGCAACAGCCGACTTGATACCATGCAGGCGTCCATTCTTAGTGTGAAACTGCCTCACCTCCAAAGCTGGATTGAAGGCAGGAATCAGGCGGCCCGCTGGTATAGCGAGATGCTCCATGAACTGCCTTTGAAGCTGCCGGTTACACCATCTGATTACGGACATGTATTTCATCTGTATGTAATCCAAACCGATGAACGTGATGCTCTGAAGGCTTTTCTGGCCGAAAAGGGCATTGGTACACAAATTCATTACCCCAAGCCGCTGACACAGATCGGAATATTTGAGATAAAAGGAGATTACCCTGTATCAGAAGCCATGGCCGATAGAATATTGTCGTTGCCCATGTACCCTGAGCTTACGCATGAACAGGTAGCCTATGTGGTAAGCGCAGTAAAGGAGTTTTTTACCAAAAAGTAGCCTTAAGCCTTATTTCTTTTTACTGATAAGTCTATTCGCCACCCCGTTCATCTCTGGCGAAAGCTTAAGCGCATAAGTGGGCACAAGTACAAGCAAAGAGACTATTGCAGACCTTAGAATAATATCCAGCAATTTGTTTTCCAGTACAGGAATCCATTGGTTGATATAAGCCACAGTGAGCACGATGACTGCGCAGACCAGGGTTTTCCATGTAAAGGGCTGCATTTTGAATCTCACAATTACAAAACCCCATTTGATAACATTGAAAGCCAGCATGGCGATAAATGAGGCTATGGCAGCTCCTTCTAAGCCGTATTCGGGTATTAGCAGGTCGTTGAGTACAATGGTGATCACTGCCAAAAAGCTGATGATTACCACATTGAAGCCGTAGTACTTAGACATGATAATGATTTCGCCATTGGGCCCGAAAAGCATGTCAGAAAGTTTTCCAAGGCCAATGAAAAGTACCACGCCCATGCCTGCCAGATACTCTTCTCCATTGGGTATGAAGGCGTAGATGTTTTCAAGGTTAATCCAAATGCCTAATAGTAACAGGCTGCCGATGATGAACTGGTTGATCGAGGCTTGCTTGTACAGAGTGGCCACATGTGGCATGTCCTTTTTCTGGAAGGCCTGAGAAATTAGTGGAGACACTACCTGTAGAATGGATCTTTTGGGCATTTCTATGACTACGCCTATGAAGAAACCAATACTATAAACGCCATTGGAATCAAGACCCATGTAGCCGCTTACCATCAAACTGTCAATGAGTAGTACTATTTGCGTACCCCCTGCACCCAGCAAAGAGTAAAGCCCGTACCTGGCAAACTTTTGGAAATTCTTGCCTTTGAGAAACTGAAAATTGAGGTTGGAGCGGAGGATTTTCTGTCTGCCAAAATACCATGTCAAAGATAGCACCTGGCTGGCATAGAGAAAGACCAGACTAGAGAGCATCCAGTCGAAACTGATGAGGTTGAGCCCAAAGAGGATGACGATGATGCTAATGAGCACTCGTAATTGTACATCGCGAACAAAAACAGGAACTACCGTCTTGAGGTGCGACCTGCTGTAAGCTTCCATTATCTGGAATTGCACCATAAAAAGTGAGAGGAGTAAGGTAATGTTGTAGTACTCAATGAAGAGGGCAGACTTTTCGGAAAAGAAGTCTACAATGGAGCCTTTGAATATGAGTGCCAGGCAAAGCAGTAACAAAAACCCTACGAGACCAGCCAGCCTGATAAAGCTGAAAAAGCCTTTTTCTTTATTGAACTCTGGAAAAAATCTAATAGTGGTATGGGGCAGACCCAGCACTCCGAAAGTGGCTAAAAGAGTAGCAGAAACCTGTACCAGACGGAAGAGGCCCACCTGGTCGGGCGACATGTAAGTTGGGAATAGCCAAAGCAAATTCACATAACCGATCGCCACACCTATATATGCGATTGAAGCAGAACGAATACTTTGTTTGATAACTATGCCCAATGAGCCACCTTATTGGTAATTGATCGAAAACTAATATTTTTATAATCCTAAGGCTAGTAATTGTTCATTAATGAGAGTGTCGTTTAAATCCGTATGCCTTTTTCTATTGTTATATACCGGGGTTCTGAATGCTCAGGACATTGATGCAGGTTTGAGGTTGCACCTCGACTTCAATGCCAACATGTGTGATTTAACCGGGGTAAGAGAAGAAGGTACCTTATTAGAAGCCCAATATGGCCTTGACCGTTTTGGGAATTGCCAATACGCACTTTGCTTTAATGAGTACCTGCAACTGGCCGAGCAAGACGTGTCGGCATTTAACGGTTTGCAGGATTTCAGTATTTCCCTTTGGTTTCGCACCACGGAGCCTGGTTTTCATACCATTTTGAGCGTAGCCAATGCCACACGAAATAATGAGGTAAACCTGAATGTATTGACCAACGGAAGATTAGCGTCCAATATCAGAAATGAGGTAAATGTACAGGGCATTAGAATTGAGGGCAATTCGAATGTAGCAGATGACCAATGGCATCATGTAGTGATGACTCGTGAGGGTAGTAGCGGCAACACCTTTCTTTATGTAGATGGTGTGCAAGATGGTTTCAAAGAGATGCCCCTTGGGGTAATTGAAGTGGGGCCTGGTGGCTTTGTGTTTGGCAACGACCAGGACTGCCTGGCAGGTTGCTATGCATCAAACCAACAATTTTTTGGAGCGGTTGACGATTTTAGGCTATACGATCGTGTAATCACGACTGAGGAGGTTGCCTTGCTACTTGCTTTTACCGATGGGGCTGTCGACACCAGTGAGCGGGGTTCAGTTAAAGAGCTTTTGGTTTGTGAAAGTAGCGCCACACTTTCAATAGAAAGGCCTTTCGATTCTTTTGAATGGAATACGGGCAGTCAGTCTCCCGATATTACTGTGACTGAAAGTGGACAATACATTGTCACTGGATTGATCAAAGACTGTGAATACAAAGATACCATCAACCTGACATTGGGAGCGTTGCCTGGGCTAGAGATTGCTGCCATTGAAACCGACTTGAGATGTATGGCTGAAATCACCATTACGGCAGTGGCTGGCTTTGATAGATATGTATGGCAAGATGGCGCCACGGGGGATACTTACACTGTAACACAGCCCGGCACATACCGTGCAACTGGCTTTACGGTTTGTGGAGAGTCCATTTCAAACGAGATTGTGATAGGGCAGAGTGCTTTGCCCAGCCTGCAGGTGAGTGGAGTGACGAATGAGATATCCTGTGGTGAAGTGCTGGAGATTAATGCTTCAGGAGGCTTTGTGACATACGAATGGTCCACAGGCGATAGTAGCCCGGACATCAATATATCAGCCCCAGGTACTTATGAAGTTCGGGCAACGGATATTTGTGGAAATGTACAGCTTGCCTCATTTACCATTGAAGCAGAGGCAGCCCCTGATTACTTTATCCCCAATGCTTTTACCCCTAATGGAGACGGAAAAAATGAATTTTTTGAGATTGATGAAAGATTGATAGGCTATTCTCTCAAAGTAGTGGACAGATGGGGCAAACGAGTTTTTGAAGCGGACGCTTACCAAAATGACTGGAATGGGGGCGACACGAAAGCCGACAGTTACTACATCATAATACAGGGGCCATGTCTTAATCAATCCATTAAAACCTGGGTGAAAATACTGCGCTAGCCATTACTTGCGCTCTGCCTCTACAATGAAATACCTGGGGGTAAAGTGCCTCAAAATAGGTCGGATACCCAATTTTCTCACGGGGCTTGTCCATTTTTCACTTTGGATAATGTTCCATCCGGATTTGTCGAGCAACCATTCAAATTGCCAGTCTTCAAACTCGTGAAAGTGCTGGTCCCATTCGTCTGATTGGTTGCGGTAGGCTTTGGCAAACCATAGTGCCAGAGGTACGGAAGCAAACAGTTTTGGAGCTTGTACCGCTTGCAATATGCCCATGGGGTTTATCAGGTGCTCCAATACCTCAAACATGGTCACTGCATCAAAACCTTCCTTAGCAATCACTTCCGGCTGCAAGTCAAAGTCTACCCCATACGCGTTTTCTACGGTGTAGCCATTTTCATTTAGAAAGGCAGACATATCATTAGGGGTGCCCAGGTCCAGAATGCGACTTCCCTTTGGTAGGTTCGACTGCAAAAACTCTAAAGTGCGTTTGAACCGATCTTTTTCAGCAAAGCTCTTTTTCTTCAGGTCAGTACTCATTTTTTCAATAATTCTGAATAGTAGGCCACCAGTTCCTTACCGGTTTTCTCCCAATTTTCTTTATCCATAGTTTGCCTCAGCCCGTTTTGGCCCAGTTTACCTTTAAGCTCCTTGTTTTCATAAAGTAACCTGATCTGTCGGGCAAAGTCTTCAGGGTTTCCTGCTTCAAACACAAGGCCACTTTCCAGGTTTTCCACAATTCTTTTTAAAGGCGGAGCCGAGCTCACTACCACTGGGTTGCCGGTAAGCATGCCTTGATATAGCTTGTGGGGAATGGTGTTATCGGTATGCCCATTGCGGTTGTGAGGTATCAGGTTGATGTCGGCCAGTTTCATATAGGAATAAAACTTTTGGAACGGCTGATAGCCATTGATGCTCACTTGCTGCTGACAACCGTTTTCTTCAACCAGTTGCGTTAACCAGGTGTGTGATTGCTTAGAAAGCGTGCCGGTAATTTCTAGCCTGATGTTGGGAAGGTCTTTCAAAAAGGCCATGCCTTTTACACAAACGTCTACCCCTCGATGCGGACCTACACCACCGGTATAGGCCATGATGAAATCACCCTCATTTCGTTCGTAAACCTCAGGCATTATAGGCTGATTGACGAAATCGGTAGACTCTGAATTAGTGACCGTGACCAGTTTTTTGGCATTAAGCAGATGGAGGTCTACCATTCTCTGTTTCATCTCATCTACTACCACTATTACATGATCAGCTTTTTTAGCTACCCTTTTCTCGTAGCTCAACCATCTTTGGTATGAGAAGAAAATTTTGTTCTTCAGTCTTATGATGGGGTTTTTCTTCCAGGCAAACCAGATGCGCAAAGCTTCCGGATAGTTTTCGTGTAAGTCGAGCAGAACCTTAACCTGAGGGTCAATCTTTTTTATGCGCAGGGCTGTGGCCGACAAGGGAAGGTCATGCACATGTACGGCATCAAAATTATGCTTTGCATGCAGTCGCTTTAGCTTACGCAAGAAAAGGGGTTGGTAGAAGAAAGCGGCCAATACAATGTCCCAAATGCCCCTCCAGAAAAAACTCTGTGCAATGGGTATACGATGCAATTGAATGCCATTGACTACTTCATTGGCTTGCTCTGCCTTGCGCTGAAGGCAAATCAGGTGGATTTCAAAACCCGCATCAATTAGTGATTGAGTTTCTTTGCTTACGCGAATGTCATTCGGGTAAGGCTCATGAAGTAGCATGCAGATTTTGCCAGGCATGGCGCCAAAATTAGTCTGTTTCTTTAAATAATTGCACCAGGGTAACTCTTTTGACTATTTGATAAGCCGGAGTAGGGCAATTTGATCGTTTTGCCCGAATAAATGATTACTGAGAATAGAAGAGGGAGACAGTTCAATGCCTCTAAACTTCTAATCCTGCTTAAAAATAGACCAGTATGCTGAGCCAAAAAAGATCAACATGGTCATCAGCGTAGAAATAAACATGATGGTCTTTCCGGTTTTGAACTGTCTGGGTCTGAATTCAAACTCAACCGTATGACTACCTGCAGGAATTTCCAAGGCACGTAAAATGTAATTCGCATTCAGCATGCTCGTTTCCTGACCGTCAATTTTTACGACAAAATCTTTGGGATAATAAACTTCAGAGAATACTGCCAGGGCATTTCCAGCCGTGTTAGCCTGATAACGCCAATAACCTGGGTGGTATTCCTCCAGTTGTATACTTCCCTCAGCATTAAAATTTGTCGTAGACAGGTCAAACTTTTCAGTATTGATAACCGCTTTAGACCGTAAATCAGTCAAAGCTTTGGTCTGTGCAAATTCCTCATCGGCCGTGTTTACCGTTTCCGCTGCGCTTACCAACCACGCACTACCGGCCGCATTGGGGTTAGTAATTACTCCCTGGCTGCTATTGGGGTTAATAATCAGAAAGCGGGTGTTGAGCATATTAACCATAGGGTACAAACTCATATCCCTATTACCAGCCCTAATGTTGTTGACCATAGTGGAGTTTTCCGGAATAAGGAAATTGTCAATCACTTCCTGATAGCGTTTCAAACGAACGGCCGAGTAGCCGTTGATCAAATGATGATGATAAGCACCCATAGCATCGTAAAACGAGCGTGTAAGGTCAAATACACGGTCGCCTGGCTGTGTGCTTGACAGAATGAATTTATCAGCCTCAGTCGTAGGGTAGATGCTGTTCAAACTGCCTCTTTGATAATTATTATCGCCTATAAAGCGCCCACTCACCAGCAATACATCTGCAGTTGGGAGCCCCATGATCACCAGCATCAGCAGTGTTTTATTCAGCTTTTCGCTTTGGTACAAATAGAGCGCTCCGGCAAACAGAACAATAAACAGTGCCGACCTTAAACTGTCACTTTTGAGTAAGTTACGCCTGTCATTATGAATTTCATCTATCAGAAAATCAGGAAGTTGCATTTGTGCTTCTGCTGCCGTGGCCACATTAACCAAACCCGGTAAAAGGCCGAATATAAGGGCCAGACCAGCTGTCAGGCCTAATGAGATATAAACAGGTTTTTTAATCTCCTTAAGCTTAAGACTCATCAATTTCTCCAGCGTCAAAAGTCCCAGCATGGGTATGGCAATGATGGGCAATATCATGGTAAAAGAGACTGATCGAAACTTGTCGTAGCCCGGTAGGTAATCGAAGAGTAAATAATTGAAGCCTGGTAAATTGCGGCCGTAGCTAAGTAAAATCCCCAATAAGGCTACCGCAACCAGCCATATGGCGTATTTCTTTTCTACTATAAAACAGCCTAGTACAAATAGAAAAACCATAATGGCTCCTGCGTAATAGGTAGTGGGAGATTCTGAACCAAAATAGGTAGGCAGTTGATACTGGAAACGGAGAACGGTATTGGCATCCTGGCCTCTGGCTCTTAGTGTTGTTACCAAACCTGAATCATCGGCAAATGGTCCTGGCCCACCCAGGAAATTTGGAATGAACAGGGTCATGGGGTCGCTAATGCCATTGCTGTATTGAAAGGCATAAGTTTTTGACATGCCTTCTTTGTCTACTGTGCCCTGGGTTTGTGCTGTCAACTCAGACGGGCCACGATTGGAGTATTTACTAAACTCATAGGCGCTGTAAAACTTGCCCCAGAAGGTGCCTATGGCCAGTAGAGTGCCCAGTACTACCATGACCGACCCGTTGATAAGGCTTTTCCATTCCTTGGTTTTTAAGGTGGCTATCAGCCTCGCCAACAGGTAAATGCCAATGATGAGTGCCAGATAATAAGTGATCTGCACGTGATTGGGCCTTATTTGTAAGGCCAGCCCCAAGGCGGTAAGCCCTAATCCTAAATATTTAAATCGACCAAAACAGAGGTGCACAGCCCCTATGACCAAGGGCATAAACGCCACAGTATGCACCCTGGCGTTATGTCCGGCTGTGAGGCCTATGATGTGATAGGAGGAAAAAGTAATGGCAATGGCCCCTACAATGGCCAAATAGGGCCTAACGCGAAAGCAGAGCAACATAATATAGGCGCAAAGCAGACCAGTGGTAAAGAATGAAACAGGCCGGGGCATGCCCAAACCAAATACCCAATTGGCAGCCAGAATGAGCTTACTGTCCCATTCTACACTGATAAAATAGGCCGGCATACCACCAAAGATCGCATTGGTCCAAAGCCCTTCATCTCCGGTTTCAGCACGGTAATCGGCTAGCTCTTTTGCACTACCCGCCCATTGGTTGATATCGCCCTGATTGATGCGCATATCATCAAAAAAGACAGGCTGAAAGAACAGAATGGTGAGCAGGATAAATACCCCAATGGCCACCAGGTGAGGCAGCACATGTTTCTGAAAGTCTATTTTCCTCATAAAGGCTTAGTCATAAGAAGGCCCAATATCTTGATAAGGCAGGGATTAAGAAAGGCTTACATCCTTTTTTTGAGTGCTTCTATGGCTCAGAAATATAGCAGACTAATGCATCTGAACGCCTAAACTTGAGGTATAGGCGTTGAGAGTTGGGCTGGTGTTAGTAAAGGTGGTGGGGCGCATTAATCAGTCTGCAAAATAAGAGCACACGGCAATACGCAAGGGTGAGGTGCTCAACCGGTGTTCTTAACCAGCTTTTCATACTCTTGTAGTATTCCGTCATTAAACAAGGGGCTGCCTACAAGAACAATCTCATTATTGGCATTGAGCATGAAAGTCCGCCCATTGAGTTTTGGGGTGAAGATGTCGTTTTTGGTTTCGAAAAAATAGTCTTTATCCCACAGAATAACCGCCCTGGCCTTGATCATTGGATAAAGTGTGAGCATGAAGTTGTCAAAGTCCTGCTCGTAGAAATTAACCACGAAGACCATGGTGGTTTTGTTGTCTTTGTGTGCAATGCCTGAAAACAGACTGTCAATCTTGTTCAATTGCCCCATAATGCATTTTGCGCAAGAGGCGTCTATGATAGATATGATCTTGTTCTTACCCTCGTTGGTAGTCAAAAAGTCGTTTATTGCTGTAGGCTTCTTGTCTTTGAGCTGTTGTAATTCACTAGGGAAAACTACTTCCTTGCCCAGCCATTCAGGAAAAAATACCTCCCGTTCTTTAGGTTTTAGAAATACAAAGTAGATGGTGCCCAGAGCAATTACACCGAGAAGCGCAAAAAGGGTAAGACGGACCTTGTACATGATGTATCTTTTAGAGGATGGTGGTTGAAAAATGAAAGAGCACTCACTCTGAAATATCGTCCAGGTCTATATATCCTAATGGGTTTACCCTGTCATTGTAATAGGTGATGATCCTTTGATTTTCTTCATCTACGCAGAAATAGAAGATGTCTGATTCTGTATCTATTGTTTTTTCATACGTGCCATCTTTTGCATTAAATACCAGAAACTTAGTAGGTAATACACTTCTCGGTCGTTGCTTATCATTAAAGATCACGGCAGGTTCGCCCAGAAATGCGGCTATTATTTTATCTCCCATGATCTTACTCACATAGTAATAATCATTTTTGGTTCTCTTTTTTTCCCACTGAGGTCCATAAATATTGTAAAGGAGCTCTCCTTCAAGATTGGAGACTGAGAGTAGATCGTGACTGGCATAGCCTTGAATGTAGATGCCTTCTTCTTCTGACAACGCAAAGTAGGTTGTTAGCTTGAATGGGTCCACTTTTGGATGAGACTCACCTATTTCTTTCAATTCATCACTTGCCATATTGTAGCTCACTACGGTGTTGTTATAAGAGCTATTGCTCACTACTTCTATGGCCGAACCAATCAGAGTATTTGGGTCTACCAAATCGAATGTGGTAGGGAAAAGCTCCTTGTCCAGGTTAAAGGCCTTAGTAGGGAGGTAATTGGGGTCTTTTAAGACCAGATCAACCTCAAATCTAAACACCGCCTGTTTACCATGGTCGGCTACATAAAAGAGTCTGTTGGCCTTGTCGAACCCAAAGTGACCATAACGGGAGATTTCTCCAGGTCCATAACCCCTTGCACCTGTAGTTGCCAAATGTTGGTAGGTGGTTTTGTCAAACAAATGGATGCCTTTGGCTGGATTTTGAGTATCACAAACAATGAGGTAATCTTCAAAAATATATAGCCAGGGCCTACCAATGACGATTTCGGTTTCTATGTCAACGATATGACTCATTACATCTATGACATTATCACGGTCCGACTGGTACTTTTCTTTGTTAGGGTCTGATTTGTCACAACTGGTAAGGGCACTAAAAATGAGGAGGGTAAAAACACAGGAAAATATGTTCTTCATAGAATGATTCTGAAAAAGTGAATGTGCGATGTAGATGATAAACATCATTGACCTAGGGGCTCCGGATACCCCAGGGTCAAATTGTTAATGAGTTTAGGCTTACTCCATCAGTGTATCGTTATCCCAGGAAGCTTCCTTTAGGTGATAAAACTGGTAGCAAAAGCAACTTCCACATGCATCCAGACATCCATTTGGGCATTCAGAATTCGCAGCATTTACTGATAATGAACTTGTCAAAGTAATGGCTAACATAAAAATACCGGCCAAAGCTATTCTGATGGCCTTGGCTTTTCTTGAAATTAAAGCAGTCATTTGATTTAAAAATTTGAATGTTGCGCACCGGATTTAATTGGCAGGAGAACCAGGTACTTGCATATGCCAACAGTAGAGTTTTTCTACTGAATGCTCCTGTCATGACCAGCCTATCGTGTTGTCTGAGAAGCAGTTTAAATTGGATCAAAAAGTGATTGACTTTGCTTCAATTTTTGTAGATAAGTTGAATCAATTAATTCAATATAGTTAAACAATTGTATTATAGCCATTGTTTTATGTTGATAAAATGTGAAAAATATCGTTTTATTGGCTGATGTCCTGTCCCTGATTGTTAATTAGTTGTCTTTATATATTAGTAATCAATATTGCTTTTACTTATGATTTTTGCTGCAGTAGCCAGGGTATAGGTCATGGAAGAAGTTCGTAATTGTGACGTATGGCTGATGTGATAATCTTAGTAGCTACAATTCTATATCAAAGTTTTTGTTAGAAAAGGATATGATAATGGGCAAACTCAGATCTTTTTGTTTTGCACGCAAAAAAAACCTGAGAGAGGATGTGGATGGAATCATTTACCAATGTCCTGAAAATTAGTTAGCACCCGGAAAAGGTATTGCAGGGAGTAGTTTTAAATGGGCTTTGGCCTATTTAATCAATGCCCAGACACCTTTTAAACCAGATAATTTTGGCTATTTTTGCAAGCTCTAAATCAAGGCAAGCATGTTCGAGAATTTAAGTGGAAAGCTGGACAGGGCGTTTAAGACGCTGAAAGGACAAGGGAAGATCACAGAGATCAATGTAGCGGCAACGGTAAAAGAAATCCGTAGAGCGCTGATTGATGCAGATGTGAACTTCAAAGTGGCCAAAGAGGTAACCGATCGCATCAGGACAGAGGCACTGGGTCGTGATGTATTGATCTCTGTTTCGCCTGGACAGCTTTTGATCAAAATCGTAAGCGAAGAGCTCACCCGCATGATGGGCGAGAAGAAAGCCGATTTCTCTATACAAGGCGATCCGGCCGTGGTGCTTATCTCAGGTCTGCAAGGTTCTGGTAAGACTACCTTTTCCGGTAAGCTGGCCAATATGCTCAAGTCACAAGGCCGGCAAGTACTGCTGACCGCCTGTGATATCTACCGTCCTGCGGCCATCGACCAATTGAAGGTGCTGGGTGAGCAGGTAGGCGTAGAGGTATATGCCGAGCCCGAAAACAAGAATGCGCTTGATATTGCCAACAATGCCATCAAACATGCCAAGGCTACCGGTAAAAAGATCGTGATTGTAGATACGGCTGGTCGTTTGGCAGTAGATGATCAGATGATGCAGGAGATTGAAGGCCTGAAAAGTGCCCTCCAGCCTGCTGAGACCCTCTTTGTGGTAGATTCCATGACGGGTCAGGATGCAGTGAATACTGCTAAGACGTTTAACGAACGCCTCGATTTCGATGGTGTAGTACTCACCAAACTGGATGGTGATACCCGTGGTGGTGCAGCTCTTTCCATCCGCACCGTGGTGAACAAACCCATCAAGTTCATCTCTACTGGTGAGAAAATGGAGGCCATTGATGTCTTCCACCCCGACAGGATGGCCAACAGAATCCTGGGTATGGGTGATGTGGTATCTCTGGTAGAAAAGGCACAGCAGTCATTTGATGAAGAAGAGGCTAAAAAGCTGAACAAAAAGATTCGTCAGAACAAGTTTGATTTCGATGACTTCCTTTCACAGCTAGAGCAAATCAAGAAGATGGGTAACATCAAAGATTTGCTAGGCATGATTCCCGGTATGGGCAAGGCCATGAAGGGACTCGATATTGACGATGACTCATTCAAACCTATTGAGGCCATTATTCAGTCCATGACCAAGCAGGAGAGGGGCAACCCTGAGCTCATCAATGGAAGCAGAAGGAAGCGCATTGCCGATGGTAGTGGCACCTCTGTTCAGCAGGTAAACAACCTGATGAAGCAGTTTGGTGACATGCGCAAGATGATGAAGCAGATGAATAAGATGGGTGGCAAGAAAGCCCTGGCCAACATGGGCGGAGGCGGAATGGGAGGCAGGCGCTAATTCAAGCCTCTTGACTCTTTATAAGCTTCCCATTTGATCCAGGCCATTTGATTTTTAAAATCAGCGGCCTGAAAAGTCAACTTAAAACGGTATTGGTCTCCTGAAGCCAGTTTCATGGACGAGTAATCTTTGCCCTTGAGTGCCGTAGTATCTGCCTTCTTGTTTACCGAATAAGAAATGTCGAGGTTATTGCGCTTCCACTTCAATGTGTACTGGTCCAGCTTTTCGTTAATCTGTGGTTTACCATTTACTCTGGTCAATACTTTTTCAGTTTCAAGCAGCTTCTTATTATGGTAATCAGAGATATGGATTTTGGCCTTTCCATAACGCGATATCAGCGAGTTGGATCTGTCTTCTCTTAAAAAGGCCTGCATCTTCACAAGCGTACTGTCTATAAAATAGAGGTTAATGTCATCAATGAAATAGGCCTCTGCCAGATAGTCTATTCGGCTGAGTTTGTAGATTACAAAGTCCTCCGTATAGAACTCTCCAAAACTTTTAAAACCCTTAAGGTCCAGATCATTAATATGCTCATTGATCTGCAAGTCACTGATGGAAAACTGATGATCTGGTATGCGTACGAAAATGGCTGTTTCCGGCTCTTTTTCGACCGTTTCAACGACTGGTGCAGTTTTGACAGGTTCTTCTTTTTGCGGCCGGTTGCAGGCGAGCATGAAAAGGGAAAGTAAGAGGAAGGTGATCTGCTTTTTCAAAGACTAACTAATTCTTTCGTTAAAGTAGAATTAAAAAACAGAATTGCCAAGAAAAGTCTTAAGCTTTTAGTTTATCGAGTATGGAGGGGTAGTCAGCGCGTTTGAGGCTTTGGAATTTATCAACGGTAAGCGATTCCGGAGGTAGGCCATATATCAAATGGCTATTCCATACATGCTCTATGTACCATTCAGGTTCGGGGCCCCATCGTGTTTCCTGGCGCCTCAATTCCAAAAAGGCCTCTTTTTCCATACTCAGGTAAATGGTATGGTCAGCTTTAATGTCGGATTCAGGTCTGAAGATGAATAGTCCTTCCAGTATAAGCCACTCACAGTCGTCTTGCATACTGTCCATGGCTTTGTACCAGTTTTGCCAATTAATAGAGTTGGGCTGCTCCCAATCATGGCGGTCTCTCACCATATTAATATGGCTTTCATCATTGGGGAAGTCATCCTGGCACAGCATGATGCTGTTAGGAATCTGCTGATGCAGCCAATGGGCCAGGCTGGTTTTTCCTGAACGGCTGACACCTCCAATGCTGATGATCCTGGGCATGGCTGGAATTGAAAAATCCGAACCAGTGAGCTCGGATTTCTCTTTTGATTAGTTCAATATTTTTTAACGATACATTACTGAATCTACAGCCTGTATGGTGCGCTTTACATTGGGTAGAATGGCTTCAATCAATGTAGGGGCATAAGGCAATGGAAGGTCAAGACTGTTTACACGTCTGACTGGGGCATCCAGGTAGTCGAAAGCATCTCTTTGTACGTTGAAACTGATGTCGGTAGCAATGGAAGAAAGCGGCCAAGCTTCTTCTACAATCACCAGGCGGTTGGTCTTTTTCACAGACTCAATGATGGTGGCATAGTCAATTGGTCTTACAGAGCGTAAGTCAATCACTTCTGCATTGATACCGTTTTTGGCTAGCTCTGCAGCAGCTTCATCCACGATCTTCATCATTTTCCCGAAGGAGATGAGTGTAACATCAGTGCCTTCTTTTACTATGTGTGCCTGGCCTATTGGTAGCAGATACTCACCTTCAGGTACTTCACCTTTATCGCCATACATGAGCTCCGACTCCATAAAGATCACCGGGTCACTGTCACGGATGGAAGACTTAAGCAAGCCCTTCGCATCGTGTGGATTAGAGGGTACTACCACCTTCAAGCCAGGAGTATTGGCAAACCAGTTTTCGAAGTTCTGAGAGTGCTGAGAACTCAACATTCCCGCATTACCGGTTGGGCCACGAAATACGATTGGTACTGGAAACTGACCACCTGACATAGACATCATCTTGGCGGCTGAGTTAATCACCTGATCTATGGCAACCAATGAGAAGTTGAAGGTCATGAATTCGATGATAGGGCGGAGGCCGTTCATGGCTGCACCAACACCGATGCCCGCAAAACCTAGTTCAGCTATAGGCGTGTCTATGACTCGCTCAGCACCAAATTCATCGAGCATGCCTTGGCTCACTTTATAGGCTCCGTTGTATTCTGCTACTTCTTCACCCATGAGAAAGATCTTTTCATCTCTTCTCATTTCCTCTGACATGGCTTCCCGAAGGGCTTCTCTGAATTGGATTACTCTCATTGCGCGTTCTTTTTAGAGGCCGTAAAAATAAGCATTCAGCATTCATTCACAAAACCTGAATGCATGGAAATAATCGGCCAATAAAAAAGGCTTCTGCCAAATGACAGAAGCCCTTAATTGTGATGATAAATAAATCTTATTTCAACAGGTCCAGGAATGCCTGAGTACCTGTGTAATTGTTGAATTCGAGGTCAGTCAGTGCTTTTTGCTTCAGGCTGGCATCAGCGTTCACTGCATTTCTCAAGTGCTCAATTACTTTGTTTTCGTTGCTTTGGCGGGCAGCGGCTACAGCAGCAGCATAATGTGCCATTACATAACCTCTGTCTGAGCTAATTACAGCTTCCAGAGTGGCTTGAGCGTTTCTGAAGTCTTTTCTCAGCAGTTGTACCAAACCTTTGTTGAACTGGTCAACAGAAGAATCGCTGGCACGGCCCAGAGAGTTGATAGCGAGGTCATAACGACCTACTTTGATTTCTACATAACCTTTGGTGCCACTGGCAGCCTGACGAACATCGTTGCCAGGGTTCATGCCAATTGCCTTAGTAAGTGCAGCGTGTGCCCCCCACAGGTTACCCTGCATTGCCATGGCTACACCCATGTTGGTTTGAGCCTGAACGTTGGCGTTTTTCTGGTTAGAGATTTCGAAGTGATTCAGAGCAGTTCTGATCAGGTTTCTTGCACCTCTGCTGTTTTCAATGGCCATGGCCATGTTTACAGCGCCCAGGTTGTTGTGCACTACCCAAGTGTCATCCTTTTTGGCAGCAGCCTCAAGAATTTTTTTCTTTTCTTCCAAAGAAGGATTGTTGGCAGCAGCGTAAAGCATTTCCTCTACAGTCAGTTGATCAGCTGATCCACGACCGTTACCAATTTGAAGAGCCAGTGTAGCAATTTGCTCTGGAGATTTCTTAGGCTTAACAGTCAGCACTTCGGTTTTTGCAGTTCTCAGTTTTGGATATACATCCTTGAAAACCTGCTTATAAGTGCTCAGTTTTTGCAGTTGCTTTTCTTTTTGCTCGAAAGAGCCAGAACCATTGATAATATTGGTGTACTCAGATTTCTCACTGGAAGAAATGCCATTGTACAGCGAAAGCATGTACTTGAACTCTTCCCAGTTTTGAGTGATAGGCTTCTGAATGAATCGAATCTGATCAGCCATTCCCTGGTAATCATACTTATCCATTTGCTCACGATACCAAGCTTCGATAGCCGCAGCTCTGTCCTTAGACAGGTCAGTGTTAATGGTTTCTTTACCTTCAGGAGAGTGAGTACCAGTGATAGTAACCGTACGAGTTACGTTTTTATCAGCAATGAAAGCAGCGAATGCCGCTGCGTTTTCAGTATTCGTTTCTTTTGCCTCTTTAAATTCAGAACGACCTTGCTCGAAGAAGAATTCTACATTGGTAGGAATCAACTCTTCCTGATCGTTGTAGCCATGATCTGCATAAGAAGCAGCGTAAGATGGCTGAACCAGACGTGAAGTCGTAATCAAGCCCTCAGCGATGCCCAGTCTGTCAGACTCTTTGAATGCTCCATTCTTTGGGTTTGAAGCAATTCCCTGAATCTCGATGTTTCCTCTTTCCATGCCTTCTTTGAAAGGGAAGCTGTAGGTTTGAGAAATTTCGGTTGGCTCAGTATTAGAGTTTGGATAGTCGTCTGCTTTAAATACAACAGGTTGTAATTGTTGCTCTTGTGTGCCGTAACGATAATAAGTATTGATAGTGAATACTTTTTTAGGCTTCAGGAGTTTGGCAGGTAGGATGGAAGTGATCTCGAAGTTCACAGAATCTGCATGTACTTCCAATGGACTTGGAGTTACTGTCAGATTATTGTCCTTTGATGCCTTGACCATCTGGCTCAGCGCACAGCCTGTCATCGACATTATGCCCAATAGCAGTAGCGGCATAAGAAGTTTCGAAGAATGGGTTTTCATAGGGATTTTGATTGTTTTTTTTTACTGTTTTGCCTAGTTCAAACAGAGTGCAAGTTTAAGAAAAATTTAGTAGATTCCGACCTTTCGGAATAATAAATTGTTTTGTAATTTTGTCTTAATAATTGCGAAATGGAGAGAATACAGCGGTTTTTTGAAAGTCAAGCCTTCGGGGTCTGTACCAAGCTAGGTGAGAAGCTCAATTTCTCTACCTCCAGCATTCGTTTGTTTTTTATATACGCGTCATTTCTGACATTTGGATCTCCGGTCATTATTTACCTTGCATTGGCATGGGTGATCAACATCCGTCAGCATCTGAGAAGACGCCAAAACCCAGTCTGGTATAACTAGTCACTCACACGACTGTATTTTCTTTGTCCCAGGGCGAAATAACGCCATATGATCAATCCACGATAATGTGGATTTTTTGTTGTCCTAATCTTGATGTGCTTGCGCTTTTTAAAGTGCCCAACAAACCCCAGTAGAAAATGAAAATGGGCCTTCCAGATAGCTCCGGCATGTTTTATACCACTATAGAAGGTGAAATGTAAGGCCGCCAACCAGTCCAGTCCCATGCGCAATGGCAGCTTCCAGATGAGCTTATAAAGTGCTTCGTTTTTCAAAATTAAGCTCAGGCCATTTCTGAAGTTGAGGTAGGTTTTGCGAGGGTGACTTTTGTCTAAAGTGCCACCGCCAACATGGTATACATGGCTCTGTGGACATACTCCTACTTTGTACCCCAAATTCCAAAAACGCCAGCAGAGATCTATCTCTTCCATGTGCGCAAAAAAGTCATTATCGAGACCTCCGGCTTCCAGGTAACGCTCACGCCTTACAAACAAACAGCTGCCTGAAGCCCAGAAGACTTCACGTGAATCTTCATACTGTTGCTCGTCTTTTTCTATTGTATGGAAGACACGTCCGCGACAAAAAGGGTAGGCCAGAGAATCGATATAACCACCCGAAGCACCAGCATATTCGAAATATTCCTGATTTTTTTGATCTAATATTTTGGGTTGAGCTGCGGCTATTTCAGGATTTGCTTCCATGTAACGCAACACAGGGTCGACCCAGCTTTGCGTAACCTCTACATCTGAATTGAGCAGCACTATGTATTCAGCTTCTATGCCTTCTATGGCCTTGTTGTAACCACCAGCGAAACCATAATTCTCATCAAAGATTATCAGTTTGGCCCCAGGTGCATGCTCGCGCACATAGGCCACCGAGTCGTCAGTTGACCCATTGTCTACCACGACCACCTCATATGGTTTTGAACGGTCTACCACTCCCGGAAGGAAATTTTCCAGGTGTTTTTTACCGTTGTAGTTAAGAATTACTACAGAGAGTTTGTGCATCAGAACATGTTGCCCAGGTCCATGCCTGGTATGTTAGGCATGATGCCTTCGGTGCTATTTTTGATTTCTTCTTTTGCCCTTATATCGGCTTTTTCCATGGCATTGTTGATGGCTGCAACTGTGAGGTCCTGTACCATTTCCTTGTCTTCAGCTGTCATCAGGCTTTCGTCAATCTCTACTGAAATGACTTGTTTTTTGCCATTCACAACGGCCTTAACCATTCCGGCACCCGACTCACCGGTTTCTTCGATGAATTCCAATCGGTCCTGGGCTTCCTTCATCTTGGCCTGCATCTCTTTGACCTTGCCCATCATCTTCATCATGTCGAACATATCGCATCAATTTTGGTCAAAACTATCGAATTAATGTAAAACTTCCAGTCAAAGAAACGGGGCTTCCCTGACCTGAGTTATAATTAATCTTATAGACATAGCCTCCCATAGGGGCCGGCTGGCCATTAATATTGCCATCCCAGCCAATAGCGGCATCATTGGTGACAAAAATCAGGCTTCCCCACCGGTTATAAATCTCCATGTTGAAGTTGAGAAAAATACCATTGGGTGCGGAAAAAGTATCGTTAAAGCCATCACCATTAGGGCTAAAAGCAGTAGGCAGTGTAATGCTAGGGGTGAATTGGAAACAGACGGGGTCAGAAGGGGCCGACTCATGTCCGCACTCATCTACATAAGTAAACTGGAAACAAACTTCAGAATCGCTAAGCGTAAAGTTACTGATAGTGGCACTCAGACCTGAGCTGGTCTGCTCCAATTGGGTGCCAGAAGTAGCAACTTGATAAATTCGGTATTCTGTAGTAGAGAAAGGTGCGGGATCATAAGTCAACTGTAAGGCACCGCCCGCTATTTGGCCTGCCAGGCCGGTAGGGGCAGGTGGTGTCAGGTTATTGGTTGTGGGGTCAGGAATTACCGTAATGCTTCTTGAGATGCTGCCTCCAAATAGTGCTTCAAAATAAAAAGGCAAGGCTCCGGCACAGTTGGCAATATTGGTGGTGTTGATACCACTGGTGGCCAGAGTCTGGGTTTCAGGGCTGCCATTTACTTCCCATAAATCTACACTTAAGAGCATGCTTTCCGGGTCTTGTGTATTCCACATTCTATCAAAAACCAGGTTGGTACCTACGTAATTGAGCATATAGCCAGCCCTTACATTTTGCACAGCGGTTGAATTTATGCCTGAATTGGTACACGCTTCCTGGGCAACGAGGCGAAATGCATATTGACCAAAATTGAAATCGACATTGGGCAATGTGGTTACGTATTGAAATGTACTGCCATTGGTAGCTCGGTCCAGAGTGGCTACCTCTGTAAAGGCTCCTCCGTTTTCGCTCATTTCCAGCCTGTAAGCCAGGTGTTCCAACAAAGGCAGATAGTTGAAGTCCATGGTCGTAGCGTCTAACACCGTCATGTCTATAATGGACGGGGCGGCAATAACCTGCAGGGTATTAAAAGTAAGAGGAGATGCATCTCCACAGCCAGAATTGGCGCCATTATTAAGTCTGCCACTTACATTAATAGTAAAAGTAGATTCGCTTGGATAGGCGTGTGGCAGGGTATTGCCTCCGGTTTTATCAAGTGTTGCAGGGGGCGACCCATCGCCAAAATCTATCTCATAAGAGTCGTAGTTGTCTTGTGCAAAGTCGAAGGTGAGTAGCACCTGATTATTGTTACAGAGGCCAAGGCTGAAAACAGGAGTAGTGGGCTCGGTTACGGTGATTTCCAGAAAGTCGAAACGGTCTTGATTGCTGCCTGTGCCCGATTGGTCTACTACTCTGATGAGGAAAGTGCCAGCGGTTGTATAGGGTGTGGCACTGGTGCGCGATTCTCCGGCAATAAAAGTGTCAGAAAATCCGGTGCCGCTAAATTGGTCAGCAGGGTCGCCAAAAAAGTCAATGAAAAGAGAGCCTGAACGTACACCGGTATGCTCAATAGTGATTGAAAATGGAGCGCAGCCTGCATTAAAGTCGGCCGTAAACCAGCCTTTGTCACTGCTCACCTGTGCCGATAGGGAGACTGGTAGCCATGTTAATATGGCCAACGCCAAAAAACGCGCGGCATTCAATCGCCTTCCTTTCCCTATTTTACCTCTGCCAATCAAACCGGGTCGATGCCAAATTAACGGTCTTAAAGCGTGAAACTTATTCAAAAAACTAACAAATACCAGCAGGTACGTTTTTGTTGGCCAGGAGATGGGCCATTAATTGTCTTGAATTTCTTCAATAACCTGAGCCAGGGCTAGTGTTTGTTGCTCTCCGGTTTTCATGTTTTTAAGCACGTAAGCTTCGTTTTCTATCTCTCTCGACCCAACCATCAAACAATAGGGAATGCCCTTTTTATCAGCATAAGACATTTGCTTTTTTAGCTTGGCACTGTCCGGATAGATTTCACTATTGATGCCTTGCCCCCTTAGTGCTGCCAAAAGTCCCAGAGCAAATGTAGCCGATGCTTCATCAAAGTTGGTGACCAGTAATTGGGTGCTATCTGCACTTTCTTCCGGAAATAAGCCTAATTCGGCCAGAGTATCATATATGCGGTCTATGCCAAAACTGATGCCCACACCTGACACACCGGGCAGCCCGAATACGCCCGTAAGGTTGTCGTATCGCCCCCCTGCGGTGATGGTGCCCATTTTGATGGAAGTAGGTTTTACCTCATAAATTGTGCCTGTATAGTAGGAGAGTCCCCTGGCCAGGGTGATGTCAAAGTTCAATTGGTGATCTTCAAGACCTAATTTGTCAATGTAATTGAAAGTCTTTTTTAATTCGGTCACACCCTCCATGCCTACCGTGCTGTTAGTAAACCAGGTTTCCAGCGCATCGAGTTTTTCCAGGTTGCTGCCTTCCAACTGAAGCAGTTTTTCCAGGTTCGACAATTGATTTGCCTGCATGCCTATGCCGGTCAGTCCCTCTTTTACCTTTTCCAGACCAATTTTATCCAACTTGTCCAGTACAACACAGAAAGTGCTAAACTGGTCACTGAGGCCAAATAGTTCGGCCATACCTTCCAGTACCTTTCTATTGCTTAGCGAAACGCTGTAATCTCTAAAACTCAATTGGTCAAAAACCTCATGTACCATTACCATGAGTTCGGCCTCGCACATCAAAGAGTTGGTGCCTACAATGTCTGCATCACATTGGAAGAACTCTCTGTATCGGCCTTTCTGAGGTCGGTCTGCCCGCCAAACCGGTTGTACCTGGTAGCGCCTGAAAGGGAAGGTGATTTCGTGTTGGTTCATGACCACATACCTGGCAAATGGTACTGTGAGATCATATTTCAGGCCTTTCTCGGCAATTTTTGGCGAAAGGGCTTTACTACCTGCTTCAAAATCCCCCTCGTTGGTTTTGGATAAGAAATCGCCTGAGTTTAGCACTCTGAAGAGCAATTGGTCGCCTTCATCACCATATTTTCCAGTCAGCACCGAAAGGTTTTCCAGGGCTGGGGTTTCCAGTGGCTGGAATCCATACTTTTTAAATACTGTTCTAATTGTATCGAGTATATAATTGCGCCTGAGCATTTGGGCCGGGCCAAAATCGCGAGTGCCTTTAGGAAGTGAAGGTTTCTGAGCCATCAGGGGAGTGAATTTTGGCAAAAATACTAAAAGCTGGCAAAGGCACGGCTCAAAATGTATGGAATTGGTTAACTATCCTGATTTTTATCTCAGAAAATATATTTTGTTTATGAACAATCTCTTATCTTTGCACCTCATTTCGAGAATAAGCTAAGTGACATGGGCGTAACAAGACTCAAAAGAAAGGCAAGAAGGAATAAGCTGAAATCTGCCAAAAGACAGAACAGTATCAAGCAATTGAACAGAAAGCCTGTCATCAAAAATATTGACAAAGAAGCTATCAAAGCATCTTTCGGTAGTGCTCCTGCAAAAGAGGAAGCTCCAGCCAAAGAAGAGGTAAAAGTTGAAGAGACTGTAGCTGAAGTGGTTGAAGAAGCTCCTGCCGCTGAAGTAGTTGCAGAAGAGGCTCCGGTTGCTGAAGTAGAAGAGGTTGTAGAAGCTGAAGCACCTGCAGAAGAAGCCGAAGAGGCTCCTGCTGTAGAAGAAGAAGCTGAAGCTGCCGATTCTGATGAAGAAAAAGAGGCTTAATTAGCCAAAAGACATATCGAAAACCCTGATGCTGATTTTCAGTATCAGGGTTTTTTATTGCCCTCTTTTACCAAGCTCTATCGCTTCCAGATTTTCTATTTTGCCATTCTGAAGGTCAAATCGCAGCAGCGTGCGCATTCTGTGAAAGCCTTGTCGTCCTGCAGCACCGGGGTTCATATAGAGTAGGCCCAAGGCTTTGTCGGGCATTACTTTCAAAATGTGGGAGTGGCCACAGATAAAAAGGTCTGGTTTTTCAACTTTGAGGTCTGCCTTTACCCCTTTGGCATAACGGGGAGGCGTTCCACCTATATGGATCATGTACACTTTTACCCCCTCCATTTCAAAGACCAGCTTTTCCGGGTATTTGGCTTGGGCAGCCTGGTCGTCAATATTTCCAAACACAGCTTTTACTGGTTTGAATTCCGCAAGTGAGTTAATTACCGAATGGTCGCCAATGTCTCCAGCGTGCCAGATTTCATCAACTTTATCAAAGTAATCGTACACTTTGGGGTCTAGATAACTGTGGGTATCTGAGATGAGTCCTATGCGCATTCGCAAATAAAATAGGAAAATGATTCCCAAATTGGGAAATTATCTGACTTTCATGAATTGGCCTAATTGAGATAATATTGACTTGAGGCGGGGAAAATTGAGTAATTCGCGTTTTTGGTAAAATAAAATTTATATTTTGACAGTATTCGAATTCTGGTCAGGAATTTGAAAGCCTTATTGAAAACTAATTGATTATGAAGAAATTATTTGTTCTGATAGCACTGTTTATGAGTGTAGGGGCTATGCAAGCCCAAACTGAGGACTCTCCATGGTGGGTGAGTCTGGATTTAACCAATAACAAATTCAAGTTCCGTTACTGGGAGGGTCTCTATGACTTTGGGCAACTGGATAATGCCGGGTTTAGAGTGGGTGTTGAAAGATACCTTAGCTCAAGCTTCGACCTGGAGGCAGGTTTCTCACGTGGTAACCTTAAATATGAGAACCTGTTCGATGCAAACATTACTGATTTAGGTTTCCGTTTCGCCTACAAATTCGACAACGGCTACATCTTTAAAAAAGACTCGAAGCTTGCCCCATATGTACATGTGGGAACAGGCATAAGCTGGTTGAGTAACATTGGAACTGGGGGTGACCTCATCTTCCAAGAGTTTGACGGTAGCTTTGGTACCATCAATTGGGGTGGAGGTCTTAAGTATAAGGCTACTGAGGGAGCCGAAATCAATGCCCGCGCGAACTACCAAAAAAGTTACAGTGACTCACCTGATTATATGCAATACTCTATCGGAGTAAGTTTTGCCGTAGGTGGTAAAAAAGACTCAGACGGTGATGGCGTTCTCGATAAAGAAGATCCATGTCCGAATGAGGCCGGTCCTGTTGAAAACCAGGGTTGCCCATGGCCTGATACGGATGGTGACGGTGTGCTTGACAAAGATGATGCATGCCCAACTGAAGCAGGTACGCTCAATGGCTGCCCTGATAAAGACAGTGACGGCATCAAAGATTCAGAAGACACTTGTCCAGATGTAGCTGGTGTGGCTGCCCATAATGGCTGCCCTGATAGTGATAATGATGGTATTAAAGATTCAGAAGATCAATGTCCTAATACTGCAGGCACATTGAATGGCTGCCCTGATAGCGATGGAGACGGCATTAAAGATTCAGAAGATCAGTGCCCTAATACTGCTGGTACATTGAATGGTTGCCCCGATGCTGATGGTGACGGTGTGAAAGATGCCGATGACCAATGTCCACAAACTGCTGGCCTCGCTTCTAATGATGGTTGCCCTGAAGTAACTGAAGAAGTGAAGCAAGTACTGGAATTGGCTGTGAAAAACATTCAATTCAATTCTGGTAGCAATGTATTGAGGCAGTCTTCATATAACTCTCTCGATCAGGTAGCTGAATTGATGGGTGAAAATGATTTCAACTTGAAACTGAGTGGTTATACAGATAACACTGGTAGAGAAGATTCTAACCTGGCACTGTCTAAAGAAAGAGCTAATGCTGTGAAACAATACCTGGTAGACAAAGGAATTGATGCAGGCAGACTCTCGGCAGATGGATTTGGTATAGCAAACCCTGTAGCTGACAATGCCACAAGAGCTGGCCGCGCACAGAACAGACGTGTGGAGCTGGAGATCGTATTTAATTAAGAAATAGCAATTAATCACTGATAGAAAAGCCGCCCATTGGGTGGCTTTTTTTTGTTTTCCCCCTTTTAGGAGCTGTCAGTTAGACTATGAATTGCTGTTCCGTTTGTTAATAAGAGTAATCTTTAGAGCCCACAGCGTCCAGCACATTTTGACTTCTTAATAGCCTGAAAATCAGGCATGCGGTACCTCGGTGTAGACAGAACGTAGTCAAAGCATGGACATCTCGTTGACCATGTACCAAACAGGCTTTGAAGTGCTTGTAAGACATAATGAATGCCTTTTTCTTGCTTGAGCATTAACCTCAACTGTAATGAAAAGGAATCAATTAATTGTGTTGATAATGCTCTTGTCATCTTCAATTATCAAAGGACAAGATGCCCTGGAAAGTACTTTTCTCACGTTGTCTTATAATAACAACCAGGTTGGCTCAATTTTGAAACGACCTGTCGGTGATATGCTGAGTCTGGACGCACCCTCCTTTTCTATAGGCTTTGAAAAATATCTGAATGCGGCTTTCAACGTATCAGGCTCACTTTCCAATGGAAAGATCATGTCGCACGGAAACTCAGTGTGTAATATTACGGGCCTTTATGCCGGTCTCAAGTATAAGCTCAATCAAAGTAACAGGTTCTACGGTAGCCCACTGACTCCCTATATTTCAATGAGTATAGGGTTGAATAGGTTTAAGAATGGGAATGAAATGCAGAAGCAGGTTGCCTTTACCTACAGACCTGAATTAGGTGTTGATATGGCCATCACTGACAAGTTGAAACTGAACCTTTCGGTGGCCTACCATGTCAACAATCAGGTCAAATACCGCGCCTACTCAGTTGGTTTGGGCTTCTCTATCGCACGTAAGAAGGATACTGATAATGATGGCATAATAGATAAGTTAGACAGGTGCCCTACTGAACCAGGCTATGCTTATAATAAAGGCTGCCCTCATCCTGATAGTGATAAGGATGGAGTGATTGATGCCTATGATTTGTGCCCCCTGAGGCCCGGTTCGCTTAATGGCTGCCCAGATCAAGACCAGGATGGTATTCCTGATACCGATGATCAATGTCCAGATGTGCCTGGTGCAGGCAGTGATTCAGGTTGCCCGCTGTTTATAGCGGCATCTGTACAGCCAGTAGAACTTTCCAGTTCAACGAAGGGCGACTCTAAGAAACTGCGGAGGAGCGAAAGGCCTGCATTGAGACTTAAAGACACTGATGAAGACAGGGTAGCTGATGAAATTGATGCCTGCCCATCTATTAAAGGCAATACCATTAACAAGGGTTGTCCGTTTTACCTGACTTCACTTTTTGAAGACAGTAACCTCAGGTTTCAACCGGGAAAGGCCGGTTTAACAAAGTCGGCAAAAGAAAAACTTCAGGTAGTATTGAGCTTTATGAATGATGCTGAATTTGAAATAGTATTGTTTACACAAGTTAGTATAGCTCAAGGCCAAAGAGTACCGGCAAAACTTGCGGAAGAAAGACTGGAAAAAGTCAAAAGCTATTTAATCTCGCATGGGATCAGTGCCAGTAGAGTAGGAGTGAGCTGGGCGGCACAACGCATTGGTCTGGAGTCAGCGAATGCTGAAAATGTGGTGCGAATCTCCATCCAATTGAACAATGCAATAAATAATTAACGCCTCCTGGTCTGCCATTTCTTGATGTGTGACACTTTGATTGTTCTTAAAGTTTTGTGGCTATCTCTTTTCCAAATCGCTGTAAACAGCCTGTTTTTTGCAGTTTATCATGAATGTGTATAAATTTATATAAATTTTCTTTTTTATATGAACATATGATCATACCTTTAAAGCGTAACCTAATCATATGCAAGAGGAACTTGACATAGACAGAGTTGAGAAAATCGCCTTTGTACTCAAGACAATAGCGCATCCAATGCGCGTGGGTATCATCGATTTGCTCAGCAAAAACGAGAAAATGTCAGTGAATGATATCACTGCCTATCTCGGTCTGGAGCAGTCCCTCACTTCGCATCACCTGGCCAACCTCAAAATGAAGGGCGTACTTGGTAGCAAGCGAGAAGGAAAGAACATTTTCTATTTCCTTAAAATGAAAGAGGTTGTTGATGTTGTGGCCATTCTTGAAGACGTGAATGTAAACGTCTTCTAGAGATACCCCATCAGCCTGTAAGTCAAAATCCCAGCCCATTCTTTACTCATTAATTCCCACCTCTTCACGGATGTTGATTTTGGTATAAATAGGTCGTCAAAATTCATTGTAGGATAATCAGTGTAGTACCCTGCCGGAAATTCATCAAAGGTGATCCCTTGTTTTTTCAAACAAAGTGCCGAGCGTTTCATGTGAAAAGCAGAAGTGATTAAAAGGTATTTTTGTCTAGGGAAGTCACGTTGAAGAATCTTCGCGCTTTTCACAGCATTTTCATAAGTATTTACCGCGTCTGTTTCTATACTAATCACCGAGTCTGGCACATGGGCCATCAAAAGAAAACTTCTGAGCCTTTCGGCTGCCAAACTGCTTGTTTCTTGTTGAAAACCTAAACCACCTGAAATCAAAATGCGTTTTATTTTCCCTTCGTTGTACAGTTGCAATGCATGAGTTATCCGATCGGCCCCATAGTTAAAATACACCCGGTCTCTTGGCCTCTTACTTCCTTTGGTCACTCCGCTGAAAACTATACCCACATCGTAAGTACCTAGAGTGGCAATGGGCACTGGTTCTGGTTCCCACCACAGCATCACCCTGTTGCTGATGTATTGATTTGAGAAAAAAAGTAACAGGATCACTGCACTCGCAAATAGGCGCTTTTTCCATTTCAACTGCCTGGCCCAGAATGATCCTACAAGGCAAGCCAGGACCCAGGTAATGGGCTGAATGAAAATGGCAAGAATTTTAGATAAGATAAAAAACACAATCTCGATTTGATGTGAAATTAAGTCATAGTTTTTGTAATTCATTAACCATTGATTATCAGTGTGATAGGTTTGAGTTGTTGACGCACGTACTTATTTTTTTATCTTTCATGTAATGACCTACCCACCACCTCGTCTGATCAATTGAATGGAGTTGCAAGAGTTTAAAACAAAGGTTCTGCCTGTAAAAGATCGGCTGTATCGGTTGGCATTGCATATGCTCCGTTCGGTACCTGAAGCAGAAGATATTTTACAGGATGCCATGCTGAAACTCTGGGACAAGAGACAGCAACTGGATACCTACAGAAGCATAGAAGCCCTGGCAGTAACCATCACTAAGAACATGTGCCTGGACCGGCTGAAATCTAAAAAGCACAAAAACCAATTGGATGTGCAGGAGATGGAACTCGACTCAGGATTTATTACCCCTTATAAGAAGGTGGAATTGAGCGATAGTGTGAAGATTATGACCCAGGCTTTTGCCGCCCTGCCAGAGCAACAACGATTGCTTATCTCGCTTAGAGATATGGAAGGGTTCAGTTACGAAGAAATTTCGGAACAGACGGGGCTGGAGATCAACAACATAAGGGTAGGGCTTTCCAGAGCCCGAAAAAAAGCGAGAGAGCTTTATCTAAAAATTGAGAATTATGAAGTCCAGTAAAGAAATAGAATTACTGATAGACAAATACTATAACGGGGAAACTTCTCTGGAGGAAGAACAGCAACTCCAAGAGTTCTTTCTTGGGGAAGCGGTACCCGACCATTTAAAAACCTATCAGGAGCAATTCAGACAGGTAAAGATTGGAGGCGAGTTGGAGTGGCCCGAGTTCACCGAAGACAAACTCTTTGGCAAACTGGATAAGCAAGTGGCAGAGGAGGCAGCCCCAAAAGTGGTGCAAATGCCTCGCCAGAAAGCATCAGCAGAACTCTGGTTTTACCGAATAGCCGCTGCAGTGGCATTGGTACTGGTAGGCTACTTTGCCGGTAAACCGGGTCCCGTAGAGCAATCTGAGTTCGATCAATTGAAGCAATTGATGGTGGCATCGCTGGAGAATAATTCGGCCAGCAGCCGTATGCAAGCCGTCAACTACAGCTTTGATGTAACAGAGGCCCAGGTAGACGATGAACTGCTCGAAGTCTTGATAGACGTAAGCTTGCAAGATGAGAATGTGAATGTGCGCATGAAAGGCATTGAAGCACTGGCCAGGTTTGGCAACGAGCCAAAGGTGAGAAAAGCCCTGATTGAAGCGCTGGAATCAGAAGAAGAGTCAGCCGTGAAGATTTCGCTGATAGAAGCACTGGTAGGCCTCAACGAGGCAGGCGCTTTAGAAAACCTGGAGAAGATAGCAGATGATGAAGAGAACCTGCCCAATGTGAGGGACGAAGCGAGGCTCGGCATATTCAGACTGAAAGAAATGTGATACAAATCGATTTGATATAACCCACGGTCTCGCCCACCGCTAACGGGCGGAACAACACAAAATATCTGAATAAAAATATAACTGAAGAGATGAAAAAGTTGAATATAAAATCCATAATGTTCCTGTTTGCCTTGATGGCCGGTTTTGGCCTCCAAGCGCAAGATTTTAAAGTAGATCTTTCAAATCCGGGACAAACTACCGTGATCATCAAAGAGGTGAACAAGGTGTCCGTAGAAGCCTACAATGGTAGCGATATTGAGATTTCCTCCGACTCTAATAAGGAGCGTTCGGAAAGGGCTGAAGGCCTTACCGCCTTGAGTGCCAGAGGACAAGACAACACGGGCATTGGCCTGAATGTAAAGCAAGAGGGCAATGAGGTAACCATTTTCCAGGCAGCCAGAAGAGGCCAGGGCAGGTACACCATCAAAGTACCAGAAAATGTAACCGTAAAGATTGAGCACACTGGTAACTGGGAAGGTGGTAAGATTGAAGTCTATGGCACCAAAGGTGAACTGGAGGTATCGGGCAACTACAATGCAGTTTACCTGGAAGATGTAACAGGCCCGGCACTGGTAAGCACTGTGTATGGCAAAGTAGAAGCCAGCTTTACCGAATTGAGCCAAAGCGGTCCTACTTCTATTGTTTCAGTGTATGGCATCGTAGACGTTACGCTGCCTGCCAATACCAAGGCGGATGTGAGAATAAGAACGCCATATGGAGAGGCATTCTCCGATATGAATATTGAATTCCCAAGCGCCAGTGGCGGTGATGGCTTGAAAAAGGTAAGCTCTACTATAGAAGGAGTTATCAATGGCGGTGGAGTAGAACTGGACCTGAAAGCCTCCTACAAAAACGTATACTTACGCAAGAAGTAAGGGCAAGCACTTAAAGCTCTCGGCATATGACCGAGAGCTTTTTTTAATACTCAAAAACTCAAAAGATGAAAAGGTCAATACTCATACTTTTAGCGCTGGCTTTTACTGCCACAGCCGCTGTGGCTCAGCGCACCCTTAACGAAACCTATGATGTGAAATCATTCACCGAACTGGACCTAGATTTTGAATACCCACAGCTAGTAAGAATTAAGGTCTGGGACAAGTATGAAGTGAAAATTGAAGGCACGGTAGACATTAATGCAGGTGAATATGATGAAGATTTTGAACTGAGGACGAGCAATACTCCCAGCCGGTTCAAGATATCTTCCAACATCAAAAACATGGGTCGATGGAAAGGAAATGTGGTTTATCATCATAATGACGATGATGATGATGACGACAAGGTCACCATGGTTTCTTCCAGAAACGGCACCACAGTATACACCGGTAAGAAAGGGCGAAAATCTTATCGGAATCGAGTTTATATGGACATTGAAATTACAGTGACCATTCCCAGAGATATGGATGTAATGGTCGATGCCCGTTATGGCCTGGTTGAGGTGCTTGAGTGCCCGAGGGAGCTGGAAGTAGAGGCCCGATATGGAGGAGTAGATGTGACTGTGGACGAAAATACGCTGCAGGAACTGGATGCCCGTACCCAATGGGGACAGATTTATACAGACCTGAAAGTACCTGTAGATGTAGGCGGTAACGACATGATAGGGCAGTGGATGAAAGCGCATGTTGCTCTAAAAAAGGGAAACATGCGAATGAAGGTCGAATCTCAATACGGCAATGTGTATCTAAGAAAAAACTAAGCACCAGACATGAAACAATTCCTAATACTTTTTGCATTGGCGTGCTGCCATTTGGCAACAGCTCAGGTGGAGGTGGTAGAAAAAAGTTACCCCTTCAATGGACAAGAGCTAGACATTGACGTGGATTTAGGTACTGAAATAAACGTGCAGTCCTGGAATAAGAATGAAATATCTATCAAGATCACTTATGAGGTCAATGACGGGGATGACAATGATGCAGTTACTGTAGATCTGGATGATTACACAGGCAGACTGGCCCTGGATATCAGCTTGAACGAACGCAAACTGCGCAATTCTGATCATTGCTGCTGCAATGGCGATAAGAACACCTATTGGAATGGTGACAGCAGGAAGAAAAACTGCATTGAAATGCTGGTAGAGGTAAAGATCCCCGCAAATGCAGATGTGCGAGTTAAAACGGTAATTGGCGATGTGATCATAGAGGGAATGAACAGCAACATTGAGGTAGAGTCTGTCACAGGCCTGATAGACATCGATTGGGACGAAAGCATGGGGGCTGAGGTGAGCCTAAAAACAACTACAGGTGACTTATATACCAACATTGATTTAGATAGGAAAAAAGACCGTGGTCTGGCCCTGATCAGCAGCCACAATGTAGAAGGCCGGCTAAAAGGTGGCGAAAAGGAAATCTATTTGAAGACCGTCACCAGCGATATCTACTTCAGAAAATCCGGAAAATAATCAGCATGTCAAACTAAAGTAGCTTTGAAGACATCTCAGGTGCATGAGAATATTTGTAAGTGCTTACGTAATTGCTTTTTTCACTCTGAACATACAGGCTCAAACATTGCCGCCTCCGGGTAAACTGATTGAGGTGAATGGTTACAATTTGCACCTGATCAGTGAGGGCTCAGGCGGTCCCACAGTAGTCTTATTTCATGGTGCAGGCGACATTGCTTTAATCTGGAACCTGGTATTGCCTGAACTTGGCGAGCACACCAGGGCAGTGGCTGTCGATCAGGCAGGAGAGGGCTGGAGCGACCATGGCCACGCCATTCATATGTGGCAGCAAGCTTACGACACACATACCGCTCTTCAAAAAGCAGGTATTCCAGGGCCTTACATCCTGGTGGGTCATTCTTTAGGTGGGCTGCTCACTCGTGTTTACACCAAATTGTATCCCGATGAAGTAGTCGGCATTGTGTTGGTTGATGCTACCCACCCTGATGTGGTCTTGAAAATCTATGAAGACGGACAGCCCTCCTGGAAACGAATGCGGCAAACCAGCCGTGGTAGAGCCATTCCCGCTATCGACAGAAGTAGGCTCGCCCAAAAGCCCGAACTTTCCTCTTTTCAACCAAGGCGGGATTTTGGCGATCAGTTGGCCAAATTCTCTGAGTCTGATAAGAAACGATTTGATTGGTTTTATAATCAAAGGCCATTCTCCTATGTGAAAGGCAGAAGCAGCTTTGAGGCCGAAACCATGCAATTAATACATGAAAACTCACCTGAATATAGTTTCGGTGAGCGCCCTTTGACTGTGTTGTCCAAGGGTGTGTGGACACCAAAAGAAGGAGATTCCAACTGGAACAATGAAGCCCTTAGAAAAGAATCAGTCCGACTTCAAAAAGATTTGCTAAAGCTTTCAAAGAACAGCCGACAGGTCATCGCCCATGGCAGTGGTCACCAAATTCATATTGATGATCCTGCTTTGGTAGTGGCCGTCATTGTAGAAATGATAGAGAGCCTCAGAGAAAATAGATGAGCAGCCATGTTATGATTTCAGCTAAAGTGCGTCTTACTGTTAATGAACTGTTAATGATTTTACCTGCCCGGGTTAATTTTGGTTAAATACACAGCACAATGCAACATTTTTGGCTCGGGGAGCATCTATAATACAAAGGAAACGAGGAACTGCTGGTAACCAATCCAAAATTCGGAAGTTGACCAGAGCAGGAAATAAGAAAAGAGATGTTTACTCAACCAACCCTATACTTCGGAACAATGAATGGCCATCATAGAATCAGCATTAGTGGCGTTGTATTTTATGTAGAAGAAAGCTGCAGAAACCTACTGATGAATCATTTGAAATGGATTAATAGCACTGATACAGCGCGTCCGGCATACACTTCGGCAGAAGAAAGGGTCGCAGAAATACTTCTGGACGAATTGAAAGAAGGCGGTGAGGTGATTACCTGTGAAGAGGTGAATCACCTGATCGAAAAAACATCAACAGTAGCAAAGAGAACCTGATTTAGTTTTTGGTTTGAGGTGATTAAATTAAATACAGGTGTTTTCTATCCAGCCCTGACGTACAGCGTCAGGGTTTTTTTTATCCTCCTTTCGTGAACTGCAAGCTGATGCTTTCATGCTGCGTAGCGGCCCCGCTGGTAGGTAATTCAATATCCCTTTCCCTGGAAAACTCTACTTCCATAACCTCATTGCTCAATGAAGTAATACTCCACACCCAGGTTTCACCACTTACATGGTCAATAGTGATTTCGTTGTCTCCGCTCAGTTGCCAGGTAAAGCTGTAGCTCTCAGATGGCGTGCATCTGATGTTCCAGCTAAAATTGCCGGTTTGGTTGTCGCTTAATGTCAATTCGTTGGTAAATGCTGTATCTGCCACGCCATCATAAAAACAAGGAAATACATCTGTTGTCACGTTGTTGGAATGAATCTCGGTATGTGATTCTACATAGCCCGAGGATAGGCTCCATGTTCCCTCAAGGGGTTCAGTTGGGCTACTCTCGTCTTTACAGTTTGAGCATATCAAGGCAACGAAAATGGCCAGCACAGCCAGTCGGGAAGAAGTCAGTTTCATGAGTTTTTGAATGGTCGGTTGGCCCAAAATAAAACAACAACCGTGCCGTAACTGTCTCTGTATTTGTGACTTATTTGGTTGAGTTTATTATCTGCCTTTCTTCCAATATTTAATTCAATGTCTGTTTATACCCTGGGAGACATTCCGGGCAATAATTGATTATGTGCTGCCAGATAATATTTCGACATTATAAGAATGATCCAGCGCATTTTTTCAACATTCATTTTCTTAACCTCCTTTGCCACATCAGCGCAAGCGCAAATATTGCTGGGAGGAGGCCCCATGTATGGCGATGATATTGAAGAATTCGGTCTCAATTTTCGGGCCTATACCTTCGTGAACGATAAAATCTGCTTTGGCCCGGAAATCACCGTTTTTGGTAACCATGATACTGTGATCAGTGGCGAAGAAGCTGAATTGGGCCTATGGGAAGTGAATTTTAACGCACACTATATTTTCGAAGCTGCGGAAGGCCTCGGTATTTACCCTGTGGCAGGGCTTAATTACAGCCGAGAGCGTGAACGGGTTGAGGGGCATGATGACCTGATTGAAGATGCCTTTGGGGTCAACCTTGGAATGGGACTACACTATGAGGTTAACAAGATGGTTTTTTACACAGAATATGATCGGCTATTCAGCAATCTGCACCAGAACAGCTTTACAATAGGGGTGTTGTTTCACCTGGGTAAAAAGCACAAGGCACATAAAGAAGATTGATTGGCCGACTGGCATAATTCAACCGGAAAAATAAACGCAAACTGCTATCTTGAGGCATTACTATGACCAAGAGACGCGACTTCATCAAGAAAAGTACCCTGGCCGGTTTAAGCACCCTCATCGGAACCAATATCGTTTTTGGTGAGCACATGTGGGAGGACTACAAGCCCCTGGCACTGGATCAGAACAATCCTCAGGCACTGTTTGGCAAGCACAAAGAAATGCGAACGTTGAATGATCGTCCCTGGAATATAGAGGCACAAGCCCATTTGCTGGACGATAAAATCACCCCAGAAGACCGCATGTTTATTCGCAACAATGGCATCATTCCCAAACCCGATGCCGCAGCATGGGAATTGGTAGTGGATGGCGAATCAGCTCAACTGACCAAAACATATTCCCTCAATGATCTTAAAACCAGGTTCAAGGCCCATACCTATCAATTGACACTCGAATGCGGTGGCAATGGACGAAGCGAGTTCAACCCACCTGCCAAAGGCAACCAATGGACCATTGGCGCGGTAAGCTGTGCCAATTGGACTGGGGTAAGGCTGAAAGACCTGTTAGAGGATGTGGGCATTAAGCAGGATGCCGTGTACCTGGCCTATTATGGAGCCGACACTCATTTGAGTGGTGACCTCGAAAAAGTAGTGATCTCACGGGGTGTACCCATGGCCAAGGCATTGCAAGATGAGACCATTCTGGCCTATCAGATGAATGGCAAAGATATACCGCTGGCCCATGGCTTCCCCGTGCGCTTGGTGGCAGGTGGCTTTCCTGCCTCTGCATCTGGCAAGTGGGTAAAGCGTTTGTCGGTCAGGAACATTGTACACGATGGCCCCAAGATGACAGGAGATGCCTATCGGGTGCCCTGCAAGCCGGTTGCACCAGGAACAGAAGTACCTAAAGAAGAGATGTGCATCATTGAGTCGATGCCCGTAAAATCGCTGCTTACTTACCCCAAGTCAGGTGCGCTTATTAGCCAGGGAAAAACTTTGGAAATCAGAGGGCATGCCTGGGCAGGAGAGTTGGAGGTAGCCCGTGTTGAATACTCTACCGACTTTGGGGCTACCTGGATAAGCACCCGACTTGAAAAGCCTGTCAATCGCCTGGCCTGGCAGCACTGGAGCGCCAATGTGGCCTTGCCTGACAAAGGCTATTATGAAATTTGGGCTCGTGCTACGGACAGTCGTGGCACCGCCCAACCCATGGTGGTTCCCGGTTGGAACCCCAAAGGGTATTTGAACAATGCTTGTCACCGTATAGCTGTAAAAGTGGTATGAAGGAGCAGGATTTTCTAAAGATTTTTGGCCTTTTACAAAAGGTGGTAATTGGTGCCTTGGTGGTACTGTTGCTGTCAGTTGGGTTGTTTTGGTTGGCGGCTGTTCGGCCAGAAATTTTCGAGGCGGCTCCAGAATCCGAAGAGCTATCTGAAGCCCCTTTAATTCAGGCTTCTACTGACAATGCCCAGGAGCTATTTGCAGCAGGAGAGCACCGGCTTTTGGTCATCGCCAACTGCACGGGCTGTCACTCTGGTAAACTGGTGACTCAAAACCGAGCGACCCGAGAAGGCTGGCGCAACATGATCAGATGGATGCAGGAAACCCAAAACCTGAAAGACCTGGGCATGGATGAAGAGAAGATTCTTGATTACCTATCCACCAATTACGCCCCAACCGAGCAGGGTAGAAGGCAAAACCTGAAGGTGGAAAAGTGGTATGCTTTGGATTGAAGGTACACTAATTAGACTATACCTCTCCTTTGTATTGAATCATAATATCTGTGAGTGTAGCCGGGTCTTGCCTATTATCCCATACCAGGAGAATTTTTAAGAGATCAATTTGAAAATCATAAAACAGAGATACATTTTTATGGATTACCAATGATCGAAATTCTGTACCCATAGTTTTGTGACCAATTTCTGGCTGACTCTGCAATAATGTGATCGATTGGTCAACGAGTTCTAGAAAGTTATCTGCTATTGTTTGCCCCCATTTTCCTTCTACAAAGGCATGTACAGCGTTAAGAGAATCTATTGCAATGTCAGTCCAGTACACTTGCATGCTGAGTGATTCTAGCGAATAAGGTCTTTGGCTGAAGTATGTTTAGTGAGGCGAGTTTGTTGACTGGACAGAACTAGCAACTCTTTTAATTCATCTTTTATGCCATGCATCTCAAATTGAATGAGATTCTCCAGTTGGGCTATGAGTACCTCATCATCCGTCTGGTGGATTTGCTTAATGATTTTCTCTTTCCGCTCTTTAATAGTCATAATTCAATTTACAAAATCCAGATGACTATACTGGCTGATTCTCTCATAGTTGGTCCTTCTGCGCTTTGATCTCCTGTGCCAGTTGCGTTACCGCCATGGCATAGAGCTTACTGTGGTTGTAACGAGTAATTACATAGAAGTTATAGAGTCCAAACCAATGCTCCGTACCCGCATCTCCATCCAGAATGATCATGGTAGCGGGCAAAGTTGCATCCAGTGACTCAGCAGGCCTGAAGCCAATGGCTGTATAATCGTTTACCTTGTTTTTAGGTCTTATTTGCTGCTTTCTCAAACCGGTGATCTCACGAGTGAGGTTGGCTTTTGACGCAATGGGCTGTCCCTTTTTCCAGCGGTGAACCTTCAGGTAATTGGCCACTGAAGCCATGGCGTCTTCGGGTGAATTGATGAGGTCGCTGCTGCCGCCTTCATCAAAACTACGGGCATAAGCCTTGTAGCTACTGGGCATAAACTGGCTGTAACCCATGGCGCCAGCATAAGAGCCTTGTACTTCGGTCACTGCCAGGCCCTCTTCCTTTGCTATCTCCAGAAAGATGCCCAACTCTTTGGTAAAGAACTTCGAGCGTTTTGGGTAGCCAAAGGCCAATGTATATAGGGCATCGAGCACCTTGTAGCTGCCTTTGATCTTGCCAAAATAGGTTTCAACTCCAATAATGCCCAAAATGACCTCTTCAGGTACTCCACTTTGCTCACTCACACTGGCCAGTGAAGTCTCATGCTCTTTCCAGAATTCCACCCCGGCAGCAATGCGCTCTTTGGTCATAAATATTTTTCGATAACGCCCCCAGGTCATGGTGCCTTCTGCAGGCCGGGAAATTTTGTCAATGATCTCCGGCTGAAATTCGGCCTGGTCCAAAATGTCTTTGATCTCAGCTTCTGAATAAGAAGATTTGGCCGCCTGAGCTTTGATAAAGGCATCGATTTTTGACTGATCGGCTTGTGCAATGGCGGAGGAAGTGCCCGCTGAAAGGCTTATCAATAGCAGGAAGAAGAGTTGGCGTGTTTTGATCATTTAAAGCGGTTCAGGTTTATTACGAAATTAAACGAAATTCTTTAGTTCATGGTACAAAACGCTTGCCATAGAATGATCAAATTCAAATTTACCTCATTGCTCCGGATTTATGTTTTTACATAGTCTGGGTAATGCAGTAATGCTATTAATGGCTAAGTTTAAACACATGTTCAGCAAGGAAGAATTAGATCAATTAAGAAAGGAAACCAAGGGCGTTTCCGAACTCATACATTTCAACAATGCAGGCAGTGCACTGCCACCAGATCCGGTGCGGCTGGCTACCATTCAGTACCTGGAAGAAGAGATGACCCATGGTGGCTATGAAACCAAAGAAAAGTATACTGCCGACTTTGAGCAAGCCTATGCGAGCATTGGTAAGTTTTTAAATGCAGAAGCCAGGGAAATAGCCATCATGGAGAACGCCACGGTGGCCTGGCATGCGAGCTTCCATGCCATTGACCTGAAAGATGGTGACGAAATACTCATCAGTCAGGCCGATTATTCGAGCTATTACCTTTCTTACCTGCACATGCAGCGTGAGAAAGACATTAAAGTCAGAATGGTGCCCAATGATGAGTATGGTCAAATTGATGTAAATGCCCTCGATTCTATGATAGGACCCAGGTCCAGAGTGATTGCCCTGGGACATGTACCTACTAACAGTGGACTGGTGAGTCCGGCAAAGGCAGTAGGGGAAGTGGCCAGAAGGCACAACCTTATATATATACTTGATGCCTGCCAGTCGGCTGGGCAAATACCGCTCGATGTAAAAGAGCTGGGCTGTGATATACTTTCTGCTGCCGGCAGAAAATATGTGCGGGGCCCTCGAGGCACAGGGTTTTTGTATGTAAGTGATAGATTGAGAGATGACCTTATCCCGGCCGTAATTGACCTGCATTCGGCTCAATGGACCTCCACCAATACCTATCAATTTAGGAACGATGCCAGGAAGTTTGAAAACTGGGAAAGTAACTATGCCGGGATCATGGGTTTGAAAGTAGCCATCGAATATGCTACCAATGTGGGCATGGACCGAATCTGGAAGCGCACTCAAGCATTGGGGGGCAGCTTACGTGCGGCCATGCAGGCTATTCCGGGAGTAGCACTACACGATTCAGGAGCAGTGAAAGGCGGTATCGTTTCCTTCTCAGTAGCCGGTAAATCGGCCATCGAAGTGAAAGCTTATATGCGTGAAAATGGCGTGAATGTATCCTGGATGGACCAGCCCAGTGCCAGGCTCGAACTGGAAGCCAAGGGGATTGATGAAATTGTCAGGGCTTCGGTACACTATTACAATACTGAAGAAGAAATTTCACGCTTTGCAGCATTGTTGGAAGTGCCGAAAAAGTAAAAGCCCCCTCGTCTAGGGAGCTTTTGATTGACTTACCTCAACTACCAATCCTACAGAATTAACTGACTTGATTAATATGTTCTCCAATTCCTGGAGAATTCACCTCTTTATGGTGAGAAGCGGAATAGGTAACCCAGGTGTGCAATATTTTTTTTCTAAACTGATTCCAGGGATCGTAAGGCCTGCTTTTTCCTAATTGGAATTGGCCTTGAAATGCCTTATTTTTCTGTTAATGGGGCATTTTTTAGTATTTACAGGGATTTTGAAATATTTTTTTCCCTCCCACCGGGTTACCTTTTTCAAGTTTTTACATAAAGGAATAACACTGCATGAACGGACAGGATCTGCTTGAGTCGATAGCTCAGGGTGATTTATCAGGCTTCGAAACCGCCTATACGTCTTATAGAGATGAATTTATCATGTGGGCCAATAAGAATTATTACTGCGACTTTGAAGAGGCGCGTGATGTCTACCAGGCCACAGTGATACAGTTCTATGAGAATGTAAGGGCGGGTAAGCTTACAAAGCTCACCAGCGATTTGAAAACTTACCTGTTTGCAATTGGCAAGAATAAAATCAGGGAGCAGCGCCAGGCGGGCCAAAGGTTCAGAGACATGCAGAACCGGTACGAACAGTATGAACCGGATGAGACTGAAGACAAAGAAGAAAGGGAAGCCTTGTATATAAAGGTAGAAGGAGCCCTGACTGACCTGGGAGATCCCTGTAAGAGGATTCTGGAACTGTACTACTATTATAAAAAAAGCCTGGCTGAAATAGCCGAAACACTTTCGTACAAGAACACCGATACGGTGAAAAACCTGAAATACAAGTGTTTGGGCAGGCTCAGAAAGGTATACCGGCAAAATTAATAGCCAATGACTGAAGAAAAGGACATAGCGCTGGTAACTGGTTATTTGGAAAATCAGTTGGGACCTGACGATAAAGAGTCAGTTGAAAAACGACTTAGTGAAGAGCCAGAGTTCCAGGCCTTGTTTCAGGACCTGAAACAGTTGACAAAGGGTATGGAGCATTTGACCCATGCACAGCTCCTGGCAAGGATAGACCGACTAGAGGAAAATTTGGAGGATCCACTGGCTAGAAAGGGAGAGACTAAAACAGTATTCTGGACTTTCCAGCGACTGGCAGCAGCCTTCATTGGCCTGGCCGTTGTGGCATTTGCCTCGTGGTATGGGCTGTCAGGAAGTGGCGAAGTAGACGGGGTAGCGCTCTACAGCGAATATTATGTGGCTTATGACAATTCGGTGATACCCATTGTGAGGGCTGATGACGCTGAGACGCTGATTGAGCGTGCTTTCCATGCCTATGAGTTACAAGAGTACGAGCAGGCAAACGACCTGTTTGACGAGCTGTTAAAAACTGACGATCGTCTCTTGGTGAAGTTCTATGCAGGTATTGCTGCTATGGAAGTGGAGGAGTCAGGAAAAGCTACCAGGTTATTAAAAACGGTGATAGACCAACAGGCCGATTTTGAGATTCAGGCTCAGTGGTACCTGGCATTGAATTATTTGAAACAAAAAGAATACGATTTAACCATACAATTGCTTGAAAAGCTGGTGGACACTGATAACTCCTTCAGCCCAAAAGCCAAAGAACTGCTTAAGGAAATTAGATAACCAATTTTAAACCAAAACAACTAGAATTATGTCTGTAGACGATGGAAATCCCGGAGAGGATAAAAATCAAGATAAAAATGATACACCACCGGCAATCTTATTTGCTGCCTGGAGTGTAGGCTCTGCCAGTATTTTATGGATCATCATGATGATAATCAAGTTAATGGGCTGCGACTGCCTTTAAAAAACGTTACATACAAGGTTCAGGTCTTTTTTCGCCTGGACCTTGCTATATAAATGACTATTATCCCCAGAACAACCAATACCAGAAAGTACTGATAGTTTGAGGTACTCTGTAAGCCTACCTGGCCAATGCCTACAAAAGCCGCCCAATTGCTGGGGTGTGCACTGAGCTCATCGGCAGTACCCAACCAATTCAATTTCGCCATCCTGAGCGCTTCAACTGAGTTGTGACCCTTATAAAGCTTCTTATATAGCTCTTGCATTATAGTAGATGCAGTCTTGTCTCTCACCTTCCACAAACTAAGGATCATGGCCGGATTACCATGGTATAAAAAGCCCCTTCCGATGTGGTACGGCCCTTCACCTTTTTTCCATTCACTTACCCCCGTTTCGCAAGCGCTCAAAACCACCAGCTGCGGGTTCATTTCCATGCTAAACAACTCGTAGAGGTGCAATGCCCCGTCTTCCTGATCGCTGGCATCATTAAAAATTAGTTGAGAATTGAGTGGGTTATTGCGGTCGTTGATGTTGTGTAATGCCAGGTGAATAATGTCAGCTGAGGAAGATGCCTGTTTAAAATTCTGTTCGGTGGCATCATCGCCAATAAGCACAGTGGTATTGGGCATGGCATTAAGGGCAGAAGCCTCTTCGGTGGTGCCAATCAGCTTTGCCAGTCGTCTTTGCGAGCGCTCTCCAGAAGTGCCCAAAGCAAGGAGTGAGGCATCCGTTTTCAAGTCCTGAGCCTCACTATTCTTCGACCACAAGGTGGCAGAATATCCAAATTGAATTTTGTAATCGTTAATGAGGTAGTCCAGCTTGGCATAGCTACTGGTTTGTGAAACCGGAGCCTTACTAATGATGGCCTCAAAGGGTGTCAATGCAAGGAGGCCATCGGGAATGATGATCAATTCGTCAACTTCAAAATCCTTTAAAACCGGCTTTAACAGCTTTTCGAAAATGTAGTGGCTGGAAGAGGTGAAGTTTTGATAACTCCTGGACAGATCGCCCTCTGCAAGGGTCACTCCAGAACATTCGTTCAAAAAAAGGTTGAGCATGGAATCCAATTCGGCATTGCGATCCATCTTATTAAATGCTACTTGCTGACCGTTCGATGCCAGCGCAAAGTAGGCACTGTCGGTAGCAAAATAGTTAATCAACAATTGCTTGCTGTTAAGGTGCTCATTCATTTGCGTCAAGGGCATTATGGCCTTGTCTTGTGTAATGCTGTAATAGTCCGGGAATTGTGCTCTTATGGTTTGCCGAGAATCCTCCAGCCTTTTCTGGGCATCCCTTAGGTTGGCCCTTAAAGTGATCAGTTCGTTGTCGCCACAGTCTGCTTTGGCATCACATTCTCGAATGTCTCGTTGTAGGTTCCATATCTCCTGAGATGCTTTCGATTGGGCATTCTTTACCGAGTCAGGAATATTGCTGGCATTGAGCCTTTCAGAACTCAGTAGATTTTCCAGCATTAGTAACGATTTATTCTTCTCAATCAGGTTCCATGCCTGTTCAGCCAATGTGACATCCTGGTCTATTTGATAGAGTTCAAAAACGGATTCGAGGGCATCTACATAATGCTCGTAATTCCAATCCTGGAAAAACAGTTTGGAACTTTCCAATGTGAAGTTATTGCGATAGGCATCAGTCAGTTCATCGGTTAATCGGAATGCAGCGTTAGCATTCAAAAGATCAGCTTTATTACCATGTTGCTTGTATTTATGAAGCCAACAGGCCGCTTTCAGGCTTAGTAATCGATAATTATAGGGCTCATTAAAAAGTTGTTCTGTTGTGGGGTTGTCATTTAAAGTTTGCCACTCAAAATCTGGTAAAAGGGCACCAATGGCTTTTTGATAATACAGCAGGGCAGAATCATATAAGTGCTGTCGCTCAAACACATCGGCAAGGTCTTGATGAGCTTCGGCATTTTGCGCAGGCAGGGGTTCCTTAATCACCTCAATGGCCTTTTTGAAATAGACTTTAGATAGTTCATATTCATGGATAGCAACATTGGTCTCGCCTAAGTGGCGATAAGTGTTTGAAAGCCACCTTAGCTCGGTTCCTTCCGTATTTAAAATGGCCAGAGCTTTCTGCAAATACTCCTGGGCCTGTTCATATTCTTGTATCTCAATAAGATTAGATGCCAGGTTGTTATAGTCATTGCCCACCCCAAAATCCCTTGGGCCATTTACCTGTATGTTCAAATCAATCTTTTTGAGGTAGTAATCAGTAGCCTCATCCCACCTGTCCAAATCATACAGAATGTTGGCAATGACCGAATAGGAAAATGAGAGGTTGCTTTTATTATTGCCTTTTTGGTTCTGAGCTATGGATAAAGCCTCAAAGGCATAGTTTAGTGCCGTGTTATAATCATAGAGAATTCTGAATGTGGATGCCAGGTTGTAGGCATTTCTAAACTGCCTGACTTCGTTGACAGAGCTTTCACTTCTGAAGGCTGAAATGATTTCGTATTCCTTCTTGAAATAGCTGAGGGCATTTTTGAACTCTTGTGTTCGGTACCGGTAGAGATAGCCCAACCGGGTAGTTACGTAGAACTGTAATTGGCTGAATTTACCATGATTGTCGCCCAGTCTTTGCAGTATGGTCAGATAATGTGATTCTGCCTTTTTGTTTTCTCTCAGCCAATAATGACACTCTGCTATGCCGTAGTGAATAGCGGTTACCCTTTGAGAGTCTTCCTTACTCAATTCCATGGCCTGATCATAGAGGATAAGGGCCTCTTTGTACTGATTAGTTCTTCGGACCGAATCCGCTACCCGATACAATGAGTCTGCCTTTTGGGCCCATAGAGAGGTTGCGCTGATAAGGAAGATACAGACAAATACAGGAAGCTTCAGCTTCATAAGCAGGATGGTTCAATGATTAAGATAGTGGATGATGGTCATTTCTAAAACCTACATTTCATAAAGATTTGTAGGAAGGTGATAGAGGAAGCTCTTTAGTTTTTTGATAATAAAGGTTATTATGAGATACAACCGGATAACTATGAACTTTTTCAGACTCAAGCAGCTGCTTTTTAGCTTACTGCTTTGCACACTCACTTTCAATGCTCAATCTCAGGTAAAAGCCCTGGTAGGCGGCACCCTCATCGATGGTTTTAGCAGTGCCCCCATCCAAAACTCTGTCATTATCATAGAAGGTGACCGCATCAAAGCGGTAGGCACAGTCAAAACCCTACCCATACCCGAAGGAGCCGAGGTAATCTCCACCGAAGGCATGAGTGTGATGCCTGGCCTGTGGGATATGCACGTGCATTTGATGATTACCGGTCATAGCGACTATAACTACTGGGACCGGGTTTATCTGCCTTTGCTCAAGGATGTGATCATGCCTGCTTCGGCTCATCAGCTGTTGCTTGCAGGTGTCACGAGTGCCCGTGATCTGGGTGCACCCCTGGAAGAGAGCATTAATGTGAGGGAGCGCATTAACAAGGGAGAAATTCCGGGCCCTACTATGTACATGTCTGGTCCATTTATTCAAAAGAAACCATACCCTGGTACTGAGGCTTTTCGCTGGGGCATTGAGGGTGTGAAAGACGCCCGCGCCAAGGTGAAAAAACTGGCAGATGCTGGCGTAAACTGCATTAAACTGATTGACCAGGACCAAATGACCATGGATGAGGTGATGGCCATTGTGGACGAAGCCCATAAGCATGGCCTCAAGGTAGTGGCTCATAGCCACCGGCCGGAAGAGATAAGAAGAGGACTGATTGCTGGTGTAGATAACTTTGAACATACAGGCCTTTCCTCTGCCCCGGCATACCCTGAAGACGTAATGGACATGATCAAGGAGCGCACTGCCCAAATGAATAAAGGTCCAATGTTCTGGACCCCAACCGTGGAGGTTTTGTACAACTATGAGTCCATCCGAGACAACCCTGAAGAACTTGACAATGACTCATGGCACCTGGGCCTGCCAGACTCCATCGTTGCTGATATCAAGAGATCGATTGAATACCCCAACCGACTGCCCTATTTTCAGCTCACACCCGTGCGCAGGCCTACACTACGAACAAAGTTCAATCAGTTGAAAGAGTCCGGACTCGTCTTGTTGATAGGTACAGACAGTGGAGTGCCTATGAAGTTTCACAGTCAGTCTACATGGCACGAATTAGACGTTTGGGTGAATGAATTTGGTGTGGACCCCATGTACGCTTTAAAAGCAGCTACTTATTGGCCCTCAGTCATGCAGGGTGTTTCCAATGAAGTGGGTACTGTAAGTGAAGGCAAGTATGCCGATATCATTGCAGTGAAAGGAGATGTACTGCGCCATATTAGCATTCTACAGGATGTAGACATTGTGATCAAACACGGCAAGCAGTACAAATAACCCCCAGGTCAATACCATATCATAAAAAAACCCTTCAGTCTTAAAATAGGCTGAGGGGTTTTTTTTATGATATGACTACCTCATCAGGTAGGTCACTCTGGCATACCTTCTATTGAAAGGGAATATAAATTTATTAGGAACTGTAGGGTAACAATATATCAGTCACAGACACTATGAGTTAGGTGGCAAAAGTTGCCATCTAATGAACCTACTGAACTATTAAAATACAATATAAAGATCAACAGATTATGCTGAGAATTAAATCAAGAACATATTATAAGTATGTTTTCCTGTTACTGTGTGTCGCCTTTTTTGTGGGACTGGCATCCTGTGAACAAGAGGGTGTAAATCCCGAAGAAACCATCCTTCAAGAATCAAAATCAAAATTTGGAGGAGTCTTACAGGACCCGACCATTTGCGAAGTAATAGGAGATACAGCCGTTGCACAAAACTCTACTCATATATATACCTATACGAACCCTAATGGTATCGATGGACTCGATATTACTTGGCAGAAGCAACCATTTACAGACATAACGCTTACCGCTTTGACTGATAGCACAGTGCAAGCCGATTTTGGTGATTCTTTCACCGGAGGATGGATCAAGGGGGTAGGTACCGCTACTAATATTCCATCGGAAAATTGCGATAACTGGTTGTTGATCTATTGGAATGGTGATGATGATGACGATGATGACGATGATGACGATGATGATGATGACGATGATGATGATGACGACTTCGGTTGTGAACTCTTTGGACCAGATCCTATCTGTGCCGGCCAGTTTGTGACCTATAACTTCCAGTGTGCCTATGCAGGTGATTTATTCCCAGATACATGGGTAGTAGGAGGTAACCTCTATGAAATTAGCCATAACCTTTCTCAAATTACAGTAGCAGGTACTACAAAAGGTATAGGTACCATTACCGCATTAAATGGAATGGGTGACACACTGGCTTTTAAAAGTATAACGATCAGAGATAAGCCGATTCCTGCCAACCCACCAAACATGATTGGCCCTGATACCTTACAGCACTATGAGTCAGGGTTATTCGAAACCGACCTCAATACTTTTGATGGCTATACCAATATTGAATGGGCCATTTACTCTTTCGATTTTCAAAATGCCGCAGCGCATTTTAATGTAACTCACCCATTGAGTGCCGACCACTATGCGCAGGTAGAAGTGCTGCCAACTGCCCCAGAGGGTATGTACTATGTACAGTGCAGAGTTAGCAACGACTGTGGTACTTACGTGATCGATGGCACATTCATAGTCAAGGAGGGCAATCCGCAGATATTCGACTTCTAGCTAAATTATGAGGTAACCCAATGGGGAACGCTTAAGTAGGTGTTCACAAGTTTTATCATTAAACTATTCAGAGCCCGCCTTTAAAAAGGTGGGCTTTGCTTTTGTGCTGTCTACACTTTTTTTGTTGGTCGGTCGTGGAGGAAAGTACAGGAATGATAAATTTATAGAGTAATTAAGGCATACAGAAATGGAGGTGTTCTTCTACGGCTTGTTTATGGATAAGAGCATTCTATTGAAAAATGGAATCAAACCAACGAACCCCAGAAAAGGGTGCCTCAATGATTATGCTTTGGAAATTGGCAACCGTGCCTCACTGCTTCCAACGAAAGGCCACAAGGCTTATGGAATAGTGATGACAGTAGACGATCAGGCCATAACGGCACTCTATGCTGAAGCCAGTGTGGCCGATTATGTGCCCGAAATAGTAACCATTGTTATGAATGCGGGTGAAACAATAGACGCGGTTTGCTATAACTTGCCGGCCGAATTGATGACTGGCACCAATGAAACTTATGCCAGTTCGCTACTTGAACTGGCCACGAAGGAAGGATTTCCGCTTGAATACCTTGAAAAAATAAAACTAATGGCTGGCGATAGTGCCACCTGATAAAACCAATCGATCCATACCTATTTGCCATGAGAACCACTGAAAGCAACGAAAGAAGGGAGTTTTTGAAAAAAGCTGCCATTGTAAGCATAGGCTTTGCGGCCCTCTCGCGCTGTACCATCGCTACCGAAACAGCAACCGAAAGTCTGGCCGGGCTACCTCTGAAGATTGACCCACTGGGATACATGGACTTACCTGAAGGTTTTTCTTATAAAGTGATCTCTAAATCGGGCAATGCCATGGCTGATGGCTTTCGGGTACCCGGCAGACCCGATGGTATGGGTGCCTTCGAAGGGGCAAATGGTAAGGTGATTTTAATTCGAAACCACGAAAATAGTCCGGGCGTTTCACCCCACAGCCCTTTTGGTGATGAAAATGAAAAACTGGGAGAAATTGCTTCAGACAAAATATACGATGCAGGTCATGGCGAGAACCCCAGCCTTGGGGGTACCACAACGGTAGTTTTCAATGAAAACACTGCTGAAGTAGAAAAAGAATTCTTAAGCCTGGCCGGTACCATTCGCAATTGTGCTGGCGGAATCACCCCTTGGGGCAGCTGGCTTACTTGCGAAGAAAATGTGAGTCTGGCAGGTGGTAAGATGGAAAAAGACCACGGTTATGTTTTTGAAGTACCAGCTGGCGAAGAAATAAACCTTGCTAACCCAGAACCCATCATCGCCATGGGTCGCTTCAACCATGAGGCAGTGGCATTGGACCCTGCTACGGGCATTGTTTACCAAACCGAAGACAGACATGATAGCCTCATTTACCGCTACATTCCCAATGAACCGGGCAATCTGCTAAAAGGCGGCAAGCTACAGGCCCTGGTTGTAAAAGACCAGCCAAAACTAGACACCAGAAACTGGGAGTCAAGAACAACAGAGGTGATGCAAAAGATGTCTGTTGTCTGGGTGGATATGGATGATGTAGAATCACCCAAAGATGACTTACGCTACAGAGGTCTTGAGCAGGGAGCAGCCGTCTTTGCCAGGGGAGAAGGCATGTGGTATGGCAATGGCGAGATTTACTTTGCCTGCACCAATGGCGGACCACAAAAATGTGGACAGGTGTTTCGTTATGTACCCAATCCACAAAATACCGATGAGGGCACCCTCGACCTTTTTGCAGAGTCGGAAGACAAAGCCCTCTTGAACATGTGCGATAACCTAACTGTGGCTCCCTGGGGCGATGTAGTACTCTGCGAAGACAATGGCGACCGCAACCACATTCGGATAGTTAATCAAAAAGGCGAACTCTTCGATTTTGGCAGAAATATGAGCTCAGGCTCTGAGTTTGCCGGCCTTTGCTTTTCTCCTTCAGGCAAAACACTCTTTGTTAACCTTCAGGAAAATGGTGATACCGTAGCAATAACTGGCCCCTGGGAAAAGCTGAGTTGATCTTGGGTTTCAAACACAACACAATGAAGAAGATTTTCTGGACATTGGTACTCGTTGGATGCTTGATCTATCATCCAAATTCATTCGCCCAAAAGGCCACGGCCATGACCTACAACATTCGCTATGACAACCCTGGTGATGGCGAAAACAACTGGCACAAGCGCAAAGTCCGCTTGCTCAATGAAGTGCAGTTTCTCGAACCAGATTTTTTGGGTACCCAGGAAGCCTTGCTTCATCAGCTGCAGTACCTGGATTCTGGACTGGTCGATTATGAGTTTGTGGGGGTAGGCAGAGATGACGGTAAAGAAGCAGGAGAGTTCTCGGCCCTATTTTATAATGAAGCCAGGTATGAACTTTTGAACTCTGGCACCTTTTGGTTGTCCAATACGCCCAATGAACCCTCTAAGGGTTGGGACGCTGCCATCAAACGGGTTTGCAGCTATGGGCAGTTCAGAAGAAAAGGTACGGGCAGAGTGGTTTGGGTTTTCAATACCCACTTTGATCATAGGGGAGAAGAAGCCCGAAAAGAGTCGGCCAAACTGATTATTGAAAAGATAAATGGATGGACAAAGGCGGAAGATAAAGTGGTGTTGATGGGTGACTTGAACCTGCGTCCAGAAACCGAGCCCATCCAGTACCTTTCCAGACAAATGAAAGATGCCCGACATTGCGTATCCTGTGTGGTTTCGGGTTCAGAAGAAACCTGGAATGGCTTTGCTTATGATGCGGCTAATGCCGGTAACCGAATCGACTACATTTTCACGAGCAACCTGGAAGTCTCCAGGTATGCGGTATTCAGTCAACTGATCAATGGCCGTTTTAACTCAGACCACTTTCCGGTATATATAGAGTTTAGCCTGTACTGAGTTAGTCTTTGATCCAGCGGCCTTCAAATCGCCAAAAGTCACTCAGTGGTTGATTGCCTTTGTCCCAGCCTCCATAGAGTATAAGTAGCTCTGACAGGTAATCGTAGAATATGGCGGGTTTGCCTGCTCTGGCCGGCCCATTGGTGCCAATCATGCGCCAGGCTCCTCGTACGTACTGCCAGGTATCGCCTAAGTACTCTTCACTATATCCTCCAAACATCACCACCGAACCCGTAGAAGGGTCGTAGGCCATACTGTGATGGTCTCGGGCCACAGGGCCTTCAGCCAGTGACTTTTCCCATCTGCGACCCCTCAGCTCCCAGGTGTCTTTGTACTGTGTCTTTTCTCCATTTTGGCGGTTATACCCGCCAAACATCACAATGCTTTTGCGATTGGGGTCATAGGCCATGGCATGTTGTGCCCTTGGTGGTATTTCGCTGTCCAGGTTGGCCCAGCGCAGGCCATTGTAGGTCCAGGTATCGTTCAGACTATTGCCATCCACGTCAGAGCCGCCAAACAAGATCATTTTGCCTTTGTTGGCATCGAAGCTCATACAGTGCGATTGACGGGGAGGCGGGCCTTTGACACTTCTTTTGCGCCAGTGGGCACCATTAAACACCCAGGTGTCGTTCATCAAGCCGCTTTCGGTCTTGCCACCAAAAAGGTAAAGCAGTTTAGTGCGCGAGTCGTAGGCCATGGCATGACCCGATCGCGGTTCTGGCGATTGACTGGGATTTACTTTTTGCCAGCCACCATTCCAAACCCAGGTATCGTTTAGCAGTTGGCCATCAGCCCGACCGCCAAATAACACTGCCACGCCCAGGTGATCCATATAGACCATTTTGGGTTGGTTGCGCGGAGGAGGTTCGGTTGTTTGTCCAAAGCTTACATTATCTGCTACGATCACCCCTATGAAAAAAATAGAGAGGTAGAAGCTTCTCATTGAAGCGGTAACGAGAAAATGCAGATGAGATACACCCATGATCAAACAAACACACTTTAATTATAATGTACCTTACTTCAGTACCTGAGGTTGGAAGCAGGGCGCGTTTTTTTTCGATGCCTATTATGAAAGAGGTGCAAAAAACACAGCAAAGGTTACCCCACCAAAGACCAGTTATAGCAGTTTAGCCAGCATTTCTTTCAGAATCTTAGCGGCCACCATGCCGGTTACACCATTCAGGTCACGGTCCGGGTTATACTCCACCAGGTCGCAACCTACTATTTGCAAGTCAAGGCGCTGGATGATGGAGAGTACTTCGCGGGTAGTGAAACCACCTGGTTCGTGATGCGATACGCCTGGTGCAAAAGCTGGGTCGAGCGCGTCCATGTCAAAGGTGATATAGACCGGACCTTCTATTTCGATTTTCATTTCAGGTTGCCAGTCTTTCATTTGTATCACATTGACGCCAAAGCGATCGACCTGCTCTTTCTGATGCTGAGTCATGGTTCTTATGCCTACCTGAGTTAAATGCTGAGCCAGGCCATCTTCCATAATACGTGCAAATGGAGAGGCATGCGAAAAGCGGTTTCCATCCAGCTCATCATACAGGTCGCCATGGGCATCGAACTGCAGAATGGTGAGCTTGGGGTATTTCTCAGCTACCGCTTTCATGATGGGGTAGGCAATGGAGTGATCTCCACCCAAGGTGAAGGGTATGGCACCTCGGTCGAGTATTTCCCGAATCGGAGTGGTAATGTCCCGATAGTCTTTAAAGTCTGCATTGCCGCACCAAAATACCTTGGGGTGCTCGTTGAGGTCGATCAGGCTTTCGGTGAAATAGTTGGCCGAATCGGAGGCTACCGCTTCAATGATAAGCGATGGTGCCTTGGCCGGACCTTGTAAATAAGAGGAGTTCTCATCGAAAGGAATGCCTATGATGCCTATTTCACCTGGATTCAGGTGTTTATGGGTTTTGTGCTGCAGGGCCATGTCGTTGTATTTTGTAAAACCGAATGGCTACAATAATAGCGGCAATCAACAATAATACATAGAACGGCAGCTGCCAATTGCCCCAATCTTCTTCACCAATGAGCACAAGCTCCCAGAAATTGTCTGAGGCATTGAAGGTAGCATGGAACAGCATGACGAAAACGAGGCTGTGCCTGGTCTTCTCAAACAGGTAAGTGAAAAGAAAACTCAAAGCAACTACTAATAAGGTGTAGCCCAGAAAGCTGAGTAAACCATTGCTCCACAAGGCAGGCAAGTGCCATAAACCCCAGGTAATGCCTATCAATAGGCTGATTTTGAAAAGAGAGAAATGAGGTTTAAGCAGGGGGATGGCAAAGCCGCGCCAACCTATTTCTTCGCCTAAACCACCCCTGGTAAAAAAATAGGTGATAAGGCCAGTATTGGCATGAAAGAGCAGCGCATACCACCATTTTTGATTAGGGTCTGGCACCATTGATCCTGAGAAAATGTAGATGCTGATGCCCAGAATAATTAAAGGTGCCAGGGCATACAGGTACCAGTACCAGCTTACCTTGAATCGACCAAACGAGCTTAATAAGGATTTGAAGCCATCGGTGCCAAAAAGCCAGCCGATCATGATAAGCCCCGAAAGGCTTGGACCAAATTTGATGACTCTGTTGATGATCCAATCTGCAGTGCCGGTAAGTTCTACAGCCCCTTGAATAAAAGCGGTAGTCCAGGTGATGGTACAGGCTAAAACAAAAAAAATGAGGTAATAGCGCACCACCTCATTTTTTGTATAAGCCTTCTTCATCTTATTTTTTCTTTGCCCAGTTGTCGCGCAAGGTCACCGTTCTGTTAAACACTTTGCGCTCGTCAGTAGAGTCTTTGTCGACAATAAAGTAGCCCTGACGCTCAAACTGAAACTGGTCGCCTGGTTGTGCATTGGCCACAGAAGGCTCTACCAGTGCCTGATCGACTACTGTGAGAGAGTCTGGATTCAGGTGGTTGGTAAAGTCATCTTCCACTGCATTCATATTCTCTGTCATGAACAGTCGGTCATACAGCCTTACCTCTGCTGGTACTGCCTGTGCAGCAGATACCCAGCCCAGGGTGCCTTTTACCTTCTTGCCGCTGGTATCCTGGCCGCTTCGGGTCTCAGGATCATATTCACAGTGCAGTTCGGTAATGTTGCCGTCAGCATCCTTTTCGTAGCCTGTACATTTAATGATGTAGGCATATTTCAACCTTACCTCACGGTCCGGACCCAACCTGTACCACTTGCGTGGCGAGGGTGGATCTTCCTTGAAGTCGTCTCTTTCAATGTAAATCTCCCTGGAGAATGGCATTTCGCGAGTACCCGAACTTTCGTCTTCCGGGTTGTTCACGGCTTGCATCATTTCCACTTTGTCTTCTGGCCAGTTGGTAATCACCACCTTCAAAGGCTTTTGAATACCAAAAACGCGATTGGCTTTTTTATTCAGGTCGGTGCGAATGCTGTTTTCCAGCAAGGCCACATCGGTCATGCTGTTGCGAGTTGCCACGCCTACCTTATGTATAAAGTCTTTGATGGCATCGGGAGTATAGCCGCGCCTTCTGAAGCCAGAAAGTGTGGGCATACGAGGATCGTCCCAGCCGCTGACATGGTTGTTTTCTACCAATTGCAGCAGCTTCCGCTTGCTCACAATGGTATAGCCCATGTTCAGTCTGGCAAACTCAGTTTGCTCCGAAGGGAAAATATCCAGTTCATCGATGAACCAGTTGTATAAAGGCCTGTGGTCTTTAAACTCAAGCGAGCAAAGTGAGTAAGTCACCTCCTCAATAGAGTCGGACTGGCCATGAGCAAAATCGTAATTGGGGTAAATACACCAGGTATCACCAGTTCGGTGATGGGTCACCCGCTTGATGCGATACATGATCGGATCACGCATGTGCATGTTGGGCGATGTCATGTCTACCTTAGCACGCAGTACTTTGGCACCATCTTCGAACTCACCATTTTTCATGCCTTCAAAAAGAGTCAGATTCTCTTCTACCGAACGCTCGCGATAAGGACTGTTTGTCCCAGGTTCTGAAGGTGTCTTGCGGTCCCTGCTTATTTCTTCCGCAGTCAGGTCATCCACATAAGCATTGCCCTGCTTGATCAGCGAAACAGCTAAGTTATACAGCTGTTGAAAATAATCCGAAGCATAGTACTCCCGGTCGTCCCAGCTATAGCCCAGCCACTGAATGTCTTTTTTAATAGCATCAATGTACTCCTGGCTTTCTCGCTCTGGGTTGGTGTCGTCCAGGCGCAGGTTACACTTTCCATTGTATTTTTCGGCCAGCCCAAAGTTGATTACAATGGCTTTGGCGTGGCCTATGTGCAGGTAGCCATTAGGGTGAGGAGGGAAGCGGGTCTGGACAAAGGATTTTCTCCCTGTCTTCAGGTCTTCCTCTATCTTTTGCTCAATGAAATTGAGCGACTCTCTGGCCTCGCTTTCACTCATGTTGAATGCATTTATTTATGAATTCGCAATTTTAGCGAAAAGGGGTCAAAATTGAATGTGTATCCGGCTTTTAATTTAAGCCCAGCCCATTGTTTAGCCTACCTATGAACCGCCATCCAAAGGCAGTGACACTTTGGTTTGGTCCCAGGAAAAGGTCAAGACTGGTTTTGAGTTCTGATCTTCCAACTGAATGGTGAATTGTTCAATCACCTCTGTGGTTGATGAAGTGAGAGACCTCACCTGCATGGTGTCATGCTCTGGCTCCCTTGTTACTCCACTTCGATTCACGCCCCAGGAGTATTGCTTGCTGTTGAAAATGATGGTCCAATGCTCGGCCTCAGGAATGGTCCAGAGGGTGTATTTACCAGCTGGAAGTAGGTCTCCGCCAATGTTCAGGTCTTTGTTAGTTTCAAAAGTGGTGGCTTCATTGGCCCCTGTGCGCCACACACGGCCAAAAGGTACCAGCCCACCAAAGATTTTCCGCTCCTTTTTATAAGGTCGATTGTAGAACACCTCAATGCCATAACCATTGATGTTATAGCTGGCTGTTTCTTCAGGGCTGTGTGATTTCGTTTGGGCCACCATATATAGATAAGCCCCATAAAGACCACCACCCAGTACAAGTGCGATGATAAGTCCCCATTTTAAATACTTGTTCATATGCAATAGAGTTACCAGTAGGACGATGCAAACCGGTTGAGGTTGTAAAACTATGTTGCCTGGGCGACAATGCGGTTGCGAAGTGCATACTTTTCTGCCAACTCCAACATTTTGGCGTAGAAGGCCTTTCTATAATGGCTGGGCATTTCTGTGCTGCTGTCAAAGTATTGGTGGTATTTGGCCAGCAAATGAGGGTAGTGCTTTTCAATGGCTCTTAAAACAAGAGGACGGCTGTTGCTGGGCTCGCTGCCAAAAAGTGTCAGGTCGGCTGGGAAGCAGTAATGCGCACCCTGGGTTTTGAACGCCTCAAACATTTGATTCAAGCTTTCGGTAGTGTCGGAAATCCAGGGCAGTAGGGGCATCATACTTACTCCGGTGAGCAAATCAGCATCAGCAACCTTCTTCAGTGTTTCCAGTCGGACCAATGGAGAAGTGGCTCCGGGCTCGAAGATTTTGCCGACCTGCTCATCAACGGTAGAAAACGAAAATGTGACCATGGTGCCCCGGTCCAGGCCAGGTAGGTCTTTGGGCAAAATGGCCTTGCGGTCAATTTCTGTAAGTAGGTCCAGGTCACGCAGCACCAGATCCGACTTGGTGATGATGTGCACCGGAAAGCGGTATTTCAAAATGATCTCAAGCAGCTTTCGGGTTAGTCCCGTTTCTGCCTCCACTTGTAAATAGGGGTCGGTGGCCGATGCCAGCACAATGATGCCGTACTGCTCTTTGTTGGCCCGGTTGCGCAGTGCCTTGTCCAGCAGCTCAGGCGCATTCTTCTTTACACCCAGTTTTCGCTCCATATGTATGCCATACTTGCTGCCGCGAATGTAGCAGTACAGGCAATTGAAGGAGCAGCCACTGTAGGGATTGACTGTGTAGTCGTCTAAAAACCAGGGGTCGCGCCTCTTGCTCTTGTTCAATATGCTTTTGGCCACTATCTCATTCATAAACGAAAGGTGCTGCTTTGGCCATTGAGAGGCCAATGTTCATTTTGCTGATAAACCACCTGCACAACTTGGTGGCTTTCAAATCAGCTTCATGCTTTCTGATGAGGTCGGGATGCCATTTGGCTATGGTCTTACCGGCCCAACCTATTCCCTTTTTAGTAAAGTATTGTGTTTTGTGAGCGTGCTCCATCATCAAGAGCAGCAGCTGTTCAACCTTTTCCTTTTCCAGCTTCTTTTTGGTGGCATAATGTGTGGCGATACCAATGGACCGCTGAATCCAGAAATTTTCGTGATGCCCCATTTGCTTTAGTCTGATCATGCTTTGGTCAAAATCTCTCAGCGTTCCCTCACCAAATACTCGTTCACTAATGATATCGCATACGTACCACTCGTTGCCTTGTATGATATGAGCAATGGCTTTGTCATATATTTCTGGAACGCCATTGGCCAACTCCAGTTGCAATAACTTGCCTATCACCGGATAACAGCTTTCGTGCTTTGCCTGGGCCATCTGTTCCATCAGCCGGTTGATTGTCTCAGGCCCAAGCTGCTGGTGCAGGTACTTAGCCAGGAACTCCAGAATGGGGAATTTCACCCTGTGTACCAATACCGCGCTCTCCAGCAAGGCCCAGTACTGATCAAACGCTCCGGGCAGGTCGTTGGTCCACCCATCCAGTTGCTGAAGCACTGGCTTGATCGCAGCCTGCGAGGTAATGGTCTTTTGTTTGGGCATGGATTTGAAGATGCCTCTTTTAGTTGAATGGACAAAGAAAGTGTTGGGGAGCTAGCTATTGCTATTGTGAATCAGGGTTATTTAAGAGTCGGGCGGAGTGCCAAAAAAGATTTGCGTTCAAAAACCATCTTCAAGGCCTATTTCGCCAAGATTGTGGATAACCTGGTGGATAACCCTGTGGAAAAGTATGTGTATTACTAGGTGGGAAACTTGTTGAAAACTAGGGAGTTGGAATGTTTGCACGTAAAGTTATTAAGGGTACCTTAGGTATACCAAGTGAGGGATAAAGAACAGAGAGTAACATCTCAGTCTCTCTCCGGAGGAAGTCCGGAAAATGATAGTGAAAGGTTCGGAATCGCAAGATGACGATCTGAGACAGTTAAGCCGAAGCAACCTACTTAGGTAAGTTGTGGAGGGCAGACTAAGCAACCCATTCTCTTCGGAGTAAGGGGCGCGATAGCTGCCCGGAGTGGTGACTTCAGGGTAACCATTCTTGGTGGGCTGGGTGATTGGTCACGCATCAAACACCCAAAGGTTAAGCGCATGGGAAGGCAATCTTCGGAAAGCCGACACAAAAGCGAGAACCGATGTTCAGCGCATGAGGAGGAATTCTTCGGAAATCCACCACAAAAGCGAGGACATGTTCAGCGCAGGCAGAGGGATTCTTCGGAAAACCACTACAAAGCGGGAACAACCAAGCCGGTTTTTAGGAACAGGTTAGGTAAAAAGCCCGGGTTAAATCTGCTTGCAGAGATAACTCTAAAACCGCATGCTTCATTTTAATTGCCGCGTGCTTTGCATAGGCATAGGACGAAGCTGGAATAAAGACAGACTTCACGAGACAATAGCTTGGGCCGTTGTACCGGGAATGAAGTTCTTAACAGTAACTTGGCATCCATTATAGCTAAGGCTCATAAAGGATGAGTGGGGGCAGGCAACTGTCCCCCGCTTTTGTTATTTGGGGGTATTTTTATAAAAATACTAAAAGAAGCCACTGGGGAGTGGCTTTTTTTGTGCCCGTAATTTAAAACCTGCCCTAAATCTTACCGATCTTTCACCCTTTCTGATCGCCAGGCTGACCCCGTTGGCATAAAATCTCAAATTTTTAGAACCATTTAACAAGTTGAGCGTTAACTTACTGACTTTTATGATAGCAATACTATCAGCTTTGATAGATTGCTCAGAATTAAGATAAGTTATGGCCACGCTAAGATTACAAATGAATGAAAACCTGTACTTGCGCGATCCGCAGGATACAGAGTTGGGAAGGAAAATTGTGAAACAGTCCATTTCTATGATTCAGGAAATGGGACTGGAGAAATTTACATTTAAAAAACTCTCGGTAGCGATCGATTCTACAGAAGCATCCATTTACCGTTACTTTGAAAACAAGCACCGTTTGCTGGTGTACCTCATTGCCTGGTATTGGAACTGGATTGAGTACCGCATTGAGTTTGAAACCAATAACGTGCCCGATGCACATCAGAAACTGGCCACAGCCCTGCGCCTGGTCACTGAAGAGAAAAAACAGGATCAAATGTTTCCTTCAATAGATGAGGTGGCCCTTCAGCGCATCGTGATCAACGAGTCAGACAAGACTTACCTGAACAAGGAAGTTGACGAAATCAATAAAGAGGGTGTTTTTAGAGGCTATAAGTCTCTTTGTAAACGCATCGCGGACATTGTCAAAGAAATTAATCCAGACTATCCCTATGCACATGCGCTGGTAAGCACCATGTTGCAAGCAGCCCATCAACAAGTGTTTTTTGCAGAACACTTGCCAAGACTAACCGAGCACCAGGCCAGCGAAGGCAATGTGCATGAAAAGAACGGAGAGTTCCTGTTAGATCTGATCGAAAAAACCATTCGATAAAACATCGATAATGACTAATCAACACATTGCCAATACCATCAAGGAGTTAGGACTCATGCTAGGCGCCAGCCTGGAAGAGGCCTTATTTGAGGATCTTTTCATTAATGCAAAGACCTATCCCATAGATGAGGCTTTTGAGTTCAAGAGAGACCTGATCGAATCGGCCAATAAGGTGCGAATCGTTCTTTTAGATCAAAACCTGGAGCAGAAAGACCTGGCAGATTTCATCAAGCATGTTGAAATACCAATGGTAGCCTTTACCCAGGTGGAGGGTGGTTTTGTGCCGGTTATTCTTAGCAAAGGCAAAAGAGGGGTCACCAAAGTGCATAAGGTGCACGAAAACTCTATTGAGGAGGTGCCTTTTGAGGAGATTCAAAGCCGTTGTTTGCTCAATGACCATGGTGAAATGATGTTGATGGGGGCCTTTAGCTATAAAAGCCTGGTCTCCGAACATGGACCTGATGAAGAAGCAAAGCCACTTTCTCCTGTCAAACGTCTGCTCAGATTGTTGAGCGAAGAGCGCAAAGACATCTTTTATGTTTTCGTTTATGCTGCCTTTGTAGGACTGGTCTCACTTACGCTGCCATTGGGTATTCAGGCCACTGTAGAGTTAGTGTCTGGCGGTGTGGTGGTAAGCTCCATCTACTTGCTCATCTTCCTGGTGTTGCTGGGCGTACTGGCTGCCGGAGGCTTGCAGGTAATGCAAATCACATTGGTGGAATACATTCAAAGGCGGGTCTTTACCAAAGCGGCCCTGGAGTTTACCTTCAGGATTCCGCGCATGAAAATTGAGTCGCTTTCTAACCTGCATGCACCTGAACTTATCAACCGCTTTTTTGATGTTTTGACCATTCAAAAAGGCCTGCCCAAACTGCTGGGAGACTTGATGTCGGGCATTATCCAGATTCTGTTTGGGCTAATTTTGCTTTCGTTTTACCACCCATTCTTTGTCTTCTTCGGCTTATTGCTGGTCATCACCCTGATCATCATCTTCAGACTTACAGGTTCTAAAGGACTGCAGTCATCTATCAAAGAGTCGAAATACAAGTACCAGGTGGTGTACTGGCTGGAAGAGATAGCCAGAACCATGAACTCGTTCAAAATCTCTGGAAATTCAAACCTTCCGATTAAAAAGACTGAGTATAACGTCAACAACTACCTCATCAATCGAAAGATGCACTTCCGGGTGCTCATGAGTCAATATTTCTACATTGTGCTCTTCAAAGCGGCCATTACTGGTGGCTTGCTTATTATCGGTACCCAATTGGTGATTAGCAATGATATTACACTTGGGCAGTTTGTAGCTTCTGAAGTAATCATCATCCTGATTCTCAACTCAGTAGAGAAGATTCTGACCTATATGGATGTAGTGTACGACATGCTCACGGCTGTGGATAAGATTAGCCAGGTTACTGACCTGCCTTTAGAAAAAGTGGGTGGCATTGACCTGAAAGAAGAAGAAATGAGGCAGGGATTTTCGGTGAAAATCCGAAACATGAGCTACACCTATCCAGGTCAGAAAGAGCCGGCCATTAAGAATATTACCACCGGTTTTGCCTGTGGGGAAAAGGTCTGTATCGCTGGAGGCAATGATTCTGGAAAAACCACGCTGACCAATACAGTTGCCGGTATCAATCAGGGATATGAAGGGGCCATTACCATTAACGAATACAGCGTTCGCGATCTGGACTTGACCAATCTTCGCGACAAGCTGGCAAAGAACGTAAGTGAGGAGGACATATTCGAAGGCACCATTCTGGAAAACATTGTAGTAGGCAAGCCGATGGTAACTACCCGTGATGCTGTAGATGCCATTGCTAAGGTGGGCTTGGGCGACAAGGTGAATTCGTTGCCTGATGGACTGAACACCCGCATGCTCAGTGGAGGCAAGGGCTTTTCAAGCTCATTTGTTCATAAAGTCATTTTAGCCCGTTGTCTGGTTAAAAAGCCGAGACTGATGATTTTGAACGATTTCTTTGGAACATTCCAACGTTCAGAGAAAGAAAAACTGATCCAAACGGTGAAAGATGAGTCTTTATGTACGTTGGTCATGGTGTCGAACGACCCATTGGTAATGGAGGCTGCTGACAGAGTGATTGTACTCGAAGAAGGCAGCATACTGGCAGAGGGTTCTTATGGAGACCTTTTGAGGGCCGGTCATCTCAACAACATCATTAAAGTTTAAGGAAATGCTGAATCTGTCTAAGAACAATAGAGTTAAGATCAAGAAGGAGCAGAGCATTCTCTTTAAGACTTTGCAAACCCCTAATGCTGGCAAAGTGCTGGCCAAGGTGCTTATGTCCATAACGGGGCTGTTTTTAATCCTGCTGTTCTTCCCCTGGCAGCAAAATATCAGGGGTAATGGCAAACTCACTGCCTTTAAGCCCAGCGAGCGACCACAGTCTGTAGAAACTGCCATTGCTGGTCGAATTGCGTCATGGCGGGTGATTGAAGGCCAATTTGTAAACAAGGGCGATACCATACTGACCTTGACCGAGGTGAAGGACAAATTCTTTAACCCGGAATTGCTGGAAAGAACCAAGGAGCAAATTGATGCCAAGGAGAACAGCATTGTATCGAAAGAAGCAAAGGCGAGTGCCCTGAGAAATCAGCTTGTGTTTTTGGAGCAATTGCGAGTGGCTAAAGGTGAGCAGGCAGTGAACAAGCTGCAACAAGCCAAATACAAACTGAATAGCGATAGTATAGATTATGAAGCTGAAAAGATTCGTTTTGCCAACCAAACGAACATTTTCGAGCGAAGAAAGCAGCTTTATGAAGCGGGAAACATAGCCTTGACGAAATTTCAGGAGGAAGAGTCAAAATTCCAGTCTGCCAAAATGAAGCAGTTCAGTGCTCAAAACAAGTTTTTGGAGAGCCGCACCGAGGTGGTGAATGCAAGGGTGAATATCAGTGGCGTAGAGGCAGAGTACAGCGATAAGATCAGTAAGGCCAGGTCAGAACTGAACAATACACTGTCAGGTGTTTTCGAGTCGCAGGCCAGCCTGGCCAAGCTTGAAAATGAGTATGCCAACCTCACCATCAGGAACGAACAATATCAAATACTTGCCCCGCAGGACGGCTATATAGTAAAAGCGATGAAGGCAGGTATTGGCGAGACGGTAAAAGCGGGTGAATCTGTTGTGCAGATCATGCCAGGCGACCATCAACTGGCTGTTGAAATGTATGTGAAAGCCATGGATATTCCGCTGATCAAGCAGGGTAGAAAGGTACGTGTACAGTTCGATGGCTGGCCAGCACTGCAGTTTTCAGGATGGCCCAATGTGTCGGTAGGTACTTTTGGTGGAGAAGTGCAGGTGATAGATCGCGTAAACAGCAAAAGTGGTGGCTTCCGTATTCTGGTTACGCCAGACCCTGATGATGAGCCCTGGCCCGATCAACTGCGCATTGGCGGTGGTACCAAAGGCTGGGTAATGCTGGACAATGTGAGGGTATGGTACGAGATATGGCGACAGCTCAATGGATTTCCACCAAGATTTTACGAAGACGGTATGGATGATTCTGCTGACAAAAAAACCGCTGAGAAGAAATGAGGAGTCGGCTAATTACATGCCTGCTGCTTTGCCTTGCACTGCCCGCATGGTCTCAAAGCATCAAAGTGCCCGATATGCAAGAGGTGCTGAGAAGGAATGCTCAGGCTGATTCTATCCAGTACATGGGGTTGGATACCTACATGGCACTGGTGGTCAACAATCACCCCATTGTCAAGCAGTCAAACCTGCTGACCGATGCAGCCAGGCAAGAGCTCAGGCTGGCGCGGGGTGCTTTCGACCCAAAATTGGAAGCCTCATTGGAAGGCAAGCACTTTGATAATAAAGAGTACTACAACTTTCTAAACACCACCCTGAAGGTACCAACCTGGTTTCCGGTAGACCCCAAGGTGAGTTTTGACAGAAATCGTGGACTGTTTGTAAACCCAGAGAATTCAATTCCCGATGATGATCGATTCAGGCAGGTAACGGCCGGTGTCAGTCTTCCTGTGGGCAGGGGGCTGTTCATTGACCAACGAAGGGCAGCAGTGCGTGAGGCCATCATTTTCCAGGACATCAACGAAGCTGAGCGAATCAAGCTGATTAACAAAACCATGCTTTCAGCAGCCAAGGCCTATTGGGACTGGTATTATACCTTTTACAATTTCATTCTGATCGAAACCAGTTTGGACATCTCCGAAGAGATTTACCGCAGGGTAAAAGTTGATTTTGACCTGGGTGAAGCAGCAGCAGTAGATACAGTGCAGGCTGTTATCACGCTACAAACCCGTCAGATAGACCTACAAAATGCCAGGATTGAGTATTTGAGGTCGGGCCTGATGCTCTCTAACTATTTGTGGGGCGAAAATGAAGAGCCACTGGAAGTTACGGATGCCATGGCGCCACAGCTCGACTTCTTGTTTTATGAAACTCCTGAAGCCGCTGAGGTAGATAGTCTGCTCTCACAGGCCCTTACGCAACATCCTGAACTGCGAAAAATCAATCTGAAGCTGACCCAACTGGGCATAGCAGAACGTTTGGCCAAGGAAAACCTCAAACCTCGGGTGGACCTGAATTTCAACCTCATCAACCAACCCATTGGCAATCTGGGCGATTTTCAGGAAGTCACCTTGCGTGACAATTACAAGTTCGGGGTTGCGTTTGAGTTTCCACTTTTCTTGAGAAAAGAGCGCGCCAAGCTGGCACAGACTCGTATTAAAATTGATCAGTCCACTTTTGAATTGAGTCAGAAAGAGCTGGAGGTCATTAACGAAATTCGCGGGTCGTTCTTCACACTCAGTAACACCCAGGGCATGCTGGGAAATATGCAACAGGCGGTGGACAACTACCAAATATTGCTACAAGCAGAAATTCTCAATCTTGATTTGGGAGAAAGTGATCTGTTCAAAATCAACTTTCAGCAAGACAAACTGCTGGAAGCCTGGATCAAGCTGATGAAAATGAGGGCCAATGTTGAAAAAGCCAGAGTGAACCTGTACTGGGCTGCCGGTGTGCCTTACCTCAATTTCAGTCTTCCTAATTTGGACTAATTCTAATCAACTTTTTTAGCGTCAGGCGTGTTCCCTTATTGATTACTTTTGCAGTCGAAGAAAGAAAGGACACTTATGGAAAGACAACAAGTAACAACCAAGCGTTCACTTACCCAGGAGACGGAAGACCTGCTGAATAAGCAGATTATGATGGAAGGCCAATCTTCAGCAGCTTACCTTTCAATGGCTAGCTGGTGCGAGATGACGGGATATGACCACTCGGCTCAATTCCTGTATATGCATTCTGATGAGGAACGCATGCACATGCTCAAGCTGTTCCACTATGTAAATGAAGCAGGGGGGCATGCATTGCAGCCACCAATCACTGAAATTAAACATCACTTTACTTCATTAAGAGAGGTATTCGAGTCAATACTTGAGCATGAAATTGCTGTGACTAACTCAATCAACGAGATTGTGAACCACTGCTACAACATCAAGGATTTTACCACTATGAACTTCCTCAACTGGTTTGTGGAGGAGCAGCGAGAAGAGGAGACACTGGCCAGAAGAGCCGTTGAACTGTTCGATCTCATTGGTGAAGATGGCGTAGGTCTGTGGACCATTGATAAGGAGATTTTGAACCTCGGGCAAGCGGCTGCAGCTGCTGGCGGAGGAGCATAATCACCTCGAAAAACATTATTGAAAAGACTACTTGCCGGGCAGGTAGTCTTTTTTTTGAACCAAATCCCCATGTTTAGAGGTTTCTAAGATCATGAGCGTTGAAAAACTGCAAAGCATTCTGACCCATTTGAACCTTGAAGCAGGTTTGGTAAAAGAGATGTTGACCACAGGGCATTCCCGACAACTATTGGCCGGGGCTCCACTAATTAGTCCGGGAACAACGGGTTCGCATATGCCGCTGGTTATTTCGGGCACCCTGCGCATTATGCGTGAAGATGAAGACGGCAAAGAAGTCTTTCTCTATTACCTGGAAGGGGGTGAAGCCTGCGCCATGTCTATCAGCTGTTGTATGAGTAATCACACCATGGGTTTCAAGGCCCTGGCCGAAACCGATGTAGCACTCTGGATGGTGCCAATGAATCTGCTGGATGAATGGATGGGAAAGTACAGCACATTCAGAAAATTCATCATCGACTCATATCAGGCCCGCTTTGATGAGTTGATGCACACCATTGACAGCATTGCTTTTATGAACATGGACGAGCGCCTGCTCAAGTACCTGCTTGACAAAAAGCAAAGCAGTGGTTCATACATAATCGATAAAACCCATGAACAAATAGCCACCGAGCTCTATACTTCTCGTGTAGTAATCTCCCGATTGCTTAAAAAACTGGAAAAAGAAGAGAAAGTGGAGCTTTATCGCAACAGGGTAGAGGTGCTTTGATGGTCGGAATTAACTGAAGAGGTTGAGCAAAGTGTCTTTTCCAAGGCTTTGTGGTCTTAAGTCTATATCTGCGGTGCCTTCATGTACTACTGTTGTCCCTGCATCTATAAGCATCTTTTTGAAAGATATTGGATTCGAATATTGGAAATAAAGAGCATTTCTGGCCTGCTCGGAGGTTTGCGAACCGGCACTTACGCTGAAATTTCCAAATCCGGTGTTGATAATGGTAAAACTTATATTCCCATTGCCTTCAGGCATGAATAAACCAAGTATCTGTTGCTTGGACTTGGTCTCCGTTTCTACCTCCAAAATCAACTCATTAGGGTCAAACATATAATTGGCCTTAATGCCGCTGGCTGAACCGATTACATATTTGAATTTGCAGCCAATTTCACCTCTGAAAACATTGAGCATGGACATGGCTGGGCCTGACAAGGCATTTTTAGCATATAGAAGCTCTGTTGCACCGTTGGGGGCATTGGTAATGTCGCCTGAATACAAGAGGCCCTCAGACTTATAGTCGCTATTCCACCCTATTTTACCCGAGAGCTGAAGCCCTGAGAGATCCAGATCTTTGGCGCCCCAGTCATTTTTCCAATATACACCCGAAACCAGGTTTTTAGCCCAAACTCTCGTGCCTGCGGGAATATTGCCCACGAACATTTTCTCGGAAGAAGGGAGCCCATAGTCGACATTGGTTGCATAAAGCACTGATTTGCCTGCCAGATTTAATGAACTGATCAAATCCTGATAGACCAGGTCAAAGACCATACTATAATAGTTTTGGTCACCATAATCGGGTTTGGACCTTACAAATGACTTTCCATTTCTAATTCTGTACAAAAAGGCATTTGCGATATTCATCCTGGTATTCAAAGCATTTAACAGGCGTAATTTTCTAAAGTTATTGACTTTCTTGAGTGCCTTTTTAATCTCGCCTTCAGTGTATACTGTAGAGGTAACCGAGTTCAAAACATCAGCCACCAAAGGTTTGTGGTATTTCCTGGCAAGCCGACTCATTTGATTAATGATACGTGTGTTTACATCATTGGCCTTAAATGACAGCCACAGGGGTTTGAACCGGTAAAAAATCTCTGAACACCTGGCCAAACCAAAATCTTCTATGGCTTCATCTACCTCCAGGCGCGACTCTTTGATTGCTTCAATGGTTTCATCGTTTTTTATCAGCAGAGTAGATTTTGTATGGAGGTAAACGAGATATCGTAAAAATTCGGTGGGCTGAGATGGATAAATGCCGGTGTGCGCAATGATTTTGACAAGGGCTTCTTTGTTGCGAATGTCATCTACAGTCTTGAATTGATAGCCCAACTCATAGAGCAATTGCAATGCTTTGTCTATGGTGGTTTCTTCCAAGGCAATGCCGGTGTTGAACAGTGCTAATGCCTTTTCGATCAATTGTGAATCATCCAGCCCTCTGATCACCTTCAACGGAATTTTGTTGACTTCGGGAATGTCCAATTCTTCCGCTGGCAGATACACGTAATCTGATGTAAAGTCGGAACCATAGGTGGTCATATAATGTAGTACCTGATGGATGAATAACTCCCATCGGCTCTTCTTCTCAATGACTTTCCAAGACTTATGAAAAGTTTGATTTAGGTGTTCCGCTGTAAGTTTATTCCTTTTGAAATAATCCAGAATGACCTCTTGACAATGCAGCGCATGCTTGTCTAATATTACACCGTATTTAAGCAGTTGTTGGTCAAAAGATGAGGGCGCAGTACCCTTTGGCACCGAGTTGAATAACTCCAGGCTTAACTCAATAACACTCTTACGCATACAATTGGTAAAAAATGTGCGGGGCGTATTTTTCAGGTTGTAGAGGAACGCCCTTTGCACTATTTTTTTTGCAGCTTTCCCGCTGCCAATGTCTATTATTTGAAGATACATAAAATAATGAATCTAACTGAAGAACTCTTGGCAGACCATTGCATCAGTATCTAAATTCCCTTTTGAAAAGTTAAGCGCTTTCCGTAGCACAGAATCTTCTTGCCTTTCGATATCACTGAGGGTGATTTCCCAGCCATTGGGTAATTTTTTATTTTGAAGGTCGGAATAGGAGCAATTAGAAGGCTTGCCAATCAGCGTAACTTGCTGTTGAGGCGTCTGAAGATAATACTCGCAACGAAACCTAGCAAACCAAAGGCAGCCAATACCCCAAACAAATATTGATGACCTAGCGCACCAGGGTTATTGTCCAGAATCACACCCATTAGTGGCCCCATAAAAATGTCGGGAGCATAGCCAATCACGGAGATAAAACCAATGGCGCTGCCAGTGATTGATAGTGGGATTTTTGATTCTTGAAACAAGGCGTAATAAAGTCCTCTAAGTCCGTAAATGCCCAAACTGGTACTGGCTATGACCATGGCAACTATTACTAACCCACTAGAATGCACCACTCCTGAAGCAATGATGAGGCTGCCTCCGATCAGGATCAGAAAGCAGATGGAGGTCATTTTAGAGTGTCCAAACCGGTCACCCAGAAAGCCTGCGGCAATGGCTGCAAAGGGGCGCATCCAGAAGGAGACCGTGGCCAGGTGTGCCGATTTAACATCGTCAAAGCCAAAGACATCGCTGGCATAAAGTCCAAAGTCATCAGTACACTTATAGCCCACATAGGCACAAAGCAGAATAAGAGCCTGTGACCAGATGGATTTTCTCTTGATCACCTGGAGCACACCATCTAATGAAAGTTTCTGCCTTGACCCCGTAGCGATTGATTGCTCATTGGGAAACACCCGCCAAACCAAAATAGCACTCAGTACCACCACACCGCAAAACACAAAAATGATTTTGCCTAGTGCACTACTAAGCTCTGCTGTGCTTGCAGTGTCCGCTCCGTTGGGCAAGAAAAAGTCTAGCAGCAATACTGATGAGGAGGCAATAGCGGCTGCAATAAAGCCCCTGCCTCCGTCTACCAGCCCGTAAGACTGCCCTTGGTTTTGCTCACCACCAAACTGCCGGGTAGCCTTTACAAAAGCAGCCCAAAATAGGAGGATGGTGCTAAAGCCCCAGAACCCATAGAGAAGAGTAAGTGTGGCAAGTGAAGGAATAAAACCCATGACTACTCCGCTGGTGGCTGTGAGTAGCAGTGATATGATGATGATTTTTTTAGAAGAAAAACGGTCGGCAATAGGGCCACCTGCGAAATAAGAGAACATGGCAATGATGCCATAAAGAGAAAAGGCCGTGCCTAGTTCCAGGTTGGTAATGTCAAATACCTTGAGGAAAGTGGGCCTGAAAACCCGTGAAACTACGAATGGTAGTAGAAATACCCCTTCGCCAATGAGCATGAGGGTAAATAGAATCAGGGCCTTTTTCGATTTCATAAAGTAGGAAGATGTAGAAAAGAATTGAGGATTCCTTAGGAAAGCAAAGCACAAAACCTCATCCCGGTTTCTATGATTGGAAGCGAATGCTACGATCTGGATTCAACCGGTATAACCTATCTGTTTGCTATAGTACTGCTTATGTAACTTTGGTCACCGAAGTTCGGGCAGCCTTGTCTATCTTTGGCCTTTCTCTTTTAGATGAAGAACATCAAAGCGTACTTTCCGATTCTTGAATGGTTGCCTGCCTACCGCAGGAGTATGCTCCCTGGCGATTTATCAGCGGGCCTCACAGTTGGGGTCATTCTAATACCGCAAGGCATGGCCTATGCCTTGATTGCCGGTTTGCCACCGATCTATGGATTGTACGCGGCCATTGTGCCTCAGTTGATTTACGCCTTGATGGGCACCTCACGCCAACTGGCCGTAGGGCCTGTGGCCATGGACTCTCTTTTGGTAGCCAGTGGTATTTCTGTCATGGCCATGGAAGGAACCGATGCCTATATCACCTTTGCCATCAGTTTGGCCTTTTTTGTAGGAGCCCTGCAATTCTTCTTAGGGGCAGCCCGGCTGGGCTTTATTACCAATCTACTTTCCCAACCCGTAATCAGTGGTTTTACCTCAGGGGCGGCTGTCATTATTGCCATCAATCAGGTAAAATACCTCACCGGACTTGATATAGGGCGTAGTAACAAACTTCCTAAAATCCTGGGCATGCTTGGGGCAGAGATCAACGAAATCAATTGGACCACCCTGGCGCTTGGAGCTGGTGGCGTGGTCATAATTATGGTGCTGAAGCGGGTGAGTAAAAAAATACCCGGATCCTTGGTGGCGGTAGTTGCTGGCATCCTGTGTGTAGCTGCATTTAAGCTGGATGAAGCAGGAGTAGCCATTGTCCGTGAGATTCCAGAGGGTTTACCCGGCTTCCAGGTTCCTAACCTATCCTGGGACCTCTTCATTCGCATGTTGCCTTTATCAGGTACCATAGCTGTCATTGCTTTTATCGAGGCTTTTTCTATTGCAAAAGGCATAGAAGCCAAAAAGAAAGACCATAGTGTAAAACCTAATCAGGAACTGCTCGCCATTGGTACCTCCAACATCATTGGCTCCTTTTTTATGGCTTACCCATCTACTGGTAGTTTTTCGCGTTCAGCCATCAACTATTCATCAGGCGGCAATACGCCATTGGCCTTTGTGTTCAGCGCTATTATAGTAGGGCTGATCTTGATTTTTCTGACCCCGCTGTTTTATGCCCTACCACTCTCGGTATTGGCAGCCATCATCATGGTTTCTGTCTTTGGACTCATTGATGTGCGTTACCCATCTCGCCTCTGGCGTACCAATAAGGTAGAGTTTGTCTTGCTACTGGCCACATTCATAGTTACACTTACAGTGAGTCTGATAACGGGCATCATCACCGGAGTAGTACTTTCCATTCTGGCCTTTTTGTTCAAAGCGGCCTACCCACATGTAGCCATTTTAGGGAGAGTAAAAGGCTCTAAAGAATTTAGAAACATCAATAGATTCAAGGAATTAGAAGTATGGCAAAACCTGTTGATCATCAGGGTAGATGCGCCTTACGCTTTTATCAATATCCAAACCATTAAAGACCGGATATTGAAGGAAGTGTCGACACGTAAAGGCCAAATAAATCATGTGGTGGTAGATGCTAGTTCGGTGAGTCATATTGATGCTTCGGCCGTTCAAGGCATCAACGACCTGACCCAATCATTGGAAGAAATGGGTGTGCTGTTGGTCTTTTCATCTGTGATAGGACCTGTGCGGGATGCTTTGAAGAAAAACTGGGTGCTGGATGGTTCAGAAGGCAGACTGTTTTTGAATACCGACCTCGCGGTAAGGTCGTTGACTGGTGAAGAAGTAGAACTTCATGAAGCACATGCCGGACAGGCCAATGTGTAACATTTGTTACTAATGAAGTCCATATTTGAACCAATTTTTGTAAAGAATTGTGAGTATTGAAACTGTAAGAAGATGAAGATCGAACAAATATATACGGGCTGCCTTGCACAAGGCGCTTACTACATAGAAAGTGACGGAGAGGCTGCCATTGTGGACCCTTTGAGGGAAACTGCTCCTTATCTTCAAAAGGCAGAAAAACAGGGCGCAAAAATTAAATACATTTTTGAAACGCATTTTCATGCCGACTTTGTCTCTGGCCATGTAGACCTGGCTCAGAAGACGGGCGCTACCATTGTTTACGGACCTGGTGCTAAAACGGATTATTCCATCCACGAGGCGAAGGATGATGAGCTTTTTACCATTGGTAAACTCAAAATCAAAGTGCTGCACACTCCGGGGCATACCCCTGAAAGTACTACTTACCTGCTGTTGGATGAGGAAGGAAAAGAGCATGCCATCTTTAGTGGCGATACGCTCTTCATTGGTGATGTGGGCAGACCCGACCTGGCTGTCAAGTCTGACCTAAGTCAGGAAGACCTGGCCGGAATGCTTTTCGAAAGCTTAAGAAATAAAGTCATGGCCTTGCCAGACGAGGTGATTGTATATCCTGCTCATGGCGCAGGTTCGGCCTGTGGCAAAAACATGAGTAAGGAAACAAGCGATACCTTGGGCAACCAAAAGCGCACCAACTATGCCCTCAGGGCAGACATGTCAAAGGATGAGTTCATCAAAGAGGTGACTACCGGCATTTTGCCACCACCTCAGTATTTTGCTAAAAATGCCATGATGAATAAAACCGGAGCCGTTAGCATGGATGGTGTACTGGCCAAGGGTAGCGTGCCATTGGATGTAGACACGTTTGAAGCCATGGCCAACCATGAAGGCGCCCTGGTACTCGATACTCGTCACCAAAGTGATTTCGTGAATGGTTTTATACCCAATGCCATTTTCATAGGCATCGATGGCAGCTTTGCCCCATGGGTAGGTGCCTTGATCACAGATCTGCATCAGCCCATCATTTTTCTGGCCGATGAGGGCAGGGAAGAAGAGGTGGTAACCCGACTTTCGCGTGTGGGTTACGACAATACACTTGGTTACCTGAGTGGAGGTATTGCCGCCTGGCAAAAAGCGGGTAAAGAAGTAGATACCCTCAACTCTATCAGTGCCGAGGCTTTGGCAGAGAAAATGCAAGCTGCACCGCAAGATGTGCTCGATGTAAGAAAACCTGGAGAGTTTGAAGCAGAGCATCCAGAGGGAGCTGAAAGCATGCCGCTGGATTTTATCAACGAGCGAATGGATCAGGCTGATGACAGCAAAGACTATCAGGTACACTGTGCTGGTGGTTATCGCTCAGTCATCTTTTGCTCTATCATGAAGTCGCGCGGATTTGATAACGTGACCAATATTGAAGGAGGCTATGCTGCCATTAAAAATGCAGGCATACCGGTTACTGCTTTTGCCTGTCCTTCAGGGAAATAGGAGAAGATTTTCTAAACAAAAATATTTAGTAGCTGACTATCAGAAATAGATCAGGCAGCTACTGCTTACACCAAAATAAAGAATTGATATGGAATGGATTACCCAGCCTTGGCCCTGGTATGTGGCGGGGCCTATGATCGCACTTGTGATGTTTGGGCTACTGTACTTTGGCAACAGCTTCGGCCTCTCAGCCAACTTCAGAAACCTATGCTCAGTCTTTGGAGCTGGTAAGTCCTGTGAGTTTTTCGACTTCGACTGGCGTAAGCAAAAGTGGAACCTGGTCTTTGTACTCGGTACAGTTCTGGGAGGCTTCCTTGCCAGTCAGTTTTTGGTGAATAGTGAGGTGATCGAGATCAATGAAGTCACCAAATCCGAGCTGATTAGCCTGGGCATTGCTGATGCTGGTGTAGGCATGATGCCCGAATCCATTTTCAATTTTGAGAGCCTGTTGAGCCTTAAAGGTTTTGTACTCATAGTGGTGGGCGGTTTCCTGGTGGGCTTTGGCACCCGCTATGCAGGGGGCTGCACTTCAGGTCATGCCATTAGCGGCCTTAGTGACCTTCAACCCGCCTCTTTATTGGCTGTCATCGGTTTCTTTATCGGTGGGCTTGCCATGACCTGGTTCATCCTTCCTTCCATCCTTAGCCTCTGATATATCATGAAATACATTAAATACTTATTGTTGGGCACTGTATTCGGCATCGTGCTTACCAAAGCAGAAATCATTTCCTGGTTCAGAATTTACGAGATGTTCAAGTTCCAGTCATTCCATATGTATGGGGTAATAGGCTCTGCTGTGGTGCTGGGCATTATTTTTACTCAGTTTATCAAAAGGACAAAGATGAAAGCCATGTCTGGAGACCCTATTGTTTTCACACCCAAGCATTTCTCTTTTACTCGCTATCTGGCTGGAGGAACTATTTTCGGGCTAGGCTGGGCCATGACAGGTGCTTGTCCGGGACCACTTTTCATTCAGGTGGGCAATGGGTTTTTGGTAATGCTGGTGGCCATCGCCTCAGGTTTGTTAGGAACTTATGTCTATGGTTTGCTTAGAAACAAAATACCCCATTAAATTGCCTCAAACTTTTTCATTTGAGACGGACCCTAGTATTTTGCCTAACCCTGGCATTGTTTTCAACCGCCCAGGCCCAGAAGAAAGATAGCTTAAAAGCTGAAATCAAAACACGCTACATGCGCACCTTCAATGCTGATGGTCTGAAAGACTTTCACATTATGGTTTCGCATGGCAACCTGTACTATGGCCGGAAGCTGAACAAATGGCTCAGCTTTGGCGCCCAGGTCAATGGACTGCTGCACTATGGCATTGACAATATCAGTACACCTGATGGAGCAACTGGTTCGGGTCCCATTTATGAAGGCAACCTGTGGAACAGAAGGTTGATGGATGGCTCCACTGAATTTGCGCTGTCGCAAGTTTATCTCAAGGGGCAATTTGGCAACCACACCATTACCATAGGGCAGTTTTTGAAAAATACCCCGTTGATCAACATTGAACCCTGGCCTTTTCCCAATGCCATGGAAGGGCTTTGGTACGAAAACAAAGGCAAAGGAAAGTGGAATACCCAGCTGGGTTTTATCACCCGTATATCACCTCGTCAGAGTGGCAGTTTTGCCAATATTGGTGAGACTATCGGACAAGCGGGGACAGGGAGAGATGTTTTTGGCAATGTCAGTCGCTACCGAAGCAATGTGAATTCAAACTTTGTAGCCATAGGC